>Ga0209777_10000522_pt1 | contig 62286 bp, 60 predicted proteins | sample FrelakmetHBP12HB_FD_187147 | JGI IMG/M metagenome (GOLD analysis project Ga0209777, IMG submission 187147) | Freshwater lake sediment microbial communities from the University of Notre Dame, USA, for methane emissions studies -HBP12 HB (SPAdes)... | ecosystem: Environmental > Aquatic >...
CACCGATACACTCAAAGTCACATGCGATCTCTACGCTAACCGCAGAACAACTTTAGACCGTGATGTGGCCTTTCACCGATACACTCAAAGTCACATGCGATCTCTACGCTAACCGCAGAACAACTTTAGACCGTGATGTGGCCTTTCACCGATACACTCAAAGTCACATGCGGCAGAACAACTTTAGACCTGGACGTTCGAACCTCAGTCGGCTCTGTAACGATGAACCCCAATGTCGCAGTGGAATTCCAAGGGCTGTCTCTGAGAAGTAAAACGGGTACGGTTGACGCGACATTAACTAACCCTGTGACGTTGCCCACCGCCGTTACGTTTTCGACGACGACTGGCAGCGTCCACCTTACATGGGTCAACGCTAAAGTTGCCGGGAACACAACGGTAAACTTGACAACAACCACTGGCTCCATAGATTTGAACATAGCTCAGCACAGAGACGTTGCTGAATCAGTTGCAATAGATGCTAAGACGACGACTGGCAGCGTAAATCTGACACTATAGCTCTTTGGATAAGTAATGTTAATTTTATATACTAGTTCCGTTGAATAAGGGTCCATGCCAGCCAAAAGAAGCACAGCGGGAAAAACCAGAAGCGGAAAGCACAGCCCCTCGCTGACTCCACGAGAACAGAAAAGAAACTTCGGCTACCAACTTCTCCAGAGAGGCCTAAGCAAAGCAGCAGTAGCCATGGCACTGGACGTGTCCTGGAACACCGCCAACAGATGGTTCAAACAGCTCAAAGCAAAGCAAACCCGAAAACGCGATAAGCAAAGAGTGGGCAGACCCAAAAAGCTAACCGGTAAACAACTCGCAACCCTCGAACGGATACTAAAGAAAGGCGCCCTGCGCTACGGGTATCCCACTGAACTGTGGACTCTGAAACGTGTCGGAGACGTTATAGAGAAAGAGTTCGGCGTCAAATACAACACCACCCACGTGTGGAGAGTGCTAAAGAGCTTGGGCTTTTCCGCCCAAATCCCCCTTCTAAAGGCTGTAGAAAGAAACGAAAAAGCCATCCGAGAATGGATAACCGTCAATTGGCCTCAGATCGTCCAAACCGCCCAAAAAGAGAATGCCGTCATATTCTTCTGCGATGAAAGTTGCGTGCAAAGCCAGCCAAACGTGAGGAAGACGTGGGCTATGCGGGGCAAAAGACCAGAGATAAGGGTGAAGCAGGGGTCAAGAGACAAACTCTCGATAATCTCAGCCGTGACCTGGGACGGAGAATTGTTTTTTGGCGTTCACGGCCACGACCTGACCGACAAAGATACCGTTCGGTTTCTGAGAAAGCTCATCACGGAAATGGCAGGCAGGAGAATTCTGGTGTTGTGGGACGGCTTGATCATTCACCGCAGCAAACGGGCAAAACGATTCTTGGAGAAGAACGCTTCTAGGGTCATTCCGAGGAGGTTCCCGACTTATGCTCCTGAGCTTAACCCCGATGAACAGGTGTGGAATCTTGCTAAGCATGACGATCTCGCTAACTGGTGCCCATAAACAGGAGGGAAATGAGGCGTGTTATCACTAAGGAGATGCGAAAACTCAAGTCGGAGAAAACGCGCGTAGCCTCTGCCATTCGGCACGCGAAGATTCCGCTTCCTCCACTACGAAATTTCTAATCCAAAGATGAATGAGCATAAACGGCGACGTCGGCGCGCAAATCACTTCGCACACGAGCCTCGGCAGCATCTCGACGTCCTTGCAGAACTTCAGCGGCAACAAGAGCCCCACATACAGTAGCAACTTCCCCGCCGCGGAATAACTTCCTAGTCAACGCAGCAACCACAACAGGCAGCATCAACATAAACGCATCCTACGCCCCGTAGCCAACTTCTATGCATTGGCTCGGCTGGCTCAAGAAAACCGCTTCTCCACGGGTTCCTAAATCTTTAAACAAAACCTCAACAATAAGCATTGAGCGAAGGTGTCCCTGTCTTGTCTGAACAAAAGAAGTTCACGCCCCAAGAACTGGCAAAGTACGACGGAAGAAACGGCAACCCAGCTTACATAGGCTATAAGGGAAAAGTCTACGATGTCACAAACAGCAGCTTCTGGCTAGGCGGTGACCATCTGGGCGCGCATCAAGCCGGAAAAGACTTAACCGCGGAACTGGATTTGGCGCCGCATGGACCAGAAAACCTCGACCGCGTCATGTTGGTCGGCGAGTTAACACAGTAGAACTCCCGATTTTTAGTCTATAATCTTCGTTTGTGTTTTCAACAGAGAGCAGACTTGTGATTAAAAGAAGCCCTCGCCAAGGTAGCTTGATAACTTTTGCCCTTTTGTAATTGTGCTGGCATAGGCTTGAAATGCGGTTTTGAAGCCTAGCAAACACCGGAGTCGAGCTCATCAAAAAGATTGCCGCCCAGGTAGCCCACGTTCTCGGCATCAAGACTGCCCCATGATTTGGCGGCGAAAATCAAGAAAGCCATTAAGATAGAACCTATGATCTGTTCTGTGATTCTAAGCACCAGCTTTTTCTGTCATTTCTTTTTGTTCAATCTTTTCAAGAAGCCTTCAACGACCTAAAGCTAGATCACCAATTAGCAGCGTGACGTCACGAAATAAGCAGAGAGGCAAGCTCATCGCTTTTCATATCTATTTGTGAGCCTGCTTCCTTCTCTATTGTTGATTCGTCGTGCGAATGGCACGCTTTGTTGGCTATGCAATATTCGCAAAAATAAGACTCGTTTTAGTTTGGCAATCAATCGTTATTTGAGCGTACATACTTTATGGGCCTCGGGAAACATCTACCCGTGCAAATCCAGCTTAAAGGCGATACGGTATAAAAAAATAACCAAACTCTCTGCGTTTTCTAAAACGCAAACAAAATCCTAACAGCGCGCTAAAGGCTGCTTCAGAAGATAACCTGCAGAACCTCGTCTACCTTTTTGAGGTCTGCAACCGCTTTCTCGGCATCTGTTGTGCTTAATTTTCGCTTTTGGGCCAAATTTTCGAGCGCTGCAACTTTGAGGCGCAACGAGTCGAAGGCTTTTTTCACATCGAGGTCATCGTCCATGTGCTTCTCGAAGCCCGCTTTGATGTCTCCCACGAGCGTTTTGGCTTGCCCGCTTGACCTGTTGGATTTTGCGTCTTCGATGACTTGGATCTTGGCCTTGAAGTCATCGAGAATGCGGCTCGTTTGCGCGAGTCGCTCCCAGATGAAGTTGCTTTTTTTGGCGTAGGGTCCATAAATCAGGAAGAACCTCACGTGATCGTTTCGGTAGCCTTTCGAAGTTAGGTCTTCGGGGTAGAGCACGTTGCCCTTGCTCTTGGACATCTTCTTGCCGTTCACGAAAAGGTGCCCGCCGTGCATCCAGAACCTCGCAAAGGGAGCGCCCGAGACGGCTTCAGCCACGGCGATTGTGTAGTCGTGGTGGCGCACAAGATTGTCTATGCCCCCGCATGCAACATCTATCTCAAAGCCCAGATGCTTAGTTACCATGGCAGCGTCCTGGATGTTCCAAGCGGGTCTGCCCCTACCAATTTCGGTGTCCCAGCAAACTTTTTCGCTTTTTTTACAGCCATGCCACAGAACGAAGTCGCCTTTGTTCCACGGCATGCCCGGATAAGTGTCCAAGTGGAACCTGCGCTTATGTTTGGGCCAGTTTTTCATGTTCAAGTGCGCGAGTTTACCAAAACCAGGAAACTTTAGCGGGTCATAGTATATGTTCTCCCTACCTTGATGCACGCACTTGTAAGCTATGCCTTTTTCAATCAGGTCCTTGATGAGCCTAACGGCTTGGTCCACGATTGTCGAAGCACGGACGGTGTAGTCGGGGCGCTTGATGCGCAATCGTTCGAAGTTATCAAACAAAATGGCTTCGTTGCGACTTGTCAGTTGCTCAACGGTGACGCATTCCTTTTCGGCTTGGGTTATGGCTTTGTCTTCGATATTGGTAAGCGTGATTAAACGCGACACCTTATAATGCGAGTATTCCAGGTAACGCTGCAGAATGTCCTCGAAGAGGAACGTGCGGTAATTGCCAATGTGAGGCCGCTGGTAAGTCGACGGACCACACGTGTACATCTTGACTTTCTTGTCTTCAATTGGGCAGAACGGCTCGGTTATCCGCGTTAGGTTATTGTGTAGGTTTAGCATAGGCATCAAGAGCTTGTAATGCCTTTTTGGGCTGTTTTTTCTTCCTCGTTAAGCATGGCGAGCACACGTTTGGCTTCTTCAATGTGTTTTCCGGGTTGGTACTGCGAGTTGAAGACATGCCTCACAATGCCCTTCTTGTCAATGATGTAAGTGACCCGTCCTGGAATAAAGCCCAGCGTCGAGGGCACGCCATACAATTCGCGGACCTTGTTGCCCTCATCGCTCAGAAGTAGGAAAGGCAAGCCATGATGCGAAGCAAAAGACTTGTGTGATTCAATGCTCTGGCCACTAACGCCCAAAACTTCCGCGCCTAAATCGGCGAAAACTTGATAGGAGTCTCTGAAGGCGCAAGCTTCTTTCGTGCAGCCTGTGGTTTCGTCTTTCGGGTAGAAGTAAAGCACGACGTTCTTCTTGCCAAGGTAATCTGATAGGGTGACGGTATCGCCCATCTGTGAAGGCAAGGTAAAATCTGGAGCTTTATCGCCGATTTGAATTGGCAAAACAACACCGCTAGGCTACGTGGCGGCGAAGGCTATTATTCTTTTCTGAATCATAAACTGAGCTCCTTGAGACTATCTTGAAATAATTGAGAGCAAGAGAATTTTAAACCAGCTTCTTATCTTTAGGTAAGGCAGATGTTTTCTTGGGCTCAACGTGAATGGTGAGGTTCGCGTTAGGTAACTCCGTTTTCAACTCATCCTCCAAATGATCTGTCAAGTCGTGAGCCTCGTTCACGCTCAAAGAACCATCTAACGACAGGTGAAGTTCCGCGAAAACTAAGTTTCCGTTTCGTCGGGTTCTCATATCGTGGAAATCGATGAATCGGAAGCTGTGTCGCATCAGCACTTCCCGGATTTTCGCCTCTTCCGTCTTGCAGGAATTGTCCATCAGATGTCCTCCCGATTTGAAGACCAAGCCAAGCCCCATTCTAAAAACGATGGCTGCTACAACGAATGCCAGAATAGCGTCCACGGGTTCCCAGCCCGTCAGGCTAATGATGAAAAGCCCTATCCAAATGCCCGTCGTAGAAATGACGTCGGACATCAAATGCCTCGAATCTCCTTCCAACGCTGCAGAACCGCTCTTCTTAGCTTGATGCGCCAAGAACCATGCCAGACCTGCATTCATCGCGGTGGCAACCATGGATATGCCTATGGCAAAGTCAATCTCCACAGGTAGCACATTTGAGAACAAGCGACCCGCACCGGCGTACACGATAAGCAATGCAGCCACGATTATTAGGAGTCCTTCCAAAAAGGACGAAATATCCTCAATTTTCTGGTGCCCATAGTTATGGCTGTCATCCGCAGGCTTGGCAGAAAGCCATACCGAAAATAGCATCAAACCGGACGCAGCGATGTTCACGATGGACTCCAACGCGTCGGAAAGCATCGCCACCGAGTTCGAGACAAAGTATGCACTCAGCTTTATCAACAAAATAGCTACGCCTCCGAACATGGCGATGAGTGCAGCTTCTCTCTTTTGCATACATATCCCACCTGGTTCCTCGCTTTTAGGATTTGTTCTCCTCCGGGGCAAAAATTACCTTAAACGCATCATCCAAGTCAAGATTACCCCAGCAAAAATCCCTTCACAAACCTCTGCAAAAATACCTGAGATAGGCATCATGGCCAAAGAACCCTCACAGAAGGTCTTTAAGAGTCAAGTAATGCAAGCTCCTTCGTTTTCTTGCATGTGGTTTTCGCTGGTCTTTCCCACAATGAATTTAACCTGCTCCGCAAATGGACTTAGTATCTTCGGCAGCAGGCGCCTCTGAAGGGAAAATATTGAACTCGCGACAAATAACCCGCATACTCTTACAAATCGTCGTCATGATAGCAATATTCGCCGCGTTGCTCTGGTACGTCGGCGTTGACTCCCTTTACAAGGCCCTTCTGAACATCAAAATCGAGTACCTGGTAGTCGCGTTCGCGTGTTACTTCGGCATAAACTTGCTTTTCACCGTGCGACTTCGACGAGTACTTAGCAAAGAGGGCATAAAGACATCTTTCGGCAAAACTCTGCTTGCCCAATACGCTGGCATGCTGACCAGCGACGTGACGCCGGGCCGCTCAGGATACATCTTGACCCCACTTTACCTCAGAGACCAAGACGTGCCAACATCTAAGAGCCTTTCCGGCATCCTAAGCATTCAAACCATTGAATTCTTAGCGAAAGTGGCTGGCGGGATTGGGGCTGTAATCTTTCTAATTCAGGTAGTTCCAGCAACCAGTTGGCAGCATTTTCAGGACGTGACGAGAGTTAATGGGCTTGTTCTTGCAGGATTAGGCATTGGATTAATGCTTTTAGGAGCAATTTTGCTTGCTGCCATCACCTGGTCTAAGAGAGCGCTAAAGCTCTTTAACCGTGTTGCGAGCTGGCGGTTTTTCAAGAGATTCACAGGTGGATTGGTAGGAAAACTGGAAGAATTCAGTGAAAGCTCACAGAAAAATCGCAAGGCAATCCCCGAAATCGTCCTCTTAACCATTGGCTGCTGGATTCTGAAAGGATTTGAATGGTATTTCCTGGCATTAGCTATAGGACTCACGCTTGGCTTGAGTCCAGTCCTAACTTGGCTCGCCCTATTCCTTATTCACCCCTTAGTAACAGCCTTAGCCTTTGTACCAATTACCCCAGCGGGAATAGGCGTTCAAGAATTTGGAATCGTTGGCATCATTGGATTATTAGTCACTAACCCTGCGTTGGGAGGGACAATAGCAGCCTTCGCCCTCCTTGCGAGAGGGTTGTTAATTGTTGAGGATTTGGCTGGTGTACCGCAGATCGTGAGGTCAACCTCAAGTCTTTTCCCATCAAAGAAGACCGGGGAAACACCGCAAACCAATTCGGCATTAGAGCAACCAGCTTCTGTTAACTGATTTCCTCGAACCCTTGCAGCTACTTTGTATCTTTGTTGGACAGTTTTGGCTGAAGCTTTGTAAGCCGGAAATGCTTATTAAATATTAATATTCAATACGTAATCGCTTCGTAGTAGGAAGAATCGACCGAAGGAAACGAAATGAACGAAAAACAGCCAGACTCGTCCGAGCCATATTTCTACATAGCCCTCGTCGTCAAGGGCACCGAGGAGCAATATCTAAACATTTTGAAGTACGTAAACAAACGCAACGGCGCCAAAGTAATATACCAATGCAAATCCTTAACATACCTTCACGTCTCAAGAGATGACTGCGTCAAATTCAACGTCGCAACTCCTGGCGTTCTCGTTGAAGAAGGTCAACGCAAATAGGCCACGCATTGATCTGGCAACATCCACGTGCATAATCGTCACGACGACGCAGGCAGTTTTAGTTCACTGACATGCTAGTTCAAACAACATAAACCCAAATTTTTTCACATTTTTTTCAAAAGTATCTTTCACATTTTTCCTTGAGACAAGTTGGTCGGGAGGGCAGGATTTGAACCTGCGACAGCTCGGTAACTGTGGCCTAAGCAGGCTAGATTGAAGCCCACCATGGGTAGACCTCTACAGCTTCTCCGCGGGCTAAGCTTGTTAGCCAACTCGAGAGCTCTGCCAGGCTGAGCTACCTCCCGACAGAGGCTTAAAGGTGGGGCAAAAGAATTTATGTTTTGTGGCATCCGCCCGCCGAAACCTCTTGTGTCGATAACCTGAGATTAGGTCTAAGCCTTAGTTTGCGTGTTCGGTCTTGCCTTGCCACGCAGTTTGAGGATTTTTTCCATGATTTTCAGAGGCAGCTCCAAAACTTTGGACACGATGCCCAAGCTTGAAGACATGGCTCGCATGTTGCTAATGTCAATTATGTTAACTGCGCCTGCCAGTGGTGCAGCAACAACGTAAATAAGCAAGAACAGGAAGAACCCGACAACAAGTTGAATGATCGCAATGGTCCGAGTCATCGGAGAAGGGTTGAAGAACATCAAGAACAGGAGAGTCACTAAGGCGGCAGCGCCTGAGGCGGCAAAAATTTTAACTGCGCCCAAGAGATCCACTTTAACTTGGTACTTCTTCCAGACCCATGTGAGACCCCAGATGAGGCCAGGCAAGCTTGAGCCTGAAAGGACTATTCCGAATATGCCTGTAATCATGCCCGTGAGCGGACTCAGTGCTGAGCCATTAAAGAAGAGGAAAGCCACGATTGGCGCGCAGAACGCAAGAGATAGGGAGCTTTGCAGAAGTAGCCTTCTTGTTTGGCCTAGGCCTGTCATGAGGGCACCCACGCTTATGGTGCCTATTGCTACGAACAGGTTGACCGTAGCATAAAGCGTTAAGAACAAAGGGGCATTTGGAAACTTGTTAGGCCACAAAGTGTTTACCATGGGGTTGGACAAGGCCATGATGAGTATGGTAGCGGGAACAATGAGCACGGAGGCGTATTTCGTGGCGGATGCAAACACAGTCTTCAACAGCTCCGGCTCCTTTTGGGGGTTAACTTTGGCGAACGTTGGAAATAGCGCTGTTGAGATTGGAATCACAAAGAACGTTAAGAGGACGTTGAAGTAGACTCCAGCTGCGAAGTCGCCCATTAGGGAAGCTCCTGCGATGGAAGCCATGATGAAAATGAAGAGCAGCGGCAACACGCCAATCATGATATTGGATAGCGTCAGAGGGATGCCGAAAGAAAGCATGGGTTTGAGGGTTTCGAAGACATCACGTCTGCCCAAGTTTAGCTTGTGGAGAGGTCGATAAAGCGCGAAGTAAACTAAGGCTATTCCGACACCTCCGCCTACAACTCCGTACATCACATATGCAACTGCGGCTCCCATGGTGCCGTAGCCGAGAACCACAAGCAGAGGTCCAATAGCAGTTTTAACCAAAGCTGACAAAATCGTAGTTAGACTGTTAAGTTTCATCCTCTCGAAACCCACAAAGATGCCGCCAGCCGCGGCGGAAATCGCTCCCGCGAAGATGTAGATGGACGAGATAGAAATCAGGGCCGTCGCATCGGGCATCTTGAGGAAGGCAGCAAGCAAACCAGCCAACGCAAAGCAAATGAGCGAACATAAGGCCCCACTAATGACCTCGAAGATGACGCCTGAAACAATCAAACCGTGGATTTCGTCTTCTTGCTCCGTAGCCCTTCGCTGCGCGATTTCTTTTGTCAGAGCAGAGTTGACGCCCCAGTCTCTGAAGAAGCTAATCATGGATGAAGGAACAATCGCCACGCTGTAGAGCCCCAACTGGTCACGGGACAGGAGCGCCGCCAGGACAAGCGTGCCCAAAGCCATAATGATGTTGGATCCGACTACGCCTATGAGGAGCTGAAAGCTTCCTGTGGCAGAAGTCTTACCCATATTCATTGCTTTATCCATGACAGATTCACTTGATCTGGGAGTCTTTTGGTTTTGATTGGCGGCGGAATGGCACAGACCTTTTTTTGAGGTCCGTCGAGAGGTACGGTAGATAAACCCTGATGGGAAGCCCGCTATAAAAGGAATTTTGCAAAACCTGACATTAAGCCTTAGGTCCGCCTAGAGAGGAGAGACAACTATTTGTGCAGCTACCGCTTTGAGGGATTTTTTGCAACGTTTAAATTCTACTACGTCAATATCGAACATGGAGCATTAAATTATGATGAGTTCAGTCGCTGTAAAGGACGTTTTGTCCAAGAATTTTGCTACCGTTAACGAGAACGACACTTTATCCAAGTGCCTTGAACTTTTCAAGAAAGACGTGCCCCCCGTGTTGGCCGTGCTGGATGAGAAGAGCAAGTACATTGGCGTCATAGCCCGAAGGTGGATAGTTCGAGCAAGGCTTGACCCTGCAACGACGAAGGTCAAGTCTCTCATGCGCTCAGCGCCCAAACTCGAGCCCGATGTGTCGCTTAGCAAGGCGACAAAGATGATGATTCAGAGCGGCGTGAGGCAACTGCCTGTTTTCGAGAAGGAAAAACTCCTTGGGTTCGTAACAGATGATGCCATTATACACGGTGCGGTAACTCAGGAATGGGGCAGTACACCAATTGAGCAGATTATGACAAAAGCGCCGTTCACAATTGAAGCAACACGGTCTGTTGGGGCTGTGCTGAGTTTGTTTAGAGAGCACGACATTAGCCACGTTCCAGTAATGGAGTCTGGGAAGCTTGTAGGCATCATAAGCACGCAGGATATCATCGCGAACGTTTTCCAGCCAAATCAACGGCAGAAACTGGGCGACATAGTGGGTGAAAAAGTTCAGGTTCTTAGCATACCTGCTAAGGGCGTCATGAATAGCCCGGTTGTGTCAGTGACTCCTGAAACCCCGCTGAGGGAGGCAGAGAAGAAGATGCATGACCTCAACGTTCACTGCCTAGTTGTGATGGCGAAGGAGCGGCTCGTAGGCATTGCGACCAAGCTTGATTTCCTTGAGCCTATCTCGGTTCTGGCTGAGCCCGACCGCAGGTTGACCGTGCAGTTTGCCGTCAAGGAAATGGAAATTGATGAGAGCACGAAGGGTTTCATGATGGGCGAATTCGACGCCTTTGCTCGCAAGTACAATGATCTGTTGGAGTCCGGTACGCTGTTTGTTTACATGAAGCTACATGGCACAAATCACAAGGGGCAACCGCTTGTCCACTGTCGACTTCAGCTTCGTACGGTGAAGGGCGTTAGGGGCTTCTTTTTTGCTTCCGCGGAAGGCTTTGGCGTTGAGCCGACGTTCCGCGTGGCGCTTGACCGCTTGGATAGGCGGATTTTGAGGAGCAAGGAGCTTGCATTCGATCCGACTTATGCGCGTGAGTTCCTTCGGAAGTACGGGTTCCCTAGTGAGGAGCTCTAAGTTTTCTCTTCTTTTTTTGTTCTGTTTTTCTAAACACGCTTTCTGCTGCTTTGCTAACATACTGTTGCCTCTGTTTCTTTTACGGGAGACCCCAGACCTAGTAGATGCGCGCGCTTTGGAAGGCGGAACAGCTGAGAATATAGTGCTCGGTGAAGGACGAAGCGGTTTTTATCGACGCTTAACGAAGAAGTTGACCTGAAAGCCGTGGAGTGCGGTTTCTTTTACTTTACCTGCAACGAGTTCGAGGTAGTCGACGAATACTCTAAAGTCCTTTTGAAACTCTACCACGTACTTCTCAACGTCGCCGCATTCATAGCAGAGAGAACCTGAAAACTCGATTGTAACCACTTCAGGAGACACAAAGACAGCTTTTGTGAGGGCTTGCGGGCTCCTGAGCCGATTAAAAACCGCAACTGTTTTTCGCACTATGCCTTCAAGCTCAGCCTGAGGGACAGACACTGCTTGTCGCCTACACGTCGATTCGACTGCCGTCAAACCCAAGTTTAGAGTAGCCTAACTCGTCTTTGACTTCGCCTAGCTGAGCCATCGTGAAGACGGGTCCGTCGCGGCAAACTCGGTACTTGCCGATGGCGCAGCTTCCGCATAATCCTATGCCGCAACGCATCAGCCGTTCCAAGCTGGCTTCCATGGGAATTTGCCGCTGCTCGGCGAGGTCGAAAACCTTTCGTATCATACGTTCGGGACCGCAAGCGTAAACCATGTTGAACCTATCCTTGACCAGCATCTTTTCCAGCGGCTCCGTTGCCAAGCACTGCAAACCGTAGCTTCCATCTTCGGTCGTGGCCACAGCGCTTTCTTCAGTGCAAAGAGCGTCGAGTTCGCCAAGGTATATGAGTTCGTCTTTCGTCTTGGCACCAATAATGTAGCTTAACCTGTCCACCTTTGAAGCCAGGCGCTTGCCCAAGAACAGCAGCGGCGCTGTTCCCATCCCGCCCCCTACTAGGAGAACTTTGCCTCGGGTTTCAGTGAAGCCGTTTCCGAAAGGGCCTCGCACGCCCAAGATGTCTCCTGTTTTCATGGTGTTTAGGTGTCTGGTTGCGTCGCCGACGGCTTTTGCGGAGAATTGCACGTTGCCGTCGCCCGCGTTTAATATGCTAAGAGGAATCTCGTCTACGCCTGGTATCCAGAGCATGAGGAACTGACCTGGGTTCGCCTTTGCGCAGAGCTCATCTTGTAGGGTGTAGGTTTTGATGGTGGGACTTTCGTCTTTTGCATCTAAGATTCGTGTAGTTCGGATGGTGTTAAGCTTGGTGAGATAAGCCGACAATATCTTTTACGCTCCGGTATCCTTTTTTCTTCAAATAAATCGTTAATCCCTTGTTAATGTCTTCAAATACTTTCGGCTCCTCTGTAGCTACCGCCGTTCCGACTTGGACAGTTGAGGCGCCTGCGAGAAAGAATTCCACGGCGTCACGCCAGTCGGTGACTCCTCCGCAGCCGATGATAGGCGTTTTGGGGAGGGCTTCGAAGATATCGTAGACGCAGCGCAGGGCGATGGGTTTGATTGCTGGTCCTGATAAACCGCCTCTTATGTTGCTGAGTACTGGCATCTGAGTTTCAACGTCGATTGCCAACGCCCGTAAAGTGTTTACGGCGGTCAGGGCGTCGGCGCCCGCTTTTACTGCAACTTTGGCCAGGTCAACTATGTCAGTGACGTTAGGCGACAACTTTACAATGACGGTTTTCTTGACTTCCGCCTTGACTTGGCTGATAACTTCTGAGAGAAGCTTTGGGTTTTGTCCGATTTCTGAGCCCGTGAAGCGCACGTGGGGGCAGGACACGTTAAGTTCGACGGCATCCGCACCGGCTTCGATGGCTTTCTTTGCCACTTTGGCATATTCTTCCGCAGAGTAGCCAAAAACGCTCACGATCAAAGGAACCTGCAAAACCGTCTTTGCATAGGTGATTTCTTCTGCATAATCGCCAATTCCAGGGTTTGGCAAGCCCATAGCGTTAATTAACCCAGCCTTAGCCTGCACGACGGTGGGATTCAAGTAGCCAATGTTGGGTTCTACCCCCACGGATTTGGTGACCACAGCCCCGGCACCGTTTTCAGCAATGATCTGCATCAAATCCCCCGTGTAGCCTAGAATGCCTGAGGCTAGGGCAGTTGGGTTGCGCAGTTTCAAGCCTGCTATGTTTGTTGTCAACAAGTTGCTGCTCAAAGGCGGTTACTCCTTTACCTTTGCTAACTAGAGGGAATCACTTCAGTGAAATAAAGCTTCTTCGCCCGCTTCTAAGCTGTCTTCATTTTGAGGTTTGTTCGGATTATTCAACGCCTTTCCCCGTTTGCAGTTGATTTTGATCACAAAAAAAAGCCTAGGTCGACCCTTGCACCATAATTATTAATAAGCGAGAATGACAACAAATTTAGTTCGCAACTACAGAAGTGTCTACGATGGCGAACCATACACACGGTACAAAAATCGTCTTAACCGCTTCAGCCACTGAAATGAGTGAATTCGGCAACAGCCAATTTGGTGCCTTCGTAGGCGGGTTCGCAATGGGGCCTATTCCCAAATGGCTCACGAGGAAATTCCTTTACCCGCCTGTTGAACGCACGTCTGATGGCAGGGCGCAGGTAGCACCTTACGGTTTGCGAAAGGTCGAAGCAATTCTCCTCGAAAACGGGTTCACTGAGCAAGATGTTGCAGTCGTGGCGCCCGCGGATCTGGACAATTTCATAGGTCCCAATACCAGAGCCGTCGGGATATCCAGCATGGATCCCACTGGCATGGGGTACGTCAGTAAAACCTATAGCTCGCTCGTCGGCGGGGGAGAACCCATGAATGCCGTGGAGTTCAAAGCCCTCTCTAGGCATCCTGCTATTCGAGCTTTCAAGCCCAAGGTCATCGTCGGAGGCTTCGGAAGTTGGCAACTGGAACGTAAACATCTTACCCGAGACTATGGTGTCGACTGCCTTATCATGGGGCCCGGGCAAGAAGGTATCGTGCAAGTTTTTAGGAAAGCTGTTGCAGGCGAGCCTTTGCCGCAGCGTATTCGTTCTCCAGCTAAGCCTGACGAAAAGTTTCCGCAGATTCGCCACGCGGCGATTCACGGTGCAGTCGAAATAAGCAAAGGATGCGGGAGAAACTGCCAATTCTGTACACCCACAGTTCTCAAGAAAGTGGATACTCCCTTGGACGAAGTTATCGAAGAAGTCGAGTTAACCGCCAAAGAACGCGGCGAGGCAGGAACGCATATAACCCTTGTCACCGAGGATCTTTTCCTTTACGGCGCAAAAGACAAGAGCTTTGTCCCTAATGAGCAAGCGGTCATCAAACTCGTCAAGAGCGTTGCTTCCGTTCCCAACGTCAAGGCTATCCAGCCAAGTCACATGTCACTTGCGCCGGTAGTCTGCAAACCGGACATGATCAAACAAGTCGCCGAAACCCTGCTGGAACATAGCTGGTACAACCATAACGGTAAACCGATCGTTACCGCCGAGACGGGCATCGAAACGGGCAGCGTGCGTCTAATGCGCAAGTACATGGCAGGCAAAATGCTTCCTTACAAGCCTGAACAATGGCCCGAAATCGTCACCCAGGCATTCGGCATCCTCAACGACAACGACTGGTCTCCGCTGGCAACACTAATTGTCGGGTTGCCCGACGAAACCGAAGAAGACGTCGCAGACACACTTAGCCTCATGGATGACCTCAAGGATTTCAACGCATTCTACGTGCCCTTGTTCTTCGTTCCCCTGGAAGACTGCCTGCTTATGAACAAACGAGGCGCAGAATACGACCAACTCAACAAGATGCGATGGGAATTCCTGACCCGATGCTGGGAATACAACGTGAGAATTTGGAGAAACACCTTCTTAGCCAACAGAGTCCAAAACCCTACGTTGATTAAAGCGCTTAATCACGCAGCAATCCCCGTTGCAGCCAAGATTGCCCAGAAATACTACGGTCTCATGCGCGATGAAGAAATCGGCAACGTGATTTGGAAACTCGCAAACTCTTAGAATTCTCCTATTTCTCTTACATCTAACGCGTTCTTTGTGTTTCGAGAATTCAATTGATAAGCCTTAAGTAACATAGCTAATCTTATGGTTGCATGTTCCAAGACGTGAAGGGCTTTGCGCAGTTCATTTCTGTAGAAAGAGGCTTAATGCTCTTCATGATTTCAATCGGTGCAACTTTCCTGATTGTTGAGTCTTTGGATCTATTGAAGGCGGTTTTTCTTGGGGTAATCGCTTTCTGCGGATGGAGCGCTGCAGACGTGTTGAACAATATTTTTGATGTGGACCTTGATCGTCTATCAGATCCTTTTAGGGCAGAATACACGAAGCGGCTCGGTAAAGTCGGGTTAATGGTTGCAGGAGGGTTTACCTTGGTCTCGTTGATTTTGGGGTCAATAACGATGATGCCTTGGGTGGTTTTGTTAATTGGAGTTGGGTTGTTTTTTGGCGTGCTATACTCTGCTCCGCCTTTCAGGCTGAGAAAAACGATGTATAAACCCATCGTAAACATAGCAGTGGGTTCTGTTCCCGTTTTGATTGTGGCTGCATTCTTCAATGTCTTCTCGCTTAGTACTGTGATTCTGTCTTTGCTTGTTGGCGTAACTACGTCGGTCAACAGCCTCTGGGAGGATTTAGCGGATTACAAGTCAGATTTCTCCAGCGGATCGAAAACGGTGCCGATTATTTTCGGTTTTCGACGGGGACTCTTTCTAACTATTATCATGGGTTACGTGATGCTTCCGCTGATGGTTTGTGTTGGGTTGCTGTTCCAGCTTGGGTGGGTTTACTATGCAGCCTTGTTTGCGGTTGCCAGTTTCGTTTCCCTGCGTCTATTCCAGAAGAGAGTTGCGCTTTTCAAAGGCAACAGCGATGACCTGAAAAGACTGCTCCAGCTGGGGGAAGTATTGGCAAAGGACTTTGTCATCATTGCCATCGTCTTCACGTTCAGCCTAATGCTAAGTGGTTTGCTGAAAATCAATCCGATTATATTCTAACATTTGGCGTAGCAGAAGGCAACCAGTCTTCATTCTAGATAGCAACGTCGTTTAACTTGATTGTGAGGTTTGGCTTGCTGTTTGAACAACGTTCTTTTCGGCTTTGAGCTCACGAATAAGAACAATGCTTCAACTGCATCGAAAAACTCGCAGAAAAAACTGCGCAGTTTTCATTGACACATCTCTGGCGGTCTCTGCGACTTTTAAACAACTAAGATAGAGGGAATTCAGAAAGGCTTTAATGCACTTACGAGGCACACTCTTTGTCTCAATCGGAGAAGGGGAAAAAACATGGATTGGGATTATACGATTTTCATATCGCGCAACAACCCATTCCGGAAACAATGGTTCACACCTAATCAAGACGAAGCGACTATGCTGATGGTGACCGAAGTCAACAGGTGCCTGCCCTGCGTTGCCTGCCAAAGACAAATCGGCGAAGTGGCAACTATGTTCTACGAAATAGACGAAAAATCCTACTGCTCCAAATGCGGCTTCGAACTCAAAACCGCGAAAAGAAAATGCGGCACAGACCAGAAGACGGAAGCCTCCTTGCAAGCATCCCTGTAGGCTCGGCAGCAAAGGAGTGAACGGAAACCTGCTTATTCTATGTATATCGCTGGTTGATTCGGAATCGCCATGGCAGCGCGTCGTTTTGGGTCGTGGCATTCTTTGTCGTCTTCGCCGTAAACCATGACTTCAGCGTTGAAGCGTTCACGCAAGAAGCCCCGCGCCCCTTGAATGATTGCTTTCTCGTCGGTGGCCCTGATTTTGAGCATGTTCGCCTTCCTTTCACTGGACAGCTTTGTTAGCGCCTTAATCATCCTGGGCACCAATGCTGCGACTTCCTTCATGTGCGGCTTCAAAGACGCATCCGCGGCGAGCTCACGCATGACCTCGTTCATCTTCGCCTCGCCAACTGCTGCCTTATCCAGGACTTTGAGGTAAACTTGCCACTTCCAAGCCGCCGCCGTGTAGAAGCAGACGCGTTTAGCCGTCATCTTTGTGGCTCGCAGGATGTTAAGCGTGTCCTCGATTAAGTCGGCGATGAGGTTCTCCTGCTCCTCTGATGCCACGTCAACTTTGCCGGGGTCAACTTTTGGCCACGTGGCTATACTGACGAAACCTGCCTCGCCTGTCTGACTCCATAGCTCCTCACAAACGTACGGCGCAAACGGCGCGAGCAGCCTGAGCCAAACCTTGACGGCTTCGCGCAGAGCTGCGGAGTCGGTTTTGCCTCGGCGTTGGATGTAATATCGTATGTCGTTCCAGGTGTCGAATAGCGCTGCCTGCAGAGCTGATCTCGTCTTCAACTCTTCCATGCTGCTGGTAGTATCTGCTATGCGGCGTTGCAACTTGCTTAGTAGCCACCGCTCCAACGCGCTTTCCTCCTTATCTTTGGCACCCGCGAGTATGCCCCCTGCGAAGCCCAGCAAGCTCTCAAGCTTGCCCTGCAAGTCGCCAACGTTTTCGGCACGCCAATCAGGGTCGTCCATACCTTCGGCTCCCAACATCAGGGCGCAGCGGGTAGCGTCGGCTCCGTACTTGTCCACAGCGCCTTTCATCGTGATAAAGTTGCCCTTGGACTTGTGCATCTGCTTGCCTTCAATCATGAGCATGCCGTTTACGCCCATGGCGCGTGGCCACAGCTCGGGCGGAAACAGCGCGGCGTGCTGGAATATGCAGAACGTCAAGTGGTTAGGGACGAGTTCTTTGGCGCTGTTGCGCAGGTCCATCGGGTACCAGTACAAGAACTCTCCCCGCATCTCCTTCAGCAAAGCCGAATTGATTCCTGAGGTTTTGGCGAGTTTAGCCGGGTTGCCTTTGCAGAGGAAAATGTAGTCAAATACTTCTCGAGTCAGGGCTTCAGGTTTGATGTTGTTTTGGCGGATGTGCTTGTTCACGGTGTAAAACGCCATGTAGATGGTGCTGTCGCTGAGCGTCTCGATTATCCAGCCCTTTCCCCATGGCAACGGCGTCCCGAAGCCTGTTGTTCGCGCGCATGCCCATTCCTTAAGCCAATCGATAACACTAATGAACCACGGTCTGGCGGCTTCAGGATAGAACCGCATCTGGCCAACCGCCTGTTTGGCTTTGGCTTTCCACTCGAGGTCGCTGTAGTTGAGGAACCACTGGTCGCTTAGGACCTTGACTATGCACTGGGTCATGCAGCGGCAAACGACTTTTTCGGGCAAGTCGAACATGGCGTCGGCGACGCCCATCTGTTTGAAATCCCGGATAAGTATATCTTTGACTTCCCGTACGGATTTGCCCGCATAGGAGCCGCAGTTCTCTTTGAGGATGCCGCTATGGAACTCCTTCTTGTACAGTTCCTTCGTAGCCTCCTCCGCTTTGGGGTCGTGCTGGTCTTTGATGTCCATCTGAGCGACGATTTCCACCGCAGGGAAGTCTCCGAACCCTTCTACCTTGATTAGCGAAATAGGCAAAATCGCCTTCACCATCTCGGGATCCACGCAAAACTCCCGCAGGGCTTCAGTTTTCTGCTGCAGGTCTTTGAGCGCTAGCCAATCATAGGGCGCATGGGCGGGTACACTGTAGACGACGCCAGTGGCTGTCTGCGGGTCTACGAACCATCCTGGCAGAATCGGGAACCGCTTGTGTGTGACGGGGTTTTCGAAGGTTTTGCCTATTAGTTCCTTGCCTTTGAACGTGCGTTTCACTTCTACGGTGCGTTCTTGCTCTTTGAGTTTCTCGGCTGCTTCCTTACTGACTATCCAGGATTCGCTGTTCACGTCGGCTTCGACGTAGTCGGCTTCGGGGTTAATCCATATGTTCGTTACGCCGTAGGTGGTTTCAGGGCGAAAAGTTGCCGCAGGCAAGATGGTTTTCTCGTCTAAACGATATTTGATTAATGTGTATTCTTCGGGGGTGATGCCTTCTCCGACTTGGCGGTCATGGTCCCCTGTGGGGCTCTTGTCCTTGGGGCACCACACTACTGGGTGCGTCCCTTTGGTCACGTAGCCTTTCTCGCGCAGGTTTGCATATTGCCACTCGATGAACTTTTGGTACGTTGGCCAAACCGTCGTGAACTCGCGCCGCCAATCTACCGAGAACCCGATCCGCTTGGCGATTTGCCGACCCTCATTCGTGTAGTACTGAGCCATGTAAAATGGGTCAACGAATTTCTTGAGCTCTTCCTCGGGCACACCGTCAACTTCGCGGAGCACGCGAATGAATGCTTCATCACCCTTTGCCACCCGCTGACTCGCGCCCAAAAGCGGTTGACCCGTCCAATGCCAGCCCCAAGGCCAAAGGACATTGTAGCCCTGCATGCGGCGAAAACGGGCATAAGCATCGACACGGCTAGCTGTGAAAGCGTGACCCACATGCAGAGGACCATTCATGTACGAGTACGGGAAAGTCACAAACATCTTCTGCCTTTTCGGGTCAGGGTCGGCTTCGAAGACATGGGCGTTTTCCCATAGGTTGCGCCATTTGTCCTCAATTTGCTTATGGGAACTCATGAAACTGAGGAAACAGCCCATTAGTTATTAAGAGTTGCGTCGCATTGAAAATTCATCTCTCGGTACATGACGGCTAAAGGGATATCTTGTCAACCGTGACCGTAATTTGAGAATTACCCAAAAGACAAATAGGGAAAACTACACATCACAGGGCAGGGGGAAAGGTATTGACCAAAGAAGACAAAATGATGCAGAGAGTGATTAATCTCTTCCAAGAAAGAGGACTGGCAGCAGTAGAAGCATCAAAACAGTACGCAATGAAAGACAAAATTGCTTATCAACCACTTGAAAACGCTCTGCAGTTTTTTATGCAAGAAATTTGGTTTGATTTTTTGCACCCAACCTTAATTGCCCTTGCTTGCGAGGCAGTTGGAGGAGACGCTGAAAAAACATTAAACATAGGCGCTGCGATAGTGCTCCTGGCAGGCGGCGCTGATATACATGACGACATAATCGACGAGTCTGCTGCCAAAGGATCAACCCCCACGGTCTTCGGAAAATTTGGTTGCGATGTTGCGGTCTTAGCCGGAGATGTTCTCTTGCAAAATGGCTTGTATATGCTTCATGAATCTTGTGCAGGTCTCCCAAAAGACCAAAAGCAAGAAATTCTAGAAATAGTGAAAAATGCCTTTCTGGAAATTTGCAGCGGTGAGGCGCATGAAGCAAGCTTGAGAGGCAAAACTGATATCTCTAGGCAGGAATACATGAACATTATTAGCCAGAAAATTGCAGCCTCAGAAGCGACTACAAGAATTGGAGCCATCTTAGGTGGAGGCTCAAGGAAGGAAATCGAACTACTTGGTCACTTCGGTCGAACATATGGAATTCTAATGACTTTAAGAGACGAGTTCATCGATATGTTTGAAGCTGATGAACTGAAAAACAGGTTCGACAATGAGTGCCTTCCTATGCCCGTCCTATTGGCCATGCAAGATGAATCTATAAAGAAATCTATTCTTCAGTGGCTCATGGATGAACTCTCCGAAGATGCAATCGAAAAGATATTGGACATAGTGATGTCTTCCCAAGATACCTTGCAGCTTTTAGCAGACATGAATTGCTGGGCTGAAAAGGAAATAACCTTGTTATCTCCCCTCAACCACTATGGAGATATCTTCAAATTGCTTCTCCACGCTACTCTGGAGGATCTCAATCAGTAATGGCTTTGGAAGATAACAACACATTTAAGTCCAATATTTTCGGATTGGTCTTATTGGTTTTTCACGCTTCATTTGATAACCTTCTCCTTCTCTTATCTGTATATCTGTTGTACAGATACACTTAAAAAACTTGCGGTAACCTGAATTATGTAACCGTTTTTTTAAATTAGTCATAAAAAGATTCTGGATTTGTCCTTCCAAAATCCTTCGTAAACAGGTTTACGTTTTAAACAAAAAATATTTTAACAAAAAAGATGAGAAATGGGTTTAAGCCCAGTACATGCGGATTGGTCTAACTGGTTTTGTGCGTTTCATTCTCGGTTGCCTTCTTCTCATTTAATTGTATTCCTGTTGTACAGATGTGCTTTAAAAGATTTGTGGTAAGGTTGTTTTCAAATCTTGTTTCTAAATACTGAATACTTATTTTTGCACTAAACATAAGCTTAGCAAGAGTACGAAGAAGATGCTTGGGAAACAGGCTAGTGGAATACTTAAACTATTCAATGCAACAACATTGACAAACGTAACCCTACTTGCAAATGCGTTCATATGGTACTATTCTGTTTTGATAGCTCTTCAGAACACACTTGGGCAAACTGCCTTGGTAAACCCAACAGCATCAATTCTCATTTGGGGTGCCCATTTCTCCGGGCTAGTCCTTTCTGCATTGCTTGGTGGCATAATTGCAAAAAAGATTGAAAGAACGCGGTTTCTAACACTCTGGATGATATTAGGCGTAGTCTCATCGCTAATGTTGTTTTCATTAGATGTTTCAAATGTTTTGGTTTTGGGCTTTGTAGGTTTAATGCTGGGCATTTCATTAGGCATAGGAATGCCAACTTGCATGAGCTTTTTTGCAGATTCCGTTGCAATCGAAAGTAGAGGTCGAATTGCTGGAATTACGATGCTCTTAACTGGTGTAGGGATATTCCTTTTCGCAAACTTGCCTATTCCGACATACGCCTTGCTCGGAATAGCACTTGCTATTTGGCGACTATCAAGTGTGCTTGTTTTTCATTACGCTAAGTCAAGAATTAATGTGAAGGTTAAGTTGGAAGTTGCTTCGTATCGACAACTAATTAGGCAACAATCATTTTTAACTTACTTTGTTCCATGGGTGATGTTCTCCTTAGTGAACTATTTAGTAGCTCCACTTGAGCCAAACGCAGGTCAATCTAGCGGTTTAGTGCTGCTGGCTCAGACTGGCTTTATGGGTGTTTTTGCCGTCACAGGCGGTTTTCTAATTGATAGAATTGGTCGAAAACGAATAGCCATTGCAGGTTTCACGATGCTGGGTCTCGCAGTAGCTATGTTGGGTGTTTTTCCAACCGGAAGTTTTAGCCTTTACTCTAGTGCCATGCTGGAAGGAACTGCTTGGGGTTTGCTTCTGGATCTTTTCATAATTACGTTGTGGGGCGACTTAGGCAGCAATGTAGCAAGCGACAAGATTTACGCCTTAGGAGTGATGCCCTTTTTCCTGTCGAAGTTTCTTGAAATCACATTGGGTCAGTACATTTTCCTCAGCATTCCGGCTACGTCTCTTTTTCCGTTCACTGCGTTATTCCTGTTTTTGGCGGTGCTACCGCTTTTCTATGCTCCTGAGACTTTGCCTGAAAAGGTGATGAAGGACAGGGATCTTAAGAGTTATTTTGAGAAAGCCATGAAGAAGGTGCAGGTTGAAGTTGGAATTGAAAAGACGGTTAGCAACGTGCCACAAGAATGTGACGTTGAATTCCAGGTGAAACCTGAAGAAAATGATGAAGAGCAGGAAGAAGCGGAGCGACTCGCGGAAAAATACTATTAAGCAAGTGACTATTTAGGCTTAAAGCATGTTCTTCCACGTCATCCTGACTACTGAATGCAACTTGCAATGCACGTACTGTTTTGGCGAGACCATGGACGATTTTGACGAGGACTTTGGCGACTTCGAACTCGACTACGCCCTGCCAAAGAAAGCCGACTACGACGTTGCATACTTGGACCGTTTCTGCCGAAAAGACCCTGACTGCGTCGTCACCTTCTACGGCGGCGAGCCACTGCTCAACTTAGACGGTCTCAAGAAAGTTATGGATAGCGTGACTGCGAAGCACTTCATGATCCAAACGAACGGCCAACTTCTCGATCAGCTTGAGCCGCAGTACGTAAACCGCTTCCATACTATCTTGGTCTCCATAGACGGCGACGAAGCCCTCACCGACCGTTATCGTGGAAAGGGCACGTTCCGAAGAGTCATAGACAACGTGAAGCTAATAACAAGGAACGGCTATCGCGGCGAACTCATCGCCCGCGTCACCGTAATGGAACAAACCGACATCTACAAGCAGATCACGTGGCTGCTAAACAACGACGAATTCTCGTTTTCCAGCATACACTGGCAGCTAAACGCGGGGTTCTGGGCCAACGACCACGCGAGGCGCGACTTCAAACGATGGAGCATTGAAAACTACATTCCAGGAGTCGACAGGCTGGCGCAGTTCTGGGTTGACCAGATGGAGCAGAAAAGCCAGGTTATGCGGCTTTACCCATTGCTGGGCATCGCGAGCTCGCTGCTCCTTGACACATCACCGAGTTTAATGAGGTGCGGCGGAGGCTGGATAAACTACGCCATCCAAACCGACGGCTACATCATCCCATGCCCAACCATGTGGGGCATGAAAAAGTACTACCTTGGCCACATCAGCGAATCAGACCCACTGAGACTGGACAAAGTCTTCGTGGACAGCTCGCCATGCACCAAATGCGACATCCTAAGCGTCTGCGGCGGTCGTTGCCTCTACGCGAACATAACCAAACGCTGGAGCGATGAAGCTTATGGTGAGGTGTGCGATACAGTCAAGGAGCTGATAAAATCCGTCGAGGCACGGATGCCACGAATTAGAAGACTAATCGACGAGGGAAAAATTTGCTTGTCCTACTTCGAGTACCTCAGGTACAACGGCTGCGAAATAATCCCCTGATGGCAAGTTCTTTGGAATGCCTTGCAGATGGTGCCTTATTGTCTTGCGTTTTGGCTGGGCGGCGGTGAAGTGCCCAATTGCTGAAGTCTGCTTTCCTCCTCGTCCACTATAGCTGCATACGCTTAGCCAACGTCGCGAAATCTGCTTCGAACCTGAGCTTCATCTTCGTGAATCGCATTGCTGCGGACGGATGTACAGTTTCAATGTATTCCACGCCGGCAATGCGGGGGCTTTGCCACGCAAGGGCGCCCATCAGCACCACTATCCTGGGTTTGATAAGTTCGACCTGCGTCGTCAAGTAGGGCGCGCAGGCTTCAACCTCGTCGGGAAACGGTTTGCGGTTGCACGGCGACGTATGCTTCACGATGTTGGTTACGAAGAGCCCTTGGCGTTCGATGAAGTTTTGGGCGAGAACTTTATTGAGGAATTTACCCGCGCGCCCTTCAAACGGTTTTCCTACTTTATCTTCTTCAGCTCCAGGGTTCTGCCCCACCAGCATCACTTGCGCATCAGCTGGTCCCTCGCCAGGGACTGCCTGCTTTGCACATTGCCAGAGTCTGCATTTTCTGCAGCTTATTACTTGTTCATGCAGTTTTTCGAGACTCAAGAAATCCCCTTTCGCAGAGTTGAGGCTCTCACGCAAACTTAAAAAGCCCTCGTCTCGATACTATTTTTAGTGCTGTCTGCTTTTCAAAGAAAGCGGTATTGCACGTCCAAGACTGTTTGTGTGGAGGCTAAACTCGTCATGTCCGTCAGAAATAGGCTCGTAGGCGTCGCGTTGAAGTACCTGAGCTTCTTTGAGCCGTTTGCGAAGTTTGGGATTTCCTACTACCTGAATAGACAGCTTAAACAGTACAAGCAACAAGGCTTGCTCGCCACATACAAGGCAAGGGTCCAGAGATTGGGCAAATGGCACTATCGAATCGAGGTGAGTTTAGACCTGACCTCTACGCAGGTTGCCCGAGTTGTCCGAGTTATGGTCCAGCAAATTAGAGGTTTGGGGAGGTGAATTGATGTCTGAAGAAAAGAAAGGCCACTTGAAAATGACCTTTGAGCTAGAAATGAACGAGCCGTTGATGGATGTCGTGAAAGACGCCGTGTCCAAGATGCCTCAAATGATGATGAAACGGGCAGAAGAAGACAAGAAGTAACCGCGCAGTTAGTTCTATTCTGCTTTTTTTGCTCTTTTTCTTCTTTGAATTTTAGAAACGTTTTATAACAAAAGGCTGCAGAGTATCTGCTGGCGATTTCTATGAGGTTTTTAATCATCCAGAAGGTTAAGCGGGAAGTTCCTATGGAGAAATGGGCGAAGCTGCTGCCGCTTCAATTCAGGTATTTTGACCAGTTGGAGAAGCAAAAAGCTTTGGAAGCCACCTACCACCTCATCGGGCAGCAGGGCAGCATGCTCGTCTTAAACGTCGACTCTGACGAGGATCTTTCACGCGTAGTTGGCGAGGATCCAATGTTTTTCCACGTGGACCGTGAGGTTTACCCGTTAACGACGCGGGGGAACCATGAGAAACGCTTCAAAGCTATGCTACAAAAGGAATAGTTTCGATGGCTTGTCACGGTGGTTTTTCGCTGGATGAGAAGATTAGGCGAACATGGTACTCCCCAGAAGAAATCTTGGCCAAAGCCGGCTTGAAAGAGGGCTTAGTTTTCGCCGACATCGGGTCCGGCGACGGCTTCTTCTCCCTCTTGGCCGCTGAGACGGTTGGCGAGAAGGGCAAATTGTACTCAGTCGATACCGACTCTCAAGCTATCAGCCGCCTAAAGAGCAAGGCGGCGGAACGTGGCTTAAAGAATGTGTACGCTTTCGCAGGCGAGGCTGAGGACGTGGTCTTCTGCCGAGGCTGCGTTGATGTTGTCTTCTTCAGTATGGTACTCCACGATTTTCATGATCCCGTTAAGGTCCTGCAAAACGCAAAAGTTATGCTCAAAGCTTCTGGCAGTGTGGTGGATCTGGACTGGAAAAAGATGCAGATGCCGTTTGGCCCGCCCGTGCAGATTCGGTTCAGCGAAGAAAAAGCCCGGGAGCTCATGGAGCAGGTTGGCTTTCACGTCGCGAAGGTGGAAGACGTTGGGCCTTATCATTATGTCGTGACTGCCAAGGGTCGGTGATTGTCAGGTCTGTTCAGCGGAGGCGTAGAGCTCCAGCAGGTCGCGTTTGAACCGGTCGGGGTGGCTAACGTAGGCTGAGTGCCCTGCGCCTTCGTAGGTGACGAGTTTGGCGTTGGGCAGCTTGTCGGCCAAGACGCGCATTTCTTCTCCCGAGACTATGTTGTCTTCGGATCCCCAGATAATGCGCACGGGAAACTTGAATTTGTTATATGCCTCCACGAGTTTTTCGTCTCCGAGCGGGCGGGCTGGTGCGACCAGCAGCAAGCCTTTTACCGGGAACTGGGCAGCGTATTTTAGGGCTAAGCGTCCGCCGAAGCTTGCCCCGACCAGCACGGGCGTTTCGGTTTTGAAGACTTCTTGAACGGCTTCTCGAACCAGAGCGACGCTTGCCTCTTCGTCGCGGGTTTTGGGTTGGCACTCACTTTTGGGTCCATAAGGCATGTCTACCGCGAGGAAGGCTATGCGCTTCTGTTTCAGGAGTTCCGTTACGCTGAGATGCTGCCACACGGTGCTGTTGTAGGAGTAGCCGTGGAGGAAAACGACGGGGACGCCTGAGGCGTGGTGGACGATGGCTCTGCATTTGAATTTTGATGTGGTAAGTGTTTTCTCTGACAACCGTTTCGCCTAAAGTCTAGGAGAAACAGGTGCCTTATAACATTATTTTTCCATCGCAACAAGCTGCTGTTATTCTTTTTGCGTGTTTTTGGCAGTTCTTTGGCGTTGCATCCTAGTTTCGAAAAGGAATAGTCCCGTGGCGACTAATGTGATAGCTATAAGCAATGCAAAAAAGATTTTGAATTTATAATCCTCAACTTCATAGTGAATTGCTAAGACGATGATTTCAGTTGCCAATATTCCTATGAACGTGATGGCATATAACATCATCTTGGAAAGCAGGCGGCGTCCCACCCAGATGTAGCCGCGCATCCTGACTCTCCCTTTAATGATGTATTCGCCGTATTCGTTCTTCTGCAGCAAGTCCATTTCTTCTAGTTTCTGCAGGTGACGGTAAGCGACACTTGGACTGCTTAGGTGAGCGCCTTTCATGACGTCTCGCGGTCCGACGGGTTTCCCCTCTTTAACGACGTACCAGTAGACCTCTAGGGTGATGCCTTCGAGTTCGGGGTTTTCTTTGTTCGTCATTGGGCGTCTCGCCGAGCTGTTGATGAGATGTTAACGACTTGGCGTATTAGGTTTGTGCCAAATGTTGCTTTTGGCCTAAATTGCCCTTGATGTAGATAATGTGGGGCAACCTTTATTTTCGTTTAAAAGATAAAAGCTTCAACATCGTTGGCTCCCGGAAGCTTCGTTGATGATCACAAAAAGAAGAATCATCGTGGTCGCGGTAATCCTCGTTTCTGTCCTTCTTGTTAGTGCTTTCACCGTAGCCCAGCTCCTAAGCAACGTGAACATGAGCGATTACACGGCTCAGTGCCAGAAAATCTTCAACGACGCCCGCGTTGTAGTCCAGAGCCTACGGAACTCCACGCTTCCCAACGTGACTCTGCACGTTATCACCAAACAGGATGCCGTGGACATGTGGGGGAAGCCTTCTGCCAATGCTGACCTAACATACATTAATAGGCAAGAAAAAGTTTACAAAGGCCTTTTTCTGATGGCTGAAAATGACAGCTTGTACCAGGCAAACGTGGATTGGACGGCTAACTGGGGCGCGGCAACAGTCGGCAAGAACGACATATACGTAATCAAGGAGAACTTCAACCCTTTCGACCCTGGCGCTGAAGGCACCTTCGTCCACGAGCTCACTCATGTCTGGCAGCCAGCATTGCCTGCGGCGAACACGTTTGACGAGGATAAGGCTCATTCTGGGCTGATTGAAGGCGACGCATCGTTCGTGGGGTCCAACTACAAGAACCTCGCTCAATCCCCAGTCACTCCCACACCGACACCGATGGCTGCAACTGTTGACGACGTCCCCGCATTCCTCATCGGTAACCCATTGCTGAGTCAGATCCATCCGATGCCTCAAACGGTTTGGGATCTAGACTACTTCCCTTATCAGTATGGCTCACCGTGGGTGGGTGATCTTTATCATGCAGGAGGATTTGCGCTAGTGGACCGGGCTTACCAGCCTGGCTACATACCAGTTTCGTCCTCTCAAATACTGCACACTAGCGAGTACTTTGCGAATGAGACGCCTTTACAGGTTTCAGCCCCTACGGTGGCCGACAGTAGCTGGACGCTGACCCAGGAGAGTCAGGGTCAAGACCATAACACCATGGGCGAATTCTTCGTCCAGGAGATGCTCAAGAACCACATCTCACAGACTATTGCGCAGAACGCCAGCGCAGGGTGGCGAGGCGACAACTTCACCTACTACGAGCGCGGCACCGACTTCCTCTTTACGTGGAACATCAAGTGGGACAACAGCAGCGACGCCAGCGGGTTCTACGTTGCCTTCCACGACATGGCACAAGCGGCAGGCGCCACAGAGCAGGGCACCTACAACTGGTATGCGAACGGCAGATATCTCTCCATCACGCTGGACCAAAGCGCGAACTCCACGCTCATAGCTTGCTCTACAGTCCAAGCCGCAACCACCGCTTCTAATTTCTCTTTTAGCTGATCAGTATGGCCTTCAGCAGGTGGGTGAGACCGCAAAAATCTAATATCTCCGCCGCAGTGAATTCGTCCTAAGGATGTGACTAGCAGATCACCGACAAAGCTAAACCCGCTGCACTTCTTCAGAAATACTGGTTCTCAATTGTGCTTCTGGTGTTGGCTGCGGCGTCTTTCCCTTCCATTTACGTAGCTCTGCCATCAGCGTTTGTATTCACGTTTCTTGTCCCAGGCTTTATTTTCTGCATGTTCTTCAAGCTGGAAATGCATGAGCTCTGGGCTTTTGTTCCCGTCGTCAGCGTCTTAATCTCTACACAGTTTGTCTACTACATTTCTTTAGCGTTTGGTTATTCCCGCGAAACCATCCTGCTCTGCTTTTTGGCGCTCACGGCAATCTACACGTTCGTAACGTACCGGAAGGGCGCTCCCCTGCCTCTCAGAAACCTACCGAAAATGAGGCGCGTCAGTAAAACAACTCTGCTGGTTTTGTCGGTGATTTTTCTACTTTCTTTGGTTGTTCTGCTTCGAAGTGTATGGTTTCAGAACCAGTACGGCATCGTATTGACGGGGTCAAACTGGCAAGACACGCCATTGCATTACGAAATTCCTGAAAGCATAAACAACGGCAATTTCCCGCCGCAGATCCCCTACTTCTCAGGCGTCCCGCTTTCCACGTACCATTACTTCGTGGACTTCCACACCGCTATAGTCGAGAATACCTTCGGCTATCTGCCTCAGCTTTTGCCCTTCTTGAACGCCGTTTTCATCGTCATTTTCGCCTTGTCTATCTACGCCTTGGCGAGGGGTCACGGAAAACGCGCAGCCATCATCTCAACCATCATAGCAGCGTTCGGCTGGGGCTTCAGCTACGTTGGTCTCTTCTCCGCCCTAGCTCATGGGCAATTAAACACCTCGACCAACTACATTTACCAGTACGGGCAGCTCTTCGGGTTGCCAACTATCTTTGACAACCTGCTCCAGCAACGTCCTCTCCTCATCGGGTTGCCGGCCTTCGCAGTGGTTCTTTTGCTGCTGCGAAACACGCAGGACAAGAGGCGCCTAGCGCTGGCTGGCTTAATCACGGGGCTAGTGTATCCGTTTCACGTTGTGTCTTTTGTCTGCTGCTTCGTTGCCTTCTTCGTTGCTATCCTCTTGAATGTGAAACGTCTAACTATCAGCCACTTGGCGGTTTTCTTGGCTCCGACGGCTTTGGCTTTGCCGTTTATTCTCTCGGGTGCCTCGGCTTTTCATCTGACGCCCAGCTTTGACTTTGTGAACACCTTCGTGAAGGTCAACCCCGTGGTTTACTATGTTTTGAACTTGGGTATTCCCTTCCTGCTCGCAATAGTGTCTTTCGTGAAGCGAGGACACTGGCTGCTTAAAGGGACCTTCATTCTCTTGTTTTTGATTCCGAACCTTCTGGTTTTGACGCCCAATTCCTGGGACATGTATAAGTTCTTCATGTTCGCGTGGATTCCCATCGCCGTCCTAAGTGGAACGCTGCTGGCAAGGCTCCCTAAGAAATGGGGGAAGGTTCTGGCATTAATTTTGATTCTATTTTCAGTCTTTTCCTCCGTCAGCGTGGTTCTCTACAATGTTGGAACCGCTTACACGGCGGCTAACTGGGACGAGTACAACTTGGGCTTGTGGGTTCGTAACAACACGCCTCAGCGGTCAGTTTTCCTCACGTACTACTCCATCGATTCACCAGCGACAATGATAGGAGGCAGACTGCGGGTCTCTTCATACTTTAATTGGCCTTATGGTCAAGGCATACCTTACGCCGACATTGCAAAGCGGAATAATGACATTGATCGTGCGTACACGGGCAACGCAACAGACTTGCAGCAGGTCGTGGCGTCATACCACGTTAATTACGTTTACGTCGGCACCGAGGAGGCAAACAAGTACCCGGGCTGCGTGGAAAGGTTCAACAGCGTGAGCTGGCTGCAACCCGTTTACTCGATTGGGGACCTGCATATTTACAAAGTTAACTTGTCCTCAACCGGATAGCATTCATGGAAAAGGCTGAGCGTCGTAGCGCGCTTTGAAAACCCTTTTATGCGAAGGATAACCGTTTGAATACTATGCCCGTGACCCCACCCAAATTTCCGAGGCTAAACCGCGAGTACGCCGCAGTAGCTGCTTTGCTATTCGTTGCTTTTCTGGTCAGAGTGGCTTTCTTTTGGAACCAAGGATACGCTGGGGTGGATACTCAGGACTTTATGTCGTGGTTCCAGACCGCGGCAACTCATGGTCCACGCATCTTCTACCAAGTCACGTGGAGCGATTACCCGCCATTCAACGTGTATTTCTTCTGGATTTTCGGTTTGCTGGCGCAGCGCCTCTCTCTTTTCGGCACCGCCCTCTTCACGTACGTCATGAAGTTGCCCGCCAACCTTTTCGATATGGCAACAGCTCTGCTCATATTCGTCTTCGTGCGTAAACGCCTCAGCTTCAAGACGGCGCTGCTGGCCACAGGGCTCTATGCGTTCAACCCCGCCGTGATTTTTGATGCTGCGGTCTGGGGCCAATTCGATGCGATTTACGCGTTCTTCCTTGTGCTTTCGCTTATGCTCGTCTTGAGGTCCAAGCCCAAGCTGGCAGTGGTTGCTTTCATGCTTGGGGTGCTTACAAAGCCTCAGAGCATCGCTTTAGCGCCGTTGTTCTTCTTCCTTGTTTGGCGAAAAACCGATTGGAAAGGTTTCTTCGCCTCTATTCTGGTAGCGTTGGGGACTGTGTTTGCCGTTATCCTGCCTTTCCAGTGGACAGACAATAACCCTGTCACCTTCCTTTCCAAAATATACATCGGCGCTTACAGCACCTATAACTACAACAGCCTCAATGCCTTCAATTTTTGGGCTTTCGGAGGCATGTGGGTCAAAGAAACTCAAGCCACATTCATCATCGGCTGGGCAGCTTTCGCTGCACTTGCAGCTTTTTCATTGTACCTTGTCAACAAGCGCTTGGACGCCGACAAGGAGCTAATCGCCGTGTTTGCCGCGTTCGTACTGTTCTTTAGCTTCTTCATGCTGCCAACTCGAATACATGAACGTTACCTGTTCCCTGCCTTTGGCATGTTGGCTTTAATGTTTCCATTCATTAAGAAAGCCCGACCGTTGTATGTCGTCTTGACGGCAACTTGCCTCGTTAATCAGGCGTATGTACTTTACTGGCTGAACGCGTCCTTTCCGTATGCGGCAGACCTCTCGGGAGATCCTGTCGTTTTGGCAGTAAGCTTGATTAATTTAGTGGCGTTCGTGTATATGATAATGTTGATGATCGGCGAGTTGCAGGGCAGAAAGTGGCTGTTGGCTGGATCAAGCGTTTCTGAAACCTCAGCAGCCGAACCAGAGAGGGAGGCAGGCTGAGTATGCATTTGACAAAGAAAGATGTGCTTTCCATTGTTGCCCTTTCAGTTGTTTTCCTCGCCGTGGCCACTTGGAATCTTGGGTCAACTCAGACGCCAACTTCTACCGTGACGTTTACTTCTGGGCAAGGTTTCTACTTGGACCTTGGCCAATCAACCAATGTTAAGTCTATTTTCTTTTTGCTCGAGGACGGCGGGTACAACGTTTCCATCTACACGGGGTCGCCTGAAAACTGGACCCTGCTAACCACGCCCCCAACTTTCTCCGACTACTACAAATGGAACGAGGTAGGAATCAGCCACGTCACACAATACGTGCGAGTCGATTTTGTACAGGATTCTTCAGCCTCAAACGCGATAATCGCGGAAGTGGCAGTCACCGACTACTCAGATCAGCAGGTCACTATCGTAAACACCACCGCCTTAGGCTCTGGCTACCTGAACGTGCACAACCTAATCGATGAGCAGGATAAGGTTCAGCTACCCGCCACATACATGCAACAAACCTACTTCGACGAGATTTACTTCGTCCGTACCGCTGAGCAATACCTGCACCTGCAGTCGCCCTACGAGTGGACGCATCCGCCCCTGGGCAAGCTTATCCAAGCAGGCAGCATCGTGGTTTTTGGATTCAGCCCGTTCGGATGGCGCTTTGTAGGCGTCATCTTCGGAACGCTGATGATTCCTTTAATGTACCTCTTCGGCAAGAAACTGTTCGGCAGCTGGATTGGAGCCTTCGCCTCGGCGTTCTTGCTAACGTTTGACTTCATGCACTTCACCATGGCGCGCATGGGAACGGCAGATACCTACGTAGTGTTTTTCTCGTTGATTTCGCAACTATTCTTCTTCATCTACTTCACGAATGTAGTTAAGAACGGTTGGCGAACCAGTGTCGTTCCACTGTTCTTCGCCGTTATATTCTTCATGCTCGGGTTCTCCACGAAATGGCTCACACTCTTCGGAGCGCTGGGCATGCTTGCGCTCTTAGCTGCCCTGAGAATTCGAGACCTGACAAAACTTAGAACCAGCTTTTGGGACAAATATGCCCGCTTCTTCGATTATCCGTTCTTTCTGCTGCTAGGCTTTATAGCCATAGGCGTGTGCATTTACTTCTTGATATACATCCCAGACATGTTAACCGGCCGCCCCTTCATTACTTTTCCACTCACAGGCCCCAATGACCCTGGCATAGCCGTAGTTAACCTGCAGTTCAAGATGTACGAGTACCACGCCGGATTAACGGCAACGCACACTTTCGAATCGCCATGGTGGAGCTGGCCTCTCATGGTTAATCCAATTGGCAACGTGGCTACCCACGGTTTGCCTGCTTACGTCCCGCTATGGCTTGATGTGACGTATTCTCTGCCCAATAACCTAATTTCAACGATAACCGTCATGGGCAACCCTGCAGTCTGGTGGGTCGGTTTCTTCCTCATGCTCGTGCTCACGGAGCGGGCAATCCGCGGAAGTGAACTTGTTCATGGTTTAAGGAGCAAGCTATCAAGAAAACCGAAAACGCCTGAGCCTCATGTTGCCGCGACATCTGATGGGTCTCCACCTGAACCGCTGTCTTCGCACTTGCCTTTAACTGACCTCGAATCAGCACAGACATCGCCGATTGGGGAGACAGCGGCCGAGTCAATATCTTTGCCGAACGCCACGCCTCCAATTGCCCAAACAGTAGAGGTGCTGTCGCTGAAGAGTTCAGGTCGAAGATGGGACATAGCCGCCATCTTCATAGTGGCTGTGTTCTTCTTCTCTTGGATTCCTTACAACCTCATCTCCCGGGTAACCTTCATTTACCACTTCTACATCTGCGTGCCCTTCCTCTGCTTTGCCTCAGCATACTTTGTCAACAAACATTGGAACAGAAGAGCAGGCAAGATCGCCACCGTTATCTTCTTCGTCGCTGTAGTTGCGCTGTTCATTGTCTTCTATCCCGTTATCTCTGGCATGCCAGTCTCCACATCGTACATTCACCACCTGAAATGGTTCCCAAGCTGGTATTTCTCACCATGACGACATCCCAAAATAACCCTAGTGGGCTCGTGCAGGTTTCCGTGGTTTTTCCCGCTTACAACGAAGCTGCCTATCTGGATACCGCGGTCGAAAAAACGACGCAAGCCCTTAACGAGTTCACCCACTCCTTCGAAATCATCATAGCCGAAGACGGCAGCTTAGACGGCACGGCTGAACATGCTGAAGAACTCGCCCAAAAACTTCCCTACGTTAAGCACATACACGGCGAGAAGCGTCTGGGACGCGGAACGGCGCTCAACAACGCGTTTCGGAAGAGCCGCGGCGAAGTCTTCGTCTACATGGACCTCGACTTAGCCACCGACCTTAGATACCTAAAGCCGCTCGTGGAAGCCATCACCGTCGAAGGCTTCGACTTCGCCACGGGCTCTCGAATGCTCCCTGAAAGCAAGGTCGAGCGCAGCATGCGCAGAACCATAAGCAGCAAATCCTTCAACTTCCTCGTCCGCAGCATGCTGGGCTCCAAGCTCCGCGACCATCAGTGCGGCTTCAAAGCCTTCAAACGCGAACCCACCCTGCAACTAGTCGGAGAGGTCGGCGCGCGTCACTGGTTCTGGGACACCGAAATCCTTGTCCGCGCCCAACGCAAAGGATACAAAGTCAAGGAAATTCCAGTCGAGTGGAAAAGCGGGGGAGCGACAAAGGTGAACCTTCTTAAAGATAGCTACAACATGGGCAAACAGGTTTTCCAGCTCTGGTGGAAACTCCGCAAAGAATGAAGCGCCTTCCGATTTTCCCTCATCCAAGCATACTTAGAGCATCTAGCAAACCCCGAAGGATAAGGGACAGACAAAAAAAGAGGAGGAGACGAAACGATCTTTTTATCTTCTTCTAACGAAGTGAACTATCGCCCTTATTATCAGCGACACGCCGACAAGCACAACCAAGGCTGCCCAGTACTCGAACCAGCCCTTAAGCGTGCCCGCAAGCAGAAACATGTTCGTCAGGATCGCGGAGCCTCCCCAAAACACGAGGTTGCCAACGGTTTCTGCCACGCGGTGAACTCTTTGTAAGCTTAGCCTCATTAAGAGCAATGTGAACTCTAAGGCTGCTATTCCAATGTCGAACTGCATAACTGCCCTGAAGAAGTCCATATGTGCCGCGGGGTTTTGAGGCGCAGGCAATACCAAGTTGCCTAGACCTCCGGCGAAGGGCAACCGCTGAGTGGTCATCTCACTGAAGAAAGCCGATATCTTCTGAAAAAGGTCAGGAGTAATGGCAAAGATGATACCCAATACAATGAGGAAACCTCCGAAGCCCACCGCCCTGATTAACCCTTCGTGCTCCCAGTGCCCGCGTACATACCACCGGTCATTGTAATCTTGATTCGACATTTGCTTCTTCCTTCTCGATTTCATATAACTAGCAAATGAATATAATCCTTTTCACTCACCCATGGGGGTGAATGTTTTAAATACTTAATCTTTCAATAGTGAATTCAAGGTTTAGTGAAAGCTTATGTCGTTCTGTCCTAAATGTGGAAACAAAGTCGACGACTCGATGACATTCTGCCCTCGATGTGGCGCCTCGCTCAAGATGGAGCCTTCACCCGCTAGACCTGCGGCCCCTCCAACCTCCCATCCAACCTACCGAAACGAGAAACAAGAAAAGAATGAGAAAGGCGGGAATGAAAAGGGAGAGAAAGGCGAGAAACAAGAAAAGGGCGAGTTCGGCTACATCGGTTGGCTAATCGGTGGCGTGATAATCATAGTTATAGGCTTGTTTAGCTATGCCGGAGCAACCCACATGATAACCGGAAGCATGGGGACCGCCCTTATATTTCTCGTCATAGGCATCGCCGTCATTATCATTGCGGTTTGGCTGTCTACAACGGCGCGCAGGCGACACCTTCCCCCTCCAGCTTAGAGAAGCCAACCCAGAAACATCCGGTACAACCTGTGCTCAAACAAAGTTGCTGCGTTGCGTCTGCCGAAGATTCGGAAGTAGTTTTTTCCAGCGGCCTCCACCATGTCGCCTATGTCGTAGCGAGGCAACATACAAGATGAGATTATGAGTCGTCCCCACTCGCCGCGCTTAAGCTCGTGCAGAAGTTTCACCGTTTCGCCTGTGTCCACCTCGAGCATGTACGCGTCGTAGTTTGGCGTCACGTATGGCAAATCGTCGTACTGCTGCGCAAAAACGCCCTCCGTCGCTGTGTACATTTCCACGATGGGCGCCGCGCCGAAGTATTTCTTTAGGACGGGTCCGTATTTGAACTGTATCTTGCGCACACTCGTGCAGAAAAGCGCTTGGAATTTCCAAAGGTCCGCGGGTTTTTTCTTGTGTTTGTGCTGCAGGTATTTTGCGAATCCCAATATGACGGGGGTTACGCCCATGACTGCAGTGACGTTTTTGTCCAGTGACTTACGATACGCCAGCTCGAACCGCTGTCTCCAATCCTCTCTGCCGATACCTGAGCCTAACGCGTCGATGTCTTCTTGCCGCGGAAGTAAACTGACTTGGCTCAGCATAGGGTTTAGTTTCGCGTAGGTTCCTGAACTGTAACCGTAAGTTTGCTCTTTGCCGTCCTTAGTCATCGTGTGGACGCTGCTGGGAAAATTTAGGTTCAAAATATTACCAGTCAACACTTCAAAGTTTTCTTTGCGCATTGCAAAGTGGATTATGGCGCGTGCGCCGCACAGGTAAATCTGCTTAAGATGCGTGGGTGTGGCTGGGAGGACCTTGGATTGTTTGCCTGTTGACCCGCGGGTCATAACCCAGGTTTCGGGAGCTTCAGAAAGAAACGCCTTGTAGTTTCCTTCTTGAACCTTCTTTAGGTATGGCGTGAGGGCCTGATAGTTGATGATGGGAAAGTTAGCTTGGTACTCGGCCAAGTTGTTGATTTTTTGCGCGTTGTGGCCGCTCCCGTAATCCGTGGCGCCGTAACTCTTCAGCAAATTCAGTAGCGCCGTCTCCTGGGCTTTAGCAGGGTCTTCAAGCGATTTGTACCAAGGATCCACGAAAGACTTCAAAACGGTGCTGGCGTCAATGTAATCGTCATTGGGAAGCATGAACTTCTCATGTAGCTGGTTGTTTCAATCGCCTTATATGTTTCGCCATCCAAATACAGCCTGCAAACAAGTTCTCCAAGTGACCCATATGAACGAAGCCGTCCGAGTGACCGCAGAACAAATCCGCAAACTCCAAATTCAAGGCGCTCGAAACGTCGCCATAGCCGCCATAAAAGCCCTTCAAGCCCTGGCGGAAACCACCCATGCCGCCACGCGCAAAGACTTCCTCGCTGAACTTGGCGACGCCAGAACGCAGCTCTTCGGGTCGCGGGAGACTGAGCCGCTCATGCGAAACGCCGTTCGATGGATAATCACCCGCGTCGAGGACAGCGACGAACGCAAAGTCGCCGAATTGGCGCACGTTGTCTGCGTCAGCTCAGAGAACTTCCAAAAAAGCCTCGTCGCCTCCAAAGAACGCATAGCCGAAATCGGCTCAAAACGCATCCGCGAAGGCTCCACTATCTTCACTCACTGCCACAGCTCCACTGCCTCGCATATGCTTTGGAAAGCAAAGGAAGAAGGCAAGACCTTTCAGGTTATCTGCACGGAAACTCGCCCCGCCTTTCAAGGGCGGATAACGGCGAAGGAGATGCTGGCGCTGGGGGTGAAGACGACGTTTATCGTTGATTCCGCAGCGCGCTCGTTTATTCATGATGCCGACATGGTTATTGTGGGTGCCGATGCCATAACCAGCGAAGGCAACGTCGTTAACAAGATAGGCACCGCTTCCATCGCGCTGCTGGCCCGTGAAAGCCGCAAACCCTTCTATGTTGTGTCGGAGCTGCTCAAGTTCGACCCCGCCACATTGTATGGGGAATATGAGAAAATCGAGGAACGAAGTCGCGACGAAATCTGGAAAGAAGCCCCAGCTGAGCTGATTGTACGGAACCCAGCGTTTGACGTGACGCCGCGCGACCTGATTCACGGCATCATATGCGAGGAAGGCATCGTTTCGCCGCAGTCAGTGGCGGAAGTCATGCACCGAGTCTACCCGTGGGTCTTCGAGTAGCATCAAGCCTTCCACGTTTCTAAAGCCGTCGCGAGCTCCACATGCGACTTCGCGTAATCTTCCAAGCTTATGCCTTTGAGCGCAGCATCAACTGCGTGCCGCATTGCCAACGCGCCAGTCTTGGTGCCGTCTGGATGACCGTGGATGCCGCCTCCTGCCTGGATAACGACGTCCTTGCCAAACGTTTCCAAAAGCGCGGGCACCAGCCTTGGGTGGAGTCCTCCTGAAGCAACAGGCATCACCTGTTTTAGTCCGTGCAGGGGCATTTTGCAGGCTTCAATGTTCTGGAGAACTTCGGGTTTGGTTTCACTCATCTTGCCTACGACTGTTCCGACGTGGAGTTGGTCGACGCCTATGACGCGGGCAACGGTGACGATGGGGCGCATGGCGATGCCGTGCCAAGGGTTCTTCGTGAAAGCCGCGTGCCCCGCACGGTGCGCATGCAAAACGAGTTTGAGGTCTTGTTGACGCAGCGTCTGCAGAGCAGACCAGCCACAAGTCAAGATGTCCACCATGGCATATTCACCGCCGTGGTCTATGACCATGTCAGCGCGATCCAGCATCGTCTCCGTATCCGCCGTGATGTTAACCGCGTAGACTTTCTTCTCGCCTGTTTCCGCTTCGGCGCGGTCGCGGCTGTCCAGGGTCTCGTGCAAGCGGTCTTCGAACTCGTTGAATTTTTGGCTGCTCAGGTTTTCGTCGTCTTTGACGATGTCGCAGCCGCCCGCCCAGGCGTCGTATGCGACTTTGGCGTGGTCCTCCGCTTTCAAGCCGAGCTTAGGTTTGATTATCGTGCCTACCAGCGGGCGGTCTTTGACTTTGAGGATCTTGCGGATGCCTTCGATGCCGTACTTTGGTCCCTTGAAGCTCTTCGTCAATTCGGCGGGCAATTGGATGTCGAGGAGGCGCAGGTTTTTGAGCGCTTTGAGTCCGAACACGTTGCCTGCTACACTGCTGAGAATATTGGGCATGTTGCCAGCCTCAAAGAGCTCCACAGGATAAGCTATCTTTGCTACATTGCCTTCCAAGGAGAAGACATGGGCAGCGAGCTTGAGCACATAGGGTTTGACTGTGGTGAGTTCGGTCCACGTGCCTATGCTGCTTTCGGCGGCTACGGCTCCCGCTGCTTCCTGAAGGCTGATGCCATCGGGTTCCACATAGAATGTGCATATGAGGTCGGATTCTTTGGATTTGTAGTTTAAGTCTACAAAGTCGATGTACTTCAAAATGCTCTATTCTCCTGTCTTAGCTGAACCACAGTTTCCTTAAAATGTTAATCGGTTCATCGTGTACTTCAACGGTTGCTTTTTTGTCCGTGTTTGTGAATTGATGACTTAGCGCCATTACCCTTTTTCTGTTAGGCCTAAAATCTTTAACTACATCATCGGCACCATAGAAAGTTCGTGATCACATGAAACTTGTCGTGGGTGTTCTGAACATAACTGCTGGCGGCAAACGCATAGTCATAATCAACGACGCCACCGCAGGGCTACTAGGAGTTCATTCATCCGACCGCGTGAAGCTCAGCTACAACGGCAAAGAGGTTATCGCTTTAGCGGATCTAGCGTCCGATTTCCCACGCGACCGCATATGGTTCTATCTGGAAATCGCTCAAGCCTTAGGCGTGACCGGTGGCGAAGCTGTAAATGTGAACTTGGCACCCGCCCCCGAATCGCTAAACAACGTGCGGTCAAAGCTGAGAGGTGAGCGTCTCCGCGATGAAGAAATCGCCAACATCGTGAAGGACGTGGTGGAGCAGCACCTTAGCGACATTGAAGTCTCCGCTTTCATAACTGCCCTCAAAGTCTACGGGCTAAGCATGGGCGAAACCGAAGCCATGTCCCGCGCCATGGTGGACACGGGCAAGACGCTGAGCTTCGGCAAAGGCCCCATCCTGGACAAACACAGCATAGGTGGCATCCCAGGCGACAAGACCAGCATGGTGCTAGTGCCCATCGTAGCCGCCGCAGGCTACACCATACCAAAGACTTCAAGCCGAGCCATCACGTCGCCCGCGGGAACGGCAGACCGAGTGGAAACCCTCTGCCCTGTGCAGCTGGAACTCGAAGAAATCCGGCGCGTCGTTAAGAAGACAAACGGTTGCCTAGTTTGGGGCGGCGCGCTCGAGCTGGCTCCAGCGGACGACCTGTTCATCCGAGTCGAGTACCCACTTGGCATTGACCCATTGCTATTGCCTTCAATTATGAGTAAGAAAAAAGCCATCGGCGCAACCCACCTCGTCATCGACATCCCGACGGGCACGGGTGCCAAAATCAAAACGCCAGCTGAGGCTTACACGCTGGCTTCGGACTTTGTGCACTTGGGCAAGCACTTAGGCATTGAAGTTCACTGCGCGTTGACGTTTGGGGAGCAACCTCTCGGCCAGGGGATAGGACCTGCCCTCGAAGCCCGTGAAGCGCTGAACACGTTGATGGGAAAGGGACCCGCGGACGTGAGGGAGAAAGCCGTCAGTCTCGCAGGCATACTCTTTGAACTCGTCGGCGAACAAGACGGCACGCGGAAAGCAGTGGAAATGCTCCAGTCTGGCAAGGCAGAGCAAAAGTTGCGGGAAATCATAGGAGCCCAAGGCGGAGACCCCAACGTTCAGCCCAGCGACATTGCAGTTGGACCCGAACACGCTGAGGTCTGCGCTTCGGAGAAAGGGCGCGTCCTGTGGATTAAGACTGAATCCATTGTTCAGGTTGCACGTGCGGCGGGAACGCCAAAGGAGAAGGGCGCGGGTATCGCGCTCCACGCCAAACTTGGCGATGCGGTGGCGAAAGGCGGCGTCCTGTTTGAAGTGTACGCTGAGTGTGGCAGCAAGCTGGAGGAGGCGTTGGCACTGGCCCAAAAACTGGAGCCCGTTGTGCTGAGTCGGAAGCCTGAGGAGCGTATGCTGCTGGACCAGTACCCCGCTAAGGTTGGAGAACGCGACAAATCCTTCATGCTTGAACGATGAGAAAACTCAAACTCGGATCTTTTCATTCATCGGGATTGTTTTGCGATTTCCTTTCCCATCAGTTCCAGCTGCTGCTCTGTGTATGCATGGCTTCCGTAGCGGTTTTGGTGAGCTGTTATGTAACTTGGAAGCTGTGATAGCTTGAGGATTGAAACCGTAGGGCTATTCAAGTACAGCTCAGTGCGGCTGTTCGTGAAGACAACGATTGGCTCAACCCACACGTTGAAAGACAGCTTCTTGGAGCCTTCGATAGCGTGCCTCACTCGGATGGCGTTTCTCTTTGCTTGCTCGCTCGGGCTCGTGGCGGAGCGTGGTCCGTCCGGCCTTTGCCACTTGTCGCCGTTGCAGGCGATTTTGCCGCTCCAATTCTTGGTTTCCAGGGCGAACACGCCGTTGGGACCAAGAACGACATGATCGACGTCGCTGTGGCCGTCGCGGAAGTTCACGCTGTTCATGAGGAAATAGTCGTCATTAAGCGTGGAACGGAGAAGGTGGCTTACTCTTTTTTCGCCGTTCCAGCCGCCTAGGTAAACGTGGTATTTTCGCAGGTAAATGAAAAAGCCCGCCAACGGAGCAAGTGCGGCAACAGCAAGTGCCTCCTCCAAGATGCCGACGGAGGCGGTTAGGAGCCTGAAAAACAAGAACAAGCCGATGCCACTGAGCAAGAGCAAGAAGGCAATTGCCTTAGCCAAGTTCTTTAGTGTCTGTTTCCGCAAGTAGTTTCCAGACCCTTTAAGTATCCGCATCCGCAAACGCCCTCTCAGCAAGCAGTTACTTCAACGTAATAGTTAGGCTATAAAACCGTATAGGCTTACATCTTCAATGCTTCTAGAGATCGCAGATAGCCCCAGGTTATCGAGCGAGCATTGTCGTTTTTCGGAGATGGGCGCTAGCAATTGCCTAGAAAAGCGTTTAGGAAAACTTTTATGCACGCCTAAACATAACTCTGTTAGATGTTTTGTCTCAACTTGAACACAGAGGAAGATGACATTAGAAATGGTAACTGAATTATCTCCAACCCAAATTCGAAGACTTTGTTCACCAGATTTCATGCATTGTAACAGCACGGCGGATTTGTCTCCGCTGCGAGAAATCGTAGGCCAAGAAAGGGCTATGCGAGCCCTCCGGTTCGGTTTAGGCATCAAGGACAAGGGCTTCAATATTTACGTTGCAGGGTACCCAGGGACGGGCAGAACAACTGCTGTCAAGGGTTTTTTGGAAGAGCCAGCGAAGGCTCAGCCAGTTCCATCTGACTGGTGCTACGTGAACAACTTCCAAGACGAATACACACCTAAAGCTATCAAACTGCCAGCAGGGATGGCAAAGGTTTTCCAGAAAGATATGAAAGCTTTCGTGGAAGACGCCAAACGCGCGTTGCGCAAGGCTTTCGAGAGCGACGACTACTCAGCAAAGAGAGAAGACACCATAAAAGCCGTGGAGACGCAGCGCAAGCAGCTGGTCGAGCAGCTAAACGAAGAAGCGCAGAAGCAAGGCTTTGTCATTCAATCAACTCCTATCGGTCTGCTACTTATCCCTGTTATAAAAGGAAAGCCCATGTCAGATGAAGAGATGCTAGCCATGCAGCCGAGAGTTAAGACTGAAATTCAGGAGCGGCGTGCTAAGCTTGAAGCTGAACTTAGAACTGCGATGCGGCAGATTTTGGACCTTGACCGGAAGGCGCATGAGGAGCTTGAGAAGCTCAACAAGGAGGTTGCGCTCTACGCCATAGGTAACCTTGTGACGGACCTGACTGAGAAGTACGTCAATTCGCAGGATGTGGGTAAATATCTGCAAAATGTACGGGAAGACGTATTGGGCAACCTTGCGCAGTTCATCAAGACTGCCGAGGAGGCGCAGCAGCCGCAGTTTCAGTTGCCTTGGATGAGGGAGCCTAGTTTTAAGAAGTACGAGGTCACCGTGGTCGTAGACAATAGTGATGTGAAAGGTGCCCCCGTTATCATAGCCACCAATCCGACGTATCCTAACCTTTTTGGGCGCATAGAGAAGGAGGCGCAGTTCGGCGCGTTGGTGACTGATTTTACGATGATTCGATGCGGAATGCTGCATAAAGCAAACGGCGGCTACCTCATAATACCCGTAGAGGAGCTACTCATCAACCCGTTCTCGTATGAGGGACTAAAACGCGCCTTGAAGAGCGAGCATATAAACATCGAAGAAATGGAGGAACGCTACGGTTTCTTGGGCACCAAGAGCCTCAAACCAGAGCCCATACCGCTAAGCGTCAAGGTTATACTCATAGGTGACCCATATTTGTACGAGCAGATGTATTCGCTCGACCGCGAGTTCAATGAGCTATTCAAAGTGAAAGCAGAATTCGACACCACCATGGACCGCAATGAGGATTGTGTGCAGAACTACGCAGCTTTCGTATGCGCCCTCTGCCAAAAAGAAGGCCTCAAGCACCTTGACGGCTCAGGCATAGCTAAACTCATTGAGCATAGCAGCAGGCTCGCGGAAGACCAGATGAAGCTTTCTACCCGCTTCGCTGATGTCGCCGACATCGCACGCGAAGCAAACTTCTATGCGCAGCAGGACAGCTCCGAGTTCGTCACGGGAGAACATATCAAGAAAGCCATCGAAGAGAAAATTTACCGCTCCAAGTTGATTCAGGAAAAAATCCAGGAAATGTTTGAACGCAACTTTTTCCTCATCGACACGGAAGACGCCACGGTGGGTCAGGTCAACGGACTGTCAGTGTCGGGGCTGGGCGACTTCGAGTTTGGTATGCCGTCACGCTTGACCGTTAGCATCGGGATAGGCAGGGAAGGCATTGTGGACATCGAGCGCGAAGCCAAAATGGGTGGTCCTATCCACACGAAAGGCGTCTTAATTCTGAGCGGCTACTTGAACGAAAAGTTCGCCAAAGACAAGCCGTTAACTCTTTCGGCGAGGCTGACGTTTGAGCAGAACTATGGAGGCGTTGAGGGCGACAGCGCATCCAGCACGGAATTGTACGCAATTCTTTCAAACCTCTCTGGATTGCCCATCAACCAAAGCATCGCCGTCACGGGCTCCGTGAACCAAAAGGGCGAAGTGCAAGCCATCGGTGGCGTGAACGAGAAAATCGAAGGCTTCTATGAGATTTGCAAAATCAAAGGCTTAACGGGCAAGCAGGGTGTGATGATTCCCTCGAGCAACGTTCAGAACCTTATGCTGAAAGAAGAGGTCGTGGACGCCGTTAAGCAGGGCAAGTTCCACATCTACACGGCCAAAACCATCGACGAAGGCATCGAAACCATGACGGGCACTAAGGCTGGCAGTTTAGGTAAAGACGGCGAATTCGAAGAAGGCACCGTTAACGCGCTGGTGAACAAGCGGTTCCGCGAGATGGCTGAGAAACTGGCAAAGTTCGCTACAACTTCTCCCGAAACGCCCAAGCCACGCGAAGAATAGGCGGCCAAAGCCTCTATTCTTTTTCAATGTCTAACTTAAAACTAGAAGCAGAACTTTTCTTTTGTAGCTATGCGGAAAAAAGGAATTGACGGGCGGTTCATTTTCCCGCCGGTCTAACCATCAACTTACGCTGCGTTAAAAGGAGAAAACGCATTCATTTTGGGATTAAGTTGTTGTTTCGTGTTTGTCCCTGAATCCCTAAACTGCGTGGATGCTCAAATTGTTCGCCCTGGAACGCTTTGTTCCTTGGCGGAACAACAAACGCGTATGTTGCAGGTTTAGCCCGCTGTTTCTTTTTCCTATGTGCCTTCTCGGATAAGACGTACCGTCACGAGCAGAAGTTCGGCGTCGCCCACGCATGTAACCTTCAACTCGGGCTCTTCGCGGACGATGGCTGCGCCAAACTCCTGAATTACCTGTCTGTTGTTTACCCTGATAGGTCCTCCTTCCAAAAGGTACAGGTAGCATCCCCATCGTGGTTTCATCAAGTGCTTGACGGTTTTGCCTTGCTGTAGAAAACATGAGTAGACTTCGGCGTCGGCTTTTATTTTGAGCGCTGATGGAGCATCGTTTGACACGAGTGGGAAGAGGGTGTTTGTGCGTTGCTCTTTTTCTACTGCCATTTGCTCCACTGACGGCTCAGCGTCTGCATCTTTGGGAACGAACCACATCTGGACGAACCGCATCGGCTTGTCGGGCAGGTTGTTTATTTCGCTGTGCCACATGCCTTTGCCTATGGTTGTGTGCTGCACCCAGCCCTTCTTGAGCACGCCGCCTTTGCCATTTTGGTCTGCGTGGCGAAATTCTCCTTCAACACAATAGGTTACGACTTCGTTTCCTCGGTGAGGGTGAAGCGGCCAGACTGCGCCCGGCGAAAGCGTATCGTCGTTGAAAACTTTCAACGTGCCGAACTGGACGAAGTGCTCATCGTTGTAGTCTCCGAAGCTGAAGTGCCACCGCCCATGGAAGGTGCCGTTCTCAACTGTGCCCATTTCCTGATGGATGGTTTCAGGTCCCCTTACGAAAATCATGCAAGAACTCCAACACAACATGTAGTTTTTGTCTTAAATGTTTTCCCATATATATTGCCGCTTTAAGAGCGTCTTAGAACTCTGTTCTCTGGAAATGATTGAGTTCTTGAGCGGAAATCCGTGAAGCGCCTTTTCTTGTGTGCTATCTACCTGCCGAAGAGGTTAAAAGTCCTTTTTAGCATGTTTATGTCGTAGTAGGCTGATTTTTTGGCAGACAACGGCGCAGAGGCCCTGGTGTTTTGGCTAGCAGGTCAGCTTTGGGCGTGCTTTTCTCCGTGGTTTTCCTCGACAACTTAGGGTACGCGATCGTTACGCCTTACCTATACTTCTATGTGCGCAGCTTGGGCGGCTCCGCCTTCGTCTTCGGCGCTTTTCTGGCTTCCTACAGCCTGATGAGTTTCGCGTTTACCCCCGTTGTTTCGCGCTTAAGCGACCGTTTTGGCAGGCGAAAAGTCCTTCTGGCTGCGTTGGCAGTTTCCAGCTTTAGCTATTTCGTTTTTGGCGTCGCGCAAGTTTTGTGGTTGCTGTTTGCAGCGCGGATGCTTGCAGGGACGACGGCGGCTACTGGACCCGTGGCTCAGGCTTACGTTGCCGACGTAACTGACTGAAAAAGTCGCCTCAGGTACCTTGGATTACTCGGGGCGGCGGCGGGCATAGCGTTCATCGTTGGACCTGCCTTAGCGGCACGCTCAGCAGCTTGTTCGGGTATGGAGTGCCTTCTTTTCTGGCTGCGACGTTGGCGTTCGCAAATTTGGTTTCAACATATTTTCGGCTGCCTGAGCCTGCCCGGGCAATAAGCAAAGAGGCCAGGGGCGAATCTGCGTTTACTGCCTCAAGAACCTCATTTCCAAGCGGGAGATAGCCCTGTTGCTCTCGATTTACTTCATGGTTTTTCTGGCATTTATATTTCTGCCAACGGTTTTTCCGGTTTGGCTTAATTACAACTTCGGGTACGGTCCATTAGAGACGGGCTTGCTGTTCTTCTACGTCGGCTTAGTCAGTGCGTTCACGCAGGCTGTCCTGCTGCCCAAGTTATCAAAGAAAAGCACGAACGCGGCGCTCGTACTCTATGGTGTCATTCTGTTGTCGGTAGGTCTGTTTGGGCTGGGCGTTTATGCAAACCTTCTGCTTCTCATTATCGTTGGAGGCATCGTTGCCATCGGCTTCGGAATTCTCAATGCAACGATAACGACGCTAATCTCTATAAATGCGCCTTCTGAAAACCGCGGAGGCTCATTGGGCGTAGCTTGGGCTCTGGCGGCAGTTGCGCAGACGATTGCACCAACCCTTGCGACTTCGCTTTTCGCTTTCGGAGTTTCCATAGGTTTCATCGGGCTCGCCTTTGCCGTAGCAGGTGGCATCACGGTGGCGATGCTGCCTCTGGCTTGGCTTTTTAGAAAGAACGCAAAAGAGTTATTGGCTTTTGCCTAGATGTCTTGATTGTGGTGCAGGTTTATCCACACTTTCCTAGCTACACCAAAGAAACTTGTGAATGCCGTAATCAGCATGCTTCCGATTAGAATGTAGTTAGCGGCGGTTACCCACTGGGGATTTCGTGATATTGAAAGCGAAACTGCGACTACAAAGTAAACGGCTACAAGTCCCATGAGGAACTGCGTTATATGCAGGATTTTCCCTGCTTCAGAGGCTTTGCCTTTTAGCCATTGCAAACTGCTGTTTGTAATTCGATGGACATCTGGCAAGTCATCCAGAACCAAGGATAAGCCAGCTATGAAGAAGAACCTGCCAACGTTGACTGCCACACTGGTGGAGTTTATGAAGAATATGGTAAGAGGCGAGACTGAGCTGAAGAATAAGATCCAGATGACCGAGCAAGCGAGCACAAAAAATCCGTAGACATAATGGTGGAACCAGAGCCTGCCCGTGTGCACTTTGCCAAAGTGAGCGGCTGGAAAGATGTTTATGACTGCTGAGGCGATTATTAGCCAGAACAGGCTACCATCAGGCAAGAACGGAGCAAATGGTTTCCAGCCAGGGTAGAGGAAGTAGACACCAGCTAAAATACCGACGACACAGGATATAGTGAGCAGGGCGTTGAAGATGAGGATTACGCTTAGGCATTTGCGCCCGTAAACGGAGAACACACGGTGCATTAGTTGGGCTTCACCATTCTGACGCCTCAAACGTGGCTAACATTGGATCCAGCTGTTTCTCTGTTGTTGGGTTCATCCTTTAATTCTGTTACGGTAATCCAAGTCGAATTCGCACGGCGAGCCAAAGAGCATTGTTTAGCAAAATGACAGCCTCAGGCGATTTTGAAGTTGCTTGCACTAAAAGAGAAGTTAAGCTGGGAGCTCGACGGTGAATTTGCTGCCCTTGCCTACTTGGCTCTTGAACGTTATTGTGCCTCCATGTGCTTCCATAACACGTTTACACACGGCTAAACCGAAGCCCTGTCCCTTGCTCTTCGTGGTAAACAGCGGCCTGAAAATTCTGGGTTTGGCTTCATCAGGTATGCCTTCGCCTGTATCCTTCACATGGATGAATATCTTTCCAGCGCCGTTCGCCGTCTTCTCTCGTTGAGTAGTGACGGTAAGGCTTCCGCCATGAGGCATAGCTTGGACAGCATTCGTGACCAAGTTTATAAAAACGCGTTTGAGCAGTTGCGCGTCAACGGAGGTTTCAGGCAGATTTTGGTTGATTCGAGTTTCGACATCGATGTTCCTGGGAATTTTGACGTCGGCGATGATGGCGCTGAGCAGTTTGCCCAAGTTTACGGGTTTCTTATCGGGCCTTATGGGTCTCACGAAGTCCTGCAGGTCTGAGACGATCTTGTCCATGTAGCCTATCTGCTCGGCTATGGTGTTGATGCTTTCCTGCAGATTGACTTTCGCTTCGCTATCAGGCAGCTCGGCTAGCTCGCCCTTTGCTAAGTATGCTTCGCCCGTAACGGTCTGCAGGGGGTTGCGGAGGTCGTGGCCCACCATGCCCGCGGTTTCGCCTATCGCGCTGAGCCGCTCGGCGTCCTTGAGCTGCTGCGTGCGTTCCTGCACGAGTTCTTCAAGGTGCGCGGCGTACTCTTCGAGCTTAACTTGCATCTGCTTGCGGTCGGTCACATCCACGTTCGACTCCATGAGCTCCGTCAGCTCGCCTTTCTCGTTGAAAGTGGGTTGCCAGTAGCTTTGCATTATGACTCTTGCTCCATCTTTGGTTCGGTGAATGAGTTCTCCCGACCAGTGCCCCTTACTCTTGAGATCAAGAAGGATTTCTTGAATTGGTTCGTGGAACACTGTTTGTAGAATTTTGTTAGATGATTGTCCTACTGCTTCTTCTTTGCTGTACCCGTAGAGTTTTTCGGCGCCCCTGCTCCAGAATGTGATTTTGCCTTCAGGTTCCCGCACAAATATGGCGTCGGGGCTAAGGTCAATGAGCGCCGCCTGTTTAAGCATCGTCGCTTCGGCCCGTTCCCTTTCTTGGCGCAGTCTCAACATTTCTATGCCGTAGGCAAAGTCGTTCGCCAGTTCGGTGAGAAGCTTGACTTCTTCGTCGGTGAATGGGGTTGGTTCTTGGCTGTATATGTTCAAGGCGCCGAATGTCTTGCCGTCATGAGATACCAAGGGGAGAACGCATGATGCAGTGTACTGTCTCTTCGTGGCTTGTTCGCGCCACGGCGCAAAGTTGGGGTCATTTTGCATGTTCTTGCACACGTAAGGTTCGCCTGTTCGGATGACGGTGCCTGTGGGTCCGCGGCCTCTAGGAGAGTTTCCGTCCCATGTAACCTTTAACTGGTCAATGTATGCTTTGTCGTGTCCAGCGTAGGCGACTGGTCGTACAGTTTTGAATTTGTCGTGTTCGGCGATACCCACCCAGGCAAGTGCATAGCCGCAGTCATGTACGATTATTTCGCAGACTTCCTGCGTGAACTTCGTCTCGTCCGCGACGTGCATAAGCGCCTGGTTACTGTTGCTGACCGCTCTTAGGTGGCAGTTGAGTTTTCGCAGAATGTCTTCGGCTTTCTTGCGTTCCGTTATGTTTCTGGCAACATGGACAGAACCAATAATTCGTCCGTGCTCATCCTTGAGAGGCGTAGTGCTTACTATGAAGTATCCTCCGAGACGTGGCTCAAACACTTCGGCAACGTGTTCTTTGCCATCTTCTATGGTTTTGGCGTGGGGACAGAACTCGGGTGGAAGGTTAGTGCCGTGCACGCATTTGTAACAGTTTTCTCCGATAGCCTGTTGTTGGGTGACTCCCAGTTGTTTTGCCATGGCTCGGTTGGCTCGCACGATTCTATGTTTGTCGTCCAGGATCGCAACAAAATCTGGAACTGTGTCAAATGTGCGTTCCCAGTCGTTCTTGGCCCGCCAAAGCTCCTGTTCAGCCTTCTTGCGTTCAGAAATATCCTCAAACATCGCGGCAAAATAGCCTTTTTGCGGGCAATACACGGAAACTGACAACCACAAGCTTAAAGGTTTGAAGTATATTTCGAACTTTTCCTGTTTGCAAGTTGACGCCACTCTGCCGTAAATTTCAAACAGCTCAGGATTTGCTTTCTCAGTTCCAGGGATCGCTTCCGTGACTTTTCTGCCAAGAACAAGCTCCTTTTTCAGACCGGTTATTTTCTCAAATGCATCGTTTACCTGTAAGTAAATGAAGTCTATTGGTCTGTCTTCTTCGTCGAATATCATTTTGCAGAAGGCAAAGCCGTCCATCATGTTTGAGAATAGTGAGCGGTATTGTTCCTCGCTCTTTCTTAGCGCTTCGCCAGTTTTTTTGCGTTCTGTTATGTCGCGGTTGCTGACTCGGCGACCTAACCACTTGCCAGTGTCATCATAAACTGCTTGACAGGCATGGGATATCCATCGAGTCTCCCCATTATGGGCAATAATCCGAAAATCAACGTCGTGGAGTTCCTTTGAGCGTATTAGGTCAAAATGTGAACCTACGCGGATTTTGTCTTCTGGGTGGACGATTTCTGCAAACAGTTTGGGGTTCTTGACGAACTCTTCGGCTTTATAGCCAGTCACTCTCTCACATGAGGGGGAAATGTAAACTAAGTTGCCATCGGGTGCAATCCAGTACTCCCAGTCGTAGGTGAAGTCTGCAACTGTTCGGAACTTGATTTCGCTCTCTCTAAGGGTTTCTTCTGATTTCCTGCTTTCCGTGATGTCTCGGAAAACCAAAACAACGCCGGTGACGTTTCCCTCTTTATCTCTTATGGGCGCGCCGCTGTCGTCAATTGGGACCTCCGTCCCATCTTTCTTTATCAAAACAGTGTGATTAACTAAGCCGCAAACTGTGCCTTCTTTGAGCACTCGGCTGACGGGGCTTTCCACTTCTCTGCGGGTTTGCTCGTTGATGATGTTGAAGACAATTTTTGTCGGCTTCTTAACCGCCTTGCTCAAAGTCCAACCTGTAAGCGCTTCTGCCACTGGATTTAAGAATGTGACGTTGCCGGTCATGTCGGTGGCGATGACTGCGTCACCTATGCTCGACAAAGTTGCAGCCCAACGTTGCTCGCTTTCCTGCAGGGCATCTTCAGCTTTTTTCAACTCGTCAATGTTCACCGTGTAGATGCGAACTCGCTGATTCTGCGAAACAAACGAGAAATACTCGTGGTACCAGTGCCCATCGATTTGCAGGTCTCTGGCAAAGCCTTCAACTTTCTTTTCCCGAAATGACTTGATGACTTCGTTCCAGTTTGAAAGGAGAGGATGTGTTAGACCCAAGGTTTTCAGGTTAACAAATATTTTCTCGGTGGCAGGATTAGCATATTCAATAGAACCGTCTATGTTTACCTCAACCACGGAATTAGGGTTAAGGGCAGGAAATGAAGCTAGACTGAAAATTTCCTCCTGAGCCTTTTTGCGCTCGGTTATATCCTCAAAGAGGGCAACGAAATAGCCTTTCTCGGGACTGGAAGCCGAAACGTTGAACCATTTGCCCAGCGGCTCAGCTAGGTCTTCAAATTGAACTGGTTCACCGGTGAGAGCAACCCGCCCGCAGCGGCCTATCCAGTCCGCGGGGTCTTTCTCTATACCCTTGAGGATTTCGGTTACTTTTTTGCCTATAATTTCCTCTTTCTTCAGTCCCGTCATCTTTTCAAAAGCGCTGTTGACTTCGAGGAAAATGTAGTCGATCGGTTTGCCGTCTTCGTCTACAATGATTTTGTGGTAGGCGAACCCGTCCATCATCTTCTCAAAGAACATGTTGAACTGCTTGCGGTCGATTCCGAGAGCTTTCGTCCATCCTCTAGCTAGAGCGTCGAAAGACAACACATCACCTAATTGACGACCACCCAAATTCTAATGTTTCGGGGTATAAAAAAGCTTCATTGTTGAATGAGAATCTTAGTGAATCAATAAAAGGGCGATTTCTTAGGGCGAAGGCCTAACAATGTGACCAAGGTTGCACTTGCCTTGTCTCAATTAGATTTGTTCAAAGAAACCATCGAAACCAACGCAAAATTAATCAGAGCTGAGGGAGAGTGCGCGGGTCTTCTTTTGGCTAAGTCGTTTCAATGTGAAAAAGCCTTTATCCAAAGATGTTAAATCATTTAATTACGTTAACAAGAACGGGACTCGGCTTGAACCTAAGCGAACTCGAAGCTATCTTCCAAAAGCACAACTTCTCAGACTACAAATTCATCAGCACCCAAGATATTATCGTCGCCCCGTGGGTGCGAATGCGATGCACCTTTGGCTGCCAGAGCTACGGAAAAAGTGGATGCTGCCCACCTAACGTGCCCTCAGTCGATGAATGCAGGGAATTTTTCGCAAGTTACAAAACAGCAGTTATTTTTCACCTGACAAAACAAGTTGAAAAGCCCGAGGAACGAATTCCTTGGAGCAGGGAAACCAACAAGGAACTGCTAAAAGTTGAACGAGAAGTGTTTCTTGCAGGGATCTACAAGGCGTTTCTGCTCTTCATGGACGAGTGCCGCCTTTGCTCCAAATGCACAGGTAGCAGGGTTGAATGCAGAAACCCAACTCAGGCGCGACCGAGCCCAGAATCATTCGCCGTAGATGTGTTTGGAACAGTGAGGAAACAAGGCTATCCCCTCGACGTACTGTCAGATTACGATAAGACTATGAACAGGTACGCTTTTCTAATGATCGAATAATAAGTACAATTTCCAGTATGAGTTGGGCTTTCAATCGATTTATTAGGCGCGATAAGATACTTTCAGGCTGCATAGCAAGAACCGACACATCAAAACAAGAAACCACCCCTCCTGAATCAAGCTACAAGAAGCCATTTCGGGTTCGTGTTGTTTAAATATAAGTGTTGGAATTCTAACTGTGCAAGAGGATATTTAAGAATGGGTTCAAAATCACCTCGAGGCGAATTTGCCGCCCGAAAACTCGAAAAGAAACGCAGAAACTTCCGCTGGAGCGACAGGTACTACAACCGTCGCCAACTCATGCTAGACGAAAAAGTAGACCCCCTCCAAGGGGCACCCCAAGCACGGGGCATAGTTCTAGAGAAAGTAGGCGTTGAAAGCAAACAGCCCAACAGCGCCATCCGAAAATGCGTCAGAACCCAACTAATCAAAAACGGACGTGTCCTCACCGCATTCCTACCCGGAGACGGCGCCCTCAACGTCGTCGACGAACACGACGAAGTCGTCGTGGAAGGAATAGGCGGAACCCGCGGAGGCGCCATGGGAGACATCCCTGGTGTACGCTGGAAAGTCGTCATGGTCAACGGCGTCTCCCTTAACGAGCTTGTCTACGGACGTAAACAGAAACCCGCAAGGTAATCCACATGAGCAATACATCAACAACCACAACCCCTCCACCCACACTCGCCACACCCTCAGAGATTAAACTCTTCCAAAAGTGGAGCTTCAAAGAAATCAAAGTCAACGACGTAGGCCTACAACGCTACCTGAACTTAACTCCGATGGTAGCACCGCACAGCATGGGCAGACACGAACACCAACGATTCCGCAAAGCAAACGTCAACATCGTCGAACGCGTCCTTAATGACCTTATGCGCCCAGGTAAAAACAGCGGCAAAAAAGCCAAAGCAGCCAACATCGTCAGGCAAGCGTTTGAAATCATCAACCTGCGCACGGGCAAGAACCCCGTAGAAATCCTCGTCCGCGCCGTCGAAAACAGCGCTCCCTGTGAAGACACAACACGCATCAGCTACGGTGGAGTCGTTTACCACTTATCCGTAGACGTTGCTCCACAACGCAGAATCGATCTCGCCATAAGACACATCACCGAAGGCGCCAGGGCAGCTTCAGCCAACAACCCCAAAACCATCGAAGAATGCATTGCAGACGAGTTGATTCTAGCAGCGAACAACGACATCAAGAGCGCAGGCGTCGCCAAACGACACGAAATTGAACGCGTCGCCCAAAGCAGCAGATAAACCTGCTTTCTTTTTCTTTACTTTTCTTTTTGGGGGTTTCTAATCAGCTATACTAAAATGGATTTTATTTGCCTTTCAGGGTTAAAGGGCATTTTTCTGGAGCACACTTGTTTCTCAGCTCTTTGCACCAGCCTCCTTTCTCGAAGCGGCAAGCATGCTTTAGCTTCTGGAACTTTAAACTCACAACATCAGCTTCTTCAATGACCTCGATGCGCTGTTTAGACCTGTGATAGATCATGACTGGCCTGCCTCGTCCGCGTTTAACAGCCTCACACGACAAAATGCCCGCTGCAACTAGATGCTTCAGATGGTTGTGGACAGTCTGGCGTGCAAAACCCGACTTCTCTACAATTTGACTGAAGCCCAGGTCATTTTCCACTTTGAGAATTTCAACCAAAGATCTACAAGCCCAATCCATGAAGCCAACTATGATTTTAATCTACTTAAGTCTAACTGATTAGAAACCCCCTTTTTAAAAAAAGCGGTTACTTTGTGTGTATCTCGACTATGTCGCCGTCTTCTAAAACAAATGTCAACCCAACTTTCTGTGGGCTGAAAACCAATCGCTTCGCCCAAACCCTCGCGTAAGCGAAGTTTTTTATGAATTCGCCGTGGATACTCTTCGCCAGATCCTGAAGCGTCGCGCCGCGCCTAAGCGTAAACGGCTTGCTGCTTGGTTCTCTCTTGCTGGGCTCTTTTGTGTAGATGCGTATGATTTCCATGGTGTTGAAAAGGGCTTCGCCAAGCTTCTCCAAACCCCGCCTCTGCTCACAGGAGATGCTGACTATCGGGAGTTTTCCCTGTACGTACCGCTCCAGTGCGCGAAGGTTAGCCGCTGCTTCTTTAACATCGGTTTTATTTGCAACAATCAGAGTCGGCTTGAACATTGTGGTTTGGAAGATAGCGTCTTCAACGTTTTCAAGAGTGACTTCCCCGCTTATCTTCACGATGGCATCGTTTATCCTAGCATCCCGCAGAAGCGTCTCGACCTCTTGCATACTGCAGTCGATGAGCCGGCCCACAAGAACGATTCGCAAGGCGGCACCAGTGTGCTTTCGGTCAATATCCACCCTGCCCTTCGGCTTGCTCGTGGCTATGCGAGATTTCTCCAACTCGGTTTGAACAACCTGCAACTGAGCCACAGGGTCCTCGCTTAAGTCAACCATGAGAACTAAGCCATCGGCGTTGCGGGCGCAGGCAATGGTCTGGGTTCCCCAAAGTCTGCCGTCTGCAGCTCCCTCAGTTACGGCTGGAGTCTCCACCACCTGAAACTGGATATCCTTATAATTCATGATGCTTGGCACGGGGTCGCGAGAGGTGTATGGAACAGGGGAAACCTCAACTTTCGCGTTCGTCATAGCGGCCAGCAGACTGCTTTTGCCTACGTTTGTCATGCCTAACAGGGCTATCTGCGCAGAGCCTTCCTTTTCTACGAAAAATTTGGGTCCACCGCTTCGCAAACCCGTGCGCTTGCTCTTTTTATCTTCGAGTTCTTGGCGGATAAGCGCCATTTTTCGCTTCACTGTTCCGCGAAGCTTCATAGTGCCTTTGTGCTGTGGAACCTCTGCCAAGAACTCTTGGTACTTCTGAAGTTTTAGCTTTGGATCATTAGTTGCCTCTACTTCAGCCCACTTATCTTTGGCTTCAGGCGGCAAGTTAGTCGGCATGAGCGCGTCAATATAGAATACGGTGTTTTCCGCTTAAATACAGTTTCTAGCAAAAACACATCCAATACCATCAAACCACGCGGTTTGCGGATAAGCCTATAAGGAAAACAAACCCATACTCTCAATTATGGGAATGAGATGGCAGTTTTAAGCCGCGCCGTGAAAATCTGGACAGCCGTAAGCATAGCCTCGCTTCTCTTTTATGTGGTTTGGATTTTACGGGGAAGCATCGAAATCGTCATAGGCTACTTCAACAACGTGGCCTCGGATGTCTCGTACATAAGGTTCACGGGCCCAATCTTCTACGTGGGCGGCATCGGCCTGTCGGCGCGCCTAGTTGGCTGCCTGCTCGGCTTAGCCGCGATTTATCTGCTCTGGATAAGAGGTAGAACGTTCCTACAAGTGAAGAAACTAGTCACAGCAGCACTTATTCTAGAAAGCATGAACTTCGTGGGGCTCCTTCCTTCACTGCCATTCCTATTGGAGCCCAGAGCCATCACGTTCGCACCTGCCCTGGGGTACGGGTACCTGCTCCAAATAGTGTTCACTGTGCCGTTCCTTTTGGCACTTGCTTTTAAGGTTGCCACATACAAAGAGCCAAGTCAAAAGCTTAGCCTGCTGAAAACGGGCGCTGTGACCTTCGTTGCCTACACGATTGCGTTGTTCGCTAATGAAGTCTCTCGGTGGGCAACCATGATTTCCGCAGACTCTCTCAAGTTTCTTTTCCAAGGCATTCGCGCCGTAGGCTTCTTCAACGCGGTCGCCTTGATGCCTTTCGCCGTGATCTTCGCTCTGGCCGCCGCAGCCCGCGAGTTCCAGGGCAAACAAGTTTCCGCCATGAAATGGCTAGGCGCATCTTTAGCCGTGGTAGGGTTGAACTACTTGATTTACCTCATCTACTCTTACTTTGCCAACTCGCTCAACTTCGTGCCTCTCGTCGACATCTGGACGATTCCGCTTCTGGGCTTGGGCGTGGCTTTGATGCTTAACTCGTGGCGCCCGAGCGCTCCTGCCGCGTGAGACTTCGCTTGAGACTAGAACGGGAATCTGCCCCTTCGCCGACCATTCTGACCCTGAGGCGTCGGGTTCTCCATGAACCGCGAAAAATGCTCATGAAACACCTTCCAAACACCGCCCCTCCTCGCGAGAACGGTGGTTATGCGTGAAGTTACATCGTACTGTTCCTTGTTCATAGTTGCTTGGTAGTGCAAAGTGAAAGTGGCTACGGCGACTTCGCCGAGGACGGCAGCTTTGAAGTCTTTAATCTCATAAGTGTAGTTGGATAGAACTTTGAAGGCGGAGAACTCGTTGTTAAGCGCTTCCTCCTGCTCCTGCCTACGGTAAGGCGACCAATCGTCAAACTTGCTGTACCCGTCATCCATTAGGGCTTTGACTGCGTTTTCGTCCTTGTTCTTAAGAGCATCAAGCCTCTTAACCACCACACCTCTAATCTCGTTGTCATAGTTTGCCACTTGCGCGGGGGAGCTCGCAGAAACGGCTGGCTGAGCGCCGGGTGCCGGTTGGCTAACTGTCCGGGTCGGGACGACAACGGATATTTTTGAACCGCACTTCTCGCAGTAGGTGTTGGCGTCTTTGTTTTCAGTTCCGCATATTGGGCATTTTACCATGAAGTCCGCCTCAACGCCACCGTTTCTTGTTCTCCGCGTCGTTCTTTAGGTTTTTCCCAGACAATCACAGAATTGAACAAACTTAGGTCCGGCAAAAAACTGAATGTGGGCTAAATCCGTAAACGGGCTTCCAGCCGTGATTCTCTATTCTCGACCCATGATTTTTTACGAAAACACGAATGAGCGTGAACTGGAAACTTCACGATAAACTTAAAATAATTGGAGGACTGATGTGTTACCGAAATCACTTAAAACTAAGGGAAATCAGAAAAGGAAGAATGAAAGATGAGCAAAAGCGAGAAACCCCACTTAAACATCATCATCATGGGGCACGTTGACCACGGAAAATCCACAACAACCGGACACCTGCTCTACTTAGCCGGCGCCATTGACGAAAGAACAATCAAAGCCTACGAAGAAGAAGCCGAAAAGATGGGCAAAGGCACATTCAAATTCGCCTGGGTACTCGACAACCTCAAGGAAGAACGCGAACGAGGTGTCACCATCGACCTTCGATTCCTCCAGTTCGCAACCAAAAAATACAACTTCACAGTCATCGACGCGCCAGGACACCGAGACTTCGTCAAAAACATGATCACAGGCGCAAGCCAAGCTGACGCCTGCATACTCTTCTGCTCCGCCAAGAAAGGCGAGTTCGAAGCAGGCATCGGCGCAGGCGGCCAAACACGCGAGCATGCGTTCCTGGCCTTTACCTTGGGCATTCGCCAAGCAATCGTCGCCGTCAACAAGATGGACGATATCTCCGTAAACTACAGCAAAGAACGCTATGACGAAATCAAGAATGAAGTCTCCCGTATGCTAAGCATGGTCGGCTTTAAGGTTCAGGTCAAAGACTCTGACGGCAAAATGGTTGAGAAAATCAGGTTCATCCCCGTTTCTGGCTGGACAGGTGAAAACCTCGTCAAGCGAAGCGAGAAGATACCCTGGTACACAGGCCCAACTTTGATTGAAGCCTTGGATCTTCTGGAAATACCCGCAAAGCCAACAAACAAGCCACTCCGCATTCCAATTCAGGACGTTTACAGCATCACAGGCATCGGCACTGTCCCAGTGGGCAGAGTCGAAACAGGCGTTCTCAAACCAGGAGACAACTTAGTCTTCATGCCCAGCAACAAGACCGCTGAAGTCAAATCCATCGAAATGCACCACACCTCAATCCCGATCGCTGAGCCAGGCGACAACATCGGCATGAACGTCCGAGGCATCTCAAAGACCGACGTTCATCGCGGAGACGTTGCAGGATTAGCCTCTAACCCACCCACTATCGCGAAAGAGTTCATCGGACAAATCATCGTCATCTACCACCCAACCGCCATCGCCGCAGGTTACACTCCAGTGCTCCACTATCACACAGGCCAAATTGCATGCCGCTTCACCGAGCTGATAAAGAAAATCGACCCACGCACAGGCCAAGTATCAGAAGAACACCCAAGCTTCCTAAAGACCGGTGACGCAGCCTGGGTCCGCATGGAACCGCTGCACCCTATCTCTGTCGAGACGTACCTTGACTTTCCAGAGTTAGGCCGCTTCGCCGTCCGAGACATGGGCACCACCGTCGCCGCAGGCGTCGTCAAAGAAATCACTAAGAAGGGTCCGTAAACCCCTTCCCCTCGTTTCTTTTTCTTGTCAAGAAGTTTTGGATTCTGTTGCTGTAGCGCAGCAGTCACAAGTTCTTAAAAGTTTTGTCCGTGTCCATAGTGGCTATTGAGGAGTCTGATCCACCGTGCGCGCTCATGTCCGAAGATTAAATCGCCGGTTGAAAAACGAGCCAGCCTTCGACTCTGTAAAGGAAGAAACAAGTGTTGAAAATTTGCAAAAACTATTAGAGAACGTCTCCCTCAGAAGCGTGCCGCTTGAGGAACGGCGACGAGAAGCTGAGAAACCGCTCTACCTATTCAGATACGAGTAATCCAAGTCAGTCGATTACAAGCTAAGTCTTGCAGCAAGTACTATTCTTCTTCACGGCAGCACCAACCTGAGCTTCTGATAAATCAGTGCCTTGTTCTTTTCTGCTTTCGCAGAAACATCGCTAAACAGGTTGTTCCCATGTGAGTTGATGGCAACCACTAAGGGACCAAACTTTTCAACCTCGAAAACCCCCATGTCGGGTCTTCCCCGTGTCGCTCAATTCTTTGCTGTAAGCCTTCCGAAGGGCGGCTTTCCCGTCAACCGGCAATAAACGATCGCTTGCTGAATGAGGTTTAAGGCAACTTCTTCGACTCTGCTTATTTGTGTTTGAGGCTTCAATGTTAAACCCTGTTTTCGTGCTGCTTTTCTATGCCCTACAAATTCTACTTATACCTTGGCGTAGCAAAGCGACCGTGAAGCAAGCGACGCGTTCACTTCAAGATACCTCCCCAAGGGCTCAAGTATCCGATGCCGCGCGTGTTTTAAATAAGGCTTAAAGACATGTTCCTACGTTCAATCTACCAAGAACGTGAAAAGTAATGCCAGAAGACGAAGAAAACGAAGGAAACATGCCAGAGGAAACTGGAAAGAAAAGGATAACCTACGAGTTTATCGAGGACCTTCCAGGAGTCGGACCCGCCACATCACAGAAACTCCGTGAACTCGGCTACCACACCGTCGAATCATTAGCCATGGCAACTTACCGCGAACTCGAACCCGTCGGCGTTAGCGAAAAGAAAGCTTTCCAAATCATCGATGCCGCCCGTTCCGCCTTAGGCATAAACTTCGTCCGTGCTGACGAACTCTACAAAATGCGCCAGAACGTCCTGCGCTTAACAACAGGCAGCAAAGCCATCGACCAGATGGTAGCTGGCGGATTAGAAACTCAAACTATAACCGAATTCTACGGCGAATACGGCAGCGGAAAAAGCCAATTCGCCCACCAGCTATGCGTAAATGTGCAGTTGCCACCCGAACGCGGTGGACTCAATGGCTCCGCACTATACGTAGACACGGAAAATACGTTCAGACTGGAACGCATCATCCAGATGTCAAAGCACCTGGGGCTGGATCCAGAAAAAGTTGTCAAGAACATCATTTACGCTGAAGCCTTTACTTCGGACCATCAAATGTTCCTGCTGGAGAATGCTGACGAAGTCATAAAAGCCAACAACGTAAAACTCATAATCGTAGACTCACTCACGGCGCACTTTCGAAGTGAATACATCGGACGGGAAATGCTCGCCATGAGACAACAGAAACTCAACAAGCACATGCACAAACTAATCAGCCTCGCCAGAGCCTTCAACGCCGTAGCCCTCGTAACAAACCAAGTCATGTCCAAACCTGACCAGTTTTTCGGCGACGCCACCCATCCCATCGGCGGCCACATCGTAGGCCACACCAGCCACACACGCATTTACCTGCGCCGCGCCTCCCACGGACCAATCCGCATTGCAAGGCTCGTCTCAAGCCCCTATTTGCCAGAAGGCGAGGAAATCCTTAAAGTAACCGAGAACGGCATAGAAGATGTCTCTGAAGAAGAGAAAGCAGCCAAGACTCGTGGTCGTTAAACATGCCCGTCCCCCAAGCCCTGGTCACCCGCTACTTCCAACTCGTAGCCGCAAGGCAGTTCACCGAAGCAGAACGCGAACTCGAACGCGTCAAGCAAAAAATGCAGAAAACCGAATGGAATCGAGGCTACTTCCGCGCACTCTACGGCATGTTGCTCTCACGCAGAACAACCGGCGACGAATACTCGTTTTTCACAAAAATAGACCTAACCGACAAAGTTGCTCTAAACAATTACCGCCGCGAATTCCTCGACCATACAAGAAACGGTCTCCATGGCGATTTCGATCGCGGTTACTTTTCAGCCTGGGCAGACTGCATGCGCGTCCTCACCCGAATGGACGATGCCACTATCGCTCAAACCCAGAAAGCCGTGCCTGTGCCCGAAACCCCCGAAGCTGAAAAAGCGCACCTGGAGACGCTCCGCAGCGACAAAAGCCAAGCTACTATAGCGAATTTTCTAGCCAAAAGAAGCGCCGCCGCAGAAGACCAAGCAGCGGAAGATGAAGATACAACGGAAGAATAGTCGTTTTCTTATTATACGTGTCCAATAATCAGACTTAACGTAAGGACCCATATGATGAGCCACGTGAAGAAGTAGATGAAAATGCCCATGCTCATGATTTTAGATTGCTTCTCCACCTTGGTCGCGTACTTTGCTTTAAGGACGTAGTAGCTTATCAGGTAGAAGAGCAACGCTACGGTTATTCCGTTTAGAAGCGTGTTAATGGAGCCTATCGACGTCACTATCGAGGTAGACGGTGTTAAAGACTGAAACAGAAAAACCACGCCCGCGCTCACTAAGCCCGCCACAGCGCCTAAGGCGACTCTGATCCAGTAAATCTTTGCAAGCACTTCAACCAACGCGGTCAATCCTCAGAGACAATAGTTTTTGAATCTACATAAAAACCCGACTAGTTAATAAACTGTACAGGGGAAAAATCCATGATTAACTGGTAAAGGGTTATGTTGCTTTAATCTTTCTGAAATACTGCGTTTCGTCTGGGTCTGCGCTAACAAACTCGCACCCTTCTTAGCGCGCGATTCAAACACTGGAGGATACGGAATAGCGTTATAGTCAAGAAGTGCAAAACGCGCGCGCAAGAGGGTTTAGTCATCAATTATTTCAAGCATGGGCTGACCACAACAGGTTGGATTCTTTTGTTCATTGAAATTCTGAGATTCGGTGCAGTCGCAAGTCTCATAATCAGCCTTTATCTTCTTACCGCACGTCTTGCATTGGAATGTCGGCATAGCTCTTCCATTATAACCTTAGGAAACATACCAAAAAACTTTGCTATTAGCGCGATAGCCACTAATTTTTTTCCTTTTTCTTTTGCCGTTGCCAAACAAAGAATGAAAAAAGAGTTTATTGATATTGTCCTACTACTTTGACTTTGCGAAGATATGTTTCCAAGGGATAGCGATTATGTCTCCTATCACAAATGTCACAAAAAGGGCACTCATTGTAATTCCGAATGATGGCAAGTCGCCCGCAACGGCTTTGGGAGCAATAACTGCTATGAACCAGACCACTTTGTAGGAAAATTGCAAAAGCAGAACTGGCGCAAATTTCAGTGGTGACCGCAAACCAAGTATGGATATGATTCCGAATGCCAGCCACGCGCTATATGCAATTCCTGCCATTATTGGTTCTTCGGTTGGAATGCCAAGAAGAGACATCATTGCATTGGGAACAATAAGAAGAGCCAAGCCAATACCTCCAGCCCCAACAATCGTGTAGGCGTACATGAATCGTAGCCAATTTGGATGATACTTTATCTTTTCAGTTTCTTGTGTCAACCTTTAACCTCCTCCACAAATTAAAACGCAACAAGTCTATTCTCTTGCTATTAGCTTAAATTATTTGTGATATTGATTCATTCACGATTGCTTTTTCCTGTGATTTTTGCGCGCGCAGACCTTTTAGTGACAAACGAAAAAGAGAAAGAAAGGGGTTGTGCGGGAGAAGTGGGGATGGTGTTAGAAGATATCTTCATCGTCCAATCTTAATCAAGACTTTGACTTGCCATTAAAAGAAATTTTGTAACGCAAGCGTTCATTGAAATGGCATGAAAAACCTTTTTGCTCAGCTGACTCTAACTACTTTTAGAGGTGCTGGAAGGAACACCGTCCTTTTTTTGGGGTTTTAGACCTCGACAAAGAAAATGGTTTGCACT
>Ga0209777_10000523_pt1 | contig 62243 bp, 56 predicted proteins | sample FrelakmetHBP12HB_FD_187147 | JGI IMG/M metagenome (GOLD analysis project Ga0209777, IMG submission 187147) | Freshwater lake sediment microbial communities from the University of Notre Dame, USA, for methane emissions studies -HBP12 HB (SPAdes)... | ecosystem: Environmental > Aquatic >...
GCGGAAGGAGAAAGAGGTCTTGCGCCTGAATCCTCGCGCCGGAATTTCCCCCGATTTTGCCCTCGACATCATCAATCCATTTTGCCGACAGGGACTTGTCCCAATTCAGCGGCAGATATGGCGTGACCCTGACGCTCATTACCGCCAGCTCGCAGATGAGCATCGCAATTATCGCCCACGCCCTCCCGCGCCCCCGCGTGGCCAGCAAAGCCGCCGCAATCGCCGCGGGCAACATCTGGAGAAAAACCTCGGGAACGTCTAGAGAACAAGCAAGATAAATAACCAGCGTCAGGGCCATCAATATCACAAGCGTTATCAGGGGCGCGGCCCGCGACGATAAGCGGTCAAACGCCATCCCCGCCAGGACGCAGGCGCTGAAGGTTATCTCGCACATGTAGAACTTGGCGTTATTGGTCACGTGAAAAGGCGGCAGGAAACTCAGCAGCTTGAAGGGAAAAAGCCCCATGCTGAAGGCCGTCGCCACAATCCAGAAAGCGGCGAAGTATCCCGCACCTCTCGGCATTTCCTTCAATCTCACCATCCCCGCCGCCATAAACGCCGTGACGATCAGCCCCGTGTACGGCAGACCCATCTTCAACTGGAACGATTCATAAGGCTGCCGATAGAAATCGTAAAGGCTCATCTTCAATACGCCTTGTGGAATTTCCCACATTGGCCCGGCGACGAGGCTCAGGTAGAACGGGGACAGGTAGGAGATGAGGGATTTTGGCCCGAGGTGCATGAATCCCATGCCAGAGATGTGAAAATTCCACGCTTTGGGGAAATATTCGGCGAAGGGGACCAGCGCCGCCGCCGCGCCCGCGAGTCCTAGAATCCCGGCCACGGCCCATCGCCCGAAGGCCCCCGGCAGCGCCGCTCTCCCGACCCGGAAAATCGCAAACAGCCCCGAAAACAGCAGCGTCACAAATATCCCCTCAGGGTGCCCTCCAAAAACATCCAGCGTAACAAGCGACGCAACGGCAAGAAACCGCCGGGGATTATACCCCAGGCCCAGCCTCACGAGCGCTATCATCAGAAACGGCGTCAATATCTGGTTGTTTAACTCCACCAGGTTCGCAAACCACATCGCATACCCGCCAGCCCCAAACGATATGGCCCCAAACGCGCTCCCCGCCCGGCTCACCCCCAACGCCCGCAAAAGCACAAACGGCCCCAGCCCAAGCATGATGAGCCTCAGGAAGAGATAAAGATCGTGGCCCCGGACGCCACCGGTTATGTAGAACGGCAATTTAAGGGGGTAGAAAACGGCGGTCTGGATATTCGCGAGGTGAGGCTGGCCGAGGCCCGTGAGATCGTTCCAGAGTGGAAATTCGCCCCGGTGAAATCGCCTCGCCGTGTAAATATCCCACGCCGTGACCTGCATCACTCCGGCGGGATCAATGAAAGACGTGGTCGAAAGGCGCATGCCGCGGCTCGATAGCCCCGCGACGCGCATCCCGACAAGCGCGGCGAGCACGAGCGCCATGACGGCCCATTCCCGAAGCGGCGGCATCGGCAAAAGCCGCGATTCGCCCGATTCGCCAGTGTTATTGACCCTTGACAACACTAATAAAGACATTATATCCAAGCGGTTCGTTTTACAAATTTGTATCTTTGCAGTATTTAGGAAAACTTGAATCCATGCTATAATCATTTCAGATGAATGAGGATAAAATCGTGAATCTCGCCGGGTTATTGAAAGAAAAACGCGAAGAGATACTACAGATCGCCGTCAAACATGGAGCGCGAAATGTCCGCGTATTCGGCTCTATTGTCCGGGGGATGGCGGACGAGAAGAGCGATATAGATTTGCTGATTGAACTTGATATGGGTCGAAGCCTCTTGGATCATGCCGCGCTGGTTATAGAATTGGAAGACCTTCTTGGTTACAAAGTGGATATCGCGGTGGAAAAAGGCCTGAGAGAACGTGTCCGTGACCAGGTCTTAAGCGAGGCCGTACCCCTGTGAGGGACGATAAAAAACGTCTCGAAGATATGCTTGAAGCCATTGCCAAGGTGGAAAAATATGCCTCAAGAGGCTATGAGACTTTTAATAATGACGAGTTGATCCAAACTTGGATCATTCACCATATTCAAATTATAGGCGAAGCGGCCCGCGGTCTTTCGGACCATTTCCGCACATCTCACGACGACATTCCATGGCGGGAAATTTACACAATGAGAAACATCCTCGTACATGACTATTTTGGCGTGGATTTGGAAGAGGTATGGAGTGTCGTGAATCAGGATCTTCCGGACCTAAAGCGAAAACTGGAGTTTCTCGTCAGCAGGTTATAAAATTGACAAACCAGTAAACCATTAAAATCCGTGGGTGGCCCGCGGGTTTCTACACCTAGGTTATGTAAGCAACAAGCGGGGGTCGAATTCCTTTGAGACTTGAAGTAATGATTATAGTTTCTCTTAATATTTTTTTCTTTTGTCCTTCGGACTAGGATGTATTATGCAAGGGCCGCTCGCGGAGATAAAGTGAAGGCGACGGATTTCCTGCTTGACTTTCTTGCAGTTGGTTTGCTCATAATAGCATTACTTCTGCCAGGCGCAATATTGGCTTATCCAATATTCCCGAAATTTTTAAAGAAAGGTCGGCTTCTTTTAAATATTATAATCTGGGCTATTTTAGGATATATAACTTATCATATTGTGTTAGATTTGCATCCAATTATTTTGCCGCTTGCTTTATTCCTTGCGGGAGTTCTGAAGCATTTTTTCTCTTCAAGGCCAAGGGACCCCAAGCGACTATGGAGAGATATATTCAGGTCCAATGCTCTAATTACAGCAGTCATTTGGGCGCTTATTTTTTTAATTCCCACTTACACCAGCCAAAGCAGAGAAATATTTTTAGGCATGGAGTTTTATATCAGAACCCCTCAATCAATTGCAATGACCAATATGAAGACAATAGCAACAATTGAGAAAGCGTATTATTCAGAATTACATACTTTCACTGATCAATTCTATGACTTAGGCTGGACTCCTCAAGATAGAAATCAAAGATATTCGTATTATTTTTCGGCAGATTTTAGACCTGGAACTCTTATAAAAACAACCGACAAAATGTCTTATAATCTTGATCCCTGGGAATTTTCTATTGGAACTTACCCCAAACTTGACACTCCTCCTTTTATCAGGTATCGGAAAAAATTTATAATCAGGTCCGAGGAACAAATATTGAAGGAAGTTGCGTCAAAATATGGCATAGGCGTTTCGGCGGATAATTTTACAGCTGTCGCAATTGGAAACATAGATAATGATCCCGACTGGGATGTCTGGATTGTGAACAAAAACGGGAAACCATCAAACATAATGAATGATAAGGGTTATGCCCCCGACAAGGTAATTTTGAATTTATGGATAGCTGAATATTATGATGATGGGTTTGTGATTTTTCCCGATCGGCTGAACGAATTATTATTTGTCCTGAATTTAATCCTCTGGATCATTTTTTCATGGCTCGTATGGAAGGCAGATCATGAAAAGGTAGTTGCAACATCAAGCGGGCAGCCCATATAGCTGTGCGATGTAGGCTAACTAGCTAGTATAGTGTTTCACAATATACCGGTTACCACATTGTCCTCGTCCCGACAAGTCGGGACTCCGGTCAAGGTGGGGTACCCCGTAAAATATATCAAAGACTATGGCCATTGAAGACATAAAGAATGACTTTGACCGTATCGCAATGCTTGCGGGAGGAAAATGGGACCATAACAGACATTATCATAACTACCTGCTGAAACATATCCCGGCCAGATGTGAACATGCCCTCGAAATCGGCTGTGGCGCCGGCGAGTTTACGCGCATCCTTGCAGGACGTTCCGAGCGGGTCATAGCGCTGGATGTGTCGCCGAAAATGATAGAAGTCGCCCGGCGGGCGTCCGCGCAATTTCCCAATATTGAATACATCCTTGTTGATGCAACACAATGGAATTTCCCCTGTGGCCATTTCGATTGCGTAGCTTCCATCGCCACCATGCACCATTTGCCATTTGAAGATATTCTTACAAAAATGAGAGACTCCTTAAAGCCCGGCGGCGTCATGGTCATCCTTGACCTGTTTCAGCCAAAGGGATTTTATGGTTTATTGAAGAGCGCGCTTGCGGCGCTGGCGAATTTCGTATTGAGGTTGATTTATACCGGCAAACTGTTCGATCCGCGCGACGCGCGCATGGCATGGCGGGAACACAAAAAACACGAAAAAATTATGACTCTGACCGACATAAGAAAAATTTGCGCTTCAATATTGTCGACTGCCAAAATAAAAGAGCGCCTTTTGTGGAGGTATTCAATTATCTGGAAAAAAGCGGGTAACGCGTGACTATGTAAAAAAATGAATGTCCCCTGTTTTACTTTTTCGCCGACGGAATGCAGGTATTATATGCGAGTTTGTAAGCTATCTTCAAAAGCATGGCAACTGTCGGTTGGATTCTCCCGGCCAGAAAATCGCCGATGTCACGGGAGATTTGGGGGTCCATGAGGCCGTTTTTTACAAGTCGTTCGTGCAGTGGGCCGTAGAAGTGTTTTGCGATCAGGTTGAGGATGGAGAGTGTCATTCCCAGTCGTGATCGTTTGACTTTGGCGCCGTGTTCGCTGAACGAAAAATCGTTGTTTTTTATCGCTTTCACAATGGTTTCAGCGGCTAGAATCCCGTACTCGACGCTGTAGGAAAGTCCCTCCCCGAGGAAGGGATCAATGCCCGCCGCGTCGCCGACAAGCAACATGCCCGGCGCGCAAAATATGCCTTCCGGGTTGTAAGATCGCTCGGGGAAGAAGCGGAACCGCGCGTTTTTGTGATCCAGGCCTTCCGATTCCATGTAAGTTTTGAGCAAATTTTTAAGCTCGACCGCGCCATCCCCGTTCCGTTCACAGATGCCGACGTTCACGTGGGTCTTCCCATTTTCAATGTATGGGAAAATCCACCGGTACCCCCTGCGCCCGTCGGGAACCTTCCTGAAATCGAACTCGATGCGTTTTTCGGCGTGCGATGGATGGTCCGGCCCTATTTCGATTTCGGCCTGCGTCAACAGTGTGGAGTTATTGACGTCTTCGATGTATCGCCTGACTACGCTGCCGACGCCGTCCGCGCCGACTATCGCCCTCGCGGCAATGTCGCCATTTGTTGTGTGTGCAACAATTCTGGTCCCGTTATCGCTCAAACTTTTCAGCCGGGTCCCCTCCCTCAGAGTGATCTCCCGCCGGGGCAATTCCGCCGCCACAGTCGCGTCAAATTCACTTCGACGCACCACCACCCCGTACTTCTGGGTGTGAGCCACCAGATCGCCCCACGCGGTGCGGAACCGCACGGAGTTTATGCAAACGTGAGGCGCCGTCAGGTCAACGCCGAGACTCTTGAATAAATTGAGACCTCTCCCCGTCACACATCCGGCGCACACCTTCTCGCGCGGATGACGGCGCGCCTCCAGAACGACCGTCTGTTGCGCAATTTCCGGGTCTATTTTGTCCAGCGCCAGGGCCGTCGCGACGCCCGCAGGCCCCGATCCCACTATCACCACATCTTTATGTTCCATGCCCGTGTTGCTCCATAGAAAACAAAGCCTGTTTTTACACCCTTCCCCGGACTGAAGTCCGGGGCTTACAGAAGTTTGTGAATCTCCCCGCACTGAAGTGCGGGGTTTCAAAGTTATATTTAGAAACCCCGGCTTTTAAGCCGGGGAGTTTCACAGTCTGGTTGCAAGCCCCGGACTTCAGTCCGGGGGCATATTTTGAAAATGTTAGAGATAAATTCTAACGTTAACCGATTAATAATCCAAAGCGGCAAGTTTTTTCGGCCTTGGCGGACAATCCATCCTGGCCTGCGCCTTATGGCGCCCATATAGCAAAGCTATGTGGGCTAACTAACCATTAACTATTTAACCATTACTGTCCTCTGTCCACTATTCCTTGATGACCCAGACTTTGAGCTTGGCTTCGACTTCGGGGTGAAGCTTGATGGTCACCTGGTAGACGCCAAGGCTTTTGATAGGCTCATCGAGGTGTATCATTTTGCGGGTGATGGGGAAGTTTTTCTCGGCGAGGGCTTTTTCGATGTCCATGTCGGTGACGGAGCCGAAGAGCCTGTCCTGTTCGCCCGCTTTTCTGGTGAGGGTGAGCGAGAGGGTCTCGAGTTCCTGAGCGGTGCGCCTGGCGCTGAGCAAATCCTTGCCCTGCCGCTGTTTGAGCAGGAGCTTCTGGTGCTCGACGGTCTTGAGGTTTCTCTCGCCCGCCTCGACGGCGATTTTTCTCGGGAAAAGATAATTGCGGGCATGGCCGCGCTTCACATCCACGACCTGGCCCGCGCTGCCCATATCGGGAACATCCTGTAGAAGAACTACTTTCATGATAAATCCCCTGTCTCGATTTTAGATTTTAGACTTGAGGAGGGTCAATTCCGCATTCTTCAATCCAAAATCCAAAATTGATTAATTGTGCTGCACCGTGAACGGCAGGAGCGCGACGGTGCGCGCGCGCTTGATGCAATTAGTCAATTCCCTCTGGTGTGTGGCGCAATTGCCGGAGATTCTCCTCGGGATGATCTTGCCGCGCTCGGTGATGAAGTTGCGGAGGAGCTTTACATCTTTGTAGTCGAGGGAGATGTTTTTGTCCGCGCAAAAACGGCACATTTTCCTTCGCTGATAATGTCGTTTCTGCCTGCTCATTGACCTTCCTCCTTTTCGCCCGCTGGAGCGATTTTATCCGTTTTTTCCTCTGCCCGCTCCGCACCCTCTTCCTCGTGGACGTCCTCGTCAAAGGGCAATTCAGGGGCCGGTTCCTCTTCCGGCGCTGCTTCCTCGGGGGGGGCGGCGGCGGGCTTTTTATGGACGCGCTCTGCGGCGACGATTGCGGCCTCATCAAGCTCCTCGTCAAGCTTGATGGTGAGGAACCTCAGGCAATCCTCCAAGAGCTTCAGGTTTCGCTCAAGCTCGGTGATGATGGTGGGCGAGGCGGCGTATTTCATCAGCGTGTAATAGCCCCGGGGCTGCTTGGAGATGCGGTAGGCAAGCTTCCTCAGCCCCCACTGATCAATCACCGTGATCTTCCCGCCGGTCTTTTCGATGACCCCCTCGATCCTGCCGAGAAGCGAGTTTATGCGCTCCTCCGTGATCTCCGGATGAAGAATCATCAGGGTTTCGTACATTCTCATTTTTTCTATGACCTCCTTACGGTGTTTCCGCCCCTCATCATCCGGGGATGGATGGCGAGGAGCAAGGAGAATGGATTTTTGATTTTCGATTGAATCGAAGTTTATAGCGATCAGTCCCTCTTCTTCAATCTAAAATCTAAAATTATTAAACTCGTTCATCGCCTTTTCCGGGCCGTCCCGGAAAACGGCCAGTATCGCTTCGGCGACCCGGGGCAGCACCTCGTTTTCGAGAATGACTTCTTCGTCGGCCCGGAAGCGCCCCAGCACGTGAGGGGTTGCGTCTCCGCGCGGGGGTCTGTCAACGCCGATGCGGATTCTCAAGAAGTCGGCTGAGCCGAGCACGTCACGTATTGACTCGAGGCCTTTGTGGCCTGCTGTGCCTCCGCCGATTTTTATTTTCAGGCGACCCAGCGGGAGATCGAGATCGTCGTGTATCACCAGAATATCGGCTGGCCCGATGCCCCGCTCCCTTGCCGCCCTGCCGACACTCGCGCCGGAGCGGTTCATGTAGGTCTGCGGCTTAAGCAAGCCGAGAGCGATATCGGAATCGGGCAGGTCCGCTTCGGTGTATTTGCCGCGATACGCTCTCCTGAATTTTGGGGCGCCCAGGATGCGCGCCAGGCTGTCAATAGCCTTGAACCCGGCGTTATGTCGGGTTCGCGCATACTCCGGGTCTGGATTTCCTAGTCCAATCACCAGTTTAAAAGGGCGCATCCGCCAAGTGGAAGAGGAGAGAGGAGCGCGCCGGCCCTCTCTTCACGATTATTCCTCTCCCTCCTTCTTCTTTTCCTCGTCGCCCTCTGCGCCAGCCTCTTCTGCTTTGCCTTCCTCCGCTGCGGCCCCTTCTTCTCCCTCCGCCGGTTTGACTTTCTCTTCGATTTGAGGCGTGGCGACAATCGCAACCGGCGCTTCGGGGTCCTCCATGCACTGCACGCTGCCGGGCATTTTCAGGTCTTTGACGTGAACCGCGTCTCCGATGTTCAGCCCGCTCACGTCCACCTCGACATGGTGCGGGATTTCGGAGGGCAGGCAGCGCACTTTGATATGGCGCATTGTGACCTGTAGAATGCCGCCCAGGCCCACACCCGGGGGCACTCCCCTGGTCTCAACGGCCAATTCGATTTCCATTGGTTTCGTGAGATCAACCTGTATGAAATCCGCGTGCAGGTAGCGGTCGTAAACGGGGTCTTTCTGAAGGTCCTTGATCATGACAACGTTGCCGGAAGGCTCCGCTCCCCCGTCAACGGCAAGGGTCAGAAGGGTATGCCGGCCCGTTTTGAGCGACCTTTCCAGAATTTTAGGGTCAAGGGCGATGTGGACGGGGTCATTCCTGCCGCGATATAGGACCGCCGGAATGAATCCCTTTGCGCGAAGGCGTCGCGCCGGGCCTTTCCCCATCTCCGTTCTCAGTTGAACATGCAGCGTAGTCTGTTCCATACTATTTCCTCTCGATAAAGTGGACAGTGGATAAAAAGAAAAAAACTGTCCACTGCTTACTGTCCATTGTTTTTCATCAAGCGAAAAGGCTTGAGACCGATTCACCGGTGTGTATGCGATGAATGGCGTCGCCCAGCAGCTCGGCGACACTCTCCACGTGAATTTTATTCCTCGGCCCGGTTTCCGGCAGGAGGATGGTGTCGGTGACGACGACCTGTTTTATCGGCGAATTTTCTATTCTCTGGAGGGCGTCCTTTGAGAAGACGGGGTGGATTGCCACCGCGTTGACCTCTTCCGCGCCCTTCTCCACGAGGGTTTGAGCGGCCTTGATGATGCTGCCGGCGGTGTCTATGATGTCGTCCACGATCCAGCAGCAATGCCCTTTGACGTTTCCGATGACCTGCAAGACCTCAGTCTTATCCTCGTTGCCCAATCTCCGCTTATCAATAATAGCCAGCTCGGCGTCAAGCCTTCGGGCGTAGGCCCTTGCGCGGGCGACGCCGCCGGTGTCGGGGCTTACCATGGTCATGTTGTCGCATTGTTGCGACTTGAGGTACGTAAGCAGGACCGGCATGGCGTACAGATGATCAACGGGGATATTGAAGAAGCCCTGGATGGCCTCAGCATGGAGGTCCATGGTTATCAATCTGTTGGCGCCTGCCACCGTTATGAGGTCTGCGACCAGTTTTGCGGTGATTGGCACCCGAGGCTGGTCCTTCTTTTCGCTTCGCGCGTAGGCGTAATACGGCGTCACCGCCGTAACGGAAGCTGCGCTGGCGCGCCTGCATGCGTCAATGATGATCAGCAGCTCCATCAGGTTGTCGTTGACCGGCTTCGGAGCGGGCTGGATCACGAAGACGTCCCGCTTCCGGACGTTTTCCTTGATCTTTACGAAGGTGTTGTCATTGGCGAACTTCATGACCTCCATGTCTGCGATCTTGACCTCGAGGGTCTTGGCGATCGCCTCCGCAAGGGGCCGGTTCGCGGTGCCGGACAACAGGACCAGATTATTTTTCACCACGGCTTAAAGCACTCCTGACTGGGGCGGGAGGATTCGAACCTCCGAATGCGGGTTCCAAAGACCCGTGACTTACCGCTTGTCGACGCCCCACCCGGGGAGAGTGGGGAGCTTATGCCTCCGGGATCGAGCCTCCGCCACTTCTCCCATCGTCGTCTTGGTCTACTATCCCCCCGGATAAAGCGGTGGGCCGGGGAGGAATGTCTACCTGATAGCCCAGTTTCTTGGCTTCTTCGTAATAGACGCCCAACACCTTCTGCTCGATCATCGCGCGGGTTTCGTTATTCAGCGGATGAGCGGTGTCTTTAAAGGTGCCGTCCCGACGCTTTTTGCTGGGCATTGCCACAAACAGCCCCGAGTTCCCATGGATAATCTTGAGATCGCGCACCACGAAGCAGTTATCCAAGGTGATGGTGGCAAACGCTTTCAACTTGTCTTCGTTAACCGGGAAGACTTTTACCTCGGTGACTTCCATCTGATCCCCCTTTTGTTCTAAGGCGTATGTTTTAACTCCTGGGCCAGGAAGACCATTGCCTTCGGGTGGTCGCCGAAACTCCGGGACGCCTCGGTTGCCACTGCTCGGTTATCGAACACTCCGAAAACCGAAGGGCCGCTGCCGGTCATCAGCGCCGCCCATGCCCCCACCGCCAGCAAACAATCCTTTAGTTTACCAACCTCGGGGTAAACCGCCAGAACCGCAGCCTCGAGATGGTTAACCAGCCGTATTCTCTCAGACTTAAAATAATATATTCTATTAACTTTCTCTTCAAATGTCAAGGGCATATTATTATAAGCCCATTCCGCGCTTATCTCAAAACCGGGGAAAACCACCAGATAGGTCCAGAAAGGCAAATCCGGGCCATCTCTGAGCCGCTCCCCCCTGCCCTCCGCCCATTGAGCGCCCTCTTTCAGAAAAAAAGGCACATCGGAACCGATACCCGCCGCCAAGTCAAGCATCTCCTGCAAGCAGAGCGGCTCCCCTTTAAGCCGGTTAAGCTCCTTGAGAACGGTGGCCGCATTGCCCGAACCCCCGCCCAGTCCGGCGCCCACCGGAATGTGTTTCTCAATGCTTATTCTGACTCCAAATCGCTCCCCCGTGGCCCTCATAAACGCCTCGGCGGCGCGGTACGCCAGATTTTTCGGCCCTCCCGGAGCGTCGGGATGATCGCACACACACTCGATCCCCTCTCCCTCAAGTCTTATGGTAATATCATCAAAACGGTCTATGGGGATCATGAGCGAGCGTATCTCGTGGTATCCGTCGGGCCGTTTGCCCAAGACCTCGAGGCTCAAATTGAGTTTCGCTGGCGATTTCACACGAATTTCCAAAAAGTTTATCTTTTTCCGGCAGATACACGGTTTAAAAAATCGCGTTATTCGATGCCGTGCTTCTCGAGGCGGTAACGGAACGACCTGAAGGATAATTTCAGAAGCTCCGCCGCTCGCGTTTTTACCCCGTCGGCCTTTTCAATGGCCCGCAGGAGGAGCGATTTCTCCAGCTCGTCCATGACCTTTTCGAGTTCGAGGCCGTCCGGGGGAATTTCCATCAGGGGCGTCTCGCAGGGGACAGGCGCGGCGTAGAGTTTCGGAGGGAGGCTCTGAGGCGAAATAACGCCTGTGGTCTCCAGCGCCACCGCGCGCTCGATTATGTTTTCGAGTTCCCTCACGTTGCCGGGGTAATCGTAATTTTCGAGCAGAGCCATGGCGCCTGCCGAGATTTTGCCGATCTCCTTGTCTTGCTCCTTCGCGTACTTCTCGAGAAAATACATTGCCAGGCGTGGGATGTCGTCCGGCCTTTCCCAGAGCGGCGGCAACCTTACCTGAATGACGTTAAGCCTCCAGAAAAGGTCTTCCCGGAAATTCCCCGCCTTGACCTCCTCTTCGAGGTCGCGGTTGGTCGCGGAAATGACCCGAATATCCACCTCGATTTCCTCGGTGCCGCCAACCGGGGTGAATATCTTGTCCTGTATAACCCGCAACAATTTGACCTGGAGGTTTTTATTCAATTCCCCGATTTCATCGAGGAAGATTGTCCCGTCCCTGGCCGTCTCGAACAGGCCGATCTTATTGGCCACGGCGCCGGTGAACGATCCCTTCTTGTGTCCGAACAGCTCGCTTTCGAGCAGGTTTTCTGGAATGGCGCCGCAGTTGACCGTCACGAACGGCATATCGCGCCGGGGGCCGTTGAAGTGAATGGCGCGCGCCACCAGCTCCTTCCCCGTCCCCGATTCCCCCGAAATGAGCACGTTCGCCTTGCCCGGCGCCACTTTGTTGATAAGCTCGTAAACCCTCAACATGGCCTCCGAGCCGCCCACAAGACTCTCGAATCGGTACTTGCGGTAGAGGTCTTCCTTGAGCTTGATGTTTTCGGCGAGGAGCTGGCGCTTTTCGAGGGCGTTCTGGATTATCAGCTTGATCTCGTCCACCAGGAACGGCTTTTGTATGTAATCGTACGCTCCGACCTTCATGGCCTCCATGGCGGATTCGGAGCTTGAATACGCCGTTATCAGAATGACGGGAACCTGGGGATACTTCTCCCGCGAACGCTTCAGCACATCGAGGCCCGAGACCCTCGGCATCTTCATGTCGCACAACATCAGGTCGTAAGGCTCGCGATCTATGAAAAGCATGGCGGACTCGCCGCCGTCCGCGGCGGCGACATTATACCCCTCCTTCTCGAGCATGATCTGGAGAAATTCCCTCATGCTCAGTTCGTCATCAACAATTAGGATCGTCTCTTTTTTCACCTATTCACCTCTCCCAGGTTGAAAAATGATTTCTTATGGCGGACAAGAATGTCCACCCTCCTGTTTATGTTTAATAGGAGGACGGACATTCCTGTCTGTCAACGGACATCCTTGTCCGTCCTCAATAATAACAAACGTCATTTTTCAACCTTCTTTGCTTCCATGTTAATTACTTATAATTAAAAATTCATTGTATCGTTTTTAGATTCTTCGGCCCTGAAGAATCCGGGTAACTCGATTGTCACAACGGCTCCCTTTCCCGGTCCGCTGCGCACAGTGACCTGGCCGCCGAGTGATTCCACACTTCTGTAGACTGTTGCCAGGCCCAGGCCGGTTCCGAATTCCTTTGTTGTGAAAAACGGCGTGAATATCTTTTCCTGAATCTCGGGGGGAATGCCCGGGCCGGTGTCGGCGACGGAAATGCGTATCATCGAATCCTCACCGTCGGTTTCAACCCCGACGGCTATCTCGCCCTTGCCGTCCATGGCTTCCGCCGCGTTTACGTAGAGGTTCCAGAGTATCTGGCGGAGCAGGCTGGGATCAATTTCGACGAACAATCCTTCAGGGCAACTGAGGGAGGTTTTGATCATTTCCTTCTCCGCGCCCTGCCGGAAAATCTCGATGGTTTCGGCAAGTATTTCCACGAGATGGATTCGTTTCGAGGGTCCTACCGAGGGCCGCGCGAAATGCAGGAACTCGGTGATAAGCTTATTCAGGCGATCTGTTTCCCGCAACACAATTTTCATAAGCCGCTTCTCATCGGCATCGTACTGGTCCTGGTGCAGCAATTGTATGGATCCGCTGATGCTTGCGAGCGGATTGCGTATCTCGTGCGCGAGGCCCGCTGCAAGCTGGCCCACAGCGGCGAGGCGATCCGATATCTTGAGCTGCTCCTGCATCTCGCGAAAGGCCGTCTGATCCTGAAAAAGAATGAGAGTACCCATCTCCTGGCCGCGACTGCCCCGCAGGATGGTTGAGGTGAGACTCAAGTGACAGAGGTTTCTGGAGGGATGGAAATAGACCCAATCAATGGGGTTGTTCTCAATCTCCAGCCCCGGAAACAGGTCAACGATGGGCTTTCCCAGCATGTCGGCCTCACTGCGGCCCGTGATCTCCTCGGCGGCGGGATTGAAGGATGTTATCCGCCCCTCGCGATCGAGCGCCACAATGCCCGATTTGAGGCTCCGAATGATGTTCCCGCTTCGCGCCTCCAGTTCCTCCAGGTCTTCTTCACGCTCGCGGAGCTGCTGGCCTGTCTGTTCCAATTGTTCCGCCAGATGGCTCGAAAGCCATGCGACCATGAAAAACGCGGAGGCGTTGATGGCGATGGTGTAAACCAGCTCCGGGATGCCCATGCCCCAGACTTCCATGAAAAAGTCGCGGTTGATAAAATACAGCTTCTCCCGCCATTGGTACAGGTTCACGTAGGCGAGCAGCCCGCTGTATGCGGCGGTGCTTATCGCCGCGGCTATAAACGCGCCCTGGCGCCTCAGCAGGATGCTCGCCGATAAAATAGAAAGAATATACACAAATGAAAAAATGCGCCCCGTGATCGAGATGAGCGCCGTGATCAAAAGCGCCTCATAAATTATCTGGACATATACAAAAGCTTTCGAGCGGCCCAGCCAACCCAACAGGATGGCTGAAATCAGCGTAAACAGATATGTCGCGCCGACAAGCACGTAAATGGAGACGAGAGACAACACAAGCAGGGACTCGGCAGCCCGCCATTGCATATAAGCGGTCGCCCCCAAGAGAAGCGTGAGCGCCACTACGCGATAAAACAGCGCCCACTTCAGACGGGAATATATTTCATCCCCTTCCCTGATCGCCTCGATCGGTTCCATCGGTAAAAATGATAATCAATCCACACAAAAAGCCAAAACAGGCGGCAGGCGGCGGCGCCACTGCATGAAGCCTTCTTGACACCGGCGTCGCTATAAACGATTATTCGATTTCATCAGAAAGGAGACAAATCGAAATGGCTGAAAAACCCAAACGCAAAGTGGCCATCATAAGCGTCGGGATAACGAATTTCCGACCGCGCCACGTGGATAAATCGGAATACGAGCTGGGGTATTGGGCGGTCAAGGACGCGCTTGCCGACGCAAGGCTTTCCAAAGAGGATATAGACTCCTGCGTCTACGGACTCTACAACGACTTCTTCGCCCGGCAATACCAGCCCGACCTGTTCATGCACGATTACCTCGGCCTGGTGCCGAAGCCAGCCACCCACGTCCGCGCGGGCGGCGCCACCGGCGGACAGGCCATCCGCGCAGGATTCATGGACGTCGCCAGCGGCATGAGCGACATCTGCCTCGTCCTCGGCGCCGAAAAATGCAACGACTGCTTCAACTACAACACTAAAACAACCACCCCGGAGGTCCTCAAGGCCATCAGTTACACCGCAGACCAGACGTTCGATTTCGGCACGGGCCGCACCGCCGCAGGCGTCTTCGCCCTTAACGTAGTGGCCCACCAGCGGAAATTCAACGGCCAGCCCACAGAGGAACAGATGGCCAAAGTCAGCGTCAAAAATCATTTCAACGCGACACTGAACCCCATCGCCCAAAGCCCCATGAAGATCACCGTCGAGGACGTCATGAAATCGCGCAAGATTGCAACGCCCTTCAAAATGCTCGATAATTGCCTGTACTCCGAGGGCGCCGCCTGCGTCATACTCGCATCCGAAGACAAGGCGAAGGAAATCACCAAGACCCCCATCTGGATCACCGGCATCGGCATGGGCACCGACTGGGGTATGCTTGGCTATCGTAAGATACTACACGAATTTCAATCGAGCATTTCCGCCGCGGACGCGGCTTACCGAATGGCCCGGGTCAAAAACCCCCGCAAGGAAATTGACGTCGCCGAGCTGCACGACGCCTTCACCGGCACCGAAATCCTCAACTACGAAGACGTCCATTTCTGCGAGCCGGGCGACGGCGGCAGGCTGATTGACGAGGGCGTGGTGGAGCTTGACGGAGACCTCCCCGTCAACACCTCCGGCGGCCTCATCGGATGCGGCCACGCCGTGGGCGCATCCGGTATCATGCAAACCATTGAGATCGTGAAACAGCTCAGAGGGCAGTGCGCCAAGCGGCAGATCAAAAACGCGCGCCGCGGACTCGTCCAGTCAATGGGAGGCACTTCAAACGCATGGACGATCTGCATTGTCCTGGAAAGGAAGAATTAACCATGGGAAAACCGCATCCTCTGAAAGAACAATGGCTTGAGTTCAACTCCAAAAAATACAAAATACCCCTCGAACACCTCCGAAGGGAATTCAGCGACGACCTGGACGGCAAGGAATCAATGAAAGACCCGCTCCAGATACCATACCACATGGGCATTGACTACAAGTACAGCTACGCGGGGTTGTCGAGATTCTTCCGGGAGATCAGGGACAATCAGAAGCTCTACGCCACAAAGTGCAAAAAATGCGGCCGCGTAAGCATGCCACCGAGGCCCTTCTGCTCGTTCTGCTACGGCGACGTCCAATGGAAGCCGCTCTCCGGCAAAGGCACGGTCGAGACATTTACTGTGCAATACTTCTCAAATTCTGAGTTTGTCGGCAAAGTCCCCTTCCTGGTGGCGGGCATAAAACTGGAAGGCTCCGAAGGACTCCTCATCAACAATGTCATAATGGAAGATGTCACAAAGGCAAAAACAGGAATGAAGGTAAAGGTCAAATTCCACGAGCTGCGCCTCGGAATGATAACCGACTTCTACTTCGTCCCGGCCTGAAGAATTTCCTACCACAAAGGCGCAAAGATTATTTCTTTTTGGTCTTTGCGCCCTTGTGTTCAAATTCTTTTTGTATTTATCCCCTCAATTGCTTCATCCGCACCATGCCGGGAAGGATTTCAAATGTGGCGGGGAGGACGCCCGGCTGTTCGCCGTCAACATCCAAATATACCTTTTCATTGCTTTCCGCGTATAGTTTTTTCCCTTGCAATCGTTTTATTTTCGGCAGAGAGAGGTGCTTTCCGCTGTAAATGAGGGTGGCGAGTTTGAGGTTTTCCATGAAGGACATGTCGCCGAGTACCATGATGTCGAGCAGGCCGTCGTTGTGCACGGCGAGTGGCGCGACGCGCATTCCGCCGCCGAAATACTGGCCGAGGGCGGCGGTGACGAGATAATACTTACCCTCTTCGACCGGCCCGTCGTCCACGCTGAACCGTGCGTGCCGGTTCCTGTAGGCCAGCGTCGCTCGCAGGCTTCCTATCAGGAAGCTCATGAATCCCCCGAAAGCTTTTGTGGTTTTATTCACAACGGCAACCGCCTCGCCGCCTATCCCCAGGTCCGCGATGTTGATGAAGTAGCGGATCGCCGGCTTGCCGTCATGGCCGGTGAGCGTCACGCGGCCCACATCGGAGCGCGTCGCCTCGCGCCCTTTAAGGGTGTTCACGACCTCTTCAAGCGATATCCCGCGCACGCCGAGAATCCGCGCAAGGTCGCCTCCCGTACCCCCCGGTATCACTGCGAATACCGCTTCGGGGTTTATCGCCTTGCCGCCGTCGAAAAAGCCGTTGATCACCTCGTTGTTGTTACCGTCCCCGCCGACGCCCACGATCATCTCGTAGCCCTTCCTCAGAGCTTCACGGGTTATGTCCGGCGCGTGCATCGGGCGCTCCGTCATGGCGTGATCGAACGGCCCGATCGCCGCCCGCATCGCCGCCGCGATCTCGGGCCAGCGCTTTCCCGTGCGGCCGTTCGCCGAATGAGGATTGACCACCGCAAATGTCTTGAAATGCTCCGACATATTCTTTCACCGTCCTGCTGTGGCGAACTCGTGTGTTCGCCACTGCTCGGGCAGACACATGGGTCTGCCCCTACAATAATGAGTCGGCAAGTATGCGCGTTAGATCGAGGACGCGCTTTTTCTCCCAGCCGTGTTCGAGCGACCGGTCGCAGGTGGGGCAGGCGCTGGCCAGGATGTCCGGTTTGATCTCGCGCGCGAACTCCGCGCGGATACGCAGTATTTCCCGCGAGGTGTCCCGCGCGGCAAGGAGCAGCCCGCCTCCGCCCCCGCAGCATTGGGATTCCTCCCGCGACCATGGGAACTCGATAAGTTCGGCGCACGCCTCGCGCAACAAGTCCCTCGGCTCGTCGTATGCCCCGAGGTACCTCCCGAGGTGGCAGGGGTCATGGTAAAGCACTCGCCCCGCGGTCTTCCTGAGCTTCAGACGGCCGGATTTGAGATAGGGATGAAGGTATTGGCTGATGTGAAGCACTTTACCGTTAAGTTTCGCGCCCGCTCCCGGATAGACGTCCCTGAGCGTGCTGGCGCAAGTTGGGCATACGGTGACGATGGTCGGCGCCTTCCCTATCCTCTCCGCAACCGCGCAAGCTATCTCCTCGAAGCTTTTTCTGTGCCCCAGCGAATAGCTCGGATACCCGCAACATAAATAATCGTCAACATAGACGCCGAAATCCGCGCCGACGGCCTCGAAGAGTTTAATGGCCGCCTTGATGTGCCTGTCGTAGAACTGGGTTGTTGCGCATCCCACAAAGAACAGGACATCGGCGTCCCGGCGGACAAGCCGCGTCGGGACGTTTCCGTCCAGTTTTCTGCCGAGGTTTTCGCCATAGGGGTTGTGGTGTTGCCGAACGACCTTGTCCTGCTCCATGACCCGCTCCGGCGCAAGCCCCCTTCTCACGGCCTCTTCCCGCGCCGCGACAAATGGGGGAAACACCTCGATCTTGTGCTCGCAGAAAGTGCGGCTGATGAGGCAACCGGAACACCGGTAAATGGTGTCGGCCACCTCGCGGCTCCACGGCAGGGCGCCCTCGTTGATGAGGTGAAGGAGCGTCATCTTCGATGTGGGATGAACCGTCTCGCGCTTCTCCGCCTGGGCCACCGGGCAGGCGAACCGGCACATCTTGGGACAGTACGTGCAGTACTCGATTCTCCTGCGATATTCCTTTATGTCAGCCATTGTCAACTATCTCACTTTTAGTCATACAGCGGGCTTTAAAGTCCCATTTTGCCCGGATTGAGTATGTTGCAGGGATCGAGTTGCTTTTTCATCTCCCTGTAAACGTCCATAAGTGGCCCCATCTGGGCGGGCATATAAGGCCCCTTGAGGTATCCGACGCCATGATGATGCGAGAGTGTGGCGCCGCATTGGCGCGCGGCCCCCATGGCGGCGCCCCATATCTTCCTGTAGCGCTCCTCGGGCGACTCGTCCTCCGGCCGCGCAACACAAGTGAAGTAGATACCGGCGCCTTCGAGGTAGATGTGGCTCACGTGCGCCATGACAAGGCAAAGCCCATCGAGAGCCGCGCTTACGGCATCATACAAATTTATAATATTTGACCAGGTGGTGGCCATCTCGATTGTTTCCAGGATGCTGTCGGGGGCGCTTAGCACCTGGCTTTGCTTGTAGCTGATCGCATAGCGGTGTTCCTCCCAGTGACGGGCTGGACCCTCGCCGAGGTCCTTCGCGCCCTCCCGCATGCAAATGTCCCACGCCGCTTTTGTCTCCCAGCTTATAAGTTCGGGGTAGCCTTCAAAGAGCAGCACGAGAAGACAGCCGGTTCCCTCGACCTTCTGTTTCAAGAGCGCTATCCTGGTGTCCGTTTCGTCGTAGAGTCTGGCCACGGCGGGCGATGCCTCGGCCCGCATGAGAAGCCGCAGCGCCGCAATGCCGTTCGTGAAGTACGGCATGAGGAACGCGGCATAGGATTTTGACTGGGGCAATCTGTTGAGCTTCATTGTGGCGGCGGTGATAACGGCAAGCGTGCCTTCCGATCCGATAAGCACCTGGTCAATATCAGGGCCGGTCGCCTCCCGCGGGGCGTCGTTGGTGCGGACTATGGAGCCGTCTGGGAGGACGGCCTCAAGCGATAGGGCCATGTCTTCGATCTTGCCGTATTTCGCGCTCAACTGCCCGGCGCTGCGAGCGGCAAGCCAGCCGCCGAGCGTCGAGCAATAAATCGAGGACGGGAAATGGCCCAGCGTGTACCCTTTTCCATTAAGGTTTCTCTCGAGTAATTCCCCCACAGCCCCCGCCTCGATCTCGGCGCTCATGCTGACGTGATCTATCTTACGTATTCGATCCATGCGCTTCATATCGAGGACGATGCCGCCGCTTAAGGGTATGGCGCCGCCGCAGACCCCCGACCCGCCGCCATACGGGACAACCGGCGTGACCGTCTCGGCGGCGAGTTTGAGCAGCGCGGAGACTTCCTCGACCGACTCGGGCCACACCACGCAGTCCGGCGCATACCGCAACTTACCGCGGCGGGTCCACAATTCCCCCTCCGGAAAAACATCGCGCGAGTAAATGGCGAGGTCGTCGGGCCGCGCGCTCACGCGACCGGAACCGAATATCTTCTTCAGCCTTTCAATGTCCGGGGAGTTGTACTTCATAAATGACAACATCAGGCCCCATCATATTCTGGCCTGAGAATCTGGCGCGCTCCACACCTGCATAACGGAGAACCTCCTTTAGCCGCCCATACAGTCCCGGGCCTACTCCTATCTTAAGATAAGCGGCATCAGTCACCGCCCAAAAGTGATCCACATCCTCGAACAGTTTAGGATCATCCGGGAAATAAATGATTTCCACCACATCGTAAGCCGGATTTGGCGGAACGTTCTCCCTCATATATGCAAACTTTTTAAATAGATAACGCTCCTCACTCAACATTGCGTCTGCGAAGAATTCGCACTTGAATACTTTGTCACGTTCTTTATATATACGGTCGCCGAAGACGCGATATCCCCTTTCAATTCCAGCCATGTTGTAAGGTAAAATGGGACCTACAAAGGTTTCGAATACGCGCGAGCCTGAGGGGACGTGATTCAGAATCCATTCACGCGCAGCGGCGCGCGTATCGCCGGTGAGCTTTTTACCGATAGCATTAGGGGTATTCCAAAACGGCACGGCGGCAAGGGCTAGAACCAACCCTGTCAGGATCGCCGCGCGCCGTTTCCCCCTGTTCTTCAGGGCGGCCGCCGTGGCCACCGCCGGGCCGCCGGTAAGAACCGCCACGGCAAGCCCCACCTGAATCGCATAGCGATTACTTATAAGTTCCGATTCTTTCATCAACAAAATATAGGCTCCGACGCCCGCAACGAGGAGAAGGGCTTTCCGCGTGTTCGTAAAAAGCGCCACAAATAATCCCACCACCCCCATTACGAGGGGTGGGTACCCCATGGCCCTCAAGGGCGTCAACAGGTAAATAAGCCCCGTCGGATGGTATTCGCGCCCCAAATACTCGCCATCCATAAAATATGTCCACCTGCTGTAAATGCCCTTCGCAAACAATGTTATATCCATGACAGAATATGGGTTAAAAGCCAGATAGGCTCCGGCCATTACCGCCAAGGCCAGCGCCAAACGCTTGAGCCTTACCACTACTCCGACGCGCGGCGCCATCGCCACCGCCAGAACAATCATCGGCACAAGCACCACACCAACTATTTTGCAGGCCGTCATCAACGCCACCATTATCGCCGCGCCCACAAGCGAACCATTCCCGCCGCCATCAACATGCCTCATGGCAAAATAGATCGCCCCCATAAAACCGAGGCCCATCATCATTTCCGGATGAAGAGTGGAAGACCAGTACACCATCCTCGGCGCAAACGCCACCGTCGCCGCGGAAATCAGCCCCGCCAGCGCCGAGTTAAACTGCCTCTTCGATATTCCGTAACAAACCAGAGTCAACGCGCTGCCCGTTAGCGCATTCAAGCTTATCGGCAGAAGATTATAAAAACCCGGATCGGCATAGGCATGCCTGTAGCCTGCGTCCGCAAGAAGGATCAACCCCTGGAAATTCTTCGCGGCAAGTAAAGTAAGTATTTCCGCAAAATGTATGATTCCCCATACCGCTGCATAAGCTATCGCCCATAACACAATCGTGGGGAACCCATACCCTTCCCAGAAAAACGGAGGATAACCCTCCCAGAAAAGCAAAGCGCTCTCCACCATCCGGCATTCATCCGGGTCGCATTCGTAACGAGTAATCCCGATCAATCTGATGAAAAAGGCAACGAGGAAAATGGCCAGCAGATACAATAGATATGAGCGGGGTTTCTTCGCCGCCTCGCCCTGTGTAGAATCTGTAATATTGTTCATAGTCCCAGCTTTCCAGGGTTGAGGATTCCGGAGGGATCGAACGCGCCCTTGAGAGCGCGAATTATTTTCATCGCGTCCCCGTGCTCGCCGCGCATGTAGGCCCCTTTGAGCATACCCACTCCGTGGTGATGGCTTATCGCCGCGCCGCGGGCAAGACACGCCCCCATGGCCGCATCCCATATCCGGCGATACTTCATGAGCCTGTCGCGCAGGTCAACGCCCGCCGCCGCAAAGGTGAAATATATCGAGCAACCCTGAGGATATACGTGAGAAAAATGCGCCATGACAAAGGCATGGCGACCGACTGCATCCATGACATCGTTGTATAGCGCTTCAAGGTTCGACCAGCGCGTGGCAACCTCGATGGTGTCGGCGAACAGGCCAAGATCGAAGAGCGGAGACAGGCCATAGGAGACGGCGTAACGATGCTCGAACCAGCGCCGGGCAGGCCCCGCGCCCAAGTCTTCTCCCCGATTTGCGGCGCATAACCTGACGGCGCGGCCATGCTCGATTTCGACAAGCTCGTTCGCCCCCTCGAACATCAGCACGAGACGCGACTTTTTGGCCCGCCGCCGTAAAAGGCGATTGATCGGCGCCGGCCTCGCCATCAGCCGCGGCAAAACCGCCCGCGGCCAGTTCGGAAAAATCCCCTGAAGCCCCTCTATCAATTGCGATATCATGCTCTCATGCTTCGGCCCCTCCGTCACCGCGCTTTTGCCCGACCCGGCAATAAGCGTATCCACAGGATCGTATAACCGGCACACGGCGGGCCTCAGCCCCTCCTGAAACACGCTCCGCGCGGCGTTGATCCCATCGGCGAGCGTGGGGAAATGAAACGCGTGAAACGCGCGGCTCGCGGGATACGGGCTGAGCCTCCACTTGGCTCGTGTGATTACCGCAAAAGTCCCCTCGCTGCCCACAATCGCATGAAGCCAGTCCGGCCCCGTTGCAGACCTCGGCGCAACAGGCGTCTCGATGACACGGCCGTCGGCCAGCACCGCCCTGAGCGACATCACCCGATCCTCGGCCTTGCCGTACTTCGAGCTTAGCTGCCCCGCCCCGCGCGCCGCAAGCCATCCGCCAACGGTCGAACAATACATCGAGCTGGGAAAATGCCCGCAGGTGTAGCCCCTGCGGTTTAGCTCCCTCTCGAACACTTCTCCCACGATGCCCGGCTCGACATCCGCGATGAGGCTCAGGTCGTCTATGCGCCAAATGCGGTTCATGCGCTTCATATCCATCACTATACCGCCGCGCAAGGGCGTCGTTCCCCCCGCAACGCCCGACCCACCTCCAAAGACCGTCACCGGAATCCCCTCCCGCGCCGCGTACTTCATCACCTCGATAACCTGACCCTCGCTCTCCGGCCACACCACCTCATCGGGCATGCCCGAATAAACGCCCGCCTGCATGCGAATAATGTCAAGCGGCATCAGATCGCGCGAATAAAGCAGCCGGTCATCACTCCTGGCTGATACCTGGGCAGGCGCGAGCACATTTTCAAGCATAATAAATCACTACCGATAACCGAATAAATATCTGTGCAATTACCATGTAGGGGCGACCGGCCGGTCGCCCCTACAGCTGAAGTGAAGCGGTTCACCAAAATTCAACCACGGGCGCAACTGGTTTTATCCGGCCGCTTCCAGCCCGGCCCGGTAACCCGTAAGGGCGCAAACGCCCAATCCACAGCCACCTGTATGATAATTGTAGCCACCTAAAACGCTACCGGCGGCAAAAAGGTTTTCCAAGATAACCCTGCCATCCTGATCAACCGGCCTGAGCCGCCGGTCGCTCATCAGGCCGACGCCAAAGGCCGGATGATCGCCGAGTACGCGGGACCGCAGCATCTTCTGCGTGAAGACCTCGCCGACCTGTTGGTCGCCGCAGAAGAGGGGGAGGTCGAGCGCCGTTTCGCGGAATGAGCGATCCTTTTTTATTCCTCCGGCGATAAATTTTCCCGTTGCCAGCACCCAATTATCGGCCTGGATGCGCCGCCGCGCGCCGTCATGCCCGACCGAGCACGAGACCAGTCCCTGGCCATTGCGCTCCAGTTCCCTCGCCTCGCCTCGCGCCACCTCGATCCCCGCCGCCTCCAGCGCCGCGCTCAGCGCGTCCTGCATTCGCCTTCCCGGCGCGCTTGGCTGCGTCGCCAGCATCTCCCTCACGACCGCGCCGCCCTTCAAGCGAAGCTCAGCGCTCAACGCCGAGGATGGAAGCGACGGAGGTATAAGAATTATGCGATATTTATCACCTGCGGCGGCCGCTATTTTTTCGAGAAAGGCGTCCAGATTTTTTGGAACGGCGAGATGTTCCGCCGCCTCTTCCATCGTCCACGTTTCGCGGCCCTCAAGCTCCACATCGAAATGCTCGATCGGCTCGCCCGAACCCAACCCGGTGGCGGCAAGGGTTATCTGGAGCGAGGCGGCGAGCGAATTTGCGTCCGGAGCGGACAATCCTTTGATCCCCGCGACCGCAGCGTCTCCCTCGGGAACGCCAAGCTGCTGGCATGATTGAACAAACGAGGTGAGCTTCCATGTGCCGAGCATGCTCGGGGCAGGCCTCTGCCGCAATGCATCCCCCTGAAGACCAAGCCCGGTCTTGAAGAGTTCCTCCCTGAGAAAGCCGAAAGCCTCCTCGATCATGGCCATCAGCCCGTCCGTCGGATCGTCCGGGTTGTTCAGGGCAAGCACGCTGTATGGATGGTGCGGCATGCGGGCGATTGTCTCGTGCAGGTTGTCCCGCACCGACAGGAACCTTGCCCAGGGCAAGCCCGGCGCGGAGATCGGCGAGCCGCAGATGTCGAGAGCGCCGCCGGAGAGGGCGCTCGCCCCGGCGCCTTTAGTGATAAGTATTACTTTTACGCCGCGCCGCACCGCGCTGAGAGCCGCCACTGCGCCCGCCAATCCTCCCCCGATTACCGCGACTCTGTAGCTCATCATCTCCTCGCCCCGACGTAGTCCGAAAGCCGCCCGATGCAGTTGTAAACGGCCTGGTTCATCTCCTCCTGGGCCATCATGCTCCCTTTGAGGACCGGGGCTTTGCCCTTGAACCGCCTCTGTAAAAACCTTTCGAGGTGAGCCATCGCGGCTTCGGTCGGCTCTTTCTTCTCGTCCGTGAGGATGAGCGCCGCGCGCGCCCCGCACCGCGCGCCCTGGCATGGCCCCATGCCGAGGCGTGTGCGGCGACGAAGATCGTTCAGGTCGTGCACCCATTCGTTGCGCAAAGCGAACCGCACCTCGGCTTCGAGCACCGGCTCGCAGCGGCATACGGGCCTGCGCCATGCGGGATTCTCCTCGAGCAAGGCAAGCACCTTGTGCGCGCGGGAGCCGTGCCGGTAAATAATGCGCCGCGCCGCATGCGGTGGGATTTTGTAACGGCTGGCGATGTCCATTGTGTCGGGAACCAGATCGCCCCCCGGCAGGGCCTGCTCATGCGTGAGGCACGGGACGCGACGGCCCAGCTTCTCGCAGACGCGATCAACCGCGTCCTCGCTCATCATGCGATAGGCTGCGAGTTTGCCGCCGGTGATGCTCATAAGCCCCGGCGCGCCCTGGTTGGAATGATCCAAGACCTTGTGGTCGCGGCTCAGGGCGTCTTCGTTTTTGCTCCATGCGAAAAGCGTCGGCCTGACGCCCGCCCACGCCCGAAGCATCCTGGCCTTTCTCACGGGGGGAAAAATGCGCTCGATGCCCTGAAGCAGGTATTCTATCTCGTCTTCGGTAACGGGGATGTCGTCCATGTCGCCGTAGTAATCGTCGTCCGTGGTTCCGATGATCGAGGTGGACTCGTGGGGAATGACGAATATCTCGCGGCCGTCAACGGCGCTTGTGATAATTCCTACATTGCTTATTCGGCGGTCGAGCGTTATATGGACGCCTTTTCCGGGCCGTATTCGGACACTTGCGTCCGCCAGACGCGCGACGCGCGGGCCCCACGGCCCGCCAGCGTTCATTACGATCCGCGCGCCGATCGTCTCGGTGGCCCCCGAGCGATGATCCCGCAGGCGAACGCCGACCACCGCGCCACCCGCTCCGCGAAGCAGATCGGTCACCTCACAGTGATTCCGCACAATGGCGCCCGCGTCCACCGCCGACATGGCGTTGAGGAGGGTGAGGCGGAAGGTGTCAATGCCCCACTCGTCCATGGTTATGGCGCCGCGAATCCCCGATATTATCCCCGGCTCGACCCTCTTCGCGTCCTCCGGGCTGAGACGCGTGTGAACCTTGCCGTTCCTAGCGTCGGCCCACTTGTCATAAACCTCGAAATAGGTCTCCATCGGCTCGGCGATAAGGCGATTGGTGATAGGTATGAGGAACGGTATCCTGAAAAGCAGGTGCGGAGCGATCTTCTGAATGTAGCCGCTGTCAACGCAGCTCTTGATCGTGGTTTTATAATCGCTGACAAGATAGCGGACACCGCCGTGAATCATGCCGCTGCATGCGCCGGTGGCGCCATAGGAGAAATCCTCCTTCTCGACGAGCAACGTCCGAAGGCCGCGAAGCGCCGCATCCCGCGCTATGCCGGTCCCGTTCACCCCGCCGCCGATCACAATAATGTCATAGTCAGCCTGCATCCGCGATCCCTGTAAAAAAAGCAATGAGAGCCATTTCGCATTTGTTTTTCAATGATATGCCGCTATAACCCTGTTGTCAACGAGTTGGAAACAGGTAAGGGCCGGATTTTCGGCCTGCGCGCTCAACGCGCTGGCTGGACATGCACGAGGCCCGGCTCGCCTTTATTCCCGGTTATTTCTATATGGGCGGCGCCGAAATTTTTTATGGCCTGAGCGTTTGTCAGCAGATGCTCTGTGACCGAGGAGGTCGAGTAACGGCTCGCTCCACCCGCCAATGACAGCGGCAGGAGCGCCTGATCGGCAAGGTGCGGCTCGATGGCGGCGTTGGTCTTGAGAAAGGCGGCAAGGTCGGCCCACGCTTCATCGGCCAGGGTTTCCGCGCGTTTGCCTTTTCTGCCGAGGCTGACGAAGCCCGCAGGTGGAGCGGGGATCGCTCCGACAGGCTCAAACTCCGCCAAAAGAAAGAAATACGCGCCTTCTGCGATAGCCGGCGGGCGAAAAATTTCCTCGCGGACTTTCTCTTTGGAGATGCCTGCTTCGCGCGCGTGCCGCCGGCTCCGGCTTATTATGCGCTCCGCGATCCCGTCAGGGAGATTGCTGACGGCGGCGCGGACGGTAAGTCGGCGGAGGCCCCCGCGTTCAGACCACTCGACCGGCCCAATCCCGGCGGACGGAGCTATCTTGACATCTATCTTGCCTCCGCCTTTTGGATAATAGCCTGCGCGCTGCATATCGAGGACAGCCTGCAAGTTCATCCCTTTCATCGCCGGTATCCAGCAGGAATCGAGATGCTCGAACGGCGGGCTTGCGCTCACGTGCGTGCCGCCCTCGATCTTGACCCTGTTCTCTTCGCCCGACAAGGCCAGCGGCAAAAGGATTGTATGCAGGACGAGCGAAACACTGCCCGCCGTTCCTACCTCGTAACAATAGGATCCTGCGCGCGCTTTATGCGGCTCGAAGGTTATCTCGGTCGAACCGACGCCGCCGCCCCCGACGGTCGCGTCGCATATCTCCGCGGCGGCCCTCAGGCCCGTGAGATGTTGCGGGCGAAGCCCCGGCTTTTCGCGGCCCGCGCGGATATTGATCATGCGGAAAGGCTCTCCGAGGACGCACGACAGGGTGAGAGAGGTCCGGAGAATCTGTCCTCCCCCCTCCCCCATTGATCCATCAATTGTAATCATTGTAACTATATTTTTTCAGCCGAAGCAAGTGCCAATATCACGGGCCATGCGGATGAGCGGATGGTCGGGAGGGATGCGTTTCTGCACGCCGATGGCGTCGTCGAGGGAGACCTCGACGATGTCCTGGTCGCGGAGCGCGACCATGTGGCCGAATTTGCGCTTTGCGATAAGGGAGCAGGCGGCGTGGCCGAAGCGCATGCCGAGGATGCGGTCAACGTTTGTTGGCGAGCCGCCTCGCTGGATATGGCCCAGCGTCACGACGCGGACTTCGTTTTTTATGAGGCGGGCGAGCTGGGCTTCAAGGTAATTTCCTATTCCGCCCAGCCTGGTCAGCCCGAACTGGGCCTTGTAATATATCTTTCTTCCGCCCTCCGGCTTCACCCCCTCGCCTATCACGATTATGCTGAAATTCCGGCCCTGTCGCTCCCGCTCCCTGATCTTCCGGATCACCTTCTCGACGCGGTACGGCATTTCGGGGATCAGGATGATGTCGGCGCCGGAGGCGAGGCCCGCGTGAAGCGCGATCCAGCCTACATCCCGCCCCATGACCTCGACGATCATGACCCTGTGGTGCGATTCCGCAGTTGTGTGAATTTTATCAATTGCCTCCATCGCGGTGACGACTGCGCTGTCGAAGCCGAAGGTGAAGTCCGTGGCGTTTATGTCGTTGTCTATCGTCTTGGGGATGCCGACCATGCGAAGCCCTTTTTTAAACATCATGTTGCCCATGATGAGCGTGCCGTCCCCGCCGATGATGGCCATGCAGTCTATCCTGTGTTTCCTCACGGTCGCGAGCGCCCTGTCTGACTCGTCAACCTCGACGATTCTGCCGTTGCGCCGCTTCGGGACTTTGAAAGGGTTGGTGCGGTTGGTGGTGCCGAGGATGGTTCCTCCCCTGTGGAGTATGCCCCGGATGTTCTCAAGTGTAAGTGGTTTTACTTTATTAGGTTGAAGGAGGCCGTCGTAGCCGTCGAGAACGCCCATGACCTCCCAGCCGTATGCGCCAATGGCGGTCTTCGTCAGCCCGCGGATGACCGCGTTCAGCCCCGGCGCGTCCCCGCCGCCGGTGAGCACGCCGATGCGACGGATCGGTTTTTCTTTTCCAACAGCCATGTCCTTCCGCCTGCCTTAGCGCTCCTCCAGCCACCCGTGGAAGGTATCAATTGCGTCGGTGAGGACTTCCTCGATGGATTTCTTCAGGCTTGCGTAAAACTCGCGTTTTTCTCCGCCGAGTCTCTCATCATTGCGGATGTTGTCCGCGAGTTTCCTTTTCAGCGCAAAGGCGTCCCGGATGGATTTCCAGAGCTTTTCGCCCTGGTAAGGGCCTTGCGGGTCTGCGAGCCTTCCCGCAATCTGGGCGGCGCGTTCCCACTCCTCGAGCGTTGTGCCGGGGGGCAGTTTTCCCGCTCTTCCGCCCTCGGGGGCGCGCAGCGCGTCCCGCACAAGATCGAGGTGAAAGAGCAGGTCCCTGTCCGATTTGCCCGTTATAAGCTCTTCCTTGAGAGAGTCCATTGCGTCGGAGCGAAGCTCTTCCTTGAGGAGCTTCATCGCGTCGGCGCGCAAGGATTCCTTCAGTGACCGGGTTACTTCTTCCCGCAGCTCCGTCTTCAGCTCATCCCGCACAATCGCCGCCTGCTCCTGTTTTGCAAGGGCAATGGCCTCGTCGCGCAGCTCGCGCTTCAGGGTCTCCCGCACCGTGTCGCGCAACTCGTCCCGAAGCTCCCTTCTGACTTCATCCCTGAGATCGCTCTTGGCCTCGGCGAAGGCCTCATCGCGAAGCTCGCGCTTGAGTTTGAGAAGGACGTCGTCGCGCATCTCCCCGCGCAATGATTCAAACGTTTCATTGCGCAATTCTTCACGCAACAGGACCAGAGCCTCGTCCCGAAGCTCGCGCCTCAGTTGCCCGCGGACGTCATCCTTCAGGCTTGTGCGCATCTCATTGCGCACCGAATCGCGCATCTCGTTTTTCAGCTCGGAAATCGCATCCCCGACAAGCTCCTTCCTCAGGTCCGCCCTGACATCGCCGCTGAACTCGGCGCGAAGCTCGGTCCTCGTTTCGCCCGCAAGCTGTTCCCTGAGCCGTTGGGCCACCTCGGGCCGCATCTCGTCCGCCAAACGATCCCCGATATCCTTGCGAAGCTCGTCCTTAAGCTCTGTGATGGCATCGTTACGCAATTCTCCCCGGAGCTTCAGGATGACATCATCGTAAACCTCGGTTCGCACTTCGGCCCTCACGGTGTCCAGCAGCTCGTGTCGCAGCTCGATGCGCACCTCGTCCTGCATCTGGTCTCGAATTTCCTTTCGGATTTCCTCTTTTATCTCGTCGCGGAGCGCAAGCCGCACATCGGGTCTCAGGTCTTTTTTCAACTCCTCCCGAACGGAGTCGCCCATCTCGCTCTTCAGTCCGCCGCGAACATCCTCTCGCAACTCTTCCCTTAGAGACGCAATCACATCGTTGCGCATTTGGGCGCGCAGGGATTCCTCCACGCTCCCACGGCTATCCTCTCTTAACAGCGCCGCAATCTCGTCTTTAAGTTCCAGTTTTAACTCATCCCTAACGGTCTCCCTGATTTCATCCTTAACGATTGGGACCATCTCTTCGCGCAGCTTGGCGGCCATTTCGGCCCTGACCTCGCGAATCGCATCATCGCGGGCTTCGGACTTAAGAGACTCGAACATATCCCGGCGCAGCTCCTCGGCCACCTTGTCGCGCATTTCCGCCTTGAGTTCATTCCGCGCATCGTCAGCCATTTCGGCCTTCAGGCTTTCCATTGCTTCGTGGCGCAGGCCCATCCTGAGCGATTCGCGCACTTCGGGGGCAAGGTCTTCCTTCAATGCTTCACGCACCTGGTCGCGCATCGCGTTTTTGAGCGATTCGCGAACGTCGCCCTCGGACTCTTTTCTCAGCTCAGCCCGAACCTCATCCTCACACCGGTCTCGTAATTCCGCTTCCAGTCTCGCTCGAACCTCGCCCTTGAGGCTGTTTCGCAGGTCCGATTCCACCGTGGGGCGAAGCTCGATCTCAAGTTTACCCCGCAGTTCCGCCTCGATCCTTCCCCGAACCTCTTCGCGCAGCGCGGCCTCGTCAATTTTCGGAGCGGCTGGCGGCGCGGGGGCGGGGGGCGGCGCGGCAGGTGTAGGAGGCGCGGCAGGCATAGGAGGCGGGACGGCAACCGGGGGAGGCGGCGCGACAGGCGTGGGTGGCGGGGCGACGACCGGGGGAGGCGGCGCGGCAACCGCGGGAGGGGTGACAGCAACCATGGGGGGGGGCGCCGGTTTTTCAGCGACTGGGGGCTTCACGGGCGGTGGCGGCGCCGGAGGTGAAACGGGCGCTGCGGGCCGTGGCTGGGCAGGCTGAGTCGGGCTTACGCCGACATCCCCCCAGAAATTGCTCACCGCCGCCTGCGCTTCAGGCCCCGGCCCGCTTATAACAGAGGCCACATCGGACCAGTCGTTTTCTGGCCCAGTGGGGGGCGGCTCTGCGGCTGGAGGCGGTTCCGCGGGAGCCTCAGGCGGCACAGCCGCTTTTTCCTCCAGGTCACTCGGCAGGATGACCCTGACGCCGAACTTGTCCTCCTGAGACTTGATCTCCAGAAAGAGGCCCTTCACCACCTCCGGAGGCACCTTGTATTCGGTTTTCAGGAAGTCATCAAGATAAAACAGGTCGAGGTATCCCTCATCGTAGGAAATGGGCACCAGCTGGGTCAACAAGGGGTCCAACAATTTCTCGGGAAGATATTCAGGGATGCGGTGTTTGAGGAGCAATCCCCTAAGGCCCGCCACCAATTCACGCACATCTTTGGGTTCCATAATATAGTATTATGCCACAAGTCGAGTAAAATGTCACATTCAAACAGTTGACTGCGCGCCTGGACAGTTAAAAGGCATGAGCGGCATGGACAATCTTATACCACTCCGGCCTTTGCTATCAGCTAAACCGCGGAAGATCGCGAGGGATACAAACGATCGCGCAGGGCGAGCGCGGGCCTCTCGACAATGACTCCCATCACTACGCCCCCCACCACCGACAGCAGCACGTACATCAGGTAAGTGAGAAGCCATAATGCCGATTCCCTCAATCCCCGGAATGTTCCATGTTTCAAGAGGTAACCGACAACGTCGAAGCCGATATCCACATGCCACAGATAGATGGAGTAGCTGTAAAAACCGACGAAAGCAATTACACGGGCGATGTAACTGTTGAAAAACCAGCCCCACAATCTCGATCCCTCTGGCGGATACAACATCGAGACAAGAATACAACCATAGCCCATGTACAGCATTACGAACCCTATCGTGCAGACGAAAACCGAACCCCATAAATGCACAATAATCATGGGATAGACAAGAGCCAACCCGCATAGAAAGAGCGCCGCGCGACGTCTTGCGAGCGTGCGTAGAAGATCGGGTTTGAAGTAATAAAGGTAAGAGATCAGCACGCCGAAAAACAAGGAGTCAATGCGCAGGTGCGTGGGAAATATTATTGCATAAGCCGAATACTCGTAGGTCTTCACCGTCAAATACCTCAATAGTGTGCAGAATATAACCAATATAGCGGCAATCAGCGGCACCGACGGTATGGACTCGATGCCGGCCTTTCGGCGGCGTGTCACCAGGTAAAGATAAAGAGGCAGAAGCAGATAAAAATGCTCCTCGACCGCAAGACTCCACGTATGATAGCGCACGCTAATGACGTAATTCTGAATGTGCAGCAGGTTGGGGAGCAGTTTTGTAAAACATACTTTCAGCGAGCCGGAGGACTCAGTTACCACCAGCCAGATAAACAGATATCCGAGGTATATGAAATACGCCGGCCATATTTTGAAGCCGCGGCGAACTATAAAGCGCTCCGCATCGAGCAAGGACCGCGAGCGCAATCCGCTGAAAAGCAATCCGCCGACAAGAAACCCGCTCAACACAAAAAACAGGTCCACGCCGGTCCAGCCAAAAAGATACATTTTGTCTGCAATAACTTGAAAAATGCCCGCCCTCGCCCTCGTCCCGAACTGGTGGCGCCCCAGCACCAGAATGATTGCAATCCCGCGCAACAGATCGAGCTGTATCCGCCGGGATTTTCCCGGGCGAAGAATATTTTTCAGATACTTCATTCCTCTTTCGATCATGCTGGCGCCAGTTTGTCAGAAATATGAATCAATAATCGCTTTTCGGCGGGTAATCCTGCAATTCCTTGAGCTTCGCATACTTTGTCCACGCATAAAAAGAGCTGAGCATGGCCCATACGAACCCCGGATACCCGTCAAGAAACCCGAAGCGGACGAAGTAGCGAAGGAAGAACTCGAATGGAAAGCGAAAATGCTGCATGGAGCTTGGCCTGGCGCCGCGTTTTTGCCTCTCCATCGCGGCCAGAGAGCTGTACCTGTTGAAGCGCTGGAAATAGTCTGTGAGGCTCCTGAAACTGTAATGGTTCAGCGATCCGCTAATCAACTTTGTGGTTCCGCTGACCCTTATCTCCTCGTGAATCTCAGGGCTATCTATGTAAAACCGGCCCTTGCGGAAAAGCCTCAATAGATAAACCGGATACTCGCCACCGTGCCTGAGCCGCCTCCCCATGAAATAAAAATCGCGCCTCATGAAGAACCCGTTTTCCGGCGGGTCTTCGGGCAGCGCAAGGATCGAGTCCCGCAATTTGTCCGTCACTCGCTCGTCCGCGTCAATCAGCAGCGCCCACGGGTGGGCGGCCTGCCGCACGGCAAACTCCTTCTGCGCGCCATAGCCCTCCCATTTGTGATAAATAACGCGGTCTGTAAATCGCCTTGCCGTCTCGACCGTCCCATCCGAGCTGCCCGCGTCCACAACCACGATCTCGCCGCAAAAGGAAAGGCTTTCCAGGCACGCCGTGATGCGATCCTCTTCGTTCAGGGTGATTATGACGGCGCTCGGTTTCATTCAGGCTTTTCGCCTCATGGCGCGCAAAGACTCGAGGAATTCGACTGTCAGGCGGGCAAGCGCAGGGATCGAATACTCCCGCCGCGCGCGAGCCAGGCCCTCCGCGGCCATCCTTTCCCGCATTTCGCTATTTTGAAAAAGTTGGACAATGGCCTGCGCCAGATGCGCCGGGTCGCCCGGCGGCGCCAGTATCCCGTTAACCCCCGGCTCGATTATGTAAGGCAAGCCACCAACATACGTAGCCACTACGGCCACCCCGGCGGCCATGTATTCGAGTGCGGCGCGGGAGAGCGCCTCGCTGCCCGTGCTAGCAACCACCCCCACGTCCAGGGCCGCCACGCAACGCTCGATGTCCGGCCTCCGCCCTATAAATCGAATCCTCTCGCTCACCCCGGCCTTTCCGGCGAGCGATCTGAGGTCTGAGCGTTTGATGTTGGCTTCCTCACCTATTATCGCAAAATACGCCCCGGGCACGCGGGCGAGCACGATTTTCGCCGCCTCGATAAAATACCTGTGACCCTTGACAGGATCGAGCCGCGCCACAATGCCCGCGAGCGGCGCCCCCGCCGGTATCGAAAACTCCGCCCGGACCGCCGCGCCGTCCACTTCGGGGCGAAACCGCTCCGTATCCACGCCCCCCGGAAGAGTCGCCACCCTCACCGCCTCCATACCCAGCGCAAGGTGACGGTCGCGCGACTCGCCCATCGGCGCAATAACGCCGTCCAGCCTCCGGTAAAGCCAGCGATTGAAGACATTCTTCCGCACCGGCCTGATGTCAACCCGCGCCCGCACAACCAGAAAATCGCCGGCCCCCGGGACAAGCCGCGCCACAAGCGCTATGTTCATCCCCTCCGGGCGATGCGCGATGACCGCCTCCGGCCTGAAATTGCGCGCTATCCCCAAAAATTTTCTGACATCGGAAAAAAAATACCACGGGCTGAACAATAGGGAATTGTCCACTTGCAGGCCGGCTTTCCCGGCCTCAATCACGGGCGGCAACTCGTCCTTGCCCATGAACAACACCTCGTGACCCAAGTCCCTGAGGCCCCTTGACATGCTCACAGCGTAGCTCGCGCCGACATTGTGCCACCGGATATTATCAATATTGATAATTCTTATTGAACGACCCTCCTCATGTGGCGCCCGTCCCAAGCCCGGACCTCCATCCGGACGCCGTCGGTGCGAAACCCGATCGCGCCCATCTCGTCCGTCCGAAAGGCGGGGATGCGCGCCCTCTTGAGGGCCGCCAGCGCCTCGGGAGACGGGAAGCGATTATAGCTGGAATACCTGGAGCTGATGACCGCCCACTCCGGCTTGAGGCGCATGAGAAGCGCGTCCGTCACCCCGTCGCGCGCTCCATGATGCGGCGCCAGAAGAGTTGTCACGTGGTAATCACCGCCTAAGCCGAGCATCGTCCCCTGCACTTGCTCCCCCGCGTCTCCGGGGAAAAGGAACGAAGCGTCGCCGAATTTCAGGCGGAGAACCAGGGACATATCGTTAACGTCGCCCAGGTCCGCTCCGCGCGGCGGCCACCACACGTCCACCCACACCCCGCCGAAACCAAAAGGCGCCGTCTCCTTCGACATGCGCCGGATGAGCGTTCCTTTTTTAGCCGCAGGAGATGTTATTAACTTTACATCATTTTCAGGATAGCCGGCGTCGGCCATCCATATCTCGCCCACGCGAAAATGATCGAGAAGCCACGCAAGCCCGCCGACGTGGTCGGAGTGCGGATGTGTGATCGCAATGGCGTCTATCCGCGTGATTCTCTCGTGAAGCAGGAACGGCGCGACGATGCGCTCCCCCGCATTAAAACCGGCGAAACCCGGCCCCGTGTCCACCACCAGCGTCTTTCCCACGGGCGTCACCACCACCGCCGCGCTCCCCTCCCCGACGTCAAGATACGTAATCCTCAGGTCTCCTCGACCCTTGCCCAAAAGATACCACACGCCGCCGTCCGCCACCAGCGCGAGAACGAGGACGAGGGTCGCCAGACGCGCCACCAGCCGCGCTCTCCCCTCCCGCCCCAGCGCCCTCGCCGCCACCACTGTGAGTAACATCACAATAACGGTCTCCAGGACGGTGGGCGCCGGCACAAGACGGTCCGGCGCGGACAGTCGCGCGAAATATTTCATCAGCCATATCGAAAAATCGAGGGTTCTCAACCCCAGATACATCAGCCAGTCGCCGCCCGCAGGCCAGACGGCGTGAAGCATGCTCGCCACAAGGCCCAGCGGCAGCGCTATATTGCCGACAAGGGGAATAAATATCAGGTTCGAGATAGGCGCTATCGGTATGAAATAATTGAAATACCTCGCCACAAAAGGCGATGTGAACAGCACGATCCCGGCGCTCAGGATCAATCCGCTTGTTATTCTTGTTACGAAACGCCGAAAGAGGCGCTCCTTCTCCTCGGCGCTCCCTCGCTCTGTCACATGGCGGATCAGGGGCATCACGAAGAAGATGGCGATAACCGCGCAAAAGCTGAGGATGAAGCCCACGTCAACAATCGAGGCGGGCCAGATTACAAGTATGGCGAGCGCCGCAATGGCTATCGCGGACAGTAGGTCGTCGTCTAGCCCGATAGCCACCGCGATCATGTAAACGCAAACCATTATAGCCGCGCGAATCGTCGGGATGCGCGCGCCGGCAAGCAACATGTACGCGATCACCGGCGGAATGGTCGCAAGCGCCGCAACGCGCCGCGCGTCAATCGCCAGCATCACCCGCTCACTCGCCTTGAAGGCCGTTATTGTTAACCAATATACCATACCTGCCACAAGACCGAGGTGCAGGCCGGAGACCGCCAGGAGGTGCGCCACTCCCGCCCTCTGAAACAAATCGTTGACATCCTCCGGCGCCGCCCACCTGTCCCCCACCACCAGCGCCCGCATAACCTCCGACACAGGGCCGTTTTCCCCTTCCCGGCCGATCCACTCGGAGATGCCCTGCCGTATGCCCTCGAACTGCGCTCTCGGGCCAGGCTTTTCGGGCGGCCACTCGCGCAGCACCGCCATCTCCTTGCCGCTTGTGAGTGCGCCGCGCGCGAAAATGCCCTGTGTGGCAAGGTATAGCCTGTAATCGAAGCCGCCGGGGTTGCGGAAATTATCCGTGCCCTTAATAGCAACCTTCATGAACACACGATCTCCATACACAAGCCTCGGGACGTCGCGCATCACCGTGAGCATCACCCGGCCGCAAACCGGCTCCCATCGCTCCCCCTCAAGAACCCGCTCCGCCTCGATGACCATGACCGTCCTGTCAGAGTGACGCATGGGCGATTGCACGAGGCGTCCGACTATTGCCGTCCTCGCGAGGCTGCGACCCTTGGCGGCCATTGAAGAAATAATTATTTCGCTATGCTTGACAGCTATTTGTAATGCTTTTCTGAATATTCGGCCCGCATTCTTTTTCGCCTGTTGCTTCTCCCCAGGCTCCTCCGGCGCAGGCGCGGGGCCAGGCTCTTCCTCCGCAACCTCGTTTAACACCCGCCCGATCTTGACCGCAGCGCGCAGCGCTTTTATGGCGGCGTGCCCGGGAAGCCGCGAATCCCCCTTGCCGATCATGGCCGCAACGCGCAGCGCTTTTGCGGCCGCGCCGCCGGGCGGTGACTTTTCACGACGCCGCGGTTTTGCCTCTTCAGTGGATTGTGGCGTAGATGACCCCGCGATTTCCTGAACGACCACGCCCGGTTGTATCTCTTTTACATTGCATTCTTTCTTACTATACATCTTTGGGGATGCGCGTGGGGATGTTTTCTTGTGCGGCCTTTCCCCGGCCGCCGTCCCGTTCCCGCCCCGTCCTTTGCGCGGTTCCGGAGAAATCGCGGCTTCTGTCGCGGTTGCAGGCTGGTCCTGGTTCGATGCTCTCACGCCATCGGCAGGATCGGCCTCCGACGGGCCATAAGAAGCGATGCGGCGGGCAATGTGATTTTCGGGCAACGGCGGGTTGACCGCGTTCGCCCCGAGAAAGGAACCCAGCGATGCAACGGCCACAAGGGCGATAATTCGTGTGAAAGACCTCAATCCGCCGCCGAGGAAGAGCGTGAGGAAAAAGGCGATGAAAGCGACTATCGCCGCCGCGCCGCCGACAGCCGCAAACGCCGCGCGCTCATCACCGTTCTCAACGCCCCACCATGCGCCGGCCGCAAATATCGCCGCCGTCCAGACCAGCGGGCGGTTCACGGCCATCCAGCCACCCGAACCATTATTGCCGTTTTCCAATTTAAGCACTAATCTCCACTATGAAAATGCGGCGCATTGCGGAACGGGAATAGTGTGAAATATTTCATCCGCGATTGCCACACAGACGAAGGCGACCCTGTGGATAATACCTCAACAAGTAAAAAGGATGACAGCATGGTGGAGGAAAAATCTCCACCCAAGGCGAGTGCGCGGAACGTCAAGTGGCTTACGCGCGAGCTGCCGGGCTGGGTCGCCGAGGGCCTCATTGGGCAGGATGCCGCCGACAGGATCGCTGAGCGATACAAACTCGCGCAGGCCGCCGGGGGCCGCGCAAAGCTGGTGCTTGTCCTGGGCATACTCGCCGCCCTTCTTCTCGGCGCCGGCGTCATCATGTTCTTCGCCTCCAACTGGGACAAAATCCCCCGCTTCAACAAGCTCCTGATCATTTGCACCGCCCTTTGGGGTAGCTACCTGTCCGGCTACTACCTGCGCTTCAGGCGGGATTACAACATAATGGGCGACGCGCTTGTACTGTTGGGCACATTACTATTTGGCGCGGGCATATACCTCGTCGCCCAGGCCTTCAACATCAACGCCCACTTCCCGAACGGCGCCCTCCTGTGGATGCTCGGCCTCGTCCCCCTCGCCGTCCTCATGAAGTCAAAGCCAGTGCTCGCCGAAATAACAATCCTCTTCTGCGTGTGGTTGATACTTGAGATCGAATCAATAGGTTACGGCGCGAGTCGGGGAGCATATCAGAGCCTTGAATTCAGATGCCTCGCGGGACTGGCCCTTTTTGCCGGATTGGCGGTGTTGGTATACCGCTTTGGCCATAAGATCAACGCGGCGCTGCTTGTGCCCGCATTAGTTGTATGGCTTACAATACTATCAATTGCGAGGATGGAGATACAGGAGGTAGAGTATGGCGGCCAACTCATCCTGGTTTACTTCCTGTTTTTCGTCGCGCTGGGCGCCGTCGGAGTGTTCCACCGCCGCATAGAGGCCCTGAGGCCGTTCAGCGGCGTGTATCAGGCCTATTCGGTCATGATCATCGCCGCAATGCTTTACGCCCTTACTTTCCCCGAGCTAACGAGGGAATTAATTGTGAAAAACGTTATCCTCTACCCCATACTGCTCGGTTTTTTCTTTATATCGGTCATCGTCGCGGCCGCCGTTTTTCTATGGAGAGGCGCGGGCGAGGAGAGCGCGCGACTCGACCGGGCGGAGCTTGGGGTGTATCTGGCGATGGCTCTCTTGGGATACGTCCTTTTCTTCCTGATGGCCCGGGACATGGAAAAATGGGCTATTGCAAAGGAAGTGGGAGTTGTTGCAAACCTGATCCTGTTCGGCTTCATCATTGCGATGATCGCGATGGGTTACCTCGGTGGCTATCCGCGTTTCATAAACCTCGGCCTGTTCCTCTTCGTTGTTGACCTTATCACAAGATATTTCGACTGGTTCTGGAAGCTTATGCCGAAGTCGCTTTTCTTCATGGCGGGCGGAACCATTTTGCTGGTCGGCGGAATACTCCTCGAGAAGCAGCGTAAAAAGTGGGTGCTTCGCGCAAAGGAGGCGGCAGGATGAAATTCGGGATCAAATTCGCCATCGTAACGGGCTTGCAGGTGCTTTGCCTCGTTGGTATGATCGGTTACAGATATCACAGCCTCGAAAGGGGCGCGATAATCGTTCTCGAGGCGCCGCGCCCCAAAGACCCCCGCTCCCTCTTCATGGGCGATTACGTGATCATCCGTTACACAATAAACCACCTGAATCTGAAAGAAATACCGAATGATTTGAATAATTTAAAAAACGATTCGCCGGTGTATGTCGAGCTTGAACAAAGGGGCGCGGTCTGGGCGCCTGTAAGAGCCTCGATTACAAAACCACGGGGGAAAAATATTTTCCTGAAAGGCAAGGTGACCGACTATGAAACACAGGGGAAAATTTACCTCTCTTTCAGCCCGGAACAGATAAGCGCCCTTGAAAAACGGGTCCGCATATTCGAGGAAAGCAACGAGCCGAAACGGACAATGAAGATAGATATAACCCCGTTGAAAGAATTGGACCTCGCCGGGCTGACAACGCCCATCGGCCCCGGCGAGTCGCGATTTCAGCCCGGTTCCAAGGTATATGTTTCACTCTTTTACACCGGCGCCACTCTGCGACCCACCGGCGTCACAACGGAAAGACCGAATGAATATCTGACTTTTCTGTTCATCGAGGGAACAATTGTAACATTTTCCTCTTATAAAACCATAGACGTCAAATACGGCATTGAAAATTACTTCGTGCCGGAAGGCGCCGGCCACGACGTGGAGCGCAAACTGAGAGAGGTTCAAAAGGCCCGCGTCAGCGTTGACCCCGAAGGTAACGGCACGGTGATCGGAATACCGGACAATTGACGATTGCGGAAAAGCGCTTTGCTCATTTTCGATTATTGTTAATTATTAACCAATTGTTATTTCAACTTTGGAGGACATAATGGATTTCGAGCTTACCGAAGATCAGAAGGCTATAAAGGAAGCGGCGCGACGCTTCGCCGACAAGGAAATCGTCCCGACCGCGCGGGAAAGCGACGAGAAGGAGCGGTTCCCGTGGGTGGTGGTGAAGAAGATGGGGCCGCTTGGCTACCTCGCGGGGCCGGTGCCTCCCGAGTACGGCGGGCCGGGCATGGATTATATTGCGTACGCGATGCTCACCGAGGAGATCGGGCGCGCCTGCTCGTCGGTCCGCACCGTGCTTTCGGTGCACATAAGCCTCGTGCAGCTCACCGTGCTGCAATGGGCCTCCGAGGACCTGAAACGTGAGATTCTTCCCAAAATGGCCTCCGGCGAATGGATAGGCTGCTTCGGGCTGACCGAGCCGGACGCGGGCAGCGACGCGGGCGGGATCAAAACGCGCGCGGTCAAAGACGGCAAAAACTGGATTCTCAACGGCTCCAAGATGTGGATTTCCAACGGCGGCATCTCCGACATAGCCCTCATCGTCGCCCAGGCAGACCCGGAGAAAAAGCATCGCGGCATGGCGGCGTTCATGGTGCCGAGGGAAACTAAGGGATTTTCCACAAAAGATATCCACGGCAAGCTGGGCCTGAAAAGCTCGAACACCGCCGAGCTGATACTCGAAGACGTGCGCGTGGCGGAAAAATACATGCTTGGCAAGGTGGGGGACGGCTTCAAAATCGCCATGAGCGCCCTCGATAACGGCCGCTACAGCGTCGCGGCCGGATGCGTCGGCATTTGCCAGGGTTCGCTCGATGCATCCGTGAAATACGCTAAAGAACGGTTCCAGTTCGGGAAGCCCATCGCGAGCTTCCAGCTCGTCCAGGCCCTCATAGCAGACACCGAGGTGGACACTCAGGCCGCCCGTTTGCTCGTCTGGCGCGCGGGCGCCGCCAAAAACCGCGGCGAACGCTCCACCATCGAAACATCCACGGCAAAATACTTCGCCTCCGAAGCCGCCATCCGCTGCGCAAACCGCGCCATACAGGTCCACGGCGGCTACGGATACTCAAACGAATACCCCGTCGAGAGATACCTCCGCGACGCCCGCGTCGCAACCCTCTACGAAGGCACAAGCCAAATACAACAACTCATACTCGGACACCACCTCACAGGCATAAGGGCGTTCGTATAAGAAAGAAACCACAGATTCCGCAGATTACACAGATTTATTTATTCTTGAGGAAAGGCATTCTTGCCTGCCAGTAACCAGTAGTGGACAGTTGAAAGTAAAAAGTGGTAGGCTATACTTAAGTGTGGGCTACTTTTTAGTGATATTTACTATACTTTCTCCGATTCCTTCATCAACTGCCCGGTTATTTGCTCGGCAACGGGCTTCAGTGCGAAATCTTCTGTCGCCAGCATGGGAAATCTCGCCGCCACCTGAACGTAAGGTTCCTTACGTATCATGGAAGGGTCGAGCTTTAGCGCCGAATGGGCCATGACCGTGTTCCCGGCGAGCGATACAGAGAGTATATCCCGCGGGTCCACATATGCGGCGGCATGCAACCGTCGCAGAAATATCGGTTATATTTTTAACGCTATCCCCTGCCTTCACTGTCGGGATGATTTACACAGCGCACTTTGCCGAATTCTCCGCGTCCAAGGTTGGCTCGTCGGTATTTATTGTCGCAAGAAACGGAACAAACAAACAGGATAAACGATTTGGTCGCTTATCGCTCGATCCTCTTTCCGGGCAGCGGCGGTGAGGCGGTATACACCTCCTCCACCTTGATGGCCCCGAGAGCGGCGCCGCCGAAGTCGCCGACCCCTTCATACCTTCCCTTTACCTGGTATGCTATCATGTCTTTTGTGATGGCGCTTACAGCTACCCGCGCTCCGACATCCATAGTCTCGCCGGCGGTGTCCTTGAAGGCGATAGTGCTTTGTGTAGCCGGAAAAAGCGCCAGCGCGGGCCTCGGCGCCGGGTAGCCGTCGGGACCGACGTGAGCGATGTATTTGAGGGCGCCCTTCATCCTGAACAGCCGCGCCACCTGCGGAGGCATCGGCCCGGCGCCGTCCCCCCCGGCCGCTTTCGAGGCGGCGCGCGCCGCGGCGCGCTGCTCAATTAATGTTGTTATCCATCTTACGGGTTTTGGCGGCATTACCTCCCTCACCCGGAACACGCCCACCTCGTTCACCCCCGCGTAGGCGTTATACCGGAACAGCGCCGTCTTGTTGAACTCCTCAAGGTACGGCCCCTGCTTGACAAATTCAATGAAATCCGCCTTCAGCGCCCATATATAGCGGCTCGGACCGATGCACGATATGGCTGCCTTCCGCGTCTCCTCCAGATTCCTCGCCGTCTTCCACACCATGAAACGCGCGAAAACCAGCGTCTGATCGTCCGCGGCCCGCAGAGTCAGCACGGGCACGACGTTGGGCGCGCCGGCCCCGTCCACCGTGGCGATAAATTTAGGAAAGTATTCCTTCCTGAATACCTTCATCGTTTTTTTATCGAGTCTGTCCATTTATTTTCAGACGCTATGCGAGACGCGGCTGATGATTTCGTCCTGAATTTCCTTGCCAAGTGTAGTGAAATACGCGTTATAGCCGGTGACGCGCACGAGCAGGTTGCGGTATTCGTCGGGCTTTTTCTGCGCCTCGCGCAGCGTTTCGGCGTCTATCATGTTTATCTGGAGCGCCGTGCCGCCCTCGACGGCGTAGCCGCGAAGGAAGGCCTTGAGCTTCGCCTTCTGCGAGGGGTTGCGAATGATCGCCGGGTTGAATGTTATGGTGTGCGACGCTCCGTTGGGCATCCCTTCGAGTCCGGCGCGCGACACGCTTCTTGCGACCGCAGTCGGCCCCTGGCGGTCTGCGCCGGTGCATGGGCAGATGCCGTTCGAGAGGTAAGTGCCGCGCTTGCGGCCGTCCGGCGTGGCTGCGAGGCGTGTTGCGTAAAGTATCCAATAATTCCACGAGAGCATTCCCGCGCGGAACCTGCGCCCCGTGGCGGGCGACGTCTTCCGCAAAACGCGCTTTGTCCAGAAATCGTTGACTTTGTGCGCTATCTCGTCCGCCTCGGGATCGTCATTGCCGTACTTGGGCGCTCGGTTGATGAGCGTCTGCCTGAGCGGCTCGGCATTCTTGAAATTCTTTCTCAGCGCCCGAAGAAGCTCTTTCATCGAGACCCGCTTTTCATCGAAAACGAGTTTCTTCACGGCCGCGAGACTGTCTATCGCTGTCGCAAAACCCACTCCCTCGACGGTGATAAAATTATGCTCCGGTCCCCCGGCGGTAACGTCCTTCCCTGATTCGGCGCACCCGTCCACCAGCGCCGACAGGTAAGGCGTCGGCTCGAATCGAGAGCGTATCTCGTCCGCAAGAACGGCGTTGTCGAGAAGCCGATCCATGATGGCCGCAAGCTGGGTCGTGTACGCAACGAAAAATTCGTCGAACGACCGCATATCGAGAGCGCTCTTCGTCTTCGGGCCGAGCCGGACCTTGAAGCGCATGTCCCGACCTCGAGTCATAACAAGCTCGACAGCTTTTGCAAGGTCCAGGTTCACATCCACCGTGCCGGAGCGGTCGTTGCCCTGGAGCGTGTTTTCGAGGCAGCCGACCGGCGCGTAATCCCACAGCTTGTCCCGCGGCAGGCCCTCCGATTCGAGAGCGCGCATCGCCGTCTCGTCGAAATTTATCAGGAACGGCGCCCCCTGCGCCTTTGACACAGACTCGATCACGCGATCGAGGAAGGCGTCGGATGTTTTTGTGGATAATCGCACATTCGGCTTCGGCTCGAGCATGTTCATTTCATCTATCACGTCGAGCAGCAACCATGTGAGATCGTTAACAGAGTCTTTGCCGTCCGGGCCGAGGCCGCCGAGGGTGATGAGCTGTCCGAAGCCGGAGTTTATGCCCTGGTTCGTGCCCATGCGGCCCATGAAGTCATAAGCGTAGTTGTGTTTGATGAACCAGCAGCGGAGTATCTCGCGCGCCTCGTCCCGCCCGATCACGCCGGAATCGAGGTCGTTTTTATAATAGGGGTAAAGGTACTGGTCAACGCGGCCGGGCGAAAGCCCCGGGCCGGGGTAGGATTCGGCGGCCATGACGAGCATGTGGGTGAACCAAAGGGCCTGCACGGCCTCGTGGAAGGAACGCGCGCCGAGCCATGGGACGCGGCGGCAAATTTGAGATATAGTTCGCAATTCATCCCGTCGCACCCCGTCCTTTTCCTCGCTCGCCATCCTCTCCGCAAGCGCAGCGTACCGCTCCGCTAACCTCGGCGCCGCCTCGCAGCAGACTATCAGCGCCCGCAGAAATTCTTTATGTCCCTCATCTCGCGCGCTCCCCATGAGCGCCTTGTAATCCTCGACAAGCCCCGAAAAACCCTTCCGCAGAACCTTCGGATAATTTGGGATGATGTGGCCCGGCACGGCGCCGTTGTTGCCGACGCCGAAAAAATCCAGCTTGCGGTATTGCTTGAACCATTTTCCTTCGAGCCTGCGCCACTCCTTCATCTCCGCTTCGGTGAGCGCGCGCGAGAGCGCGGTGTTGAAGTGCGAGCCGACGATAAGCTCGCCGTCGAGTATCTTCACCGGCAGGTGTTTAGTAACGACTTCGGCGAAAAATATGGCGCGGCGCGCGACGAGAGGCTCGTCCCAGAAACCCGGCGGCAGAGGCACAAGCTTGCCCAGTACCATGAACGTGTCCTGGAACGACTTGAAGGTGATGTGCAGCTCGGGGCTGACGCCCCAGTTGTGAGGAGACCACACAATGTCGTCATCTTCTCGACAAAGATATGGAAGCGCCTCGTTCCGGAAATGCTCCCGCTTCAGATACGAATAATACTCGTCCCGAAGCCTCTTCACCCTGTCGGAGAGGCCCTCCGATGCCGACCATAGTTGAATTTTACTAGCCGCTCCCGTCGCCATGGCCAATCCTCCTGAATCAGGAAAAACGAGATTAAAGCCGATAATTTTATGATCGTTTATAACCGGTTGGTTGTCAATTTATCAATGAATTTTAGGGCAGGCGGAACCTGTTCCGCAGGGTTTAATACTCGCTTGCGCCGCCGGTGATTTGTCTGAGTGTTTTTTTATCCTGCTCGAACATGTCCACTAGATCGGAGTCCCCGATCTTCGCGGCGTGCTCGACGGCGTCGTCCGTGGCCTTTTGCAGGGCGATGAGCTCCTTGAGAAGGGCGTCATACACCTTATTCGGGTCCTCGTTCGCGGCGATCCTCTTTTTGGCGTCCTCGAAAATGCGATCCCGGTAACGAATATAATTATCGAGCTGCGTCTGGAGATATTCGGCTGTGACATCCTGGCCAGCCGCCGGGCTGGGCGCCGATTGTTCGGGGACCGCCGCGGGAGCCCCCGTGTTCCTCTCCTGCTTGGGGCAAGCCGTCGCAATCGCCAATATTGTTAACATGACAACAATCATCTTCCTCATTTTTGTTCTCCTCGTTATCGCTTGCGCCAGAAAAAGCACTTCTCATCAATCCGACTTTGTCCTCCAAGTTGTCCCTGTGCATTGTAACACAGAAGCGCCCCACGTCAATAGAGGCGACTTTGCATCATTCCTAATCAGTAAATTACGGCGCGAGCAAAAAAATTGACGCCCCCTTATAAAAGGGGGCATTACACACAGTCATAATTTAATCCATTAGATGTCAATCATAGATGTCCCGTCCGGCGCTGGTGCGGCCTTTCGAGAGGCCGTCGGCCAGACCCTGGCCGATGTTGAACGACCCCACAAGCGCGGTGATCGCCATGATGATCGTGCTCTCCATTCCCTGCGGCACTGGCACCCCGGCCGCCACCAGGATCGAGAGGACAAGCCCCACAAGCGACACGATCACCTTCTTGCTCAATAGTACCTTTTGCAACATATTCACCTCCTTTTAAATGTTACAGGCTGTAGGAGCGCAGGAATGCGCTACGGTTTCAACCCCAGATATACGAGAAGGCCGAGGACGGCCCCGTAAAGCCACTTGAAGACGCGCATGGTGGATTCCATTGACGTCAGGCGCCGCTCGTGGTCCTTGCAGACGCAATCGAGCTGCTTGCGCATCTCGCGCACGTCTTCCCTGATGTGCCGGATCGCCTCATCGGTCGAGCCTTTGAAATATGCGTTTTCTCCCTCGTTGTCCATATTGTTCACCCATTCACAAAACTTATCGTGATCTCGTCAAGCCTCGGCGTTGACGTTTTCGCGTTATTAGCGTGCAGGGTTGCGCGGATTTTGTAGTAGCGGGTCAACGTGGTGATCGCGCCTTCATCGGTGACCGCGCCCAGCGGTGTCTGCTCGCCCTGGAACAGGCCCAGCTCCGAGGCCCATGCCTCAAAGGCAATGGACGCGCCGGACGGCGTCGCAGAAAGGAGAGTCCATTTCCCCGGATCATCGGGCTGTTGATCCATATCTATAACCAGCTCATAGGCGCCGGACTCGAAGTAAGTCTCGCCACTTTCGATTGCAAGCCTGACCGAGCCGGGCGCGGTGTCGAGGTCAACCTGATTGCCCGCTCCGTTGTGGAAATCGTCCCGCGATGTGAATGTCCGGCTGAGCGGCGCCTGTTTCGCCCGCGCCAGCTCCCACTTGATAGTTCCTTTGACGAAGTCCACCTGCTTCTTCGTTACCCACCATTTCTTGTCAATGCATTCAGAGCACCCGTGCACAAGATAAGGGACGGAATACCGCCCCGTCGTCGCGGCGAACACCAGCGCGCGGCAAGGGTCGTAAACCCGCTGCCATGCCATGTATTCCTCTTTCGACCGCAGGACGCTCGACCGGATGCGGATTAGGTCTCCGATCTGTATCGGAAACGCGCTTATATTGGTTTCCAGGGACAAGGTCGGGATGCCGTTTTTAGACATATCGAGAATGCGCTGCGAGATATCACAAGCGAGCTGGTCGCCGTGATAGGGGGCGCCCGCTGCGCCGAGCCACTTGCTCATCGTCCGAAGCGCGCATTCCCCCCAATTTTCTATTGAATCGGCGTCGGCCCAGATCGCGGCGCCCCCGCCGCCGTAATGCTCCCAGCCGTCGCCCTGGCCGTCGTTGCCGTACCACGTCGAGACGAAGTTCCTTATGGAATCGCCGTTCCCCTTAAATTGTACATTTTTAAACCCATTGTCCAGATCGTTCCACGAATCGGCGACCGAGTCATCGCCCTTCAGTATCTTGAGAGCGATCTTGCCGTTTTCGCGGGGTATGAGTATTGCGCCGATGTGGCGGCAGATGTCGGTCATGAGGTCGTAGCTGTCGGTCGGGTCAGTGATCGTCCGGTTGAATTTCCAGTTTTGTAGTGTCTGATCCGCCTTGACTGCGGCAAAGCTGTTGAAATCAATGTCCCTGTCAGGGACGTTCAGGCGATTGGACAAGATGTCTATCATAATGTCAACCGGGTTTGAAGCGACGCCCGCCTCGCTGTAAATCAGCGGCTCTATGGCGCCGTATTCGTCCTCCTGGGGGATGTCCTTTTTGAGATCGCCGAGGAAATCGGCGACGCTGAGGTTCAACGTGGCGCCGTCGAAATCCCAGTTCTCGATGCGTCCCTTGAACACAAGCTGAAAATCCGCCAGGTCGAAATTGTCATCAAGCACACCTATTTTTATTTTCACAGTCTTGTTGCGCAAGAATGTATCTGTAACCAATCGTACAATCTGTCGTGACGTGTTCAGCAGCCCGAAGCTCAGACCCCCGATCCCGGCGGCGCATTTCACTAGATCTGCCTGGCTGGCGAGCGAGCTGACAGTCTTGACTATCGGCGGGTAATCGCCGACCGGCCGGGACGCAAAAGAAAAATAGCTGAGCGTGTCGAAGAGGGCGTCCAGGCGCCGCACCCGCGGCGTATCGCTGAGGCCGTCATTGGTCAGCGTGACATGGATCCTCCAATAGGGATGCGGCTCCCCGATCACGTCGCCATCGCTGATGGCGCCTATGTTTGTCCACTGCGACGAGTCGTCGGAATACTCGCCGGTGTAAGCAACGCTTGTGAATCCTCTTACAGTGTCTTTGGAATCCTCGAGTATCCATTCCCCCTGTCCGGCGGGTTGGCCAACATAAAGGGCGTCCGAGCGCCATTTTGCAACCCTCCAATACCATCTAAACCGCATCGGAGACTTATAAGTCGGCCATTTCATTTCCCCATAATAATATGAATTTTTCAGGCCTCCCCAGACGAGCATCTCCCCGGCGGCGGAATTCCACGCCGCGCAATGCTGCGTCCGCGCCTCACGGTCGAAGGGCGCGCCGGCGCTCCACGCATTTGTCTCAGGATTATAGATAAACAGGTCTTTCGATCCCCCGGAGCAAGGATCGCCAAGCGTGTTCGATTCCCCCGCGAACATGATCGCCCGGTTGTTCAGCTCATCATAACATAAAGTACAATTGTTCCTCCGGATGGGCGGATAGGCTATCGGGCAGCCCGGGTATCTCCAATTGTCCAGCGTCGGGTCGTAGGCGTCGGCCCAAAAGGCGCCCGCAGGATTCATCCCGACCACAAGCATTATATTTTCTTTGGTCATGAAGCACGCCGCGCCGAAGGCGCCCAGGTGATCCGGATTGCTCATGTCCTGTAACCGGAACCAGGTAAAACCGTCAAATGAATGACATTTATTATCGTAATCAGTCACGCCCGGATTCAGCGCTTTTACCCCTCCGGCCACCACCATCCCCAGGGAAGGCACGTATGCCGTCATGGCGCACCAGACGTGAGGCTCAGGGAAATTCGCGCCCTGAATCCATGTATTGTTAGATACTTGATATTTCCAGGCGGTGGCCAGTATCTCGGTCGCGTTACGTCCTCCTGCAACCCATATCTGATCGTTAAGCCCAGTCCCCGGTCGGTATATCATCGAATGATAAGCCCTGGCTTCGGGCGGCCCGCCGCTTGGCGTTAGCAGCGACCACGTGTCTGTCGCCGGATCAAATTTGTAAAGATCGTTATAATAATTCGCGTCGTCGCAGCCGCCGAAGACGTAAAAACAATTAGTGCTGCCGCAAAAAACCATTCGCGCGCCATAGCGGTTATTTTCTCCGCCGGCGCCGTTTTGGTCTGGCTGTGTCCAGTTCTTCGGTTGAATCTCGAGGCAGGGATCGTTGAGATTTATGCCGGGATAAATCACAAATTGTTTTACCGTATCCCCCTCATTCCACTGTCTCGCGGCGGCGCCGCAAAGGCCGCGGACGAGGCCTGTGAAAGTCGCTCCCGTGCTGCCCGTGTATGACGCAACCTCGATGTGGGTTCCGTCGGTGAACAGCAGATAGGCCGGATCGCCGCCCGATGCGCAGGTGAAGCCGGAGGTGTTTGAAACGGAAGCGGTGGCGCCGCTTTCGGAGAGCTGCGCGGAAAGCGACGTTGCGGGAACGCCCGTCGCGTCTTCCTGCGAACCCGCCTCCCAATCGCCCTGCGTATGCCGCTCATCGCTGAACTGGGACGTGACGATCCCCATAAGGGCCGCGAGCTTCACGTTCGCGCGGCGGACGCTGTTCAGGAATTTTTGTGATAGAGAAAGCATAATGTATCTAACATAATGGCGCAAAGGGGAAAAGGCATGTTTCCTGATTTTCCACCTTGTGCGCCTTGTCTTTTCGTGTCCGGATTTTTTATTCCGGGGTCTCGCCGCCCCCCTTCGATCCCGAGGACTGCGCCGTTCGTTGGGTATTGAGCGGGCAGCGGCCATATTCGTTGAGTATCGCGGTCGGCTGAGGCTCCGGCGATTTTCCGCCGTATTTGCAATTATCGGGATGAGAGCACCGCGGCGAATCGCCTTCAATGAAATATGCGCACCCGCCGCACGGAAGCCTCGGCGCGGGTCTCAGCGTCTGTGGTAATACCGACATCGGATGTCACCTCGTTTTCAATCCCTCGACGGATTTCGCGGCGATAATGCCGCGCTCGAAATCCGGAGGCTGTTCGTCGGGGCCGAAAGGGTTTATGAAACCGACGAGGCCATGGGAGCGTTCGTCGCGGATGCCGAACTTCACGCGATTTCCCTCGTTTCCGCCGATGGTGTTATACTGCATGGGCGCCCCGGCGGGGCGCGATCGCTCCCCGACGCGAGCGATCAGGCTGATATGGCCGGTCCGATCGCCGTGCTGCCACAGCAAGGCGTTCCCCGGTATCCGTGCCCGAGGATCGGTCGAATCCAGCGGATAAAACCAGCCCTTCGCCTCCGCTCTCTTCAACAGGTTGTAAGTGCCAGGCTCACTGAAATCCACCACCCGGGCCTGCCGCCAGCACCAGGTCACAAAAAGACAACACCATGACCAGCCCGGCCGGCCACCGTACTTCTGAATGCCGCCTCCCCAGTTCGAGCCGTCCGGCGTCTCATGAACGCCGGCCTTATGCTCCGAAAAAGCGTATCGCAGTGCGCCGGCGCGCGCGGGCGTCAATCCTGCGGGTATGGGCGGCTGCGGCGTTTCCTGTTTCCATAAATCGTTTATCAGATTACTTTTCTGCGCGTCGCCGCCCGGATGCGCAATCGCCCATTCCGTCTCCGGCCCCACAACGCCGTCAGCGGCCAGGAAGTCGCCGCCCGCGCCTATGTGTGTTGTCTGGAAATGCTTGATAGCTTCAAGCGTCGCCTCGTCGAAGGCGCCATTCAGTTCGCCGCCATAGAATCCCTGCGCCCTCAGTATCCTTTGAAGCTCCAGGACCCCTTGTCCCTGATCGCCCATTTTCAGCATGATTGCATCCCTTCCCGCCCGCGGTTTCACGTCACCCTTGCCCCGATAACCTCTTCGGCGTCGAATTTCCATGAGCGCAGGGGGCCGGACTGGTACGGCACGTCGCGCGCCCCCTTGAGGCGCAGCAAGAGCAGGTCGTTGGCCGCCGTTTGAGGTTTCCATGAGAAAAAGAAAGGCTTTGCGCCGTTGTCGGTATCCTCGAAAAACTTTTTCACATTTTCATAATCCTCATCGCCAAGATGCGACATGCTCCCCGCGAATACCCGCTGGTTATATTTGTGAAGAATCTGCGCAATGCCGCGATCGCTTGACACCATGTCAACAAACCGGTCCTCCCGATGCGGATCGAAGGAACCCGAAAAATTGTGCGGCATTGTCCATCTCTCGCCGAAATAGAGCAGAGGAACCTTCGCCACCGGCACCCCGGTATTCACCGCCAGGACGCCTATTCGGATTTTCCAGGAAAGGGACCTTATAGGGTTAAACGCGATATAAATCGGCCCGTTGCTGTAACTTCGCGTGTTGCCAAACGCCCAGGCGTAATTCCCGAATTCGACATCCCTATATAGAAGCGCGACAGCCGCCGCCTGAAGCGTATGGCCCTTGTCTATTATGAGCGTGTCCACGTCCCGGACTTCGTTCACGATGACGTCATCAATGTAAATCGTGCCCGCCTCGATCATCCTGAAATAAGGGCACACCCAGACATCGGCATCCGGGGTAACGTCAACAAAATAACCAAAATCCTGGTTTAAAATTGTCTGATCTTTGTAGAAGTTCTCATTCTCCGTGTAATTCGCCAGGTAGAAACCGGCCCTCAGTGTTTTGTTCTCGGATTCCGCTCTCGCGCGGAACATCATGCGATACGTGCGGCCCGCGCGGAAAAGAAGGGCCTTCCAATTTAAAAAGATGACCAGTTCGTCATCGTTGTTCGCCGTGGTGGCCTCTAATTTGCAATCGGCGTTTCCGGACAGGGGATTGGTTGTATTCTGGCTTACCGAACCCTCGCTTCCATCGGTGTATAAAAACCAGTCCTGAAGGCCGCTCTCGAAATCCCAATTCGATATGAGACTTTTCGCGCGAACCAAGATTTCCTGCATGGCCGTGCTTGGCGACTGCCACCAGGTGTGGCGGTGCCCGTCCCTTATTCGATCAAGCTCGTGACCGGCTGTTTCATTGCCGCTGATCGTTGAGTGGTCGAGCGCGTTGTGCGCCAATATGATTGGATATTCCGCCATGTTATTCACCACAAGGTAAACAGCTTACACAGGATATTTTGTTAAAATATCATCTTTGTGTATTACTGTATCCTTATTCTCAATCCTTTCTCACGACCAGATTATATTTCCCCGCAAGAGAGGCGCCCTTTCCGACCGCCTCGGCGAGCGCGGGCGCGACATACTCGTAAACAAACGCCTTCGTGTCAACCACGTGGCCCTCGACGTTCACGTTCACGACTATGCCGGGCTGCGCCTGCTCTTGCGCGCTTCCCTGCCTGCTCGACGCCGAACCTCCCGCGTTCCTCCCGCCTGCGCCCCCATCTCCGCCGAGGCTTATTTTCTCGGCTTCGCCCAACATCGTCCCGCCCACGGCGAGCGCCATCGCCGCGACCGCGCCGTACAGCTTTGCAGCCGCAATCGCGGACGGGTCCTTGAATAGCAGGCCCTCCGCCAGGGCAAACACCGCCTTGACCGCCGCCTGCTGGCCGATGGCGAGTATGGCCTGGGCGCTTATCTCCAGCATCGCCTTGCCAAAGGCCTTCGCCGCATCCTTCTGCCCCGCCACCATCGTCGCCGTCGCGCGAGCCAGGGCCATGTAGCCGTTCTTTATAAGCCTTGCAAACGCAACCTCGACATCCCATGCCAGGCCGCTCATCGCCGCCACATACCTCTCCCTGAACGCTTCGGCATTGTCCGCCGCCTGCGCCATCGAGGCCTCGGCCCCTGTTATAATCTTCCCCGCATCGGCGAGAGCGTTGATGTCCGCCGCCAGGCGCTTGATCCCCTCGGATGCCTGATCGTCGAAGCGCGCCGTTATCGTCAGCTCACTCTTCTCGTTCATGTTTCATTCCACTGCCATTCATTGACACATTGTATTGTGATATTGCTTCCTTAAGCTCCGCTTTCCGGATGATGACGTCCATGATGCCGATCAGGCGCCAGTCAGCGGGATCAAGCTCGTCTTTGGCAAAAGGATACCCCGCCCGGACGAGCAGGTAGGCCGAAATCACCTTCGAGGAGTACGCAGCCGGCTCCCCCCTGGAAGCGATGTGGCAATTGTCACATATCCATTTGCCGAACGGCCCGTCCCCCGTGGGAACCCACTCCCCGGTCAGCGGATGTAATTCGCCGCAATTTTCGCAATCGGCGACGCCTCCCGTCCAGATGCGGAGGGCGTCTTCTAGAATTTTTTTTCCTCGCCCTCCACCGCCGCATCCGCCTCCGACACGGGATTAAACACCTTCGCGCCGACGAAGTCCACAAGCTCGAAGAAGTCCCGCGTGAGTATTGCGCGCCATTCCTCCTCGGGCATCATATCCGTCTCGAGCGGCCTCCATGCCCCGTTTTCGCGGTACTCCATGTCCCCCTTCCGAACCCCGCTGATGACCTTCAGGCCGTATTTTAAATTCGTCTCCGTAAGGTTGGATTCGACCTTTCCGTTCTTAAGCCGCAGCTTTTCCTGGTGATACGATATGTATTCCGAGGGCTTCGGGCTTCTGTGATATATTCCCACTTTATGCCCGCCAACGTCCACTATCATAAGCCTTGAATCTGAAGCTCCGCGATATGCCATCTTTTCGTCCTCCTCACAGGTATTGACTGACAGTATTCCACCCGAAAACCCGGCCCATCCCGTAAACAGGGTCGCAGAGAACCCGCAAGTCGCCCTCTTCCGCAAGGATTTTGTCCTTGACCACAATTGGGACATCCACAATGCCGACGCGCGGAAAGACAAGATCAAAACCGTATTTTACGCCGCCGCTCCCAGCTATCTCCGCACCCCTTACCCGGAAAAGCACGGATATGATTTCATTGTCGTCCGCGTGGACTTGGCGGACAATGTCGCGGAATCGCCTCGCAGTTTTGATAGTGATGCTTCGCGACTCGCGGTAACTCTGGGTGGCGAACAATGCCCCCGACCCGTCCGGCGCATGCTCGACGGCGATCTTGTTGGCGCCGCTCACCTCACATGAAATAAGCTCGGCGCCCAAATTAACGCCTCCCGAAACGTCGCTCCCGTCGAAATATCCGTCAATGACCACTTTTGCCTCCGCGAGTCTCAAGGGGCTTTCATCCAGGGTGTTCGGCGGGTCGAAGCAATCCGCTTCGGATGGATGGTAATATATCTCATAATCTATTTGGCCGGTTCCCGCGCCGGGCGCAGTGATGGAAAGAATCGCGGGCGCATCGCCGCTTACCGCTGTCACTGCCACTGAAGTCCATTTAACGTCGCCCGTAAGCTTTGCGCGAACCAGCCGGACGTTCTCCAGTCGCTCCGCCGCGCTATCCCCCTCGACCGCGTTGGCCGCGAGAGTTAGCGATGTGGCGTTTTCGGCGGCCCGCGCGGTTTCCCTCATGTAATTGACATCACGTATCCCCGCGCCGGTCACTTCGGTATCCATCCCAACCCACGCGTCTCCGAGCGAAAGCGTGAAGCCCTCCACCAGGTTGTGGGCGTAACGCTCTTTCATAATGCTCTCGCCGCGCCGCTGACAAAGCGTAAATGACGGATGGTCGGGGCCTTCGAGGGGCCGGATGGCGTGCTTGTATGCGCCCGTTCCCGCGGATTCCGCCGTTGAGCAGCCAAAGAAATAGGCGAGCGACCAAAGGCAGAAATCCGGTCTCGCGCGCTTCTGCTTCAGCTTTCCCGCCGCGGCGCAGGCCGTCCGGAAGAGCTGGAAAGGCCCTTCCCGACCCGAGACCTCGTCCGCGTCGTCCTCCGTGGCGCGCTTCAGTGTCAGGCCTGACCCTGAGTCAAGCGGCAGCGTCACGCCTCCCGAGGTCGAGGGCGCGCCTTTCGGGTTTTCCGCGCAGCGCCAGACCCATATCAGCGACCGGTTTTCCCGGAAATCCTTGCTCATAATTAAACTTTTCCTTTTGGTTCACCCGCAGAAATCGGGCGTATTATCAATATACCACCGCCGGGATCGAAATATCCGCTTCAACAATCCCCACAATGGAATATTTCTTCTGACCGCCCTGCGCATCCTCGCCCGTTATGAATTGTGTGCTACCAGGAGTCAAGTCAAGAGAGCCAACACTCCACGGCAGCTGGGCGGGCAACGCGCAGAGCTGTCTTGAGGGCGCGTTTTCCTCCCGCAGGAGATCCTCCAGACGGCTCGCGATCCGCATGCAGCGCGCTATCTCCGCCTCGGCGTCAATGCCCCTGAGGAAGATGTAAAGCGCCAAGCGGTAAATTCTCACATAAGCCCCGCTCTCCCGCCGTTCATTCTTGTTTTTAATAACGACGGCGATAGCGGGCGCCTCGTGGTCCCTGTAGACTAGCGGCTCGCGCCGGATTTCCGCCTCGACAGTTTTGACAGGCGGGTCCCCTGTCTCAAAAAGGCCGCCGATGCCCGTGTCGGCCTCGATCGCGGAGACAACGCTGTCGCGGATAATTATGTAATCGCCATCGGAAAGACTCATTGAGTTGACTCCATGTACAGTGGTTGGCCCTGCATATAGCCTGGCCGCTCCTCAGCGTTTCAGATCGGCGCGGTAAACCGAATGCGGTCTGCCTCCGTCAGCGAGGCGCGCCAACTCGTCGTTGGGCGTTTGCGAATAGTCGTATTCCTCCGGACTTAACAGGGCGCGGGGGGCGCCGCCGTCGGCGGGGCAAAGGTCGTCCAGAATCTTTTCGGCCAGCGCCGCAAGCTCGTTTCCCGGCACGTCGTCGCCGCGAATTTCCCCCATGAAAACCATGCATTCGCGCGCGGCGATGAGTCGCGTGATCTTCTCTATCAGCGCGGGAGTGGGCGGCGTCGCGCCGATGTCCGGGAACCCGGCGTAATTGGGCAGCCGCGCATCGACGTAGCGCGACGCATCCTCGATGTAGCACTCCACCTTCTCCGTGTCGAGCGTTTCGGGTATCGAGCCGGGGATTTCCTCCAGCACATTTGTTGACGTTGAGTATTTATTGCCCATTTCACATTTCCTTGCAAGCGCCTTTTCGGGGCCGCTCGATCTTCCCCCTGAACGCATTCCAATGTTCGGCGCCCACGATTTCTGACCTCACGTGACCGCAGACCAGGCGCGTATCGCAGACAATATCGAATCCGGCGGTCTTGATTTTGCGGCAGAACGAAACGTCCTCGGTGATCTCGCGTTCGCCCGTCCGCTTGTAGACGTCATAGGCGAACCACGGATGGCCAACCCACTCGAGCGCCCTGCGCTTAATCATCGTCGCGCCCATGCCGAGCACGTCGCAGCGGACGAGGCTGGGTTTCGCCGGCAGCCGGATCGGCTTCATCAGTTGTCCGTCATGCCTGACGTTGAATCGCGCCGGCACAGGCTGAAACGGCGGCGTCTTTTTAAAATAGAGGGCGCCAGCAACATCCGAGTCGGCCGCAAGCAGCCCTGTCACAAGTTCCCTCGGGAAGGTCATGTCCGCGTCCAGAAAGAGGACATGAGAGGCGCCGATCTCGAGGGCGCGGCGCACCAGGCGGTTGCGGCACAGGTCGAGCGGAAACGCCCCGTCAACCATGTGCCACAGCGTTGTAACGCCTGCGCGCGCCATCGCCTCGAGCCGCGATGGGGCAAAAAGTGAGGTGTAGCTCACGAAAAACGCGCCCGGCACGCTAGGCCAGCTCAGCGGCACGCAGACCGCAAGCTTCACCCCGCCTGTTTTACTCTCCGCCACTTGTTGCGCACCTGCGGAACTGGGCGGCGTCCCCGACGAGACCGCCGTATCTCCCCCACGCGGCCACTGTTTCGGCGTATGCGAGGATGTCGGTTTCCGCGAGGAGGGTGAGTTCCTGGCGATAGCCGCCCTTGGCCTTGCGGCCGGGCAGGCAGACGAAGTATTTGCCCGTTTCTGCCGCGCTCAGGTCGTGAGTTCTGAGCTTGCTGGTGATGACAATCTCGACGTTGAAGTTGAGCGCGTCATTTGACCCTGTGTCAAGGAGGGAGACGTTAAGCGCGTTTTTCACGCGGGCCACGAGCTGAATGGGAGCGATCACGACGAACCGCGTCTGCGGGTTTACGTCGTATCCTTTGCCGGCGAGTGATGCGATGATGTCGGCGCAGGCGTAGTTGATGGTCTCGGCGTCGCGCGCGGCTTTCGTGTCGCTGGACTCGCCTTTCCACGCCACGTCGGAATCCGAGCGGGAACCACTTATCAGATCGTAGAAAACCTGGGCGCGATCCGAGTACCAGCGGTTGCGGAACTGCTGCGTCGCGTCCTCGATGTTCCAGAACTCCGCGTCGTCGAACCACGTCTTGTCCCACTGGAGCGCGCCGCCGTACCTCTCGAATGGCACGCTTACCCGTTCCCCTGTGAACTTATACACTTTTGCCTTCTGGCCCGGCATGACGGGCGCGAAGGTGAGTCCCGACCCGACCGTGACGATGTCGAAGCTGTTTTTTTGGGTTGACGTAAAGTCAATAATGTCGAACACGCGCTCGTAGCCGAAATCCGCTTCGGGCGCCTCCGAGAAGAGCGCGACGGCGTCTTTCGCGGAGGGTGGCACGTCGGACCTCGTGGTGTACTCGTGTATGCGGGCGCGCAGCCTGTCGGGCTTTGTCAGAAAATGCTGGACTGCGCCGCGGAATTTTTTCAGCCCCTCCGGGTCTCTCAAATCCGCAAGGCGCCAGTCTGCGATTACAGTTGAATGCATGTGTTTTCCTCCGGTTTAATGTCTAGCTCAGGACCATCAGGTCGGCGAGCAATTCGGTTGCGGCGGTTCCGGCCGCTTCGAGGGCGCGGCCGCATTTTGTGTTTCCTGTTGAAGTTGTCGTTATTTCCCTGGCCGCGGCGTCATAGTAAATGACGTCGCCCGCTGAAAAGGCCTGCCCCGATCCGGTCGTTTTGGGCAGCACGATCTTTTCGGCCTCGTATACCAGAACGCCGTCCGGGCCGTTCGGGTAGGTTTCGCTTGTTTCCTGTCCGCTCGCGCCCACGTTTTCGACCACCACGCCGATGGTTGAGCCGATGACGGTCATGTCGCCGGCGGCCAGGGTTGCGTTTGTGGAGCTGTTCACGAATGTCAGGGACTTTGCGCTCTCCAGTTTCGCGCGTAGCTTGAGTCCGCTTTCCGTTGTCATTTGTTCCTCCTCCAATTTGTAGGAAATATATCAACGAGGGATAAGCTCGTTGTGTTCGACGTTTGTGTAGTCCATGGGGCCTCGACGCTTCTCGGCGGGCGCTGCGGGCGGCGGCGAAGGGCGGCGATAAAGGCGCTTCGCCTCGTCGAGGTCGGAGAGACAGAGTGTGACTTCTTGTATTATTTGATTTCTATCGACTTCGCTCGTGAGGCGCGCGCCGACGCGCCGGTGAACGTATTCCCACTCGCCCCGCGTAAGATTCTTCCCCGCGAGCGATTCCTCGATTACGGCATGAGAATCTGGCCGCTCGGGAGCGTTTTTATCAGGCTCATCTCCATTGTCATTTTCGGGCGCAAGTGATTCGCGCACGGCGGCGATAAGCGCGGCCCTCGGGAAGCCAGGCGAATTTCCGCCGCTTTTTTGGGCGAGGGCGATGCCTGTGACGCGCTCGACCTGCGCCACTCTCCATCCTTCGCGCGTCGGCTCGAGGCTCAGGTCCGCCTCGATGCTTGCGGTGTCCAATATTTTCATAAGCGCATCCTCCGCCGATGTCGGATCGGTTATATGCACAAGCGCGAACGCCTCAGTCTCTCCGTCCTTAGTTTGTGTGATACCTTTCAATACCTTGCCTATGGGGATTCTAACAATCCCTTCCGAATGGCCGCGGAAAACGGGGGCGCCCGCTTCCAGTCGCTGCGCAAGCTCCGCGATCCGCGCCCCTGTCCAGCGCTTCGGCAGGCTGCCGACGCCGAGAACCGCACCGCCGCTCACGCCTTCGTGCGCGATGCGGTAAAGCGCCAGCGTGGGGCAAATGTCCTCCGCCCTCAGGATGCCGATTTCGCGGGGATCGAGGAGCGCCGCCAGACTTTCAGCCATTTTTCAGATCTCCTCCGTCTCCGGCAGCAGTGACAGAAACGCGCGGTGATCGAGGGCGCCTGCCTGGAAAGCCGGGAGGTAGAGTTTTGACAATGTGTCAATCTGCGCGGCGCTTGCGAACGGAATTTTCGGGATCACGCGGCCCTCGCGGAGCGCCGGCTCCGAGGCCGGGGCGTATGTGTTTCTCATGCGCACAGATTTGTCAAATAATTCACGGAAACCTGCCCGCCAGCTTTGCCTTTCCTGAAGGCCGACGGCCTCGACAGGCTCCATGGTGTTTTGCGCCGTTGCGCGGTTGCTCATGAATTCGGGGAAGCCGAGGAACTGCACCGGCACTCCGGCGCCGCCAGCGAGGATTTTGATTTTTGTCTCGATCTCGAGCCTGATGCTCTCGACGCCTGCGGCGTCCATACCCACTATGCTGAACTCGGCCGGTCCAGTGAAGACCTTTCCGATCTTCCAGTTGAATTTCGGGTCGGTAAGCTGTTCGTAGAGGTCTCGCGCCTGGGCCATGTCGTCGGTACGGAAGTATGGTGTAGGCGAGGCGAAGTAGCGGTTGATGGCGCGCCAGTCCCTGAGCGCTTTGTCTATATCCTCACATTCCGGGAGCAGGCCGGAGAGGTTCGGCACACCCTCCTGCGCGTTGGCCGGGGCGTTGAAGCGCATGAAGACGAACTGGTCCGGCTCGAGCATCGCGAAAGCGCCCGTGATCGGGTCTCGCCACTTGACTCCCAGTATTGTCTTGTAGCCGCCATCTTTGAACTCGACCTCGTAATGAGTATCGTTCCATGAGACAAAGGACGCGTTTATCTTGATTCCGTCCTCGCTGTTGAAGACGGGCGCGATCTGGAGCAGGACCTGGCCTTCCAGCTCCTTTTCGACGCCGAGCTGCTGGGCGAACGAGCCGTCAAGCGCGTTCATAGTGATGAATTCCTTGAGAAAGGCGGCTTCCGCCTGGTCTGACTCAGGGTCAATTGGGACGGCGCGAACTCCGCGTCCGAGCGCGAAAGCGGCGCGGGTGTCAACGAGGCGCTGGACGAGCTGGTTGCCCCAGCGGGCGTAACCCTTGTACTTCTGCACGATTTCGGAGACGAGCGCCTCACGCGAGCGGTACGGGTTGCCGGCCCCCGGGGATTCATCGAGCTTTTCGCCCGCGCGCCACGAGAGGATGTCGGTGATGAATTCCTCGGCCCTGGCGTGCTTATGGCGAAGGTCGTCAATCTCGCGTCTCAGGCTTCTTTTCGATTGCCATGCCATTTTGTTTCCTTGTCTGTTTCACGCGCCATCGCTGCCAACGGCGCCCCTACGGGGCAAGGTCTGGCGCGCATTTGTGAAATACATCCCTATAGCCTGCGGACTCCGCCGAGAGGCTCACTGCTATCTCGAGGGCGTCGAACAGGTCATCATGGGCGCCTTCCGGGAAGAGGAGCAGCTCCTCAATGAGCGCCGATTGCGATGCGTCGTCCTTGAGAAGAACGCGGCCGGTTTCGAAGAAGGCCGTGAGCGCATGGGCGCGGGAGACCTTGTCAACGGCGGGCCTTATGCTCACGACCGGCATTGCGGTTTCATGCCGCAGCCGCTGTGGGAGGGCCTCCTGATAGGCTGTCGCCTCGATGCCAACCCGCACGACCGGGCAATCCGGTTTGTTATATTTTGAATAAGCGTCGGAGACCATTTTCGCCTGCTCGTCGAAGGTGTATCTGCCGCGGGAAGACTCGAGAACGTATAGCTTGCCGTCCTCAGCCCTGCCGACCGCCACGAGCGCGAAGTAATCGTTATCACTATTCTGGCCGATAGCCAAGTCAACACCGATGGCGACTTTTTGTATTTGTGGCGCCGCGTCGTATCGGGCGATCCATTCCTCCCTGAAGAGGCGTCCGCGCATCAGCTCGACGTCGTTCTGATACTGGGCGTTGAAGATTATAGGCCCTGCCTCTTCGCGCGCGCGGCTGAGGAATTCTGCGCTGAATTTGCCGGGCCAGAGCGGCGCGCCGCGATCGTCGAGGGCGCGATACCTGATGAAATCGCCGCGCATCGGCCCCCCCGACAGGTATCCGTAGAGGTCTCGGAGGTGGTAGCGCGTGCCCACGATGCAGAGCTTGCCGTCCGGCTCGAGGGTCGGCAGCAAGGTGGTGTAGAACCATGAGCGGAGCTTGTCGCGCTGGGGCTGGGTGCGCGCGTTTTCCTCGTCCACGACGTCGTCGAGTATGACGAGGTCGAAGTGGCGGCTGATGACTGCGCCCATGACGCCAAGCGCCGTAACTGTGGCCTCCTTGCGCCGCTTTTTCGCGCCCGAGACGATGATTTCGGACTCGGCCCATTTCGGGCCGCGCTGCCTGCCGAACAGCTTCGTAACCAGCGGGTTCGCTTCGAGGTGAAGTTTGATTTCTCTCAGAAACGATTCCGCCTGGGCCTGTGTGTTGCTCACGATGCAGACGCGGACGTCGGGGTTGCGGAGCGCGTTCCAGAGCGTGAGGCCGACGGTTATGGCGGTGGTTTTGCCGTGGCCGCGGGGCGCGAGTATGAGCGACCTCGGGCGCTCGAGGATGAACTCGATCCACCGCTCATGGAACGGCTCAAGCCTGACTTTCAGTGTGCGCGATATGAGGCATATCGGGCTTCTGAGGTCGGCGGCGCGCTCTAGGTGGGCGCGCCACTTCGTCCTGTCCCATGATGCGCCTGACGAATTCGTCGAGGAGCGCTCCTGGGATTTCTGGCAGCTCAATGTCGTCATCCGTCTGTTCTCCCGTATCGGCCTTGTCAACGGCGTCGAAGAGCGTTTTCACGACGCCTGCGCCGGAGCGCGCGTCGGTGGCCTCGAGAAGCTCGGCGTTGTCGAGCCGTTCGAGGTATTTCATGAGTATTTCCCATGACCGTTCGAGGAAGAGGCGGCGCATTTCGGCGTTGTCGAATTTGTTTTTTTCGGTCATACGTGGCGCCCCAACTCGATGGTGAGGAACCATGCGGGCGGGTCAGGCTCGGCGATCAGCCACCACATGCCCTCCGAGCACTGCTTAGCCACCCGGTACTCGTCCCATAAAAATTTGATCATGTTCATCGTCTTGTCCCTCTACTAATTCGGGAAAAACGGGACATTGGGGCATGAGAGCCGCTCTGGGCGCGGCTCTCGTCGGGTTCCCCCCAGATTTCAGTGTTATTTTCAACAATGGGCGCCGAATCTTCCATATTATTGAGCGGCCCGGACTGGGGCTGCCTGAGGAATTCGAGGATTCGGCGGAACCTTTTTCTTACTCCCGAAGGGTCAAGTTTTAAACGCTCGGCTATCTCCGGGAGGGACAACCCTTCGTAGTAATAAAGCTCAATGATCGTCCTTTGGCTTTCGGTAAGGCGGCCCAATCTTTTCTCTAATTCGGGGAGAAATGGGGTATGGCGGTCTATGTAGGGTGCGATGCGTTCTTCGAGGTATTGCTCGAAAATTGGCTCGAGTATCTCGTCAGAGACGGGCAATTCGTCTCTGGAGACCTCGGAAATTGCTATATATTTTTCCATATGTGAGCATAATATTTTACATCTATCACGTTTTTTACACGAATTGCAGGTCATCTGTCACCTCCTCCGGATGGTTAAAAGTCATCAATTTTCGAGGAAACAGGTCTAACAGAAGGAGGTTATAGGCCGGCAAACCACCAGTACCGGACCGGCATGGTGCAA
>Ga0209777_10000525_pt1 | contig 62193 bp, 50 predicted proteins | sample FrelakmetHBP12HB_FD_187147 | JGI IMG/M metagenome (GOLD analysis project Ga0209777, IMG submission 187147) | Freshwater lake sediment microbial communities from the University of Notre Dame, USA, for methane emissions studies -HBP12 HB (SPAdes)... | ecosystem: Environmental > Aquatic >...
AAGAGAAAGGATGTTTAACCTCCGCAATAACAATGATCTGTAATGAGACTAAGATTCCGATGACGTATTTTATCGTAATCTTATAGTCGAATTATCCCGCGAGATTAACGAAGCGTGATCAATATAGAAAACCCCCCTTAAAGCAAACGCCTTAAGGGGGGTTTTTATTGCTAATTTACTTTTCCTACCAATTCGCTATACACTCTCCAATATAATTGACATACCCTGTCCACCGCCGATGCATAAAGATGCCAAGCCGTATTTCACGCCCCGGTTTTTCATCTGCATAGCCAGCGAATAGGTGATCCGGGCGCCCGTGCAGCCTATGGGATGACCGATTGCGATTGCTCCGCCGTTGACGTTGCAGATATCCTGGTTGACACCCAGTTCTTTAATACAGGCAAGAGCCTGAGCAGCAAAAGCCTCATTTAGTTCGATTATGCCCATGTCTTTCATAGTAAGATTGAGTTTTTTGAATAACTTACGCGTTGCGGGAATAGGGCCGAGACCCATGTAAGCAGGATCGACACCACCCGAAGCATAGCCCAGAATTTTAGCCAGCGGTTTGAGTCCCAGGGCTTTCACTTTCTCCCCGCTCATGACGATAACTGCCGCTGCCGCATCATTTATCCCGGAGGCATTGCCAGCCGTTACTGTTCCATCTTTCTTGAAGACTGGTAAGAGTTTGCCCATTTTTTCCAGGGTAGTATCCAAGGGACGTTCATCTACTTTAAATATTTTAGGATCACCTTTCTTCTGGGGAATTACAACCGGAACAATTTCGTCCGCAACTGCGCCGGAAGCATTGGCGGTCTTGGCGCGCTGATGGCTGGTGAAGCCGAACATATCCTGCTCTTCACGGGAGATTTTATACATTTGCGCTAGGTTTTCCGCCGTCATGCCCATGTGGTAGGCGTTAAAGATTTCATACAGCCCATCGTGCACCATCAAATCAGTAATCTGGCCAAAGGGCATACTCATGCGATATCCCCAGCGGGCGTCAGCCAGCGCGAAGGGGACATTACTCATATTCTCCATTCCACCGGCGATAACGATATCGGCATCGCCCACGGCAATTGACTGAGCAGCCAGAGCAATGGACTTCATGCCGGAGCCGCAAACTTTGTTTACGGTATAGGCATTGGTCTCTTCCGGTAGGCCAGCATAAATTGTTGACTGCCGGGCGGTACTTTGACCCTGACCGGCCTGAACACCGTGGCCCATGATTACTTCATCAAAATAGACAGGTTTGAGTGCCTTGTCATAATCATCATATTTTTTGTTAATTTCTGTTTGATCAAAATTTCCGAATGGCTTGGGTCGGTAAGTCTTGAGATTATCCGTGATTGCCGGGCGAAGACCGCAGCGCTTGATTGCCTCCTTAATCACGATAGCGCCCAATTCGACAACCTTAACGCCTTTTAATGAGCCGCCGAATTCACCGACGGCAGTCCGGGCGCCATTTACTATAAATGCTTCTTTCATTCGTTTCGTACTCCTTTCTCGATATCATCTTTAATTTGTAAATGGTATAAATCCGTTATGGATGCTTTCCATCTCGATAAGAAGAATCACACCCTCCGGCATTTTTTGAACGCATATCACGTCCCGTGTGAACTGGCAACTCATATAGAACCAGATGTACGGACAAAATTATTGACTTCACCAACTCAAAGTGATAGGTCATTTCGTCTTTACGCTTGTTTGTGTACGACGAATTTGAAGGTAAAAATATGCTGGATATTAAGTATTTAAGACAGAATATTGAGATTGTCCGTAAAAAGATGGATGATAGAGGTCAAAAAATAGATTTTGACCGCTTCCTTGGTTTGGATGTAAAAAGGCGGGATATTTTGCAGTCGGTAGAAACACTGCGTAATGAGCGCAATGATGCTTCTAAGGCAATAGGTGAACTGAAGAAAAAGAAACAAGACGCATCTGAGTTAATCGAGAAGATGAGTCAGGTGTCGGTAAAGATAAAGGAGTACGATGAAACTCTGCGCATTACGGAAGAAGAACTCAATGCCTTTGTGCTGACGGTTCCCAATGTTCAGCATGAATCAGTTCCTGTTGGCCATAGTTCCGAAGACAATCCGGTGGTGCGCAGCTGGGGAGAACAAACTTCTTTTTCTTTTGAGCCGAAACAGCATTTTGAACTCGGCGAAAGCTTAAATATCCTTGATTTTGCCCGTGGGGCGAAAATTACGGGCGCCCGTTTTACACTTTACAGGGGAACGGGAGCCGCGCTGGAGCGGGCATTGATTAATTTTATGCTCGATCTGCATACGGGAGAGCATGGTTATACGGAAGTATTGACGCCGTTTATGGTGAATCGCGAAAGCATGATCGGGACAGGTCAATTACCGAAGTTTGCCGAGGATCTTTTTAAAATTGAAGGGACGGATTACTATCTGATTCCCACGGCGGAAGTTCCGGTGACCAATATTTACCGCGATGAAATTCTCGAAGAAGATATGCTGCCTCTTTATCATGTGGCTTATTCGCCCTGTTTTCGGTCCGAGGCCGGTTCTTACGGTAAGGATACGCGAGGATTGATTCGCCAACATCAGTTCAACAAAGTCGAAATGGTAAAGTTTACTCAGCCGGAAATTTCTTATGCGGAACTGGAAAAATTGACAGTAAATGCTGAAGAGATACTCAAAAGATTAGGAATTCCTCATCGTACGGTTTGCCTTTGCACTGCGGATTTGGGTTTTTCTTCGGCTAAAACTTATGATGTCGAAGCCTGGATGCCGGGACAGAGTGTCTATCGTGAAATTTCTTCCTGCAGCAATTTTGAAGATTTTCAAGCGCGCAGGGCATCCATTCGTTTCCGCAGGAAGGATAGTGGCAAGGTGGAGTTTGTCCATACCTTAAATGGTTCCGGACTGGCGGTTGGCAGAACAGTCGCGGTCATTCTAGAAAATTATCAGCAGGCCGACGGATCTATTTTGATACCGGATATTTTGCAGCCTTATATGAAAGGGCTTAAGCGGATTAGCCCTTTAAAATAGCCCTGGGGTAAAACCGAAAAAAGTTTAGTTATGGAGGGATGGCCGAGTGGTCGATGGCGGCGGTCTTGAAAACCGTTGACCGAAAGGTTCGCGGGTTCGAATCCTGCTCCCTCCGCCAGAAAATTATAACTTGCACTAATAATTATGTGTGCAAGTTATTCAATAAAGGCCCAAAACGGAGAGATGGCTGAGTGGCCGAAAGCGATCGCCTGCTAAGCGATTGTACGCCCCTTAAAGGTGTACCGCGGGTTCAAATCCCGCTCTCTCCGCCAGTTTTTTTGAAAAATTGTGTTGCTCTCATTAATGTGTTATTAGAATCGCCTCAAATTTTATTGTGAAACTCCAATTCCAAAAGCGCAGTAACCTAAAGGTCATCTGCGACGTAGCGGAATTGGTAAGTTGAACAATCCCGCGAAGCGGAGGGTTTAATACCCATGATCAGCATATTTCGCGCCCATGGCTCAGCTGGATAGAGCGCCAGACTACGAATCTGGATGTCGCAAGTTCGAATCTTGCTGGGCGCACCAAAACCAAAAGGGCTTCCGTAAGGGAAGCCCTTTTTTAATTTATACCACTTCGCTTTCTTCGGCTAACTTTGTTGGTTGCGTCGTCGGCTTTCTCAACGTATGTACAATACGCCTCCGGCGCCTCCTCCTTGCCGCCTCGTTATTGTTGAAACTCCAATTCCAAAAGCGCAGTAACCTAAAGGTCATCTGCGACGTAGCGGAATTGGTAAGTTGAACAATCCCGCGAAGCGGAGGGTATTTACACCCGTGATCCTTTGAAAGCGAAATGGTATTAATCATATAAAAGACCGGCACTGTCACCGGTTAATTCTATTTTTCAATAGCCTGATCATACTGTGCATCTCCGGACTTTTCAGTAAGTATGAACAAATAAAAAAGGTTGCCGCGCCCGCGGTTATAGTTGTCAGAAGGTAGATGAGCCTTGATCTAAAGGGAGAACTGGAATCCCAGGGCATGAAAACTTCAATCAGCATTATTACCCCCCACATGACAATGGAAGATGTGATTATTTTTAACGTAGAAATATAAAAATTACGATCAAGAAAAGGTCCAATCTTTTTCTTCAAAACTATGCTTAAAATTATTACGTTGACTATAGCAGCCAGTGAATTGGCCAGCGCCAGGCCGCTATGCTTTAAGGGAAACATCAGGGCAAGGCTCGCGGCTAAATTAACAATTAACGTAATGATGGCCGCCTTCATCGGCCATTTAGCATCCTGTAGTGAGTAAAAGATGGCAACAATAACGCGGAGGAGAGACAAAGCCCATAAGCCAACGGCGTAACAGAACAATGCCTGAGCAGTTAAAATCGTGGCCCGAGCATCAAAAGCTCCTCGCTGAAATAGAACGGAGATAATCGGTAAGTTCAGCGCCATTAAGGCGACCATCGCGGGAATTGTCACAAAAAGCATCAGCCGCAGAGAAAAAGAAATGCCGGATTTTAACTCATCCATATTATCCGCGGCAACATGGCGGGAAAAACTCGGCAGCGTTGCCGTTCCGATGGCAATTGCAAAAACGCCCAGCGGCAGTTCCATAATTCGGTCGGCATAAAAAAGATACGTGACAGAGCCGCCCGGCAGCATTGAGGCCAGAATAGTTGAAACAAAAACATTGATGGTAGTGACTCCCGCGCCTAAAATTGCCGGAAGCATCAACAGGCCGATTTGTTTGATGCCCGGATGCCGCCAGTTGAATCGAAATCTAAATTTAATGCCATATTTTCGCAAAAACGGCCACTGCATGGCCAGTTGCAGCATGCCGCCCACTAGAACGCCCATGGCCAGAGCCGTAATCGGTTCGGCAAAAAAGGAGCGCAAGGTCAGCGCAGCCGCGATCATGGCGATATTTAACATCACCGGAGATAAGGCCGGCGCGGTAAAATGACGGAAGGAATTTAAAATACCCATGCATAAAGCAACCAGCGCGATAAAAAAGATATACGGAAACATCAGGCGGTTTAAAAAAACAGCCAGTGCGAACTGCTTTGGTTCTGAAATAAAGCCGGGAGCGATGAGTCCGACAATCAGAGGCGAGAGGAGAATGCCCAGCACCGATACAACGGCCAGAATGACGGATAGGATGGTAAAAGCGTTGGATGCCAGTTCGAGGGCTTCGTCTCTGGTTTTTTTTTGCAGGTACTCAGTAAAAACCGGAACAAAGGAAACGGTGAGAGAGCCTTCACCAAGCAGCCTTCTGAGCATATTGGGAATGCGGAAAGCCACCCAGAACGCGTCGGTCATCCAGTTGGCGCCGAAGATCGCGGCAATGACCGTATCGCGCACCAAACCGAAAACGCGGCTGACCATCGTCGCCGCGCCCACGATCCCGGCTGCTTTGGCTACTTTAGAATTTTCTGATTTTTTTACCTGTTCCATAATGATTCTAATTAATATGCCCGTAAAAGTAGGATAGTTTTCATATAATCATACACCGACAATGCATCCTGTGAAAGAAAAATTTGATTTGGAATTGGAAGAAGATAGAATTTATTAGCGTCCCTTTGTTCTGATACGAGAGGAACTTGATGATGCAAAAGGATTTGCTATTTCAAAACATTGTTTATTTTCATTTCCAATTCTTTCCGGCTGATGTCTTTCACCAAAACAGTTTTTTTTCGTGATTTTGTGCCGGCAAATATTTCCATCTGGCCTTTTTTTAAAGCAAACGTTTTAGCCAGCAGTTTGATGCAAGCCTCATTGGCTGCGCCCTCCACAGGTAAAGCCGTAACCTTGATCCTTAACATTCCATCCTGTATTCCCACAAGTTGCGCGCGAGAAGCGTGCGGTGTGACTTGAATATCAAAAGTCAGTCCATTTTTTAATTCTCTTAACTGAAAAATATTGGCCAAGGAAAAGTTTCCTTTCCGTAGGATATTAAAAAAACTGGGCTATTTGATGCATTGTTGGCACCAAAAATAGCCGTAAAAATATAATTATCAGGATTATGATAAATGGAGAGGCATCAATACCCAGACCGCGCAGAAAAGGTAAACGACGCACAGGTTTGAGTACCGGTTCTGTAGCGCGAAATAAAAAAATTACTATCTGATTATATGGGTCGGGATTAACCCATGAAATCACAGCCCGGGCAAAGATAATAATCATGTAACTTAATAAAACAATATCCACTACTTCGGCCAGCGCTATGATCAGATATTTTAAAATAAACATTATGATACCTCGCTAATAATTATTTAGGTGTTGCATAAAGCAGTATCCGCGATTGTTGCGGTAAATTTATTTAGTGCTTCATTAAACTCTATTGGTCTTTCCATCATCACCATATGCCCCGCGCCTTCTATCAGGCACAGTTTTGCCCCGCTTATGCTTTCGGCTATTTGGCGCGAATATTCCGGCGGCGTCATCTTATCTTCCACCCCGCAGATAACCAGTGCCTTTAAAGAAATTTTACTTAATTCTTTAGTTAAGTCGAGTTTGTCGCATGCCGCCAGATCACCTTGTAAAACATCGATTCGCGCATGTGTCAGGCTCTTAATTAAGGGCGCCATAAACTTTTCACGATTTTCTTTAGCCAGAGAAAATTTGCAAATTAACTCAATTGACTCAGCCGGATTTGTCTTTAAAAATTCAAAAATCAAAGGATTAACCGGCATTTTCATCCCGCCGCCAACCGTAACAATTCCTTTAATGTTTTGCGGATAAGTAAGTGCGAATTGCAGAGTGATGGCAGCACCAAGGGAATGACCAATGAGTACTGGATTTTTAATGTTCACAACATCTAGAATATTTTTAACCCAGCGGCAGTAGCTTTCCGTAGTTACTTCTCCTGTGCCTGCGGAGTGGCCGTGTCCCGGAAGATCAATAGCCAATATATTATAATGCTTATGGAGCCGGGCATATTGATGTGACCAGGCGCTGTGATCGCCGCCGGAACCGTGAATGAAAATCAAGCTTTTTTCGTGCGCCCCAAAATTGCTGCTATTGACCCAACAGGCGATTTTCGAAGATCCAACATTAAAATATTTCAGCATGTTAAATTACTCCCAAGGCAAATAAGTATCACAAAAGCAAAATTTAATGCAACGGAAGAAAAGAATCCTGAGAATTTGTTAATAAACAGGAATAAGCACTTTTCCTGTAATCCACATTTGACATAGGATAAACGAAAGTGTAGATTTCCTTTAGTTAGAAGTGATTCTATGACGATTGATAAAGGCTGACGGAACTTGTTACAAACCACTGGATGGAAAAATAGATCTGCTTTTTTAAATCATAAGTTCATTTGCCTTTTTCTTGCTATCCTATGTTTTGTTTTTGCCAGCTGTTGGGTCATTGAAGTTCCATACAAGGTCGTGAAAGGAACAATTAAGGGTACGTATTATATTGTGAGAGGGGCCTACGAACTGACTGCCGGCACCACAAAGCTCGTTTACCATATCGGTAAATTTACCTTTAAGGTGGTAAAGGCACCTATTGACTGGGCACTCACGAATGACGACATCGAGACTATAGACGGGCTTCCCCCCAAAGAAGCGATTCGCCAGGGAAGAGTGAAAAACGCGCCCTACAGGGTCAAAGGAAAGATGTACTATCCCATCTCCGTTGAGGAAGCACGCTCATACAAAGAGACTGGTGTCGCCTCTTGGTACGGTTATGAGACGTTGCGCGGTAAGAGTGATCGCATGACTGCAAATGGTGAGGTCTTTGATCCGAGGGAGTTAACAGCCGCCCACAAGTATTTGCCTCTTCCCACCCACGTCAAGGTTACAAATCTTGAAAACGATCGCTGGATTATAGTGAGGGTAAACGATCGCGGTCCTTTCCCCAGTGACTTCAATGCCAGTTCCGGTGAGAGAATCATTGATCTAAGCGAGGGTGCGGCAAAGAATCTTGGTTTCCATCAGAAAGGTGTGGCAAGAGTAAAGGTACAAACCATTGAGTTGAAAGAATAACTGGAAGCATATTGATGCTATAAATGAGATGAGATCGACACATCCGATATTCCGCAGCTTCCTAAAGATTTCTTCCTGTACTACACACACCGGTAGAGTTAGAAAAAGTTGCTGATTTGAAGTGATAAGCATCATCTGACGGTGGCCAAAAGCATCTTGACATACAAGTCCGAAAAACTTATAGTCCAACCTTAAACAAGCAATGTCTTATCAAATTATCAAAAATAACTGTCACTTAAATTCATTATATGGAGGAGAAAAGTATGAAAAGAAGAAGAATTTCTATTTCGGTTTTTTTATGTTTTTTTAGCATGATGTTTTTGTTGGTTATGGGTTGCAGTAGCAGCGGTGGGGATGCGGGGGATAAGGATGCTATGACTAGTTCATTTTTGTAGATTGAAGTAGAATTTAATGAAGAGTTCAATCGAATGACGATTGAACCAGCAAAAGGAAATCGAACATGAGATAGGAAACAAAAATAAAATTCAAACGAAAAAAAGGAGAATGGAAATGTTAAAAGACAGATCAGGAGAATCACGGAAATGCAAACGGATGTTTTTAAAATTCCACCACCTCTTGTTAACCATCGGGGTGATCTTTTTGTTGTCAGCCTGTGCTCATAAGCCGGGTAATGCGCCGTATTTTATTGAAAAAGGTTCGTTGGGACAAATCGTTTCTGCTCAACCAGTGGATCTCATAAACGTTCAGACTACCAACGAAGTAAAATTGTGCGGAGCAGGTATCCATTCTTGGAATGCTGATCTGAATAGCATAGCGGACACAGCAATCGAGGTGATGAAAGATGCCCTGGAAAAGAGTAAGGTCAGAATTGAAAAGGAAGGAAAGAAAAAACTGAGATTGTCGATTCCTCAATGTGGGTGTAACCAAGGGCTTGCATCTCTAACCGTAACCGTCACCCTGCAGATTGAAACAGGCTCGGGAATGAAAAAGACCTTTGAAGGTACCCAAAACGGCATGGTATTTACCTATCAGTTTGACTGGGCTCTGAATAGTGCGATCAAGGATGCCGTCTTTAAGGCGTTAAAAGACCCGGACATAAACGCCTATCTAAGAGAATAGAAAAATCGGGTGTGTCCATGTGATGCAGATGCTTCATATTGGATAGCATCCCTGTTCTTAGACGGTATGAATTCCCACATGTTGTGAATATTATCACACTTAATCTAAGCAAATCCTCTGACGTAGTCAGTGGTGGGGTGTGGGGGCGAAGTGAAGTGGTATAGGTATAGCGTACACCTCGAAAAGAGTGTTATCCTAAAACGGCAGTTGCAGGGCATTCTGAGCGACGGGATGTCCTGCCAACTGCCGTTTTTAGGGTTAAAGAAACTGAACTTTTGGAGGCAAAATATGACAACGAAGAAAAAGAGTTATTCGAAGCAATTTAAGTTTGAATAAGGAGGTTGTAAAGACTATGTCTGTCAAGAAAATGAGTGCAATTATATTTATTGTTTTTGCCACATTATTGATCAGCGCCTGTGGTACGACTAGGAACTTTGTCATTGATTCAAACCCAAAAGGCGCCTTGATCACCTCGCAGTTACAAAGTGATAATGCCTATCTCACTCTTGTTTCAGCCCGTAATTACGGCGAAACCCCGACCAAGGCAGCTATAGTCTTTAGTTCGGAAGATTCTAAATATTCAGTAACAGCAGAAAAGAGGGGATATACTCCGGTTACCTGCATGCTTGACCAGAATTCCAAAGAGCTTGTAGCCTTTAATTTAAAGAGGCTTGAAGGTATCCCGGAGAAAGTATTCAACCGTGCAATGTTGCCTTCCGGCTCCTACATCTTTTTACCGGCTTTTGTGGAAGTGATGATTCACTCAGGCTATGGCAACTGGGACAAATATGAATACGCCCCGGACATTTCTAAAAAAATTATGGATGATCTGAATTCCGAATTGGCAAAACCCATCGCCGCCAATACCACACGGCTTAGAGGCCTGCATCTGAAAGAAGACTTAGTGAAGGACTGGTCAGCTCTGTCACCGGAGCTCAACCAATATCTCCAAAAACTCGATCCAAAAAAACTTTCCTATTCCAGTCTACCTCCATATATAAATGCCAATGTCCATGGCTATAAATCAGTCATCAAGAAAGATAGAAACTTATCGGATGGCAGTGAACATTATCTATTGTACATCAAGGCAAAATGCATAAGTGAGACAACCGGTCGTAAGGTGGGAAATGTAATAGGCACCATTTTGGCCACTGGACGGGGTTATTCAACCGCACCCTTTGATTCTAATTCAAGCACACTGGTCGTCATGTATGTTATTGATGCAAAGACATCGGAAGTCCTCTATATAGACCAGATTGTATTTCCAGACATCACTGATCCGGATGCTTTTAAAAGTATGGTTACTGCTATCTTGACATTCCCGGATCTTGTTTTGAAGAAGCAATAGAAACAAGGGAGGGAATTGGTGTCAGGTCTTGACGGCCTGTTGCCCAAGTTTTCAGACTACGATCTGGCAAATGATCAAGGATACATTACAAAGGAGGTAATAAATGAAGCTAAATATTTCACAGTTATGTCGTAAAATAATTCTACTTTCATTGATATGTAGTCTTATAGGATGTTCACCTATAATTATGGGAAGTCGGTTCTATTCTGGCGACCCTCTCCCTCGAAATGAGGTTTTTCTAGTGATTGATGCCCAAGTATACTGCGAACTGGTGTCTATAAGAAGTACCAAAGAACAAGATGTGAAACGTCTCGCCCGAGGAGGTTGGGTCTTGGAGCTTCTTCCCGGTCAATATGATTTAAGAATTAATTATGAACCCCCGGGTTGTAAGGAGTCTCTTATTAATATTACATTAAATGGTAAACGAGGTCACGTGTATATCATTTACCCACATATCACAGAATCGACCGGTCACCAATTCTGGCAACCAGTTGTTATAGATGTAGCCAGTGATGAGGATTTCTCACGAGTACAATGCGAGTCTTGTGTGCCCGCAGATAAGCTCAGGAAAATGGTTAACGAGTACTTTCAGGGATCCCTTAGCCGCCATAAAGGACGTCCAATTAAAGTTTATGAATGTGGTTTCCATTTTTCATGGAACGGGTGTGCCTGGAATTAAGAAAGCACATCTCATTATTGCGGATTTATCCGAAAGGTAAAATATGAATACAGCGAATAAAAAAAATCGAGGCAATAGGTGAAGAAAATAAAGAGGACGGCTCTATATAATAATTGCCCAACCCGTCGCTACAGCCGATCGCGGGCACGTAGCCCGCTCCGGCTGAGCTTTTCGTTATAAGGAAATTAAATGAATACAAATTTTAGATCATTAATAGCCGATAAATTCAAAAATACTTCTCTAGGTTTTTTTAGAATCAAAAATAATCTTGGTATCAATCATTTCACAGATAGCGAGACAGAAAATTATTTAAGAAAAATCATTTTATCTACTCCGCTGCACGATATTGAAACAAAAGGAAAAAATCATTATTTCAACTGTTTAGAATATAGTGTTATTTTGACTGTAAATTCTCATACTTTCACGATTATTACAGCAAAACAAATTGAAAAAAGATATCCATTTTCTGAAGAAGAAAAATAAATGCCTTATAATAAGAACAATCCAGCCGATCGCTTACGCTCCGTTGCACCTTTCAAATAGTTATCTTCAGTTTTTTCTACCTTACGATTTCATTGACTTGTAGATGTAGTCAGCGAGCACTTCTGCTTTTATATTGACAGCAGGTATTAACTGGTGATTTAATTTTTAATAAATGCAATAAGAGCGGCAGGGAGGTTACAGTAATGCTTAAAGGGAAAAAGATAGCGATTATTGGTGGCGGGAAAATGGGGAGCATTATTGCTCAGGGCTTAATTGCGCAGAAGATTTCTTCTAACAAAGATATTATCGTTACCGACATTGATGCCGCAAGACTGGAATTACTGCGCAAGTCGACGAAGCTAAAGGTTTCTCATAATAATGAAAAAGCCGTAAAAAACGCGAATATAATTATCATAGCGGTTAAACCGCAGAATATGGCTGCAACGCTCAACGAAATAAGTCCCGCTATCGATAAAAACAAAATTGTAATTTCAATAGCCGCGGGAATCACGACCGGTTTTATTGAAGCTTTTCTAGCTTCCGGCGTCCGGGTTTTAAGAGTAATGCCCAATACACCGGCGCTTATCGGTGAGGGAGCGGCGGCAGTAGCCAAAGGAAGCTGCGCTAAAAAAAGCGATGTTAAATTGGCACACATTATTTTTAATGCCGTGGGGATCAGCGTTGAAGTTGAAGAAGCGCTTATAGATGCGGTAACCGGGCTGAGTGGCAGCGGTCCCGCTTATTGTTTTTTGATCATTGAAGCGCTCATCGATGCCGGAGAACAAATGGGTTTACCGCGGGATTTGGCGGCAAAATTGGCAATGCAAACCATGTTAGGAGCTGCCCGCCTCTGCATCCATAGTGATAAACAGCCGGCCGAGTTGAGGGAGATGGTTACATCGCCCGGAGGCACTACCGTTGCCGGACTCAAGGTGTTAGAAGATGGAAAAATCCGGGCAACAATCATTGCCGCCGTGGAAGCGGCAACGAAACGCTCCAAAGAACTGGCCAGCGGAAAATAACACCTTTTTGTCATTCCGTGCAAGCGTAGCGCGACACGGAATCCAGTATTTTCAGCAAGCATCTGGATGCCGGTTTTCACCGGCATGACGTTTAGTTATTCTCATCCTTTTTTTCTGTTTCGATAACGCCGGAAACATCATCCTGCTTTACTGGAACCAAAGCATCTTCGGCAGGTTTGGCCGGTTCAATGAGTAGGGGAGCCTTCTGTGCCGGCTGATCTTGCGCCTCGGATTCAGTAATCAAAGGCACTGATGCCGTATGTGTTATGCTTTCGGGCATGACACTACCTTGTTTATCTTCCATATCCGGCGTGGGTGTTACCGGTAACAGACCATCAGGTAAAGTGCTCTCCGGCTTTGTTTCCAGGGGTTTTCTTCTCCGGCCGCGATTTCTCCGGCGGCTCTTCTTTTTCGGGGCATCTCCCGGAGCAGCAGCATTTTCTCCACTTGCCGGCACAGTACTTTCCGCGGTTGCGTGCTCAGTTTCTTCCGGAGAATCGTGTTGATCAGAAACTTGTTCTCTGATTTCTTTAATAGTTGGATGTATTTCCAGTTTATCCCAGGGCATCTCTGTGCTGCCGGAAAGATGGATGATCAGATCAAATGTCGATTCCAGTTTTAAAAGTTCACTTCTTTTATTATTGAGAATGTAGCTGGCAATTTCATGGGGCAGAATTACTCTTAATTCGGAATAAATGCTTTTGACCACTTCCGATTCTATTTTACGAAACGCTCCCAGAGACGCGTATTCCAGAGATGGCCGCAGGCCGCTGCCTTTGCAGTAAGGGCAAGTAGTATAACTGATTTCCTGAATGGTCGATTGTTTTTTCTGCCGCGATAATTCCAGCATCCCAAATTTAGAAATGCGGGAAAGCTGTATTCTTGCTCTATCGATAGTGAGTGCTTTTTTAAAGGTTTTTTCGACTTCCGCGATATGCTTTTTGTCCATCATATCGATAAAATCAATAACGATAAGTCCGCCCAGGTCACGCAACCGCAATTGCCGGGCAATTTCTTCACTGGCATCGATATTGGTCTTGAAGGCGGTTTCCTCGATATTTCTTTTGTTGGAACCGCGGCCGGAATTTACGTCAATGGTGATCATTGCTTCCGTTGGATTGATAATAATATATCCGCCGGATTTGAGGTCTACACGTTCCTGATAGATTACCCTTATTTGATCTTCCAGTTGGAAACGGTCAAAAAGAGGAACATTTTCTTTATAGTGACTGATTATTTTGAGGTGACGCGGTATTCCTACTTTCAAATAAAGACGCATTTTACGGAAAGTTTCAATATCATCGACCAGAATTTCTTCAACTTCCGGAGTCAGGTAATCGCGCAGACTGCGCACGCCGAAGTCTGTTTCATGATAAATTAAAAGAGGCGCATTACTTACATTAGCTTTTTTTTCTATTTCTTTCCAAAGGCGCATTAGTAACTGGTAATCGCGGTGGATTTCCTGTTTGGTTCGATTGAATCCGGCAGTACGTACGATAAATCCCATGTCGTCCGGGATTTTAAGCTGGCCCATGAGATTTTTTATTTTCTGTCGGTCTTCTTCACTTTCGATTTTGCGGGAGATTCCGCTGCCTGGCTTGTTGGGAAGCAAAACCAGATACCTGCCCGGAAGAGAAATATAACCTGTTAAAAGCGCGCCTTTGTTGCCGCTTGCTTCTCTTACAGCCTGAACGATGATTTCCTGACCGGCTTTGAGCACAGGGTAACGACCGGTCTGGCCGCTTTCCGGTTCGGTTAAATATTCAGGGCTGACATCCCGCAGTGGCAGAAAGCCATCTTTGCCTCCGCCATAATCGACGAAGGCCGCCTGAAGGCCGCGTTCAACCTTAAGCACTTTGCCTTTGTAAATATTGCCGGTAATGGGTTCTTTGACCGACATCTGGATGTTAAATTCAATGAGCTTGCCTTTTTCATCAACGGTTGCCATACGCATCTGTTCTTTATGAACAGCGTTGATCAGCATAGTGTGTTTCATAAATGTCCTTTTTGGCCGCGGGCATTTTTGCACTTATGTGTGCGGATAAACATCTTTGCGTCTATCCAGAAAATATGCGGTACGGCCTTTTGTATTTTATTTGTGAACCTCCAATTCCGAAAGCGTAGCGTATCGAAATTGGTAAGTTACTGAGACCCAAGTTTCAGAAGCGAAGTGCGCTGAAACTTGCAGGTCGAATTATCCCGCGCAGCGGAGGGTATGAATCCAAAGCGTGCTTTGAGATTCATACCCGTGGTAGAAAGGCGCTTACATCGCCTTTACCAATTCTTAGTACTTCAATATTGTCATCAACAAGACTGATGACGCTTGACGGCTCCGGAATAATAACACCGCCGTCTATAATCAGGTTAACAATACGGCCAAAATTCTCTCCTATTGTATAAGGATCGCCCAGGTCTTCTCCGTCCGCCGATTTTACGCTGGTGCTGATTATCGGCTGTCCCAGTTCTCTTATCAGAGCAAGACAAATCTGGTTATCCGGGACACGGATTCCCGTTGTCGTCCTTTTCGGTAAGATTATTTTCGGCACCAGACGGGACGCTTCCAGGATAAAAGTGTACGGTCCCGGCAAAAGCCTTTTCATTGTCCTGTAGGCGTAATCTGTGACTTTAGCGTATTGGCTGATATGTTTTAAATCCGCGCAAACAAAGCTCAATGGTTGTTTCTTGTTCCTTCTTTTCAGTTCGTAAATTCTTTCGATGCCTTTTTTATTGGACAAATCGCAACCTAATCCATAAACCGTATCGGTTGGATAAATTATTACCCCGCCCCCGCGCAACACATCAACAGCTTGTTTAATAAGGCGCATCTGCGGGTTCTGGCTGTTGATAGAAAGCAAGGCCTGACTCCCGATTATACCATTCCGCTTGTAAGTTCCCACCTTTCAGGTGGTAATTACCGGTAAGGTAAAGTTCATTTATTATGCACTCCCCTGCGGGATGCGCCCCCGGTCTTCGGCTAACTTTGTTGGCAGCGTCGTCGGCATCCTCAGCGTATGTAAAATACGCCTTGCCGCCTCGTTATCCTTTGAAATCGAAATGGTATTAGTTGTTACCATATGCAACTATTAATATATATCAGGAATTATGCGATTTGGCAATGGAAGCTTAGTCGAATTACTGACTAATAATTATCGCGCCGCAGGTTTTTTTGTTGGCCTTGTCTTTGCTGAGTTTATATTCGATACTATCAACAAGGGCCTGCCAGCTGGCTTCAATAATGTTTGCGGAAACGCCGATGGTGCTCCAGACTTCCTGGCCATCCGTGGAATCAAGAAGCACTCTTACTCCCGCGGCCGTGCCTTCCGAACCTTCCAGTGTGCGCACTTTGAAATCAACAAGGTGCATTTCTTTAATCTGCGGATAGAATTTTGTCAATGCCTTGCGCAGAGCGTGATCCAGGGCGTTAACCGGACCGTTTCCTTCAGCGGCAGTTAATTCTTCTTCACCGGCAACTGATATTTTAATTATTGCCTGAGAAAGGCAAGGGTTGTTCTCTGTGCGGGAAGTGACAACGCTAAAGCACTCCAGTGTAAACGGATCAACAAATTCTCCGATTGCTTTTTTAATCAACACGGAAAGAGAACCATCAGCAGCGTCAAACTGAAAGCCCCTGTCTTCCATAAGCTTGACTTCATGCACAATTTTTTTACTAAGAGAACTATTTTTAGCAAGATCAATGCCCAGTTCTTTAGCTTTGTATTCAACATTGCTGCGGCCGGCCATATCGGAAACCAGGACGCGGCGATGGTTGCCGACAATTTCCGGCTTCATATGTTCATAGGCCACGGAATCTTTGATCACCGCGCTGACGTGCACGCCACCCTTGTGGGCGAAGGCGCTGCGTCCGACAAATGGTCGTGAATTCAGCGGCAGAACGTTAGCGACATCGCTTATATAAAAAGAAAGATTGGTAAGTTGCCGGATAGATTCTTCCGGTAAACAATATTTATTCATTTTCAACTGCAGATTGGCAATGATAGGAATTAAGTCGGCATTGCCGCATCTTTCTCCATACCCGTTAATCGTGCCCTGCACCATTTTGATTCCTTCCTGTACGGCGGCGATGGAATTGGCGACAGCAAGTCCGCAATCATTATGCACATGGATACCGCTGATATTCGGAGGAATGAAATCAGAAATTTTCTTCAAAATAGCGCTGATTTCATGTGGCATAGTGCCGCCATTAGTATCGCAAAAAACAATCATGTCCGCTCCAGCAGCAAGTGCCGTTTTCACAACTTTGGTTGCGTAACGCGGGTTATTTTTATAGCCATCGAAGAAATGTTCGGCGTCAAATAGTACTTCTTTGCCCAGGGATTTCAGATATTCGATGGAGTCGTTGATCATGGCCAGGTTTTCTTCCAGATCAATTTTAAGAATTTCGGTTACATGAAGATCCCATGATTTTCCAAATATAGTCACAGCAGGAGTACCGGCTTTTACAAGCGCTTTCAGATTGGGACAGGATTCGGCACGAATATGAGGCTTGCGGGTGCTGCCAAATGCCGTTAATTTTGAATTCTTAAATTGAACAGTTTTGGCCATTTTGAAAAAGCGCATATCTTTAGGATTGGAACCGGGCCAGCCGCCTTCGATGTAATGAAAGTGGGCTTCATCAAAGCGCTGCGCAATGCGCAGTTTTTCTTCCGCGGAGAAATTAATTTGCTCACCTTGTGTGCCGTCCCTCAATGTTGTATCGTAAATCAAAATTTGATTTTTTGTCATTTTGTCCTCTCTTTCAAAAAAAATCCGCTGCCGGGCTTGCCTGGCAGCGGATTAGAATCTAGGTTATTGTGATTTGCAGCTATTCCGCGACCAAGCCTCCTATGGAGAAGCTAATTATAATGCTGCTAATTATTATCTGTGTATTGATTATCGTGTTCATAGTGTAATCTAAAAGTTATGTATCTCTCCAAAAGTATCTCGTATTAACCATCAATCCCGACACGCTACGCTATCGGGATAATTCAACTTACAAGTTCCAGTTCGCTTCGCTTCTGAAACTTGAGTTTCATTAAATATCTAATTTCCCTGTATTTTAATTTTTTGAGATCATTTTGTCAACAAGAAATAATTAATTTAATCAAATATGTCCATCATTTCTGAAATTGCACAAATATATATATGTGTGTGTATCTCACGGCCAGATTGTGCGAAAAACTATCAAATAAGATAATTATTTCATGCTGTTGAACACTATGCGCAGCTTATGTCATAAGTCGGCATATCTTTTGTTTTACTGTATCATCAAAATATACTACTTTGCTTTCTTTGGTTAACTTTGTTGATAACGCAGCCCGGCAGGGAACCCCGGTGCATGCTTGGGCATACCTGGGGCGTTGTCGGCATCCTCAATCACGCAACGGCGTAACCTGCCGAAACTGTTCCTTTGAAAGCGAAATGGTATTAGTTGCGTCATTAACATTTACTCAAAAAAACAAGATTTTCAAAGATGCCACGATGTGTTACTGTAGGTCTAACTAACGAGGCTACTAAAGAGGAATATTGTCAGTACATCAGCATCAAAATCATAATCATAATAATGCCGAAGCATCATGGGGCAAACGCTTAGTTGTTTCCATGGTCATGAATCTGATCATTCCTATTGTTCAGATTTACGGCGGTATTGTCGCAGGCAGTATGGCGCTCATCAGCGATGCCATCCATAATTTAAGCGATTTCATTTCTCTGGTCATCAACTATACAGCGTTGATTATCGGCAAGCGTAGCCCGACATTTAAGCATACGTTCGGTTACAAGCGCGTTGAAATATTTGCAACCTTAATCAGTATAGCAATACTGTATGGCGCCGCTTTCTATATTGCCCTCGAGGCATGGCACAGGTTTAGCGAGCCTCAGCCGATAGCAGGGCAATTAGTTATCTGGATTGCCGGCTTGGGTTTTGTGGGCAATATGATTTCCGCCCTGATGCTGCATGCCGGTTCTAAAGTAAATTTAAACATGAAGAGCGCATTCCTGCATATGCTGACCGATGCTTTGACGTCTTTAGGCGTTGTGGTGCTGGGAATTGTGTGGCTTTTCAGGCCATGGTACTGGCTTGATCCGCTGTTTTCCTGGATCATTGTGACCATGATCTTATATAGCGGCTGGGGATTGTTAAAAGACAGCATTCTTATTCTAATGAACGCCACACCACAGGGTATAGACTTGCAGGAGATTCAAAAAACGCTGGAAGCCATCGGCGGCATCAAAGAAATTCATGATCTGCATGTTTGGAATCCGGCTGCGGAGAGTATCGCTTTGGCTGTTCATATTACTGTTCCCGATCAAATGCTGGGCAAGGTTGATGAGCTGGCCCAGGAGGTAAGATTAATTCTTTCTCAAAAATTCAAGATAGATCATCCGACTTTACAATTTGAATCCAGCACTTGTAATAACGGCCAGCTATTGTGCTATGTTGCAGAGAATGTTCATAAACATCATAACCACGATTAACTGCATCAAGATGAAACGCAATCCATATAGCAATACATACGGAGTCTGAATGATATCAAAGAGGGCGTCAGAATTTACATCTTTCATTGTCATGGACGTGATGGCCAAGGCGGAGGAGTTGGAGCGTGCCGGTGAACATGTTATCCATCTGGAGGTAGGTGAACCTGATTTCCCCACTCCCCAGGTGATTACTGAAGCGGCAATAGCAGCGCTGCAAAACAACAAAACCCGCTATACCCATGCCTTGGGCTTGCTCGAGCTACGCGAAGCCATCTGCCGGTTCTATTTTAATGAATATGGTGTATCGATTATTCCGGAGCAAATATTAGTCAGCACCGGAACATCACCGGCGTTATTATTTGTGATGCTCGCGCTTTTGGATCATGGCGATGAAGTGATCATCTCTAATCCACGCTATCCCTGCTATCAAAATTTTATTTCTGCCGCGGGAGGCAAGCTTAAAGAGATTAAAACTTTCCCGGAAGAAGGATTTCAATACAGACCTAAGGATATTGAAAAGAGCCTGTCACGCAAAACAAAAGGGATCATCATCAACTCCCCATCGAACCCAACCGGCATTGTCATGACTCCTGCGCAATTGCAGCATATCGCGCAGTTTGAAGGGCAATATATCATCTCAGATGAAATCTATCACGGCCTGGTATATGAGGGGAAGGCGCATTCCATATTGGAATTTACGGATAAGGCATTTGTTATCAATGGGTTTTCCAAATTGTATGCCATGACGGGCTGGCGTTTGGGCTATTGCATATTCCCCAAAGAGTTCACCTCCGTGATGCAGCGCATTCATCAGAATTTCATGATTTCCGCCAACGGTTTTATTCAGTGGGCGGGGATCGCGGCCTTGACTCAGGCGGCAGATGATGTCGCCACGATGAGAAATACCTATGATGAGCGCCGCCGCTATATGCTCAAGCGACTGTCGGCAATGGGCTTCACCATTCATGTTGAGCCAACCGGAGCGTTCTATGTATTTGCCGACGCGCGACGATTCTGCACGGATTCCTATAAAGAAGCCTTCCGGATCATTGAAGAAGTAAAGGTAGGAGTATCTCCGGGTATTGATTTCGGCAGCAGCGGGGAAGGGTTCTTGCGGTTTTCTTATGCCAATTCCCTGTCCAACATTGAAGAGGGGTTAAACCGGCTGGAGCGATATTTATCTAAACACACTTAGTCAAGCTTTCTTCAAGGCTTGACTGATGTGCTTTGATCTGAAATTCACAAGCACGACGATCGATTATTGAAATGCAGGAATCGCATATATTAAAGCTCCGACAATAAACGTCAATAGAAAAACTATTGACCCCCAGTGGTTAAGTTTGAAAAATATGACTTGTTCAATAGCTCTAAGCGACCAGAAAATAGCAATTCCGATAAGAACAACATGTCCAAGTCCAGTCGTCAATAATTCTGAAGTATGGAAAAAGCTAATGTATGAAAATAGTAAAAAGCAGAAAGTTAAACATAGATTAAGAACTTGCATTATTCCACGATTTAACAAACTTAATTTGCTTAATTCCATATTCCATCTGAATATTTTCCAAAACAGAACATGAAAGATAGCAAATGCAAGATTATAAAGACTTCCAAATTTCAAGAGTGTTTCCATGTTTCCTCCAATCATTTACTAACGAAAAAATCAGCCGGAGCAAGGCGTGAGCCTTGCGATCGGCTGTATTGACCGGTTATGCAGTGTAATTAATGATTAACCGCATCTTTTATTAACTTTCTAGTCAATAGAATAATTAGCAATGCACTGATTATAGTATATATATACGTTGGCCACATGCTAATGAATATAAAATAGGTATCTTTGGGTATTGTTGGCATTGGCAGATTCCGAAATTTGTAACAAGCAATTGCATAATTTATGGTTCCATAAAAATTGACAATGAATGTGAGGATACAACTTGTCATTGCCAACCACCAACCACATTTCTTAATTTTAAGAATGCCAAACCCTGCTATTAATGTCGCAAGCGGAAGCACAACTGAAAGAAGCAAAGAAGCGGTACTCCAAAGTAAATTTTCTTGTAACGACATTTGTGGGCTAGGATGAAATAAAATATACAATGACCACCAAATATCTTTTGCGTAAAATAATAACTGTAGACCGCCTACAATTATGAAAAACGCGCCAAGAAGATTTATTATTTTTTCTTTATTCATATGCATAACAATTAATAGACGTGACCCTTTATATACCGGGTTGAAACATAATCTGTTTTTTTAGACATGTATTTTCTACACAAATATTTGTTTAAAATCAAATAATTATTATTTAATACTTCCATAAAATGTGTTTATTGTGAAACTCCACTTCTGCAAACGAAGTGCAGCGTAATTGGTAAGTTGAACAATCCCGCAAAAGCGGAGGGTATAATACATCGCAGCTTGCTGCGGAATCTGTTTCCAAAGCTTGCTTTGGGATTCATACCCGTGATTATCAGCAAAAGCGTAATACGTAAAATCAGTGATTATTGGCAAATGATGGTCAGGCTGAATTATTTCCCCCTATAATCACAGGCTGCAAGTGTTCAATTCCGGCGGTTCCATAATTGTAATTTTGTTTCGCCTCAGATATTCCGGGAAACCGTATAGACGCTCGCCCCTGTACTCCATCACCACAGCATCGGCGGGGCAATTATTCAGACAGCCGAAGCAGGCCAGGCACTTTTCCCGATCAACCGTTTGCTTTAAAGGATTAATGGCTTTAGTTGGGCATTTTCTCACGCAGGTTAGACAGCCAATACATTTTTCGGCATCAACCGTGTGCTTGCTGATGGCTTTCTTGTTGAGCCAGACCAGAGGCAGCGTCCGCAAACCTTCTCTTAACGCCAATTCATAACTGACAGGAATTGTTTCACTGCGGGTTATTCTTTCCACAACATCTGCAGTAAAGCGGCGCGCCTGATCAAACGTTGCCGCATTGGGCAGATGCTGTCCGGAAATCTGGTTAGGAGTATTCCATTTAGGCGTTGGATATGAAGCAATATTCCTGAAGGCATCCCTTCCCACAGGGACTCCACCTTTGTCTGCCAAAAATTTGAGAATGTGCGTTGACGCGTTATGCTGATTGCCTTCCGGGCCGCCGAAGGAAACAAAGGCCGCAACTGGTGTTCCCGAGATGGAAGGAATCGTTTCCAGCCACTGGCTGACATTTGCGGGAGTATCATAATAAAATACCGGTGTGCCAATGATGATGAGATCATAATTTGGCAGCAGATTTTTATCGAATTCCTGCATATCATGTACATCTACCGCAAGGCCTTTCCCTCTCAGGATGCAGCCGACTAGCTTGGCATATCGGCGAGTCTGGCCTGTCTGGCTGTACCATAAAACCAGCGCCTCTTTCGGGTTGCGTGTTTTTAAATCAGGATAAGCTGCCCGGCTTTCACGCGTCAGAGAAATCGGGAGGCACAGAGCAGCGCCCACAATAGCACTTTTCTTGATGAAGTCTCGTCGTGTATCCATAGCGCCTCCTTGTGCATGAAAATGATTATGATTGTTAATCTTGCAGCCAAATAATAAATTTATTGTGAGACTCCAATTCCGAAAGCGCAGTAACCTAAAGGTCATCTGCGACGCGACGGAATTGTTAAGTTGAACAATCCCGCTAAGCGGAGGGTATAATGCCCCTCAGCTTGCTGCGACATGTTTCCAAAGCTTGCTTTGGGGTCCCCGTGATTCTCTATCCAATGTTTATTTCTGCGTCTGACCAATTTTTGTGATTGTGCCTTGAGCTGTCGCGCAGAGATTCTCTTTGCCGCCGCTTCCGACATAGATATCGCAGCGGCAGACAGCTTGATTCTTCCCGGCATAGATTACTGTGGCTCGCGCAATAATATATTCGCCGATTACCGGCCGCGTATAGTTTATCTTGAATTCCGATGTGACCACGGCCGGGCCTAAGACACTTCCGCCCACATAGGTAAGCGCGTTGTCCGCCGCGTAGCTGATAACGCCACCGTGTAAAAATCCATTTTGTTGTTTGAGATCGTTTCTAATTGGAACTTTCAATTCGACGCTGCCTTCGGAAAAGCCGGTTAACTCCGCTCCCAGCAGTACGCTGAAAGGTTGTAAGGCAAGCACTTTCCTCCCCAATGTAAGCATGTCATCCATCAGCACATCACTCCTGTGCATTTTCTTCTTTCCCTGATCATGGCAATACTTGAATTATGAAAGACAGATAATGCTAACTAACCTCTGCAAATTACGATATATTTTTTTCACAACTACGAATTTTGGTCAAGCTTGATTTTTCCCAGGTCGGGGAAAATAATCCGTTCTCCCTCCAGACGGTAACCGATAACGGAAATATTCAATTTTTGCATTTCCTGCGTGTAGGCATTTATTCCATCTTCCGGCAGAACCATTATGGGGAGAGAACCTCCCTCATCGGCCTTGCAATGCAGCAGCAATTTTGCCGCAGCCGCCATAACGCTTTTTTCTTTAATATCGGCTAAAACTTCAAAAACATGAGAAATTTTAACTTTAGAGGGGTCAATCAGGAAGAGCTGATGGTTGGTATCGTTGCCGACTCTGAGTTTCCAGCGCATAAGAAGATTAGCCAGACTGATTACTACAAGATCACAATCGCAGGCGGCGAAGATTTCACTAACATGGGGAGAAGGCACAGCACCTACTAAATCTTCTCGGAAAGATATTTCCGCAAAATTCATTTCTGTTTGCCGGGAGCTTGCCGCTGTTGATTTTAATTTTTCGATCTTTTTTACAAATAAAGCAGTCTGCAGGGCAAAGCGGCTGGAATTGAGGGCGCCGATTACCGCTACCTGGGTTATAGAATCACCATCTTCCATAAAAGACCAGACGCCGTGGTAGTTATGCTCAAAAAGAGATTTGCCTACGCCCTTTTTCCCGCCGCCGATTTTTCCCCGATGAATTACAAAGATATTTCCCCAGGCATCCTCGGCAAATGCACCGCCGGTTTTTCGGTCAATTCCCTCCCAGGGGAAGTTAATTTCGGCAGTTATGGAAAGAATGTTTGTCTCTTTGGGTTTACCCCTGCCAAAGGCATTCCAGTAACGAACTTCATTAATAGTGTGAGAAAATAACCAAATACCCAGCTTTCTTGACCATAAAACTTTTGCCGGAGAACTTGCTCCCTGATGTCCCAGCTTTACTTTTATTGTTTCGTCGATAAACGGTTTAAATTTTTTGATAAACAGTCGAGTATATTTTTTGATAGCCGCTTGATCTGTAATAACTTTAAGCATCATCAGCTTCCTAGAATGTTATTCCTTAATCACGGGTATAATACCCCAACGCAAGCTTTGGGGTATTATACCCTCCGCTTCGCGGGATTGTTCAACTAACCAATTCCGTCGCGCTGCGCTTTCGGAATTGGAGTTTCAGCAATAATATATGAGAAAACGTTACTAATCCAGCCGTTTTTTAAAGCGGCTGATTGCGCCGGAAAAGACGATAATTCCTAAAATAGCCAAGGCTAGATATTGCTGCCAGAGGACATCCAAACCGATACCTTTCAGAAATATCCCTCGGATGATAACCAAGAAATAGCGCAGCGGGTTTATATAAGTCAGCCACTGTACCACCTCCGGCATATTGGCGATGGGGAAGACAAAGCCGCTCAGAAAAAAGGCGGGCATGAGAAAAAAGAAAGTAGACATCATTGCTTGCTGCTGTGTGGCGGATATGGTCGAAATAAAAAGCCCGGTTCCCAAAGTAGAGAGCAAAAACAGACAGGTGGCAAAAAATAAAAGCAGGATGCTGCCATTCAACGGTATGCCAAACCAGAAAATGGCAACGAAGATAACTGCAAACATTTGGCACAGAGAAATAATTATATAAGGGATTGTCTTCGCGATAATAAACTCAGAGGCCTTCAAAGGGGTCACGATTAGTTGTTCCATTGTGCCTCCTTCTTTTTCCTTGATGATCGCCATGGATGTCAAAAGCAATGATATGAACATGACCAAAAAGGCGACAATCCCCGGAACGAAGAAGTATTGACTATCCAGATTGGGGTTGTACCAGGTTCTGATGCGGGCATCAATCTGTCCATAGCTCAAATGCTGAGCATAGATCTCACGGATGGTTTCGCGATTGAATTTGCCGATAACAGAGGAAGTGTAAGCCATTCGCACGTTGGCCATGTTACTCGTGCTGCCGTCGGCCAAAATTTGGATTGGCGCTGTTTGTCCCTTTCTGATAATGTCGGCAAAATCAGGATTTATTTTAATACCCATATCAACTTTGCGCCGCAGCAATAACTTTTCGAGTTGACGATCATCGCTTACGTTATATTTGATATGGAAAATATTGCTGCCGGTAAAGTCTGCCACAAGTTTGCGGCTTTCGTAAGTTTGTGAATAATCCAAAAGAGCCACGCTGATATTGCGAATGTCGTAATTTACGACATAGCCGAAAACCAGCATCTGAATAAAAGGAGAAACAAAAAGCAGCACGCGATAGCGTTTGTCCCGCAGCAACTGAATGAATTCTTTACGTACCAGTTCTCTGATTCTTAGCCAGCTCATAGACCTTCTTTTTTCAATAATCTGTAGTTTAATGCAGTCAATATTATAAACATAATCCCTAAAACCAGCATGCTGGGCCACAGATAAGCAAAACCCAGATTCCGCAAATATATGCCCCCCAGGATATCAATATAATATTTTGCGGGAACGATATAAGTCACCAACTGCAAAATAGTCGGCATATTGATAATGGGAAAGACGAAGTCGGAAAGTAAAACCGAAGGTAAATAAGTTACCATAAACGCCACCTGGTTGGCGATGAGCTGTGATTTTGTGGCATTGGAAATTAATAGCCCCAGAGCCAGGGCGACTCCCAGATAAAGGGAGGTTGCAGCAATCATCAGCCAGAAATTTCCCTTCATGACTACGCCGAATAGTAATTGGCCTAAGAGAATCGCTATTAACACATCAGTCAGTCCGATGAAAAAATAAGGAAGAGCTTTGCCCAATAGTAATTCACCGGCTCTGATCGGCAGCGATTTTATCGTTTCCATTGTTCCATTTTCGTATTCTCTGGCAATGATGAGCGAGGTCAAAAAGGCGCAGACGAGCATGATGATAATTGCTATAATTCCAGGGACAATGAAATTGCGGCTCTCCAGATCTTCATTAAACCAGACACGGATGCGGCCGTCCACGGGAGGCCTGATCTTTTCCATGCCCTGCCGATTCAGGAAGTTAAAAAGGAGTGTTTGGTTATATTGTTCGGTGAAGGCAATCATATATCCGTTAATGATGCCGGCAAAATTGGGATCGCTGCCATCGATGATTATCTGGAGTGGAGTTTCCCGATCGGCGCTCAGGCTCTTCATAAAGTCGGGCGGAATAACGATGGCGACCGTGGCGCGGTCATGATCCAGGTAATCGGCGGCATCTTTGGTTTGTGCCAATTGTGCGGCGACATGAAAATAGGGAGAGGCGTCCAGCTTGCGGATGAAATCGCGGCTCATTTCGGAATGATCATAATCAACAATGATTGTTTCTACATTGTCAACGTCCAGGCTCAGGGCATAACCAAAAAGGATTACCAATAGAAAAGGAATGGCAAAGGCCATATACAAGCTGCGGTAGTCTCTGATCAGATGAAAAAATTCTTTGCGGACAAGCGCTTTGATTCTTAAAAAATTCAAGAGTCGCTCCTCTTCATCAAAGTTACGAATGCATCGTTCAGATCGGCGGCAGGATTCTGCGGACATGCATCCGCAATGATTTCGGCAGGCGTTCCTGAAGCAACAATGTTGCCATCGTTAATCATCACAATGCGTTCGCAGAAGCGCGCCTCGTCCATATAATGTGTAGTGACGAATATGGTTATTCCTTCTTTAGCCAGTTGTTTGATAAAATTCCAGAAATGCTGTCTTGTGACCGGATCAACGCCGGAAGTAGGTTCATCGAGGAAAAGTATCTCCGGCTTGTGCAGAAGAGAGCAGCCCAGCGCCAATCTTTGACGCCAGCCCTGCGGCAGTTCTTTTGTCAAACGATTACGCACTTCCTGCAATCTGGCGATATCCAAAACCCAGTTGATGCGCTCTTTCCATTGATCCTGCGGTACACTATAAACACCAAGATAGAAGCGCAAATTTTCGAATGGTGTTAAATCTTCATAGAGAGAAAATTTTTGTGACATGTAACCAATGGAATGCTTGATTTCTTCGGACTCTTTCATAATGTCATGCCCGGCAACTAATCCCGCGCCGGATGTGGGTGTGATTATGCCACAAAGCATACGAATTGTAGTGGACTTGCCCGAACCGTTGGCGCCGAGAAATCCGAATATCTCACCTTTATTAACGGAGAAGGAAATTTTATTAACGGCGACAAAATCGCCGAATTTCTTTTCCAAATTGGTAACAGAGACGGAATTAGAGTTGGAAAGTGTCATGTGCCAAATCCTTGTCCACTTCTTTAATACGTTCGATAATGGCTTCTTCCAGAGTTTTAAAACTGCCGCGAATAATAGCGGGAGTTGCTGTGTCCAGAAGAATGGAATTATGCATCAGGCCGAGCTGATCGCACAATTCTCCTTCATCGAGATAGGCGGTGGAAACCAGAATGGTCATGCCTTCTTGTTTCATATTGCCCAATATTTCCCAGAATTCATGCCGCGATACCGGATCAACGCCGTTTGTCGGTTCGTCGAGAATCAGCAATTGTGGTTCATGCACCAGCACGCAGGCCAGCCCCAGCTTTTGTTTCATCCCCCCGGAAAGATTACCGGCCAGCCTGTCCACAAAAGGCAGTAAATTAGAAAAGCCGAGATATTTTTCTTTTCTGATTTTTCGTTCTTTTTTTGGAATTCCAAAAATGTCCATGAAAAAGGTTATGTTTTCTTCAACCGTCAAATCCTGATAGAGGCCGAAGCGCTGGGGCATGTAACCAATGATATTTTTAATCTTCCGCCGTTCTTTTACAACATTCAGGCCATTTATATAAATTTCCCCCTGCGTTGGTTTGATCATGGTGGCAATTAGCCGCAGAAGAGTTGATTTACCGGCGCCGTCGGAACCTACTAAACCAAAAATATTGCCTCTATCGATAGAGAAAGAAACGTCTTTGACTGCCTCGACAAGATCAAAACGCAGGGTAACATTCTTGACTTCCACCATGGGCCGGGAATTTTCCTGGGGAGTGATCATTGGAGCGCTCACTATTGTGCCAGCAATGCATCGGCTGGCATTCCCGATTTGAGTTCAAAGTTGGGATTGGCAATGGATACCTTAACCAGATACACCAATTTGACCCGTTCTTTTTTTGTCTGGATGATTTTTGGCGTAAATTCTCCTTCCGGGGAGATGAAAGATACATATCCCGTGTAGCTTTTGCCGGGGAATGTATCTACTCTCACCTCAACTTTTTGGTTGGGTTTGACTTTGCCGATTTCTGTTTCATCAACGAATATTTTCAGATCAACCCGGGAAAGGTCGGAAATGGTGATTACTTCGCGTCCGGCATTCACGGTTTCACCGGGTTCGATATTGCGGCTGGTTACTACACCGTCCATCGGTGATTTTAAATGGGTATAGCTTAACTGGATCGAAGCCTGGTTTAAAGCCGCCCTGTTGGCATTAATCTGTGCAATCGCTGTTTCGATATCCTGTTTGGCTGCGTCAATTTTAGTCAGATTGCCCTGCGCCAGGTTTAAAATGGATTCGCTTTCGATAAGTTTAGATTTGGCTACTTCATAGGTTAGTTTCATGGAGTCGCGTTCTTTTTCAGTGACCACGCCCTTGCTGAATAGCTCTTCGAAGCGTTTGTAGTTTTTTTCAGCATCTTTTAATGTGTCTTGAACGCTTCTTACGTTTGCCGTGGCCCTGGCTACTTCCGAGGGCAGCGTTTTCTTGCCGATATCCAGCACTGTTTCCAGTTGATGTTTTGTTTTTTGCGCTCGATCCAGGTTTGCTTTGGCTTGATCATACCGTGATTCAAATTCCGCACGGTCCAGCTCAGCGATAATCTGATTATTAGTAATGGATTGCCCCTCCTGAATATTGACTCGAGCGACGCGCCCGGGCACCTGAAATGATAATTTTGCCTGTGTTGTTTCGATTGTGCCGGAATATGAAAGTTCTTTTTGCTGATTATTTTTCTGGCCGAAATAAACAAGTAATCCGACAGTCACAAAGAGAATTATAAAAACAATAATAATTATTCTTTTTTTCAACGCTCAACCTCCGTTTTTCATTTTATTGTTGAAACTCCAATTCCGAAAGCGCAGCGCAGCGGAATTGGTAAGTTGAACAATCCCGCGCAGCGGAGGGTATAATACCCGTGGATCCGCAGGATTTAACCTGCTACCTGTTGGGATTGTGCCATCCCATTGGTCATCGTTTTATCGCCCTTAATACCAGCCTGGCCACCTCGTCGCCAATATTGCCTTTGAATTTTTTATCGTGAGCTCTAACCTCTGCGGGCAGCCATATTTGTCTGTCTTTTATCGGAACACTTCCCTTGTAAAAAAGAATCGTTCCCAGAATCATCATGTGGATAAGAAAAGGAATGGTTTCAGTAAATATTCCTTTCTTTCTTCCTTTATCGAGAATGCCGATCAAAATTGTCACGACTGAAGCTATGTCTTCGACGACAATGCGCGGCAGGGTTGCGCCGCCAGAGGCAATCTCCCGCATCATGATCGGCGGCAATTCCGGATTCTTATCCACGGCATTAGCGATATAATGTATATAGGCCTTGAGCTTTTCTTCCGGCTGATCAACTTTGGCCACAGCTTCGGCAATATTTTGGGCGATATTGCCAAGAACCTGATGGATGACATTGGCGTAGAGAGTATCTTTATCGCCGATCTGATAATAAAGAGTGGCTTTGTTCACACCAGCGCGCTCGGCAATTTCATCCACATGGGTTCCATTGTAACCCTTTTCGGCAAATACAGCCCGCGCCGCCGTTAAAATTTTCTCAGCGGTCTTGCCTGGTTTTTCTATATCAATTGCTTTTTTAATCAAACGCTTCACCAATCTCTTTTGTTATTCCGAGAAGTCTTTGTCTCAGTCTCGTTTGTCATTCCCGCGAAGGCGGGAATCCAGTAATACAGAAACGTTTTTTCAATGCCGTCACCTTTTAACCGTACGGTTTAACCGAATAGTTAAATATTTACAGGAAAATGTCAAGAATAATTTTTTATCTATATGTAATCAGTGAATAATTATTGACTTGCCGAATCGTTTAGTTTAATGTCTTTCTAAACTCAAAACAATAAATACCAAATTGGCGGAAAGAAGCAGATAGCATTTATCTGGAAACTATATAAACAATAGTTATTTGAGACTACCTCGACAGATATGCGAAGTCTTAACGTAATTGCGTCTGACATTCTGATGGGAATTGTAAATATATTGGCAGTTAAAGTATGTTGAATCCAAAACCGAATTAACATATAATAATTGCGTTCTTTTCATAAATACAAGGAGGCCGAAATGCAAGTTAATCGTCACAAGGTTTATGAGAATAAAAAATTTCGACCGAAAGATTTATCCAATGCGCTGATTTCTATTATGGATGAATTAAACATCCCGGAAGATGCGATAGTGCTTTCCGGAACGTTCAGAGCACGAAACGGCGAAACGGAAAGCAAAGAAATTGATTTATCCGACCTTGCCGCTATCCGTGATTTTGAAGGGCAAACCAGTGCCATAAACTTGTCCTATCCCACGGATCTGATCAAAGGTCACAAAAAGGATAATTCAATCAGTTTCTGCAGCTACGAAGGAGATATTCTCCTGAACGTCTGTACCAATAACTTCCCTTCAATTCAAAGCATTATGGACAAGCTTGAAGATCAGCTAAAGCTGAACGAGAGGCCGGAGAAAATACAAAGCAAGCGTAGCCTGTCTCCTTTTGAAGGAAAGGCAGAAACAAAGGAAACCACAAGCACAAGCCCGGAAATATCCAAATCTGCGTCCTGTTTTTTGTCCTACAGGTTTAACGCCCGGGTAAAATTTCTGGCGCCGGAATTGTCGCGTTTCCTCACATTACTGGATATCAAGGTCGTATCTGGTATCGGATATGAGCGGCGGCGCGTAGCGCGAAAAGTATCAGGCCACCCAAAATCAGGTTATGATTTTTTCATATATCTGATTACACAAGATGACGAGGATACCTGGACTGAAGATGAATTGGCCTTAGCCTATGGCGAAGGAGTACCGGTAATAATTCTAGTGGAAAAGGGGTCGAAAACCGGCAAGGAAATTATCGGCGGCCACGAATACATTGAATTCGATGGTGATCACATCGGAGATACTTTTATTGCCATTCTGGAAGCAATAAATTTCATAAAGGATCAAAAAGAACTGGCAGTAGACCAGCAATCAGGTTTGCCGGAGGATTAAATAACCGCTCAAACGAATATCTTTTGGGCAACAGGCCATTGAGAATTAAACCTGAGAAAAAAATATGGAATATCTGCGCGATCAGAGTTTAATTCTTATGCCCGGCCTTGATGGGACGGGATTATCTTTTGAACCGTTGCTGAAGTTTATTCCTGAAGATGTCAACATCACTACTGTTCGTTATCCGGCTGATAAACTTTTGTCCTTCGAAGAAACTGTGGAGTGCGCGGCAGCGCAAGTCGCCCCAGGACCACCCCGGATAGTTATTGCAGAGTCATTTTCCGGCCCTGTGGCCGTGCAAATGATCGCCTCCGGGAGTATCAAGGCAAAGGCGCTGGTCTTATGTGCAACTTTTGCTAAATCGCCACATCCGATTATATGGTCTGTTATCCGTTTTCTACGGCTGCCCTTGCTGATCAGGCCGGAGATGCCGGCGCTCTTTTTTAAAATCATCCTGGGGGATAATAAACTCATTGCCTCTCTTGGGCCTTTATGGAAAAAGGTGCACGCGGATGTTCCCGCGCGTGTGATGGATCACCGCCTGGGACTTATTAATCGGGTGGACGTAACGAAGTGGCTTACGAAATTATCTTTGCCTTGCTTATATCTGCAGGCAACAGATGACCGAGTAGTTTCATCCTCATGTCTGACCGATTTTAAACGTTGCATCCCGCATCTAGTCATCAAACGGATAAAAGCACCGCATTTTATTCTGCAGGCCAAGCCTCAGGTATGCCTTGAGGCCATAGAAGAATTTTTGAGTTTTATTAATCAGAAAAAATAAGAAGTCCATATATTTGTAAGGAATGTTCGCAATCGTTCACTACAATCATACTTGCCGTCTCGATATCATCATTGATTTGAAAATGGGATACATGGGGTCGTTGAAGAACACTATGTTTTAGTGGGGCTGTTCAAAAATATTCAGATGCAAGGCGCGCAAAAAAACAAACCGCGAGGCGTATATGGATATACGTTGAGAGGTGTGTTTTGCAGCGCAATCCCGCCTTAGGCGGGACAGATGAGCGTTTTTCAACAGGCCCCTACAGGGATGGTTTCCGATCCCCTGCCTCAAGCAAGGGATCGGAAACGGATTAACTATTTCTTTTTACCTGCTGGTTTTGCAGCACCAGCAGCTTTTGTATCGAGAAGTTCCACTTCAAAGACCAGTGTCGCGCCACCCGGAATAACGGGTGGTCTTCCAATATCGCCGTAAGCAACGTTGGGGGGGCAGACCAGCTTGGCCTTGCCGCCGACTTTCATCTTGGACACACCCTCGGACCAGCACTTCATAACCTGGTTGAGCGGAATTTCTGCCGGCTGTCCGCGTTGCACGGAGCTGTCGAATGCCTTCCCGTCAATCAAAGAACCGGTGTAGTGCACCTTGACTATGTCTGTGCTTTTGGGCTGTTTGCCGGTTCCCGCTTTGATGGGTATATAGATAAGTCCGGAATCAGTCTTCTGGGCTCCCTTTTCCTTGGCAGCGTTTTCTAAAAAGTCCTTGGATTTGGCCTTTTCCTTATCCGCTGAGCTTTTTATTCTTGTCTGGGCAAGCTCGCTAATCTGCTGCTTATAGGCTTCCGGTTCGGCAATTATTTTTTTGCCATTTGCCTTATCGGCGAATCCCTGCTGCACAAAGTCAAATTCATCTGCAGACAAGTTGAAAAAAACAAGCTGCTTCGCAAGTTCAACGCCAATTGCATATAGAGCTTTCTGTTCTTCGGTTGATGGATCTGACGAGGCAAAAGCCGGGACCGCCAGCATGACAACAAGAATGGTAACGATGATTTTACGCATAATATTCCTCTCCATGGTGATTATTTTTTTTGATATGAGTTTTTCTCTCAATACCTGAATGTGAGAACTATAAAACTAACTATCTTTTTAGTCAACTATATGTTTATGAAAAAAACTGAACTTTGATGATTTTTGATATTGAACGGGAGGGCTTTATCCTCGAGAAATTAATAATCTGGGCAATAATTAAGATCAAATTATAATTTTCTTGACTTTATCTGCTTTTGTGATAATTTCATTACCCAGCGGTGATTTAAGGTAAATTGCTCCGCTTAATAAATGTGCTAAAGCACTGAAGAATCAATTGCCAGCAAATTGAACCCGTGCTTTGACACGGGTTTTTTTATGAGACTCAAACTTCAAAAGCGCAGCGCATTGAAGTTTGTTAGTCGAATTATCCCGCGAGTAAAACGAAGCGGGATTAATGAGACCTTTCTCAGAAACGAAGTGCTATAGGATATTATACCCATTATTTGAATAATTTTACCTGTTGTAAAATGATTTTGCAAAGGAGACTGTTAACATGCAGATTTCGTCAGAAAGCGTCAAGGTAGGTCATCCGGATATTGTCGCCGATGTCATTGCGGCCAATGTTATTGCGGAAATACTGAAAGAGGAAAAGAAAATAGGCCTGGATTTGAGCAACATGCCTCACTGCGGTATCGAGGTTTTTTTGGGCAAAGGCATATGTCTTGTCGGTGGAGAGGTGAGAACAAGGGCTTTTGTTGATATTGACGAAATTGCCCGGCAATCAGTTCTGTCTATCGGCTACAACCACGCGGCGGTAGGGTTAAATGGCCACTTGATGGGTGTCTTAAATGCCATTATTCCCCAATCTCCGGATATCAACCAGGGTACAAGTTGTCTTTTGAACAAGGATCATGAGATCGGCGCCGGAGATCAGGGTATTATGTACGGCTTTGCTTGTGATGAAACGCCGGAGCTTCTGCCTCTTCCCTATGTTCTGGTCAACAGGATGATGCGGGCTTATGAGAACTGCGGCGATCCTATTTTTGCTCCGGACGGTAAGGGTCAGGTTTCGGTAGATTATAATATGAAGACAGGCAAACCGCTTCGACTGGCCAAGGTACTTATGTCCAATTCTGTTGATTACCGTTTCGTCAAGGGCAACAGGAATAAAGTCAGGCAGAAAGCCCAAAAAATTGCGTTTGATTGTTTGAAAGATTGTGTCGATAAAAAAACAGAATTTATCTTTAATCCCACGGGCGAATGGGATGCCATCAATTCCTGCAGTGCTGCCGATTCCGGTGTGACAGGCCGTAAACTGGTTGTGCAGTTTTATGGCGGCTATCCCGGCGCACAACTCGGTGGTGGTGCTGTAGTGAATAAAACTCCGGAAAAAGTTGATTGTTCTGCCGCCTTTGGCGCCCGCAATGTGGCAAAAAATATTGTAGCCGCAGGACTCGCCTCCAAATGTTCTGTCCAGCTGGCCTACGCTATTGGAATTGCTCGTCCCTTTTCCATTTATGTCAATACGTTTGGAACAGGGAACATTTCCGACGAAAAGCTGGAAAAAGTCATTGAAGAACTCTTTGATCTTACCCCGGAAGGTATGATTGAAAGATTTGATTTGCTCAACGCTGATATTTACCGGAAGATTCCCCGGACGCTTTTCCTGGATAACTACCCCTGGGAAAAAACGGATATGATCAGGAAATTGCAAAAGGCAGCCAAAGCGTGATACCTTTTCGCTTCCAAAGGATAACGCGACGAGGTGACCAACAAAGTTAGCCAAAGACCGGTTACGCATCCCGCAGGGGAGCGTATGATAAATAAGTTTTTTACCTTACCGGTAATTACCGCCTGCAAGGTGGTAACTTACAAGCGAATTGGTATAAGTGTTTTGTGGATAAAATTTCCCAGGCCGAAGGAATCCCTTGAAAATAAATGGTTTCCACCTTCGGCCTTTTTTAATGAGACCCAGGTTTCAGAAACGAAGTGCGCTGAAACATGCAGATCGAATTATCCCGCGAGAGCAGCGAGTAGGGATTAATGACACCTTAACCAGAAACAAAACGCAGTAACCTAAATAACCTGAAGGTCACCGTGGGGTCATCTGCAACTGAAACATGCAGGTCGAATCAATGAAACTCAGATATTACAAGCGTAGTGCAGTAATATCTGTAAGTTGAATTATCCCGCCAATGGCGGGACGAAGCAGATTGTATAATACTTTTGCCTTGCAGTGAAAATGGGATTATTATCAGTGAGAAAAATTATTTTTAAAAAAAATACAGAAGATATTGAACCTCTCCGGAATCTTCTGGAACAACTTAATCAATCTAATCCCAAAGTTAATGTTGGCGGGCTGGTTGGTGCGGCACGTTCCTACCTGGTTTCCCTCCTTTTTGCCCGTTTGGAGAAGACTCTTCTTGTCGTTTGCCCCGAAGAAAATGAAGCCGCGGCATTCGCGCGTGATCTGATCCTGTTTTTAGGGGAAGAAAATGTAATTTATTACCCGCCGCTTGATTTCCGGGCAATCGACATGTTCGCTTTGCAGAAGGAGGAAGAATTAACGCGTCTTGCAGCCCTGGCCAGACTGCAAATAAACCCGCAAACAATTGTGGTTATTTCCGTGATTGCTTTAATGCAAAAAGTAATGCCTTTCAAGCAGTTCAATCAGTATCTGCGAATAATTTCTACGAGCGATACACTGAACCGGGAAGATTTTGGCGAGCACCTGCTGTCCGGTGGTTACAAAAGAGTCAGCCTTGTGGAGGAGGCAGGTGAATTCAGTATCCGCGGGAATATCATCGATATATTTCCGCCTACGGAAAAAACCCCACTGCGTTTGGAAATGTCCGGCGACGAAATTGAATCTATTTGCACATTTGATTGTGTTTCTCAACGCTCTGTTGGTTTAGCGGATGCTTTTGTTGTGTCGCCGGCCAGCGAAGTGATTATCACTTTGCCGGGGCTGGAGCTGGCCACGCGCAATATTAAGCGTCGTGCCGATGATCTTTCCCTTCCCCGCGAAATTCGCAACCGTCTGGTGGATACACTGCAAAATAATCTGGCCAATGCCATAAATCCTTTATTTCTGCCGCTTTTTTATGAAGCATACGACAATAGCGGTGAAGCACCCCAAAATAAGTTATCGAGCTTTTTTGAATATTTGTCGCAAAATACCCTGGTGATTTTGGATGATTCGTTGGCGATAAGCCAGACTGCTCCAAGTATTGAACAGAATATTGACAAATTGCTGTTCAAAGCTAAAAACAGCGGCAAGTTTTATCTCGAGAAAGAAAGCGCTTATATTGATCTGGCAAACATTTTAGCCGGAATGGAGCGATTTGGGCAAATTTCCCTGACGGCTCTTCGGTTGGATGAAGGTGTGGACAACGCATCCAGAACTATTGTTTTTGAAACTAGCCAAAATCTGCAACGCGAAGAAACTCAAATAGGTGAGATCAAGGAAGATACTCTTTTGCGGCAAACTGCCCAAAAAATTAAATTGTGGCTTTCCTTCGACATGTTGATTATTTTTATGTGTCCGACACCGGAGGATTTGCACCGGATGCAGCACCTGCTTTTAGCCTATGATTTACCCGTGCAGATTAGACCTTTGCCAGATTCGCTTATCGACTTTATCAACCGGTGGGAAGGCCATCCTCAACTCGTTTTATGGGAAGGGAAGATCTCGTCGAGCTTTATCTTTCCGGCAATGAAGCTGGCTGCCTTAAGTGAGGAGGAAATATTTGTAAAAAAGGTGACCCGTCGCCGCTTGCGGCCAACGCGGGAAAGTATTTTCCTTAAATCTTTCGGTGATTTAAAAGAAGGTGATTTTGTCGTCCACACTGATTTTGGTATTGGCGTTTATCGTGGACTGCAAAAAATTAACGTCGGTAAAATCGAAAACGATTTTTTAGTCATTGAGTATTTGGATGGCGATAAACTCTACCTGCCGGTTAATTCTCTGGAGAAAATTCAAAGGTACCTTGGTGCCGATGGTTATGTGCCGAAAATTGATAAGATGGGCGGAGCTTCCTGGGATGCGGTAAAGGAAAGGGTTAAAAAATCAGTGCGGGAGGTTGCTGAGGAGCTGGTTGCCATTTATGCCGCCCGTGAAGTAATGGAAAGAAAATCATTTTTACCGCCGGATCGGATTTATGAAGAATTTTGCTCTACCTTTGAATTTGAAGAAACGCCTGATCAGGCCAAAGCTATTGAAGATGTTCATCTGGATATGGATGATGTAAAGCCGATGGACCGGTTAATTTGCGGCGATGCCGGTTTCGGCAAAACAGAAGTTGCTATCCGCTCAGCCTTCCGGGCTGTTATGGACGGCAAACAGGTTGCCGTTCTTGTGCCCACAACAATTTTGGCCGAGCAACATTACCAGACGTTTGTAAGCAGGCTTCGTGATTTTCCTATTCGTGTAGAAGTGCTCAATCGCTTTAAGAGTGCGGCCGAACAAAAGAAAATTATAGAAGAAATAAAAAGTCAAAAGATAGATATTGTCGTAGGAACACATCGCCTGATTCAAAAAGATGTTGAATTTAAAGAACTGGGACTGGCAATCATTGATGAAGAGCAGCGTTTCGGCGTGGCGCACAAGGAAAAGCTGAAAAAAATGCGCACACTTGTCGATGTGCTGACTCTTTCGGCAACGCCTATCCCGCGTACGCTTCATCTTTCCCTTGTAGGTATCAGGGATCTGTCCATCATTAACACGCCGCCGGAAGACAGAGTGCCCATTAAAACATACGTGCTGGAGTTTGATGAAGATGCAATTAAAGCTGCGGTGGAAAAAGAGTTGGCGCGTGGAGGGCAGGTATTTTTTGTCCATGACCGGGTACGCTCCATTTATTCGATCGCGCATCTTATTTCGCGGCTTGTGCCGCAAGCGAGGGTCGGTGTCGTTCACGGGCAAATGAAACCGGCGGAAATTGAAAAAGCAATGGCGCAATTTGTGAGAAGGGATTGTGACGTTCTGGTGTGCACCACCATCATCGGCTCCGGTCTGGATATTCCCACGGCCAATACGATCATTATTAATCGCGCCGACAGATTCGGACTGGCGCAACTCTACCAGATACGCGGTCGTGTTGGCCGAGCCAATAAGGAAGCTTTTGCGCACCTGCTTTTGCCGAAAGGATCAATGCTTTCGCGCGAAGCACTGAAAAGGCTGCAGGTGATCAAAGAATTTTCCGAGCCTGGTTCCGGCTTTCGGATCGCCTACAACGATCTGGAAATCCGCGGCGGCGGCAATTTGCTTGGACTTTCCCAGGCAGGTCATATAAGTGCTGTCGGTTACGAACTTTATACGGAGTTAATGGAAAAAACCGTTCGGGAAATTAAGGGTGAAAAGGTGGACGAAGAAGAAATACTACCGGAAATTCAATTGGGAGTCTCTGCCTTCATTCACGAGGAATATGTTCAGGATGTCCACCAGCGGCTGGTGTTATACAAAAGAATTTCTCTTGCCGCTACTGATGAAGATATTAATCAGATCAAAAGTGAATTGCAGGATTGTTATGGCGCATTGCCCGCATCCGTGGAAAATTTGTTGCAAGTGATCATCATAAGAAATAGTTTAAAGCCACTGAAAGGAAAAAAAATGGGCTATGACGGCAAATATTTGTATATTCATTTCCGGACTACAACTCCTGTTGATCCGGGAAGGATTATCGCACTTTATCGTAAGAAAATTAAGGAAATACGCTTTACCCCGGATTACAAATTGTACATCCCCGCTCCCGGTCTTCCCGAAATAGAAAGATTGATACAAGCCAATTTGTTATTAAAGATGCTTGCTCAATAAACGCAAGCAGGATATGAATAAACGTTATGAATAATGTGAATCCGCATTTATCCCCCAAAATAATGTCTTTATTGTTGAACCCTCGGTATGTCTTATTTGTACTGGCACTTTTTTTTATTGTTGCCTGCGACAAAATTAATATTTTTTCAAGACCTTATGTAGCGACTGTAAACGGCGCCAAAATTTATCTTGATGAATATCAGTCCCGATTAAATCAAAAGATGCCCATGCTGCCGAAAGATCTTTTGTTAAATCAGTCCAATTATAAACGCCTTGAAGAAGAAGTTCTGGATGCAATGATTACAGAAAAAATCATGTACTTGCGCGCGCAGGAATTGAATATTTCCGTAAGCGCTGGAGAGCTTGAAGATAAAATTAGCGAAGTTATGAAAGACTACGGAGAAGATTTTGCCAATTTGCTTGTGCAGGAAAATGTCAGATATGAAGACTGGAGAGATGATATAAAAAAAGAAATGCTCTTTAAAAAACTTGTTGCGGTTGATGTCAATGCCAATATTCGTGTATCCGACGATGAAGCGGAAGACTATTTTCATGAGCACCGTAATAATTACAAAGTGGAATCCCGGGTTAGAGTTGCTCAAATAGTCGTTCGCGATCTGGCCAAAGCAAATGAAGCTGAGGCGAGATTGAATGCCGGTGATGATTTTACCCGAGTCGCAACAGAGATGTCGATAAGCCCGGAAGCAATTCGTGGCGGAGATTTAGGGTTTATTGCCCGTCAGATCATGCCGGAACCATTGGACGACACCATTTTTAAATTACCGGTCAATAAAGTAAGTTCTATAGTGCAAAGTCCTTATGGTTTTCATATTTTTAAGGTTTTAGAAATTCAGCCGGCAAAAACCAGAAATTTTGCGGATATGAAAGAAGAGGTAATCGCTGAAATTCGGGCGCAAAAGGAAGATGCGGCTTTTACTACCTGGCTTGAAGCGTTAAAAATGAAAGCAGTAATCAAAAAGGAAAGTACAGTACTGAGAGAAAAAATTCAGAAACGAAGCTAGGAGGGGGAAACTCTATGGAATTGTGCAAAAGATTTGTTTTAATCATATGTAGTGTAATACTTTTGTGCGTGCCGGTTGGCGCCGAGGTTGTGGATAAAATTATTGCTGTTGTAAATAATGAGGTAATTACTCTTGCCGAATTTAATAAGTCGTTTGAACCTTACCTTAAAAATATCGAGGATAATTATAAGGGCAAAGATAAGGAAGCAATCATTAACCAGACTAAAGAAGTTTTCCTGAAACGTCTTGTTGATAGTTTACTCATTGAGCAAGAAGCAAAAAAAGCAGGCAGGGGCATGGAGATTAAAGATGAAGAAGTCATGGATGTGATCAAGGATATGATAGCTAAAAGAAAGTCCAACATGGAAGATTTCAAAAATAGTCTTGCCCATGAAGGTAATTCTCTTGAATCTTTGAAAAAAGATATAAGAAGTCAGATGATGCGTATGCGGTTATTGCGGCGGGAGATTAAATCCAAAGTAATTGTCAGCGATGAGGAAATAGGTGAGTACTATAACAAAAACAGGCAGGACTACGAAGGCAAAGAAGCAGTCAGGTTAAAGCAAATTTTCTTAGCAATTCCCGCTAAAGCGGATAAGAAAACAAAGGCGAAAATAAAAGCTGAAGCTCAACAGTTGCGTAAACGCGTCCTTGCTGGTGAGCCTTTTGAATTGCTGGCCGTACAATATTCTCAAGGGCCAGGGGCGGCCCAAGGTGGTGATATCGGTTTTATTGAGAAAGGCACAATCATTGCCGCAGTGGACTCAGTGGCGTTTAACCTGCCGATGGAGCAAGTGAGCGAAGTGATAGAATCCGGCATCGGATTTCATATTATTAAGATTGTGGATAAAAAAGGAGCCGGCTTAAAGCCCATAGCGGCAGTGCGGGAAGAAATAAAGACAAAAATCGAAGATGAAAAATTAGAAAAGAAATATGAAGAATGGATCACTTCTATCCGGAAAAAATCGTTTATTGAAATAAAAATGTAATTAGCAGTAAAGTAATATATGGATGCAATAAGAATCAAAGGCGCTTCCCAGCATAATTTAAAAAATATAAGTTTAGATATACCTCGTGATAAGCTTGTTATCATTACCGGTGTTAGCGGTTCCGGTAAATCTTCGTTGGCATTTGACACGATTTATGCCGAAGGGCAAAGGCGCTATGTAGAATCACTTTCTACATATGCCCGCCAGTTTATCGGGCAAATGGACAAGCCGGATGTGGAATCAATCGAAGGGCTCTCACCGGCCATAGCAATTGAGCAACGCACAGCCAGTCACAATCCGCGTTCAACTGTCGGCACAGTCACCGAAATTTACGACTACTTTCGCCTGCTTTATGCCGGCATTGGTGTTTGTCATTGTTACCGCTGCGGACGGGAAATTAAATCGCAGACAATTGATAGCATCGTAGAAAATATTCTTGCCCTGCCGGTAAACACCCGTTTCAGTATTCTGGCACCGCTTGTACGCGGTAAAAAAGGCGAATTCCAGAAAGAACTAAAAAAGCTTCAGAAAGAAGGATTTGTGCGTGTCCGGATTGATGGGGAGCTCAGAGATCTGGCGGAAGAAATAGTGCTGGCAAAAACAAAGCGCCACAATATCGATTTGATTGTTGACCGCCTGATATTAAAAGATGGTGTGAGAAAGAGACTGCGCGATTCTCTGGAGATAGCCGTAAGTCATGCGGAAGGGCTTGTGCGCATAGTTCTGCAAAATGGCGAAGAAATGCTTTACAGCGAAAAATATGCCTGTCCTGATTGTGGTATAAGTATTCCCTCGCTTACCCCCCGTATGTTTTCCTTTAATAGTCCCTATGGCGCCTGTCCTGATTGCAATGGGCTGGGTTCACGCACGCATTTTGCCGTAGATTTAGTTGTGCCGGATGCCGGTTTGAGCTTGCGGGAAGGGGCGATTGCGCCCTGGGCCGGCCGTAATTCTCTTTATTACCATAACACATTGGATGCGCTTTATGCTCATTATAGTTTTGATATCAATACGCCGTTTAATAAATTACCGGAAAAAATTCAAAAAGTTCTCCTTTATGGATCGGGAAATGAAAACATTAAATTCTATCATGACCGTCCTGATAAAAGATATTTCGCATATCGTCCATTTGAAGGAGCGATAAAGCAGCTGGAACGCCGCTGGCGGGAAACAACCTCAACCGCTGTGCGCAATGATTTAGGGCGGTACATCGATTTGAGCGCCTGTGATACTTGCCATGGAGCGCGCCTGAAAGAAGAAAGCCTGGCGGTTAAAGTGGGAGGAAAGAATATTTATGAACTCTGTCAACTTTCGATTCGCGAATGCTACAATTTTTTTGATCAACTTACATTATCGTCGCAAGAAAGAATTATAACGGAAAGAATACTTAAGGAAATAAAAAGCCGCCTGCAGTTTCTCCTCAATGTCGGTATGGATTATTTAAATTTACAGAGATCAACCTTATCTTTATCTGGAGGTGAAAGTCAGCGCATCAGGCTGGCGACACAAATCGGTTCGGGGCTAATGGGCGTTTTGTATGTACTGGATGAGCCTACCGTGGGGTTGCACCAGAGAGATAATTTGCGTCTGATTGACACATTAAAAAAGCTGCGTGATATGGGTAATACTGTTCTGGTTGTGGAGCATGACGCCGATATGATGTCTTCATGCGATCACATTGTTGACATGGGGCCAGGTGCCGGAGCGCACGGTGGCGAGGTGGTTTTTCAGGGAACTCCGGAAGAAATTCTCAAAGATGACAAATCACTCACCGGCAGATTTTTGTCCGGCAAGGATACCATAGCTCTACCGGCAGCACGACGCTCGGTTGCGGGCAGGCACATTGTTTTGGAAGGGGCCAGCGAAAACAATCTTAAAAATATTGATATTAAGATACCGGTGGGAGTGTTTACAGCGATAACCGGTGTATCTGGCTCCGGCAAAAGTACAATGATTATTGAAACTCTTTATAAAGTAATGGCACGCCGTTTGAACCAGCAAGATGGGTCAATGGGGAAAATTAAAAAGGTCGTCGATTTAGGCGGCATAGAACGGGTTATTATGATCAATCAGCAACCCATCGGCCGGACACCGCGATCAAATCCGGTAACCTACACGGGAATATTTTCTTTTATTCGTGAACTATTTACCAATCTTCCCGAATCGCGGGTGCGCGGCTATAAACCCGGAAGATTCAGTTTTAACGTGAAAGGCGGCCGTTGTGAGGCTTGTGAAGGTAATGGTTTAAATAAAATTGAAATGCATTTTCTGCCGGATGTGTATGTGACTTGTGATGTTTGTCAGGGCAAACGATTCAATTCCGATACACTCGATATTAAATACAAGGATCAAAGTATTGCTGATATTCTGGAGATGACGGTTAATCAGGCGTTGATATTTTTCTCCAATATACCGTCAATAAAATCGCATCTGCAATTGTTCAGCGATGTTGGTTTAGGCTATATCTGCCTTGGACAATCGGCGACAACTCTTTCCGGCGGTGAAGCGCAGAGAATAAAGCTGGCACGGGAACTGGGCAAACGAGTCAATAGCAACACCCTTTATATCCTTGATGAACCAACCATCGGATTACATTTTGCCGATATTCAAAAGTTACTCGATGTGCTGATTCGCCTGGTGGATATGGGCAATACTCTGGTTGTTATTGAACATAATCTTGATGTGATTAAGTGCGCAGATTACGTTATTGACCTGGGTCCGGAAGGTGGTCCTGGTGGCGGCCAGATTATTGCGGCAGGCACTGTAGAAGAAGTAGCGCGTGAAGCTCAATCACCCACCGGCCAATTTTTGAGAAAAATTCTCTCTTACGCAAAAGCTTGATGCCCTGTTTAAATAAATGCTGATTTCTCTATTATTGGGTGATGTTTATAATTAGTGATTATTATCAACTACCCTATTTACTGATTCGGCATGATAGTGGCCGGAGCGGAAATGACCTGATGCATCTTGCCCTCCTTGATGACCATTGTTGTTCCATCATCGGCCGTGTATGTCATGTTTCGGGCGGCTGGTTTCTGTTGACCGTTCTTTGAACGGACAAATAAATTACCTTCCACTTCAATCAGCGTGTCGCCGTTTTTCATCAACCTGCCGTTTTTAAGGTCCACCATCTTCTGCCGGCCATCATGGATGCCCATGCTCACTGGGGTTCCAATGGCCATACCGGTATCAGAACTGCCAACGTTAATCCGGGGTGGTTTTTCGAATCTGTACTTGGCAACCATAAAATAGCGCCCGCCTTTGACGCCATTCCCGCATCCTGACCAGCAGGGCATGGCGGAAAAAATCACAAGCCCTTCCTGGCCCGTGACATGATTCGACGCCATGCCGGGCGTCACAAACACCATGTTTTCCCATGTGGGGTTATGTTTCACCCAATTTCCCGGTCCGGGCACACCGAGGAATGGCAACGGCTTGCTCCAAGTCTGCTTATCAATGTCCTGCTTTGGAAGCGTCGAATAATACCATCCATCCCTGCCAACGAAGGTCATGAGATATTGTTCCAGGTATGTGTTGTAACTGATCCACGGCATCCCCATGTTTACGGAGTTGGATTTCCCATCATTCTTAGAATTTGCCGCATTCTCGGGGTAGTTCAACACAATGTCACCGCGCCCTCCTAGTCCGGGTTCATTGGAATTGAAGGTCCCCTTGTAGAGTTTCCTCCATTCGCTATTCACTGGAAGACCGGTGTTCTTGTCGATAGGAGCGCGTGCGACCTGGATACCCTGGTAACCTTTATTTTCCAGTTGCATGAGCGGCCTTTCACGATTTGGCGCCTTGGCAACAGAGAGCACATGCGGAAGATTAAAATCTCCGCTTGCGTAATAATCGAGGAACGCATACAGGTAATCACCCTCCTGGATGAACGTTGGCTGGTTTAATCCTACCGGACCTCCTCCGGGAGGCTTATTTGGCAAAGGCTCCCCTGAAAGGACGGGGCCTTGTTTCGTCCACGTCTGGCCGCCATCAAGAGACGTTGCAAAACCCACCTGGCCATAGAATCTTCCCTTATCTTCCGGACATGGCCCTGTACTGTCTTTGAAAACTCCTTGATCGGCAACATAAAACCCCATCAGATTCGTCGGATTGTTTCCAGCGAGGAGAACGCTTTCTTTAAAGAGGGAAGAAACGCTGTCTTTAAAGGGAAAAACGGACAGCAATCCGACATAAGTTGCAAATTTGTCGCTTACAACTGTGGGAAGTGGGCCTTGACATTTTTGTGAATTGTTATCTTTGCAGGAGCAATCAGCATGGAGCACAGTTTTTTGAAAACGATAGGTATTAGGGTTCGTCAGATCAGTGGCTGTGATGTGATTGACGCCGCCGCCAACACCATCGAGAACGCCGGTAACGAAAAGGTGGTAAATCGACTCGTAACTCCCGTCATTATTTTTGACTTTTTCCAGGATGACAGGTGTCTGCTGATCCGGCATCTGGTTGACGCTGGTGGTACTGTTGTAACATTGATCAACCTGTGATCCTTCACAAATAATAGAAAAGAGAGGTGTGATATCATAGATCGTCAGCCCTAAGGAATTTGGTATAATAGTTGGTGTACCCAGCGACTGCCTGATGGCAGCTACATTCAGGCCGATGGCCGGTTCTTTGGTCTCTACCTCCTTCGTTCCTGCTTGTGCGATATATTGGCCGCACAGAAGAGCAGTACATACAATTCCCATACATGCAAAAAAAACAAAACCTTTTCTAATCTTTATCTTCATGATTTCCTCCGTCTTGACTCGATCAAATTTGAATAACTTTAATTTTAATATTCTTATGGAAAGAGGCCGCTGTGCGGTTACTTGTAGAGGCCATTTTTGGCAATATATTGACGCACATTATCCGGCGTGAGATATCTTACTGAATTGCCCGTTTTCGCCATTGCTTTCATGCGGGAAGAAGAAATGTCCAGGAAGGTTGTATTACGGAAGTATATGGTATGTCCGGTTGGACCTTTAAATCCATCAACTTCCTTATCGTAAACAAAGCGTGCGGCAAATTCTTTTGTCAATATGCTATCCAGCCCTTTATTTTTGTAGCCGGGACGTGTCATTACTGCAAAATTGCACAGCAAAAGAAGTTTTTCCCAGTCTTTCCAAGTGGTGACGGCCTGAAAGGCATCCTGTCCGACAATGAAGTACAGCTCCAGATTTTCCATATATTTGTTTAAAATATATTCCACTGTTTCCACGGAATACGATTTGCCCGCGCGCAAGTTTTCCACATCAGAAAAAGAGAAGTTAACATTACCTTCAATGGCCATACGCACCATTTGTTCCCGGTGGTAAAAAGAAGTGATTTCAGCTTCCAGTTTGTGTGGCGGCCGGGAGGAAGGAACAAATATTATCCTGTTTAATTTAAATATTTCCATTATTTCTTCTGCTCCCCGCAAATGTCCGAAGTGAATCGGATCAAATGTTCCGCCAAAAAGTCCCCATTTCATGTTCTCACCTGTCCGTTACCGTAGATGATAAATTTTGTTGTTGTTAATTCTTCAAGACCCATCGGTCCGAAAGCGTGAAGCTTTGTCGTGGAAATGCCGATCTCCGCCCCCAATCCCAGCTCAAAACCATCACTGAAGCGGGTGGAAGCATTGACCATCACTGTTGAAGAATTGACTTCGTTTAAAAATCTTTGCGAGTTCGCATAATCGTTTGTAATTATGGATTCCGTATGCAAGGAACCGTATTTCTCAATGTGCGCAATTGCTTCATCCATTGTTTCCACAACCCGTATGGCCAGAATCAAATCAAGATATTCCGCATACCAATCCTCTTCGCTGGCGGCTTCAATATTTTTTAATATTGATCGTGTTTTTTCGCATCCTTTTAACACGACCCCCGCACTTCGCAATTTCTGAGCCACTTGCGGCAGAAACTCGGGGGCAATATCCTTATGAACCAGTAAAGTTTCCAGAGCGTTGCAGACTCCCGGACGCTGGGTTTTGGCATTGAGACAAATGTTTATCGCCATGTCCAAATCGGCCTGGGCATCAACAAATATATGGCAGACTCCCTTGTAATGCTTGATTACCGGTATTTTGGATTGGGCAACCACGGTGCGAATTAATTCCTCGCCACCGCGGGGAATAATCAAGTCAATGTATTCATCCAATTGCAGCATTGCTGAAACAGCCTCGCGGTCAGTGAAAGGTATGACTTGAATGGCCTTGTGTGGCAGTGAACTTTTACTCAAAACTCCCTGGAGAATGGAGGCTATGGCTAAATTGGAGTTAATTGCTTCCGACCCGCCGCGCAGAATAACTGCGTTTCCCGATTTGAGACAAAGGGCGGAGGCGTCAACAGTGACATTGGGACGAGACTCATAAATAATGCCGATGACTCCTAACGGGATGCGCATCCGTCCTACCAGAAGATTGTTGGGTCTGCGCCACATTGAGGTTATCTTGCCTACGGGATCAGGTAATGCGGCGACTTCCCGCAGCCCTTGCGTCATATCGGAAATAGTGGCGTCTTTGAGAGTAAGGCGCTCAATCATAGCCTGGTTAAGTCCGGTTTTTTGAGCAAAGGCTACATCCTTGGCATTTTCTGCCAGAAGAAAATCCCGCTTTCGCTCAAGTTTATCCGCCATCAGTAAAAGGGCATTATTTTTTTCTGCCGAAGATATGCGGGAAAGAATTCTTGCAGCCAGTTGCGCGTCCTGGGCTATTTGTTTTATTGATTTTTTTATATCCATTATTTACCTTCTAGAGTCAGAAAAATCATGGGTATGAACCCTAGGGGCAAGCCCTAGATTATCAGACCCTCCGCTTTCAGCGGGATTGTTCGACTAAAAAATTTCAATACACTTCGTTTTTAAAATTTGAGTCTCACAATAAAATTACTTGCATTTTATTTACATTTATTGATAAAAGCCGCATCAATTGCCCCCGATGACCGGTAATTTGAAAACACAATGATCTTCAGCTTTTACCAATAAGCAAAAGTGATGTTAATTTACAAGACAAAGGTTTATGTGTCAAGGTTTTTACCTGAATGGAAAATGATCAATGAGCCGACTAAGAATTAAAGCAGGTCAGCGTGCCTATGAAATTATTAAAGATGGAGGATTTAATTTTGATTCCATCTCATCTTATTTTGGGCCGGCGGTAGGGCCACGATGGCTGATTGCCAGTGGATTTGATTTAACTCTCCTGACAAAAGGGATTTTGGGACGCTCTAATGCCGTTCATCTGATCGGTTCCTCCGCGGGCGCCTGGCGCTTTGCCGCCTGGTTGCAGCCGCAGGCAGCCGAGTGTTACCGCAAACTTATCAATGCCTATATAAATGTGAAGTATTCCAGAGATGATACGCCGTCAACGGTGCTTACTAAACTCACCGGACTCATCAATGAGTATCTGGAAGACGATGCCCTTTCTTTTGCCCTCGCCAATAAAAAATACCGCTTATCCATAATTACTGCCCGGAGCCGGGGCCTTGTTGCTTTCGAAAATCTCTGGATACAAAAAATAGGCCTGGTCACTTGTTATTTGTTCAATTATTTCAGCCGTAACAATATTTACAGTTTTGCGGAAAGGGTTGTTTTTTATAACGGTTCCATACCACCACCTTTTTGCTTCAAGCCGCAATTCCGTGGCCGTTTTGTGCGGATCAACGAAATCAATTTCAAATATGCTGTAATGGCCAGCGGGGCTATCCCTCTGGTTGTTGCCGGTGTGAAAAATATATATGGAGCTCCGCGCGGTGTTTACCGCGATGGCGGCTTAATTGATTATCATCTTGCTCACCAGTTTGCTTCCAAGGAAAATGATTTAATCCTTTTCTTCCATCACCAGGAAAGGATCATTCCGGGTTGGCTGGATAAGAAAAAAGTTCTCCGGGTACCAGACGCGGAAACCTTAAGCAATGTCTTGATGGTCTTCCCCTCACAAAGCTTTATTGAAACGCTTCCGGATGAGAAAGTACCCGATCGTGATGATTTTATGACTTACATTGACGATCATGACCAGCGGATTAAAAATTGGTATAAAACAGTGGAATTGTCCGCGCCATTGGGCGAAGATTTTCTGGAACTGGTGGCAAGCGGCAAGATTCGGGACGTTGTGGAAAAACTGTAAATGGATTTGGAAGACAGAGTTTACAGGTTAAAAGAGCTATTCAATGATTGCGTGCTTTGCCCACGTGCCTGCCATGTTAACCGTACGCAAGGAAATTTAGGTTACTGCCGGCTGCCCGCTAAGATAATTATGGATTGCGCGCTGGCGCATCATGGTGAAGAACCGCCACTTTCCGGTGAAAACGGTGCGGGAACCATCTTTCTTTCCTCCTGCAATTTGCGTTGTACCTATTGTCAAAATTATCAAATATCGCACAGCACCCTGGGCCGGGAACTTGATTCTGCGCAAATGGCTGAGGTCATGCTTGATTTGCAGAAACAAGGCTGCCACAATATTGAGCCGGTAACACCAACCCCGCAAGTGCCATTGATTATGGAAGCTTTGCTTTTGGCGCGCTGGCGCGGGCTGAAAGCTCCTTTCGTTTATAACTGCGGCGGCTATGAAGATCCACAAATAATCAATATGCTTGATCAGATGGTTGATGTTTATCTGCCGGATTTTAAATATGGTCTGGAAGAAGATGGCAACTTGTTTTCAAAGGCGCCCGGATATCCTCGTTTTGCGCTGGATTCGCTGCATGAGATGGTGCGACAAGTAGGTGACGATCTGGTTTTAGAAAACGGCGTTGCGAGCCGGGGCATAATAGTCCGTCATCTGGTTTTGCCGGGCAGGTTGGATAATTCTAAAGAGGTGTTGAGGTTGATCAAAAAGGAAATATCAACAACAGTGCCAATTAGCCTGATGTCGCAGTATACGCCGATTTCTAAAGTGCGGCAACATTCCGTCTTAGGCCGTAGGATTACACGCGATGAATATGATCAAATCTTGGATTATGCTTTGCATTTAGGTTTTGAAAATCTTTTTGTGCAGGAAGTAAGCGATCGGGAATTAACACCGGATTTCAGCCGGAATAATCCCTTTGAATAGCTAATACCAATTCGCTTTCTTTGGCTAACTTTGTTGGTCCCGCTTTTAGCGGGATCGGCTTCTTCAATCACGCCGCAAGCGTGACCTCCGGCGCCTCCTTCTCGCCGCCGCGTTATCCTTTGAAAGCGAAATGGTATAAAATTCATTATGAAACAGAACGATTTAGGGCATTTTAAAAATGCTTACCCCTGCCGGAGGCTGAAATTGGAAAATATTGGGAGCAAGTCCCGTGTTTATGGAAATATTAGAAAATCTTAAGGTAGTAGAATTACCCATGACATCGTCGAAGCTAACCTGCAAAATGTAAAATTTATTTTTGTCGACATGAATTTGCAGGGTATTATAAGGAGCGCTTTTCTCCAGTGGTAATAATACCAACCGGTAATTACCATTTTTGTCCAGGGCATTGGACTCGGCATATTTAATGGTAAAATCATCTTTTAACTTTCCCAAACCGGATAAAAACTTAATTAATACCTTGGATTGAAAGATATAATCAGAATCCTGCGTGTAGGCTACCTTCTCTTGCGGCAGGTAAAGCCATGCTTTTCGTGAGTTAATCACCAGTTTCTTGGCTTTTGGTCTTGTGTAATTCCAAAGCATATTCCGCGGATTCTTAAAAAAGACATGGCCTTCTTCCACATCAGTTTTTTTTATAGATTTTACTGTTGTTTCCTGAATAAAATCAGCTTTGAAATCTACCGTTTTTTCATAAGTCTGCTGCAGGCGACTGATAACATCATCAATTGGAGGAAGTTCTGTTGCATGTGATGGGTGCGGAGCGTAAACAAGAAAAATTGTGATAACGATTCCTGTTTTGAAAGCAATTAATGTAAATTGCTTAAAAACTTGAAGAATTTTTTCAATCATTTTTTTATTAAAATTATTTAAAAAAATAGTCTTAAATGGCATGTTTTTTTCAGTAGAGTTCATATCTGATCTTTGCTCCTGCTATAAGTTGCCATAATTAAAAGGTACATATTTAACTATTTGATATTGTTAATCATTAAACTTGCTCAAACCTTAGGCAATTTGGTGTAGAATCGTATCAATTACGCACTTGCGGAGGTTATCAACATTGTTATCAACAGGTTTTTCCACAACATTGTGGAATACAAATCCAAGTGCCTGTATCTAAGGGAAAAAATCAGAAATGCCCTTATCGGGGGTTTGTTCTAATCCGAAATTTTGACACGCCAATTAAAGGGATCCTCTTTCATGCCATACTGAATTTGCAGAATTTCGTTATATAATTTTTCTGCAACGGGGCCTGTTTGACCGTTATTGATCAAATATTCTTTTTTACGGAAATAAATTTGACCAACCGGTGAGACGATTGCTGCTGTTCCTGAGGCAAATGCTTCCTTTAATGTTCCTTTATCCGCAGCGGCAATGACTTCATCGATAGCCAATGGCCTTTCCACAACTTTCATTCCCAAGTGAGACGCCAATTTAATCACAGAATTACGCGTAACGCCCGGTAATATTGTTCCGAACAGTGGTGGAGTAATTAATTCGTCGCCAATGAGGAAAAAGATGTTGCTTGTGCCCACTTCTTCCACATATCTCTTTTCCTTGGCGTCCAGCCAGAGCACTTGAGTATAACCCATATTCGTAGCAATGCGGCTGGCAAATAAACTGGCGGCATAATTACCCGCGGCTTTAGTGTGGCCAGTTCCACCAGCCGCCGCCCGCACATATTCTTCGGAAACATAAATTTTTGTCGGAGAAAACCCTTGTGGATAATAAGCTCCCACCGGTCCGACCACAATAAAAAATAAGTATTCGTTGGCTGGATGAACTCCTAACGCCGGTTCCGTGGCAATCATGGTCGGGCGAATGTATAAAGATGTGCCGGCTCCGTGAGGAATCCATTCTTTTTCCAAAATTACCAGTTTTTTCAAGGCATCGAGGAAAATATTTTCGTCAATTGACGGCATACAAAGCCTTTCCGCGGAAGCGTTCATTCTTTTGATATTTTCTGACGGGCGGAAAAGAAAAATCGCCCCGTCTTTGCCGCGATAAGCCTTCAATCCTTCAAAAATTTCCTGGGCATAATGAAAACACATTGCTGTTGGATCAAGTTGCAATGGACGGTAGGGTTCAACTACAGCATTATGCCAGCCCTGGCCTTCCTTATAGGTCATAGTAAACATGTGGTCGGTGAAGATTTTACCAAATCCCAGTTCGGATTCGTCAGTAGGTTTAGCCTTCAATTTTTCGGGTGGAGCTTTGATAATTTTAATTTCCATAAATTCCTCTTTGATTAAAGTACCTTTTCATATCATCAAATTAAACTGCGATCAAGGTTTCGATACTGTATTGCTTCAGCAATATGAGCGGGTTCAATATTGTCTTTAGACTCTAGATCAGCGATAGTGCGCGAGACTTTCAGGATTCTGTTCATTGCCCGTGCGGAGAGGCCAAGTTTTTCTATGGCCATTTCCATTAGTGCGTGCGATTCTTCATCAATGCGGCAAAAAGCTTTAATTTGTTTTTCCGTCATTCGGGCATTGACCATGATTCCGCTATTACCGAAGCGTTTTTGCTGCCGGTCACGGGTGAGATTAACGCGGTTTTTTATTACTGCGGATGATTCTCCCAATTCTTTGCCGGATAGCGCCCTATATTTAACTGAAGGCACCTCAATATGTAAATCAATGCGATCCAATAGCGGCCCTGATATTTTTCCCTGATATTGTCGGATTTGTTGAGGACTGCAGCGGCAGGTGCGGACGCGGTCACCAAAATATCCACACGGACATGGATTCATTGCCGCCACCAGCATAAATTTTGCGGGAAAAGATGCGGTTACCAGAGATCTCGTAATTGTTATGTCTCCTTCTTCCAGCGGCTGCCTCAGAGCCTCCAGTGCATTTCTTTTAAACTCCGGGAGTTCGTCTAAAAATAAAACACCTAAATGCGCCAGGCTTATTTCACCCGGGCGCGGAGTCTGCCCTCCACCGACCAGGCCGGCATCCGATATCGTATGGTGCGGTGAACGGAAAGGCCTCGCGGCGATCAGCATTTCATTTTTGTTCAAAGAACCGGCGACGGAAAATACTTTAGTTACCTCGATTGCTTCATCAAAAGAAAGATCGGGCAGAATTGTGGGCAATCTTTTGGCCAGCATGCTTTTGCCGGAGCCTGGCGGGCCGATCATCAGGACATTATGGCCGCCTGCCGCGGCAATTTCCAGTGCCCTCAGGGCTTGCTTTTGTCCTTTGATTTCATTGAAATCGACATCATATTGCCTGGTTTCCTGAAAAATTTTGCTTATATCCAGGAGAAGAGGCTCGATATTACTTCTGCCACTTAAAAATTCTACCACATCAGGCAAAGTATTTACCGGGAAGACATTAATCCCTTCGACCATTGCAGCTTCGGCGGCATTTTCCAGAGGAACAAAAACTGACTTGATTCCCATTTCTTTTGCTTTTAAGGCGGCTGGTAAAACACCTCGCACGCCTTTAATGCTGCCATCAAGAGACAGTTCTCCAATAAATAGACAGTTTTGCAGAGCGTCTTCCTTGATTAATTCTTCCGCCGCTAGAATTCCCACGGCAATGGGAAGATCAAAGCCGGTTCCTTCCTTTTTAATGTCAGCAGGAGCCAGATTAACTGTCACATGACTGCGGGGGAAACGATAGCCGGAATTTTTTACGGCGGCCTTGATCCTGTCCCTGCTTTCTTTGACGGATGTATCGGGCAGTCCAACTGTAGCAAATTGGGGCAACCCCTGGGATATATCTACTTCCACGAAAACAGGATAAGACTCCATACCAATAACACTCATGCCGAATACTTTAATAAACACACTGCCCTCTCCCGCAATTATTTTGCACAAAATACTAGCTAATATGAATATTTATATCAAGGCATTTATCTGTATTTTGTTAGATTTATTGGTTTAATTAAATTATAAAAAAATATTCGACTTTCTTGACTGATTAATTCGCCTGTGCTAGAGTCCGGCAGTCGCATGAAAAGATCCAATGCTTAAATCTAAATAAGTCAGTAACTGCCGTGAAAGATAACAATAACCGGGGAATACAAAGATGCAAAATATTTATAAAATTAAAAGAGCGTTTCTTATCCCCTTTAGCGTCATAATTGTGCTCTTATTTTTACTCTTTGGGCTGAGTTTGATTGCCGGGCAGGCATGGGAAAAAATCGTTCTGGCAGTTTTATGTTTCAGCACTCTAGCCATTGGTGTTGAGGCAGCCAGAAGGGAAATCATTGTTAATGAAGAAGGGCTGAAAATAAAAAAGTTTTTCCGGGAGAAGAATTTTACCTGGCCGGAAATTACCCATTTAGCAGTTGTTGTCATGAAGAATAAAGCCTACTTTTTATTAACAACAACGAAGGGTTTTTATATTTTTTCCAATCTTTTGAAAAACCATGTTGTACTTATCCGGTTTCTTCGAGATAAACTCGGCCAGGAAAAAGTGGAAGTGGAAGTAACAAATTATTTGGAGCAACCCATTGAACGGCTTTCTCTGATTGTGATGAGTTGGGTTACTGTTATAGTCATTAGTATCATTATTATTCTAAAGATATTGCTTGCTTAATATAGAGTAAGCGGTTTTAGTAGTATTAACTTTTATGGTAGAGAGATAGAGAGGAACGAAAGAAAAATGCGGTCGAAAAAGCAAAAATCAGCAGTGCAGATGGCTGTTAAAGAAACCCCTTATGCGGCTGTTGAAGAAATACTGGAAAAAAAATTGGAAGATATTGCTACTGTTTTAGTATCTTCCGATGATCGCAAAAGTAAACTTTACGAAGAAGTTATGGCTATGGTGGAAAAGGGTTTATTTAAAATTGCTTTGCGCAGGTCTAATTATGTGAAGAGTTCCGCTGCGGTTTTTTTAGGCATAAGTCGCAATACTTTTACCGATAAGATGGCCAAATTAGGCATAAACTGTGAAAAAATCAAGTAGCTGCCAAAACGACATTTATGAATGAATCTGTAAAAAAAAATATAAGCTTGCCGGATAAAGTGGAGGCACTCTTAAAAAAAGGGGTTCGGATGACGAACCCTTTTTCTGTGGAAATCGGCAAGGAAGTCAATTTAGATAAGATTGCCGGTTCCTTGACAATTTATGGCGCAGCCAGGATTTACGGCGAAGAAACGCTGATCTCCCAAGATGTTAAACTGGGATATGAAGCACCTGTAACTTTGATTAATTGTCAACTGGGTGCGGCGGTAGAACTCAGGGGCGGATATTTTGCCCAGTCGGTTTTCTTAACAAGGGTTTCCATGGGCAGCAACGCCCAGGTCCGTGCCGGCTGTCTTTTGGAAGAAGAATCCGGTGGAAATCACACTGTCGGTTTAAAGCAGACAATCCTATTTCCTTTTGTGACTTTGGGCAGTCTTGTTAATTTTTGCGATTGCCTGATGGCCGGTGGAACAAGCCGGAAAAATCACAGTGAAGTCGGCAGTTCCTACATTCATTTCAATTATACTCCCCAGCAGGATAAAGCGACACCTTCTCTTATCGGTGATGTGCCACGCGGCGTGATGTTACGGGAACCACCAATATTTCTGGGTGGTCAAGGCGGAATCGTTGGACCTTTGAAAATACCTTATGGTACAGTGATTCCCGCAGGTGTTATTTGCCGCCAGGATTTTAAGGCCGAAGGAATGCTTTGGTCATCCTCAGCTTCACCTGAAAGGGGCAAAGAGTTTATTGTCGGTGTTTATGGCGATATCAGCCGCAAGGTTAATTATAATGTAGTCTATGTGGCAAATTTGCTGGTGTTAAGACAATGGTATAGCTATGTGCGTCGGGAGTTCTTTATTCAAGAGAAGTATGGCCATGATCTTTATGCAGGCGCCCTCAATGTTTTAAATGAAGCTATTGCTGAAAGAATCAAGCAGATGAGTTTGTTTGCGCAAAACTTAGAGAATTCCGTTGCTGCTGGTTCAAAAAAAATGAAGCAGGGCGCATCGGATAGTGCGAGGCGCACTCAAAAACTTTTTTTGCAAAACTTGCCGCAGATGCAGGAGTATCTTTCCGGCAACAATGAAGATAAAATCTCTTTGAAGGTAAAAGAAAAATTTGTAAAAATAATGCGAAACCAATTGGACAAAGGCCTTTCCTATCTGGAGGCGATACAAACGCTGCAGCCAGAGCAAGTACAAGTTGGTAAGGACTGGTTGAGTAATATTGTTGAAGATATTACCACAGGATGCCTGAAAAGGTTTCGCGCTGTGCGGCAACAGGGGAAATAATGTTTGTAATAAAAATGTTCGGAGCAATAAAAGATTTATACCGTTTTTTAGCGGCATGTCAGCTATTTGTCGGAGCGCAACCATCCAGTGTTCCTTCTCCGTCAATAATATTTTTTCCAGTCCTGCCATCTCAACTCAACTGTGGTTTTGCCGGTTTAATGACTTTGCAGCTTCAGAAAAATAATGCCGGCCTTACTGCTGATCTGACGCTTAAGGAATTATGGGGGAAAATTAAGAGTTCAGGTTTGCAAAATATTCTTGCCGGGGAAATCGCCGCGGCATCTTTCTTTGGTGGTCTTGAAACTCTCAATTCAATGGAAAAAGCTACGCTGGAACTAAAGCAGGAAAATGCCCAGGAAATTCTTTTCTGTGAGGGGGCAAGAGCCCAAAAGCTTTTTGTTTTAGCCCGCGAGATGAATTTATTTTTGGCAGTCCAGGAAAAACTGTTGGAAGAAAACGCGATCAAGTTTACTTCCACTGATCTGGAAATCATCAACAGTCGGATCATTCTGATGAAGGATATTAAGTGGATTTTAGAAAAAGACATACTGGCCAATTTTGAGAAAATTATCGATATTTCCGGAGAGAAAAATGCAGCAGCGATCAATTTGGCTGCTTTTAAAAAATACCGCAAGATTAATTTACTGCTCAATGCTCTGGACCGTTTGGAAGTGCGCGGCAGGGACTCGGCAGGTTTACAAATTGTCTTTGTTCTGGAGCAGGAAAAGGCAATAGAAAATTTAGCGCTAAAACTTACGGAAAAAGGTTTATACGAAGATTATTTAATGAGATCTGAACCCAGAGACCTCGTTAACGGTTCCATCCAGATTGAACCAAATATAAATACCGGCGCTCAAAAAAGAACGAGTGTAACTTTTACTTATAAAACTTTTTCCATTGTCGGCGAACTGGGACGCAATGTCGGCGATCTAAGACAGATAATTAAAAAAGACAAAATCCTCCAATGTTTTGCTGTGCTGGATACGTTATATGAGACGGCTCTAACTCATACACGCTGGGCTTCCGTCGGTTCGATCACGGAAGAAAATTGTCATCCTGTCAATAATTATAAGCTTGATCAGAAAAATCCGAACTTTCCTTTTTATCCCAATTCCGCATCACATATTAATGTTGTTTTAAACGGCGATATCGACAATTACGCGGCATTACGCGCCGGGCTTTCGGAAGATGTGGAGTTGATTGCTCCGGAAATCACAACTGATACAAAAATTATTCCCCTGCAAATTGAGAGATATCTGAAAGCCGGTCATGATCTTACTGAATCGTTCCGCCTGGCCGTGAATGATTTTGAAGGTTCGCACGCGATAGCTATGACAAGTGATCTGGAACCGGGTAAAATGTTTTTAGCGCTCAAAGGCAGTGGCCAATCCATTTATATAGGGATTAATTCTGATCAATATATGTTTTCTTCGGAACTCTATGGGTTAGTGGAAGTGATGCCTTATTTCATCAAAATGAATGGCGAGAACGCCGCTGATGGTGAAAGCAAGGCGGCGGGACAAATATTTATTCTAGATCAAGCCTCTCCGGGAGGCCTGACGGGAGCAATTGTTTGCAATTACGATGGCACCAAAATTAATTTAAAGGATAGCGATTTACAGAAAGCGGAAATTACGACGCGCGATATTGATCGCGGCGATCATTCCCATTTCTTTCTCAAGGAAATTTCCGAATCCGCTGTTTCGATTAAAAGAACCCTGCGGGGTAAATATCGCCTGGCCACAAATAACAATTCTTTGCCGCAAGTCATTTTTAATATAGGTGAAGATATTGTTCCTGACGCTATTCGTTTAAGACTCCAAAATGGCACTATCAAAAATATAATAATTATCGGTCATGGAACGGCAGATGTGGCCGGTGCGGCAGTGGCTGACGCCATGGAGCGTTATTTAAAAAACAAAAATATCAATATAATGTCCAGAGTGGCTTCCGAATTAAGTGGATTTTTTTTAAAGGATGATTTATCCGATTCGCTGGTGATTCCAATTACTCAGTCCGGAACGACAACAGATACAAATCGTGCCGTGGCTATGGCCAAGGAACGCGGTGCTCTGATCATTTCCATCGTCAACAGGAGGCAATCGGATATCACTGCTAAATCGCATGGAGTATTTTACACGAGCGACGGACGCGATATTGAAATGGCGGTTGCTTCCACAAAGGCCTTTTATTCACAAATTATTGCCGGCCATGTTTTGGCCCTTTTCTTTGCTCAGCTATTAGGCGCAAGGAGGGATGATTATATTGCCGCGGAATTGCGTAATCTGGAAGGTGCGCCGCAACTCATGGAGCGGGTTTTTGCCGGGAGGGATCAAATTTCCGCCTGCGTTAAAAAAGCTCCCGCGAAGAAATTCTGGGCGATAGTGGGCAGTGGTCCCAACAAAGCAGCGGCCGATGAAATTCGAATCAAACTCAGCGAGCTATGTTATAAAACGATTTCTTCCGATATTGTCGAAAACAAAAAACACATTGATTTATCAGCTGAACCTTTAATCCTGGTTTGTGCTTCCGGCAATCCGGGGGCGGTTGTGGAAGATATCGTAAAGGATGTGGCTATTTTTAAAGCACACAAGGCCGCGGTTATTGTTTTTGCCGATGAAGGTGATGATCGTTTCGATAAAGTTGCCGATGCCGTAATTCCCATTCCGGTTGCATCTATGCCTCTGCCGGTGATCCTCAATACTATGGCGGGACATTTGTGGGGCTATTATGCCGCCTGCGCCATAGATGAAGAAGCGCTCATATTCAGAGAATTCAGAAACAACCTGAATTTGGCTATGGCGAGGCAGGTAAAAATGAATTATTCTCTTTACGAGAGGATTGCGGATGTTCAGTTTCGCCGCATGATTAATGAATTTTATCATAATTTTAATAATCATCGCAATGATGGCGACTTCAATTTACTTGGCGTCAGAACAATTTCAGACTTGGTGCTTTTGGCAAAATATGCCGTCGGTAAATTACCGCTGGAAGATTTCCGCCATGAATTTAAAAGTGAGGAGGAGTTTGTCTCGCCACTTGATCTTTTAGATGTTACTCTGGGCAGGGCAATTGATGAGCTGACCAGACCCATAGATGCGATACGCCATCAGGCTAAAACAGTTACAGTAGGTACAAGCCGCAAAGAAAAGGAACTCAAGGGAATAATATTTGATCTTCTGGAAAAGCTTTCGTATGCCGCAAAAGATCTGACCTACAGAAACGTCATGACGGTAAGCAGAATCCAAACTGCTATTTCTGCCGTGCGGGGATACACCGTTTATGCTATTAATAATCTCGATGCGCAGGGCAATCCCGCCGATAGCTCGACTATTGCGATACTAAAAAAGGGCGGAGTGGCCAAGGATATGAAATCGCGCGCGGAAACTTCCGCAATGCTTATGGGAACGAAAAGGACGATTGTCAGTACCGGTCACGTTTATATCGGAAAGGGTAAGGCGGACGGAGCGGCGATCGTTATCTTGCCTCTTCTGGGAGAAAATGAATTAGTCAGTAATCTGCTTTTGCTCCATGTGGACTATAATGAACTTCTGCCCGTAAGCAAAAAGAAAGAAGTTTTAGGTTACCGCTACAACGATATCCGCAATCTGGTAAATGAATATAACATTGTCTGGGACGACAATTATCTGGAAAAAATTCCGCTTGCTGATTTGTTCAGCGAGCCAGTGGATGGTTTGGCCAATCGGATTAAGCAATGGGCCATATCAGGGAAACCACGGGTATAATACCCCAAAGCAAGCTTCCGGGTATTATACCCTCCGCTTCGCTGGATTGTTCAACTTACCAATTCCGATTTGTGACCTTTAGGTTATGCGCTGCGCTTTCGGAATTGGAGTTTCAACAATGAAGCTCTCCCGCAAGCATGGTGACGAGGTCACAATAACAAAGACTGTCATTCCGAACGTATGTGAGGAATCTTAAGACTTTGAAATTATTAGAATCAAGATTTCTCGCTTCGCTTCGAAATGACATGAAAGTTAATTATGACACAGTCTCTTTGCCGGGATGACATAATTGCTAGTTTTATGCAGTTTTGCAAAGGTCACGAATATATATGAAGAGTGTTGAGGGCAAATCATGAAAACAAAATTTATCTTTGTCACAGGTGGTGTTCTTTCTTCGCTGGGTAAGGGCTTGGCGGCGGCGTCAATTTCAGCCTTGCTGGAATGCCGCGGTCTGAAAGTTACCAATCAAAAGCTGGATCCGTATATAAATGTTGATCCCGGGACGATGAGCCCTTTTCAACATGGTGAAGTATTTGTTACCGATGATGGCGCGGAAACTGATCTTGATTTGGGGCACTATGAAAGATTTACCTCAACCAGCATGGGAAAGGGCAACAACCTCACTACCGGCCAGGTTTATTTTTCCGTCATCACCAAGGAAAGACATGGCGATTATCTGGGCAAGACCGTGCAGGTAATTCCCCACATCACCAATGAAATTAAGGATTACATCAGTAAAACAGCCGCCGGTTACGATGTGTCGATTGTGGAAATCGGCGGAACGGTTGGCGATATCGAATCGCTTCCATTTCTCGAAGCCATTCGCCAATTCCGTAACGAAGCCGGAAAACAAAATGCTATCTTTATTCATTTGACCTGGGTTCCTTTTATTAAGACCGCCGGAGAGGTTAAAACCAAGCCCACGCAGCACAGCGTCAAGGCGCTGCGCGAAATCGGTATTCAGCCCGACATTCTTCTTTGCCGGACAGAAAACTTTTTATCCGAAGATATTAAATCCAAAATCGCGCTTTTCTGCAATGTGGAAGTCACATCTGTTTTTACAGCCAAGGATGTTGGTTGCATTTACGAGGTGCCGCTAGTTTTTCACAAGGAAGGACTGGATACCAAGATTGTTGATTTGCTCAATATCTGGACAGGGCAGCCAAAGTTAGATGCCTGGGAAGAAGTGGTATGCAAATTCAATAATCCTCCTCATGAAGTATGCATAGGCATTGTCGGCAAATACGTGAACCTGACCGATTCATACAAAAGCCTCAATGAGGCGCTGGTGCACGGCGGGATTGCCAATAATTGTAAAGTGAAATTGAAATTTATTGATTCGGAGAAAGTGGAAGCGGAAGGACTGGTAGGCCAGCTCGATGATGTGGATGGAGTTTTGGTGCCGGGAGGATTCGGCATTCGTGGCATTGAAGGCATGATCACGGCGGCGCAATTTTCGCGGGAAAACAAAATTCCTTATTTCGGCATTTGTCTTGGTATGCAAATGGCCGTAGTGGAATATGCCCGCAATATCTGCGGCCTAGCTAAAGCCAATAGTTCCGAATTTGATTTCCAGACTCCCCATCCGGTAATTGATTTACTTCCCGAGCAGCGCGATGTCACGGATAAGGGCGCTTCCATGCGCTTGGGAGCCTGGCCTTGTGTGGTAAGTCCTGATTCTTTTGCTTTTGCGGCTTATGGACAAAAGGAGATTTCAGAGCGGCACCGTCATCGCTATGAGTTTAATAATGACTACAAGAAAATATTGACGGATAAAGGATTGCAAATAACCGGTGCGTCACCGGACGGCCGTCTGGCGGAAATTGTGGAAATAAAGAATCACCCCTGGTTTTTGGGCTGTCAGTTTCATCCCGAGTTTAAATCGCGGCCGACCAAGCCCCACCCGCTGTTCAGTAAATTCATTGAAGCGGCGCTCAAACATGCCAAGGGTAAATCCAAGAAATCACCGGTAAAACAGCCAAGTCTTAAGCAGGGCAAACAGGGGAAACTTATTCAGGAATAGGCGAAGATTGGCACACGGGTGTGTTGAGGACTTCATCTACAAGTCCTCAGGTATTGCGTGTAAAATTTTTGATGATTTACGTTTGAAATGATTGATCTAACGATAGAACTAAGCGGGCAGGGTTACGGAGCTGCGCTCCGTAACC
>Ga0209777_10000526_pt1 | contig 62166 bp, 51 predicted proteins | sample FrelakmetHBP12HB_FD_187147 | JGI IMG/M metagenome (GOLD analysis project Ga0209777, IMG submission 187147) | Freshwater lake sediment microbial communities from the University of Notre Dame, USA, for methane emissions studies -HBP12 HB (SPAdes)... | ecosystem: Environmental > Aquatic >...
GCACCGGTCGAAACTCCTCCTATGATCCTCCCCTGCCAGGGGAGGATGTTTTGGCACTCTCCCCCAATAGGGGAGAGTTGGAGAGGGGTTTGATTTGGCATTACCATTCAAACTGAGGCACTACCTAAACGTCACCCGAATTGTATGATTGGCGGCAACGTTACTGAAGGTATAGCTTATCAGCGAATCGACCTTTATGCCATCGACGATCACACTGTCGACGTGATAGCCAGCAACAGGAGTCATTATGAATTGTTTATTAGACCCGCCGGCAACACTGACTGTATCCTGAGGAGAGATGGTGCCATGATCACCTGCCGTAGCGGTAATGACAAACGTCATAAAGTCCATCAGGGGGCGGCGCCATGCACCGTCGTAAGTCGTCGCCCAGAGATCGGTCCCGCTCACAGCAACAGATATGACCGTACTTGGAGGCAGACCTGGCCAGGCAAGGTTCCAGCTTGTCCCATTATTTGTCGAAACGGCGACGGGTGCCTCAACGCCTGCCGCAAAAAGTATGTTTCCCCCGTCCCCATTCCGGCTGGCTGCGAGAGAGCTGATATCGTTGAAAGTCAGGCCGGCCGGAGTCCAATTCAGGCCGTTGTCGGTGGACAGATAGACACTATTCAGTCCGTTATGCATGGCCCACGTACCCGCGAAGAGATTTGCCCCGCCGCTTCCGGTTGGACACGCTAGGAGGCAGTTGATCTGCAGGCTCGCTAGTCCTGAGCTTGCGGAGCTCCAGCTCAATCCGTTGTCCGTAGAACGGAAAACACCGCCGGACCCCGTACCGACAAAAATGAAAGATCCTCCAGTACCGTTGGGGGTTGCACTTAGCGACTTGACGAACAGATCTGTAAGTCCGGAATTGACAGCGGACCAGGTCGTCCCGTAATCAGTTGAACGAAAAACTCCGACCGCGTTGACACCGGCATAGATATTCGTTCCGCCGTATCCGTCTGGAGCAACCACGAGTGAACCCACCGCCCCGCTCAGGCCAGAATTCTTGGCTGTCCAGCTTGTACCGTTGTTCGTGGACAGAAAAACGCCGAAATCGGTCCCGACAAAGACATTGGTACCGTCAACCGCAAAACACATTACAAAAGGGAGAACGCCATTGCATATCAACCCCGAGTCGACAGGAGTCCAGCTCATGCCTCTGTTGCTCGAGAAAAATATCCCACCGCCCCAATACGTCCCCGCGAAGAGATTTGTGCCATTGACCGTCGGAACTCCAACCATCCGCCCAACCTGTCCGATAATACCTGTACTGACGCCAGTCCAGGTTGTGCCATCATTAGTGGAGAGGAAAACGCCGCCGCCGCTTGTTCCTGCAAATAGATCCGTTCCTCCCATACCGTCAGAACTGAAGCAGAGAGCATAAACAGTGAAATTGGTGAGACCAGAGTTTAGCGAACTCCAGCTTGTCCCCTGGTCGGTTGAGGAATACACCCCTGCGCCCCCGGTGCCGGCAAAGAGTTTTCCGGATGAATCGGGACTGAGGGCGAACGCTCGAAAACAGGAATTGCCTTGCATGGCAGAATTAACCAGCGTCCAGCTTGTCCCATTATTTGTCGACCGGAATAAACCAGCGTCAAACGACGCCGCCAGAAGATTCAGCCCACCCGAGTCGTTGGGAATAGTTGATATGCTTTCAATATATCTTCCCGTCACACCCGAATTGACCGGCTCCCAGCTGGACCCGTTATTCGTCGAGCGATAAATTCCACTATCAGACGATGCCGCAAAAATTTCGGGCAATCCGGTACTATCTTGAATTACCGCGAAACCGTTTACCTGCCAAGATCTCATACCTGAGTCGGCCCCCACCCACGTTTTCCCGAAATCGGTAGAGCGGTATGCAATGTGATCACCCCCAAAAGTCCCGGCAAAGAGGGACGTTCCTCCTACGCCGTTCGGACAGGTTGCCAGGCACTTGATGCTCAGACCTGAACTGACTGTAATCCAGCTCGTCCCGTTATTTGTCGAGTAAAAAACCCCACCACCCCATGTCCCTGCATAGAGATTTATTCCACCCGTCCTGCCCGTATCTGGTATGATTGCGAGCGACGTTACATCCAGATTGGTTAGTCCCGCGTTAACGGCACTCCACGACGTCCCGTTATTTGAGGAATAATATATCCCCGAGCCGTCGGTTCCAGCAAAGAGATCCGATCCTCCGATCCCGTTCGGACTTGATACCAAAGCCCCGATCATTCCGCCATACGGGCCATTCGCCTGCACCCATTGGGCGAGCGTTGGATTCGTGATGGTGAATAATGAAACCGCCAGCAAGAGAGATTGAAAAATCTTTTTCATAACTGATCCTCTCCTCAAGCAAGTTTAATAGGACAATCGCAGCGACATCCTGCAATTACTTTGCGCGTCCTTGTTCTCCTCAGTTCTCACAAATCTGATAGGCCCCCGTTGCCGGGAGTAGTGCGGAATGCATAACTCCCAGCAATACTATAAGAATATACCAATGGAATCCTCGAATGCCAAATCTTATCAAATGACAACAATTGTCGTTGAAACTCCGCAAATTAGTCTTTTTTAGTCCCAGCCAGCACGCGGAAAGTGAAAAATCCGCCAATTATCTTAAGATTGGAGGATTTCAGTTCAAATATCTTGGTTTTCACATACTCTACGGAAATGGAATGTTGGAATGGCAACTACACACCGGCCACACTTCAGATCCGAGCATCCGCTTGGCTCGTCATGCCTTACGGACAAGCCATTACACTAAAAGGGGAAAAACCGGAGTTGTCTTTTCGAAAGAGTTTTCCAGCCGGGCGAGATCGGCGTGCTCCTCTCCCAACATGGCTAATCTGTGTTGAAGCGAACCCGGCCTCATTGCTTGTAATGTCGATGGTTCCGTGGAGCGTGCGGGCCCGTTGGGCTTTCCGGACTTGATCACGACGGGGAAAAGTGTCGCAGATTGTACGTGAACGTCAACATGAAGTACCGGGGGAGGACGCGGGAGATTGTCTCTTCGATATATGTTTCGGCTACTCTCCGGTTGATACTCTTGTTCTCATTCAACAGATCGTACGCGGTGAGGAGCAATTCTCCGCGCTCGTCGGGAAGAAATTTCTTCCCGATGCTCACGTTCCAGGTCAGCGTGTTCTGGGATTGCCCCGACGTCAGGCCCGAGTTCAGCGTGCCCTTCATGTCTGTGCGGGCAACGATGCCTTCCCAGAAAATGCAGTTGAGTTGAAGTGCTGCCGTGTGAGTGGTATAGTTGTTGCCGGAGGCGGACTGGATCGCGTTCGAAGTGAACGTGAAGCTTGCCGTGTACGAGACCGTGAAATCGAAGTCTTCGCTGAAGTTGCTGCCCAGAACAAACCCCGGATTGAGGGAGTATGCGTTCGAGAGACTCCGTTGGCCGTCGACCAGTGCCGGGGTGCGGGTGTACGTTACGCCGGCGTTCAGGTTCAGGCTGCACTCGATGAGATCGAGTGGAGCTCCGTACGTGCAGAACGAGTTGGCGCTCCAGTAGCCGTCAAGGTTCACCGGTCTGGTGAGCTGTGTCCCGCGATTCAGGCGGATGCCGTCCGGCATGAGACTATCGCTCTGCGCGACGAGCGTTGAGTTGCCGATGTAGTCCTTCGTGTGGCTCAACGAGACGAAGAGCATGAAGCTCTGAGACGTCAGCGAATTGACGAGAGACAGGCGGGTCAGGAACGTCTGGCTGTACGATTGTTTGAGGTTCGGGTTCCCTGCCGAGAGAAGAAGCGTGTTGGAATTATCGACGACGTTCTGCAATTGCCCGATCGACGGCGAGGTGGTCGAGGTTCGATACAGCAATTGCACGTTACGGCGCCTGGAGAGTTGATAGTTCACCATCGCATTCGGGAGAATCGTGTAGAACGTTTTCTCGATGGCGATGGATTGCGGGAACGACTGGCGCCCCCGAAGATCGGCGATCTGGTACGAGACTCCCGCCATCCCGCTGAACGATCCGCCTCGCAGATTATACATGACCCCTGCCTTGTGCGTCTCGTATTCGTTCTCGTACGAATTCGAGAGCGTCGAATCGAGTTCCAGGTCGCCGTACGTTCTGCGGTCCGAGGAATTGTTCGTGTATGTCCGGCTGTACGTCGCTTGCAGCAGGCTCCAGGCACTGATCGGCTCGGTGTAGGCAAAGTTCGTGGAGAGTGAGCTTCCGTTCAACAGGCTGTTGGACCGTTGGGCGAGAGTGTCGGAGCGATCTTGAGCGTTTCCGTACTCGTTGAGTGAGGTCTGTTCGCCTGAGCTTTCTTGCCGGTCTTTTCCAACGCTCACATCCGCGGAAAATGTTCGCCCCGGAATCGCGAACTTGTGCCGGTACACGAGATCGCCGCGAGAGGTATATCCGGACGAGTTTGTGCGGTTGTTACTCTCCGATTGGCTCGATACCGCGCCGAGCGTCAAGCGATTGATTGCATTGACCGAGCTTGTTCGCTGGTTGTCCTGAAAAGAGAGCTCCGGCGAGGCGATGAACGAGTTGGACGAATCGGGCGCGTACTCGAAACGGACGTTGAGCCGGTGATTCTCGTTCTTCTGTTCGGTCTCACTGCTCTCGTTGTAGGAGACGATGGAATCTTGTGGAATAACGTACTGTCGCGAGACTACTTGTGGATTTGCGTTGTCGGTACGGTTGTAGAAATAACTGCCGGTTGCGTGCAGATTCTTTCCGAGGCTGTCGGAATAATTCACGCCGCCTGAATGCACGGTGGAGCTTCCGCCCTGTTGTCCGATGAAGAAGTTGCCCGCGCCGCCTCCTCCGCCCGGAGGTGGTCCTCCGCCGGCACCGGCGCCGCCCATTTCACCGCCCGGACCGAACATGCCCCCGGTTCCGGGTCCTTCCCCCGGACTTCCGCCGCTCATGACGCCAAGAATGTCCTGCATCGAAAAGTTTTGTTGGTTGACATTGTTCGACAGGCCGATGGCGGAAAGCCTGCGGGACGAAGCGAAATGGTGGATGCTTCCGCCCACAGTGTACCGGTCGTCTGTTCCGTATCCACCGTTGAGCCGCCCGAATTCTCCACGGCGCCGGTCGGGGCGCGTTACGATGTTGATGGTTTTCGACGACTGGCCGTCGTTAAATCCTGTAAGCTGCGCCTGGTCGCTTAGCTTGTCGAATACCTGCACCTTGTCGATGACGTCTGCCGGCAAATTACGGAGCGCCACCATCGGGTCGTTCCCGAAAAACTGTTGCCCATCGACAAGCACCTGCTGCACTTCCTCACCCTGTGCCTTGATGACGCTGTTCTGGACCGTAACCCCCGGCATTTTCTTGATCAGTTCTTCCGCCGTGGCATCCCGATTGATCTTGAATGCTTGAGCGTTGTACTCGATCGTGTCTCCCTTCTGCTCGGCGGCCGGTGTCCGCCCTTCGACGACAACTTCCTTCAACGGTATCGCCTTTTCGGACATAGTCAGAGTTTCCACGTCGACACGCGATTTGTCGATCGTGACGGTGCGACTCAGCTTTCCATAACCGAGATAGGTCACCTCCATGGTGTACGTCGCTCTTCGGATGTTAGAGAACTCGAAATGACCGTTTTCGTCGGTCGATGCGACAAACGACCGGGTTGAATCATCCTGCTCGACCAACCGAATGTGTGCACCGACAAGTGCCGCATTGCGGTTCTTCTTGACGACGGTCCCTTCCACGACGGCGTTTTGCCCCCAGAGTGCGTACGGCAGAAGCAGCACCACCATTCCAAGTGAGAAGAACCTCGCTATCATGCCACCGCTGATTCGGTATGATCCATTATCCGGCGCGGCCGGGATTGGAAGAAGAACACGCGAACAACTCTTCATGGTTCTTTTGCTTCTTTCATTGCGGCGGCTAATTCGTAAACTGAAAACGGTGAGTGTGACTCGCATTGGCGATGTGCCGAGCTGCAACCAAGACTCGTGCAGCGTTCCTTACCCCGGAACAGCAAGCAATTTCTTGATGGTTGCGTCGATGAACCTGCCTGAGGAGAATCCTTCCGCCCGTGCGACGTCTTTCCCGCCGACAAAGTAGATGAGGGTCGGGACGTGGAGAACCCTGAAGGCTTTCGCAGTTTGGGTGTGCTCTTCCATGTTGATGCCGACGACTTTCACAATACCTTTATGGCTCTCAGCGACAGCATCGAGGATCAGGGCAGCGAGGTTCGTGGGACGCGACCAGGGAGCCCAGAAGAATGCGATCGTCAGGATCTTACTCTGTAGCACTTCCGTGGCAAAGTCCTTATCGCCAATTGGCCTCATGGTCTTCTTCGCCTACTAGATGTGAAGCAATTCATGGTCGTTCGTTAAATCAATCGGGGCACCCCTTGGAGGGGAGAGGTGCCCCGTGCCGGCGTCAGATCCTTCAGCTACGTACCATTTATCCAACCCTGACGCCAACGATGAATGTGTATCTCTCGTCTTCAGAAACGAGACCGCGAGAAGTCACTATGTATCCGGACATGCTGCTGCTCGATCTTTACCCACCGTGATCCCCTCGCTACTTGGTTACCTCCCCTGCTGAACTCAGCCGTAGGTGCACCCAAAGATTCAAGGATGTTGGCTGCGATCGCGATCCACCACCGGGGGGCATTCCGCCTGGAGGGCCACCTCCTCCCGGTGGGCCCCCTTCACCCATTCCACCACCGCCACCGGGGGGCATTCCGCCACCGGGGGGCATTCCGCCGGGAGGACCTTCACCGGCTCCTCCTGGCCCTAGCATTTTGCTCATGTCAAACTCAGGGGTCTCGAACCCGACGCCGATGACACCTTTGTCCCCACCCTTCATCAAAGGGATCTTCAGCTCGTACACGAGTCTACCCTCCTTTACGTTGACCTTCGCATTGTAACCCCTTGAAGATGGCAGTAGGACTCGTCTCGTTTGATCTTTTTCGGGACCGATGATTTCCAGTTCCACGTTCGCATCGTCGAGCATGCTCTCCACGTGCGCTGGCTCCTCTTGTCGGGATTCCTGCCGGGTGGGTCTTTCCATCGAGGGACGCTCACGATCCATCTCACCGAGCGGGAAGTGAATGCCGACAATCCTTTCGTCCCATCCCGTGGAATCGAGCCAAACAGTCAAACCGGTCATCAGCAGCTTGGCCTGTGTCTGCCGATCGGTCGTTGTCAATAAAACATAGAGAGAAGAGTCATCCTCAAGAAATCCGAGAGAGAGCTTTTGCTTTTCGAGGTACACGGGGATGCCATCCCAATCGTTCATCTTGCCATCGATCGTCACTGGATGAGAGGCTTTGTGACTCACAAGCTCGATGCTGCTCCCACAACCGTAGTACGGCATGAGAACGACGATCATGCTGCAGCACGTAATGAATGTTCTAAACGCCTTTTTCATTGGTTCTCCTTATTTAGGACTATTTAGGTGCTATGAGATCCCACACACCTTCCGCCCGGACGTGTGAGTTATTGATATCAAGGACAACAAACTTCAGTGTTCCGAACCCCTCGAATTCACGATTTGCAGGTGGGAAACGCTTGAGTGGAAAGTAGAGATCGATGCTCCGTTTCACAGGTGACATGCCGGCCGGATCGTCCCGCCCGTTCGGTGAACCAAGCCGAGGCGTTTGTCGCTGAATCGGGTGTTGAACAACGCGCACGGGTTCAATCTGATGCCGCTGTTGGTCTTCCAGAAAAAAAATCCACCGGTCGGCATCAAGATATTCCTGAGCGAGAAATGTTTGGATCTCCACGTACACGAAAACATTTTCATCAAGATGGTGGTGCTGGCGATATGATCTGCGATATGCTTCAAGGCCATTCGTGTCCATGCGTGCAAGACGGCCGAATTCCCGAATCCCTTCCTCAACGAGCATTGAATCCATTATCGTCGCATGCACAATCAAGGGAAATGGCCCCTCACCTCGTCTCCCAGGTCCACCTGCCAGGAAGGGGAAGCCGACTTCCCCCGACGACTGTGAACTGAGAGCTATGGTGCTTTTGTTCCAGCACGCTTCGAAAGAGGCGCTGAGCAGAGAATTTGATTCCTCACTCCCTTGTTGTTCAGGTCGCTGGAATCCTGCCGCCGGGGAGCAACCCTGATTCACACTCCCGAGTGCCAGGCCAGCAATCAGAATCAGAATTCGTGGGACTAAAGGTGCTCCCTGGTTTCTATTCTGGCTGTGCAAGACTCACCTCCAGCCAAATCTCCTTATTGTCGGGCACCCGAGAACCTCCACGCGGAGAATTCCTAGGAGGACCACCGCCACCAGGAAATCCGAACTCACCTGTTGGGGGTACACCTTCGAAGCCAAAATTGTGTGATCGATTCCCGGTCAACCCACCAAGTTCCACGCCAATCCCAACCTTTTTTCCGGGGTCGACCCCGCTAAATTTTGGAAAGTACTTTTCGATATGCAAAGGTATTCGAGCTTCGAAGGAGACAAGCCCCTGAGCCTCGGCGATGACTCCAGCAAATCCCTCGACATTCCCTGGTTTATACACATGGGAATCGACCGATCTCTTGTCGATAACGAGAACTCCTCTGCGCATTTCGTCCAGCTGTTTTCGCGCCTTGTCCTTTTGTTCTTCAGTCAAGCTATCCCAGAACTCTGCACGATTGAGATTCGCTCTTGCAGCTTTTGACGCGGGAAAGTGGATTTCCAAGTCCTTCCGGTGCCCACCATCCGGGTCAAGCAGGATCACCACTCCAGATTGCTCGACCATTTGCTGGAGCGAAGCATTGGCAATACGCCCAGCCAGATAGAGAAAAGAGGTATCGTTACCTACACCGACTGATACTTGGACGTCCTCAAAAACAACCAGCGAGGCACTACTCCACTCCTCTAGACTCCCATCGATGGTCGGTGACCTTCGAGCCCAGTTGCTTTGAATCCGTTGGTCAGAGCAACCAGTCAAGAGGGCCAGAATAGTTGCAAAGAAGAGAGTTCTTGAAATCATGATTTTGCCCAATCTCGGGTCACTCTTTTTCTGCTCGCAGATAAGAACCCTGAGCATTCATGACGCAACACACCGATGAGATCAGAATCAACGGACCTCCCGCAGGGCGTTCTTCCAACCCCCATTTTGACAAGTCGCACCTTTCACATTTGAAATGGATTGCCCGAATGGCATCAGCGGTTTTCCAAGTTCTTGCTTGTCGAATCCCATGGGGGCATCTTTTCACGGTTCTCATCTCCAAACGGTGGAAAATCGCGATTTGGAAACTCGGGTAAGACAAACTCTTGAATCTCATGGAATTTTTTCTGCTGCGCCGGCGTTAGGACAGCGTTTATCTTCTCCTCGGTCGCCCTGCCAAGTTCCGCCATCTTCTGACGAAGAGACATCGGATCCTCCTGAGTGTTCTCCAACAACGCCGCTGTTTCTCGCTCTAAACTCCCAAAGATTTCTTTAATCTTAGACACTTGTTGATCGCTGAGATCGAGTTTTTCTTTGAGCATCGAGATTCCTTCCACTCCCGGCCCTTGATGCATTCTAAGACGCATCATGGGACGTTCGATGCTTTCCCGCAACCGTTGCCGTTGCTCTGGTGTCAAGAGCGGGTCGAGCTCGCTTTGTACGCAGTCGATAGTCCGGGTCATTGTTTCTCTAAATGTTTCCGCTGCCGCAGCCATCGTCTGAGAGTGTTTTTCCAGGATCTTCATTATTGCATCGCGCTGCTTCGCATCAGGCTGAATGACCCGCTCAACAATGGAGGCAAGTAGGGGTCCCGGCGGGAGGGAATTGAGATTTCTCGACCGGCTGCTCATGATGGCTCCATTGATCAAAGCGCCGACGAGAACACCCAGCAAGAATGTCCCCAGGACAAACAGAGTTGCTTTTGATTTTGTCGTCATTGGAAGAGTCTCTCCACTTGAAGAACTTGGTCTATAGACGGTTCCGGTTGTCCGAAAACCGATGCTACGTTAACAGAATCCCTTCTTGAGAGATTGTAATATACACAAAGGACACTAACCACGATCGTAGCGATCACCACACGGCGAAATGAAATGCTGAGCCAGCGGCCAAATTCGTCGTATGCAGAAAAAGCCGCGTCGACAACCCGTCGCACAAATGCAGGTTCAAATGAGGGATAGCGGGAAGAGGAAATTACTGCACGGAGGGTTGCAAAGAATTTCTGATCATCTCGTAGAACACGCGAGGCCATCAAGCCGCTCTTCAGCAACTCTGATTCCTGTTTTCTGAGATGTGAATCAAACGCTCTTAGCATTAGTTTATAGGTTCTGTCCTTCATCGTTACTATCTCAAATGTAAGGGGAGAGCAGTTCTTTCAATTTCAACTGCGCTCGTGAAAGCCGCGACAGCACCGTCCCTTCAGGGACCTTCAGTATATCGGCTGTCTCCGCCGTTGAGTATCCATCGATCAATCTCAGCACAATCACCGCGTGGAGCTTGGGCTTCAGCGAGGCGATTGCTTTTCGAACAGCGTCGCGAGATTCTGTTGATTCATATTCAATTTCCGAACTAGACTCTGAGCCAACGTGCCTTGCGTTGTGGGGCGAACCACTGTCGGAGGTGAGAATAGAACCTCGCCTTTTCCGTCTCCTGAGCTCGTTGATCGACAAATTGATCGCGATTCGGGTCAAATATGTTGCAAGCTTCGATTCACCCCGAAATTTCTCCAGGGAATGGAATAGGCGGACAAAAGTCTCTTGGCCGACATCCTCTGCCTCCGGAGTGTCGCCGAGCATCCCCTTCACTGTCGCTGCTACGCGGTTTTCATGCCTTATCACCAGTTGTCCAAATGCCGCTTGGTCGCCGCTACGGGCAGCCATGAGCAGTTCGTCATCTGTGGGCGTATCATGATCTCGATTCACAAGTTTCCTACAATGGCTTAGACACAATGGGAGGGCGTTTTATTCCCTTTCTTCGTGCATTCCGATATAGAAGAATGAGACAAAATTTCTGCCCATAGGCAAAAACACTGAGAGAATGATCCCAAAATGGAATAAAAACCGCTGTCTCATTGTCCAACAGGAAGCGCAGTTCGGTTATTCGACGAGAAAATGCAGGGAACTGAAGTCTTTCGTGACCTGACCCCCGAAAATCATCCACTTCGTATTCCGGTGTATTGGCTCAGAAAGCGGTTAGACGGGTGAGTAAGAAGAAGGAACAGATAATGGAGTTGAATTTGAAATCGACGCACAACCTCGGCCCCATGATGTTCTTGAACCATTCTGTAATAATGTCGCTGCTTTTTCTCAGCATCGAGAGCACACTTGTATCGGCACAAACAAGGTCCATCGCCGGCCAGGTAATCGATGCTGACAGCAAAGAACGATTGCCCTATGCGAATGTGATGATCAAGGGAACGAACATCGGGACGCAAACAAACCTCCAAGGTTTCTTTCTGATACAAAATGTTCCAGATACTGTTCTTGTTGTTCAGGCTACTTACATGGGGTACCTTTCAAGCCAAGCAACGGTTGATCCTAGAAAGCAGAGCAACGGAATACTCATGACGCTAAAGCAAACTGCGATCAATGTTGAAGGAGTGACCGTTTCTGCTGAACAATCGAATTTTATCAAGACAGAAAAAACTCCCGGGTTAACGACTGTCTCTCCAACGCAGATTGCGAGCCTACCGAGTGTGGGTCAAGCCGATATATTCCGCTCGATAGAATTGTTGCCCGGTATCAGTGCCACGAGTGATGCTTCTTCGGATTTGTATGTGCAGGGTGGTACGCCCGATGAGAATCTGATACTGTTCGACGGAATGACGGTGTATCAGGTAGACCACTTCTTCGGCTTCTTCAGTGCGTTCAACCCGGATGCGATCAAGGATATTCAAATATATAAAGGCGGGTTCCCGGCAAAGTATGGCGGGCGGCTTTCAAGCGTCATCGACATCGTCGGGAGAACGGGGGATCACGACAATCTTCACGGAACAGCGGGGCTGAGTCTCTTGAGCGGCAATGTGAGTCTGAGCGGGCCGCTGTTGGGCGGAACATTCTTCCTTGCCGCACGCCGGTCGTACAGCGACATCATTGCCAGCGACGAATATAACACGCTTTATAAATTGCTTACCGGCTCCTCCGCGCCGACAGCGAGCGCGGCACCACAGGGATTCGGCAGGTTCGGCGGAAATGGAATTTCCGAGCAGCAGACTCCAAGTTCCGCTTTCTATGATCTCAATGCGAAGCTATCCTATAATCTAACATCCCGCTATATGTTGTCCGTAAGCTACTACGGCAGCGGAGATGATTACGACCTGACGCAACAAGCGTCCACGCAGAATGTTCTAGGCTTCGGCTCTCCTATGGCGCTTCCTTCGAATTCAAACAACACGAAGCAGGGGAATAACGGCGCGAGCGCCAACCTCTTTGCACAATGGGAAGATAATTTCTCCTCGAATTTTATTGTTGCGTATGACGACTACACCAGCAAGTATTCGTCGGCGCAAGGTACGGTAAGGACCAACACTTCGGGGTTTTCGACGAATGATGACAATCGCACCGACGATTTCAGCGTCATCAATTATAATGACTGGAAGCTGAGTTCACTCCATGATGTCAGCTTTGGCCTGCAACTTTCACAAACGAAGGTCAAGTACTCGCTTGCCGGCAGCCAGTTGACAGGTGGGACAAGTAATCTGTTGGGTCTCGACCAACGCGCCGGGGAGAATGCCGCCTACGTGCGAGACGAACTGAGCCTCTCGGAAAATCTCACGCTGACAGGCGGCCTGCGCATCGAGAACTACTCTTCAACGAGTTCATGGTACCTTGAGCCGCGGCTTTCGTCGAACTACCAACTGACCGACAACATCTCCCTGAAGGCGGCATTCGGAGTGTACCACCAGTTTGTAAACCGTATTGTGAACGAAAATGTGACGGGGGGTAGTCGCGACTTTTGGGTTCTTGCGGACACGTCCATTCCGACGAGCGGAGCGACACACTATATCTTAGGCGCGACATGGCAGAATGACGAATATGTTTTCGATGTCGAAGGGTTTTATAAAACATTGAACAGCATCGCCGAGTTCACCCAGCGTTTTCAACGAAATGCCTTTGAACCTTACACTTTCATGATCGGTGACGGACGGGTAAAAGGGATCCAAACGCTGCTCCAGAAAAAGATCGGGTCGTTCACCGGATGGATCAGCTACACGCTGATGAAAGCCGAAGACCGCTTCCCCCAACTGAACGATGATCAATACTTCCCGGCGGGTAACGATCAGACTCATGAACTGAAGGTGATCGGGAGTTACAGCCCCGGCGACGACTGGAACGTATCGGCAACATTTATCTTTGCGACCGGAAAGCCATACACGGCTCCGATCAGTCAGTACTCCCTTGTCTTGCTCGACTCGACAACGTACAATTATACGCACGTCAGCTCGGAGAATGCGTACAGGCTGCCCGATTATCAGCGTCTCGATGTGAGTGTTTCGAAGAAGTTTCGATTTGAATCCTCTTCGCTCAATGCAGGGTTATGCGTATTCAATCTATACAACCACACCAATATTTCTTACTACCAGTACAACTTGAACACCCAGCCCATTGTGGTTACCGCAGTAACAGGGTTGGGATTTTTGCCGTCAGTCTTTGCTCAATATGAGTTTTGAAGGTGAAATATATGAATAAAGTTGTGTTGTCGCTACTTGTTTTGTTCCCGCTAGTGTATGGTTGTCAAAGCAATCCTGTTGTACCGGAGGCAACTCAAATAGTGCTTCAGGCGTACTTATATGCAGCTCAGCCCGTAACGGATATCACCGTAATGCTGAGCAGGCCTATCTCGAGCTCCGACACAGCCAACACCTTGGTGACTGACGCCAGTGTGTTTCTCATCAAGAATGGAAAGCAGTATCAGTTGACGCCGTCGCTGCACGATACCGGAGAATATTACTATCCTGGCACCGATCTACAGGTGCAATCAGGTGATCGATTTGAGATCGAGGTGACATACAATGGGACCACTGCTACTGCAGAGACTGTTGTGCCCGGCAAACCGGCCGGATTATCGGTTAACACCTCAACGGTGGTATTCACCAAGGATTCAGTGACAACACCATTTGGTGACACGTTTGTGATGCTCACCAGCTCGGATTCCGTGATTGTATCATGGGATAACCTTTCTCAACTGTCGTACTATGTCGTTGTGGAAAGCGAAGACTCGACGCGTCACCCGCTGCGCTCCGACAGCCTGAGAAATTTCAATTTCGCGGGGCGGTTCTTAACAGAACCGACGACAAACAACTACTACCGGGTGCCGCAGTCCGATTTCAATTATACCGGCAAGTATAAAATCACTCTATATCGGGTCAACCAGGAATATGTCGACCTTTTTGCATCCCGACAGCAGGACTCACGCAGCCTCAACGAGCCGCACACGAACGTGAAAAATGGTCTCGGGGTCTTCAGTGCATTCGCCAGTGACAGTGTGGCGATCCACATTGAGCTTCAATAGTGTTCGGAGTGAAATCTCCTCCAAAGGAAGATGTCCCTACCGTGCCGCGGGGGATTCCGGATAGCAATCCAAAGCGGTTCGGGACCGTGTCATTCATCCTGCTTACTCCGATGCGACCCGGTCCACCTGCCGGAGGCGATCCGGTTCAGAGCTTCATCGAGCGGGAACTGAATCTTTCTCAAGAACAAAAAATACGTTTTGCAGAATCCCGGGAAAGGTTTTTCAGCAAAGGCAGAGGCGGACCCGCAGCTGAGGCCGCAACGAAGCGGGCGTTATTCGATCTCCTCAAGAACCCAAGCGTAACCGACGAAGAGGTTCGGCAACGAGCATCGGCGATCGGGAACATGGAAACCGAACGTTCTCTCGCCATTTACGAACACTTTCGCGACCTCCGAGCAATCTGCACGCCTGAGCAGCAACAAAAGTTTGACGCGTTCATAGCCGAGGTTTTGATGAGAATCAGTAGTCCTCCGGGTAGTGTATCATTTTCATTCTTGAGCACCGGTCGAAACTCCTCCTATGATCCTCCCCTGCCAGGGGAGGATGTTTTGGCACTCTCCCCCAATAGGGGAGAGTTGGAGAGGGGTTTGATTTGGCATTACCATTCAAACTGAGGCACTACCAAAAGGACAGAGAACTACCGTCGCTCTCCAACATTCGTTGGATAACCGGGGAAACTCATCCGGAACTTTGCCGGTGAGTTATTTACTCACAACCAGGCACCCGGCAAGAATATCGTGAAGTGCTTGCTTTTGCTGCGTGAAGCCCGCCATGATGAAACCAACATAGAAGATCAAGGTCGAAAGGATCTTCCCGAAATAGCGGCCTGACGCCCTGGCGAAAGAGATTCTGTTACCATACATGTCGGTTACCCTGAGGCCGAGTGCCATCTTGCCGAGCGTCGCGCCTTTGCTCGACGATTCCATCAGCGCATAGTACAGCCATCCTGCAATGATGATTGCAAGGATGGTCATCAGATACCCGCTAATGAGGGCGATAACGAGTCCCGTGGATGAGCTCAGATCTTGAAGGTCGACATTGCTGAGCGCCCCGAGACCGATCAAGCCCAGGAGTGGGACGAAGAGGACGACGCTCACGATCCAGAGAATGACGCCATCAATAAAGTAGGCAAGGAATCGTTTCCAAAACCCTGCCGGGAGAACATACTGAGTAGCAGTGGGTACAGGTTCCATCACGAGTGGTTCCATAGCATCTCCTTTTAGTTATGGATTATGGTTGAATATTTACCTTAGATAGTACAAAAAATAACTGATTACTTCAAGCCCTGCGCTCCACAATCAGCGGTGGAGCGGTTCATTTCCATTTTACAACACCGACCTTGACAAGGTCTTCGATGTAGTGAGCAACAACACCCGGCTCGATGGGCTGAAATTCCGCGCTGAGCGCATTGCGAATTGCCACGACCGTGCGTTTGCCGTCGATGAAGTTCACAAGCTCAAAACGTTCGTCCCCGTTGAGCGTAAATTCCTTCGAATGATACCACGCCGCGGCGGTTGAATCCAGCTTGCTTTCGGGCAAACCGAAATCAAGCGGACCGCGCGTGAGACGCACGGCGATCCTCATATCGGCCAGCTTGGGCCCGAAAACGATATCGACTAGCCGCGAGCCGCCCGGTGTCGTTATGGTCTTGAGAAGAAGTTCGTGCTGTAGTGAGATCTGTTGAGTCAAAACGTCAATCCGTGTTCCCACTTCCTTTGATGAAACGAAGAATCTTATCGATTCCAGTGCTCCGACCGATCTCTCTTTGGCTTCGGACAGGATCACAAATGGCTCTTCAATATTATTCTCCGTGCTCTGCTGCGCTGTGCGAGCGGCTTGTGACAGCTCGTCCGATGCCCGGCGATGGACGACGTATGCCAGGTCAATCGCCTCTCGGGCATTCAGATTGGCGAGATACCACATTGCTCCCGCGGAGATGATCTCGCATCGCTCCAGCTCTACCGGATCGACCTTATCCGGTGTGTCCTCCGAGGAGTGATGTGTGTAGTCGCTGTGGCCAAACATCATTCCCGGGATCTTGCGGTCGATGAACATCATGTGGTCGCTGCCGCCGCCGTACGGAGTGATTCTGTAATTCATCTCGGAATGGCTCCCGCGTGGAGTTGTAATGCTCATGTTGTCCACCATTTCCGCCATATTTTCAACGACGTCATTGACGCATGAAGGAATGGAGACCGGGGTTCGCGTGATGCCGAGTCGTGAATGAAGCAATTCGAGATTCTCACCGACCATGTCCATGTTCAGGTTCGCCAGAAATTTCCCGCCGAGCTCAGGTCCTTTGAGTTCGGGGTGCGCATCGAGGTAAGCCATCGTTCCGTTCCATTCCGGAACCCAAAGAAACGTGAATGTGCGCTTCGGCTTCATCAATCTTCCATCATCAATCAACTGTTTCAGTGTGCGTGCAATGTCCAGGATGGCACCTGATCCGCTGGCGTTATCGTTGGCAGACTCCTTGGGATGGTCGAGGTGAGCACTGTAGACCAGTTCTTCATCCGCATTATCGGTGCCCCGGATGTGCGCAACCACGATATCCATGAAATAGGGTTCAAGTCCGATTCCTTTGACCCAACCGTGCAGGACAACTTTTTTCCCGGAGAGAAGCAAGCTCTTGAGTTTTTCTCCCTGCCGGTTCGTGAGGTTGAAGCCAAATGTTACGCGGCTCAGTTCTTCCGTCCGGGGCCACATGCCGGTGTACTGCAGCATGTCGGGATAGAATTTCGCGCGGTCGTCGTCGAGGTAGCAGACAACAGCTTTTGCGCCGTACTTCAACACGGCGAGGCGATGAACGTTCCCGCCGTAGCCGGTTGCAAGGACGAATTTTCCTTTGACGTCCTTACCTGCATAATCGTTGTCGCTTTCTCCGCTGCCAACCCAGACGAGTTCCCCTGTGGCGTCACCGGCATTCGAATATGTAATGACACTCATCGCGATCTCCGGGTAGCCGACGATGCGCTCATCGTATGGTTCAACCATTCTCAGTTCGGCTGCCGTGATATCCCACCCGGAAGGCGATTGCCAGGTTTGGTATGTCGCTTTCCCATCGGATGTGAAGGATTCGATGTACGCGTCTTTCTCAGAGAAGCCGTACTCTCTCAATTTCCCCAGGACGTAGTGCGCCGCGTCCCGGTAACCCCGCGACCCCTGGATGCGATGGTAACGTGTAATTTGGATGACGTGTTCTTTTGCCAGTTCGCCGCTCAACCCTTCATGCAGAATGTCTCGTACCTTTGGGTCGAGGAGGTCATGGTGGGGCTGGGATAAGCATAGTAAGGAAAAGCAAATCGAACTCAAGAGTGAAGCAATTGTTTTTTTCATGAATGGCTCCTGTCGATAAGCGATTAAAATGTCATGAATGTATTAACACTCCTGACCTGTTCAACCCTCACCCTGTCACTCCGTGACATCCCTCTCCCGCTGGGAGAGGGAGCGAGGGTGAGGGTGGCTCGGCAACACTTCTAATATATTCTGGAGTACTGATTCGATATCATTCAACACATCTTCGTTCCTAATTCGCAAGACATTGAACCCCTGGCCCGATAGCTCTTCAAATCTTCTCTCGTCGTATTTCTTTTGATCAAGAGAGTTATGAATGCTTCCCTCAAGTTCGATTATCAGGTTCATTTCATGACAGTAAAAGTCTGCGACATACCTACCAATGGGATATTGTCTCACAAATTTCAATTGATTGAGGTTGCGATTTCTGAGTCGCTCCCACAATTTTGACTCGGACACCGTTGGTCTCCTCCGTAACTGTCGCGCAACGTTGATGATGTGATGAGGATAGTGCTTGATCATGGAAAATGAGAACGCCTATCGACAATCGCAAAGTGATTCAATTATTTGTAACGCTCACCCCGAACCCCTCTCCCAAACCTGTCCTGAGCGAAGTCGAAGGATGGGAGAGGGGACTGCGTCATTACCTGGCTTGGGGTGAGGGTAGTTTGGCACGTCCCTTCTACGGTAGCACAACCTGGGCCGCGGCCGCCGTGTCGGGCGGGGCTTCAGACACCGAGTGCAATGGTGTCAACCGATTATATAAATCCACCTGGCTCGCGTAGAGTGTCAGCTTCAATCCCATTCTAAACACGATGTACAATTGCTGGACGATGAAGAGTAAGAGGACCACGAGCGCGTGAGGAGCGGTCAGGAGGTCTGCGATCGGATTGTAGATGATGAGGACGATGGCGCCGGTGATGAACAACGTCAATGCCAATCCAAACGTTTTGAACGGGTGCGTGAAGGAGAATTTGATCCCTTGCCACATGGCAATTCTCGTTCGTCGCTCATCGTGCAATACGAGATAGATCCTTGCGTAATCGAAAGCCATCGTGTAGAAAAGGAGGCCGATGTACGCAAGTCCGAGCTTTACCCAACCGCCCCAGTACGAAACGTTCTGGTATGGATCTCCCCCGAAGACGAGTCGTACGATGCCCGTTTCTATGAATTGTACGCAGTAGAATATCGCGAACACCGGTAAACTCCAGAGGAAAAGTCTGAAAAATCTGCCGAAGTGCCTGGCCGCGCTCCCCCAGAAGACCGATGCCGAATATCCCCCCTCGCCGGCGATCACCGTGAAAGCTCCGCCTGATAGGAACAATCCTGCCAATCCATAGAGTGCGGCAGCAACGAATATCAATCCGGTGATCACGTCGACTGCGCCTTTATTGTTGGTCAAAAAATCAAACAGAAAATCCATGTCGAACCGGCCCGCCAATTTCTCACCGGTGAGGCTATGCCCCACAAAACTGCCAAGGACATTCCGGAATGGCAGCATGACGAGCAGGCCAACGAGGAGATTGACGGCATAGAACGTGATCACCATGCGTTTGTTCTCCCACATCCGGCGAATTCCAGATTTCAAACATGACAGTATCATAATCCCTCTTCCTCGTTGTAATGTTAGATGTTGCCGAGAATCGAAAAGAAATTCAGGGCGTCGGGTTGGTCGAGCAGAAACTGTATCCAGAACAGAAAGCGCACCGCCTGTTTATTCACCCCGAGAGCCTGGTTTTCTATGGTCTTGCTGTTGTTCGTGTAGTTGACGTCAAGAACAATCTTGTGGTCCGGGTCGACGGTCGCGGAGATGAGCCGGCTTGGTCTTGTGTACTTATATTTCTTCCACAGCTCCTGACCATCCCATTGTTCCCTGACCTTGTCGCCGTTCTCGAAGACCACCTCAACCTCCACGGGAAAGGTGAATGTCCCGAGGCGGCGAATGTCGACCTCACTTAGATACATTTTCGTCGTATCTTCATCCTTGCTTTCTCTGCTTTTGACACTGTCGCCGATCCCGAGCGAAAAATCAAAGCCCCTGCCGTTGGAAATCTTCTCCGAAGTTATTTTGTCGACACTATAATCGAGTTTGGCGTTTGAGAACAGTGCCTGGTTGAAAAACCAGTCCAGGTTCTGTCCCGAAACGTCGTTCGCCACGTCGATAAAATCTTTGGTCTGGGGGTGTTTAAACCGCCATCGCTCGACGTACGCGCGCATGACTTTCCGCATGGTTTCGTTGCCGAGATAATTCTGAAGCGTGGTCAAAAGCACTCCCGGTTTCGAATAGGAGTTGATTGCATAGCTTGCCCCGGAATAATACTCCCAGGCCCGGCGAACGGTGGGGTCGAGATCCGGTCCGGAGAGGTACTCTGCACGCTGAAACTGAAGATCGTTGAGTTCAATACCGAAACAATTGAGTATATCGCCTGTAGGCCCGTAAGCATCGTTCATGATTTGCGTTTCGGTGTAGGTGTTGATCCCCTCGTCCATCCAGCTCTCTTCGAACTCGTTTGATGCGAGAAGATGGTACCAGTAGTTGTGGCCGAATTCATGAATGATAACCATTTCGACCGCGCGTAAGTTTTCGGGGATACCATAGGCAGTTCCTGCCGTTATCAGCGTGGGGTATTCCATGCCACCGGAACCCCCCGCACCGCGGCGCGGGTCAACGACCGTGAGATTCGGGAAAGGATACAATCCATACCAGTCGTGAAAATGCTGAATGGCGGTTTTAGCGGCTTCCACGTGGCGTGCACCCTGATACGCGTGGTCCGGCTGCATGAGGACGCGGATGTTGACATCGGCTGCTTTGCCTGTGAACTCGACAAATTCCGGGCTCGTGGTCCAGGCGAAATCGTGGACATCTTCAGCATGATAGAAGTGTGTCGCAGTTCCATCACCATTGTTCTTGACCTCAGCTTCGAGCCCGGTCGCTCCGACGATGTTTTTCTCCGGGACGGTCATATGCACATTATAGACGCCGAAGTCGGCAAAGAATTCCGAGGAGGCATGGAACTGGTGGCAATTCCACTTGCCGTCGATGTAGACGCCGATCTTTGGAAACCACTGTCCGACGAAGAAATACTCTTCCTTCGCTCCTGTCCGCGCGAATGGCGGCTGGGGGAGTTTTTCCTCGAAGTCTATGGCAACCACGAGCGACTCGCCGGGGGAAATCGGTTTCGGGGTTGGAATTTGAAAGACGGTTTTATCTTCCGCGTTGTCGTCGTCGGGATGGATGAACTGCATCTGGTTGGAGACATCCTGTCCGGGGGAGAACTCAATCTTGTTCACCCGAATGAAACCCCAGCCGTCCGCGTCCATCTTCAACCCGCGAAGAGAGCCGCCCGATTCCCGCATGAACGTCGACCGATTATTCCGAAAAGCATTCATGTAGAGGTGAAATTGCAGTTCATGGATGACGTCCGCCGATTTGTTGAACCACTTCAGAACTTCATGCCCATGGAGTTGCCGGTTCTTTGCATCCAGCTTGACGTCGATGTCGTAGTTCGCGATCCGGGGGCTCAGGGGTTCGTGAAACAAGACCGGTTGAGCGAATCCGGCCGCAGAGGGGAAAAGGATGAGAATTGAAAAAAGAATCTTCTTCATGCTGATTCCTTTTGATGATTAGATGACGCTGGGATTGTACGGAAAAAAAAGGAGAGTGGCAAATCACTATCGGGGATTTGCCACTCTTGAGAATACAGGGCGGACGTGAAATGCTCTCCGAACCGGCCTATTTGATGAGCATCATTTCCTTCGATTCTGTCAGATTTCCGATGGTGAGTCTGTCAATGTAAACGCCGGCGGCCGCATCCATTCCGAGTTCCGTCTTTCCGTCCCATTTGGCAAGATAATTGCCGGCCGGAAGGACTTCATGAACCAATCGACGGACCGGTCTGCCGAGAACATCATAGACGACGAGGTCAACGGTCTGCAAAGTCGAATGGGGAACACTGAACCCTATGACCGTGCTCGGATTAAAGGGGTTGGGGAAATTCTGCCGCAGCATCGGTGAAGCCGGGAGAGACGGTCCCGGTCGGCGAACATCCACTCCAGTGAGAAGCATCGGTCCTTCCGGACGCTGTACGCCGGCGCTGTCGGCAAGATAAAGGTTCACCCAGGGGGGTCGGAATGATGGAGCAACATTGTACATCAGCTTCCATTCTTCATCCGTGAGTCGTTTGAAATTAAGCGTCACATGCTCATAGTAACTCATGACAGGTCCGATGAACGCAGTAGGCACATCGCCGGGTAGTTCTGCGACCATAATCGCGAGATTGATTGGTCCGGTACCGCAGTGCATAACCTTTCCCACGATATTTCCGAACTGATCCGTTGGGGCTGTGTGGACATCGGCGACAATATAATTTGCACTGTCGCAGTCGCTCGCATTACTGTAGAATAAACGCGAGTACCAGCCATCGTATATCGTCACACATATGAACTCCGTATAGAACATCTGCTGCAGAAATCGCACCTCTGCAGTGCTGAGCGCGATTTGATGAAGCTCCTTCTCGGAGATCGACTGGAGGGTATCCATGGATCCCCTCATGTCGTTGAAGTACGACTGCAGATGTGCACGCGTCCATTGCTGAGGGAAATTGAGTGCTGATAGCTTTTCCCCAGCGAGGGAAGCGAACTGCTTCAAGGCTTTGAAGAACTCCGGATATGGCTCTACAAAACTCTTTGGGTAAGAACAACCGGCGCCGCCAGTATACGATTGCTTGGCATAGAGAAGATTATCGTGACGCAATTGGGCCCACGACGCGAGTTGTGTATTCATCTTCTCCTGCCACCATGCGGCAGTCTGCATGAAGTTCGGAAATGTTGATCGATCCTGCGGAGGGCTGAGTGTACGGATCGAATTCAACCAGGCGTTGTAGAGTGTACTGTTCCAAAAAGTGCTGTCGTACGAATCAACCAGATAGCGGAGTGCAGCGAGATTTGAGCCATAGTGATATTGATTCAATTCATCCTGAAGGAGCTGCGCTGAAGCGCCATTCCCCAGTGCAAAGAGAACGTCCAGGCTTGACGGAAGCTGCCGCCATATCTTATCTCCGTTATAGACGATCTTGTCGTAGACGACGCTGCCGGTAACGTAGGAGTCAATCACGAAGCGTTGACCAAAGAGGAGAAACGCCGCCGGAGGCTTCGCCTGTTCCGGGTCCATAGGGTTGCTTATCAGTATCTGTGAGTTTATGCGCTGAATGGCGAACGACTCTTGCTTGAGTGTTGATCTGAGGACCGCCAATGTCGAATCGTTGAGCAGTTCATCTGCCCGGTGAAATCCGATTTCATCTCTCAAGAACTTGAGATTCGGAATGGTGATGTTGTCACTTTCTCCGACGAAAAACCGGATGACCGAATCGAGACTATCCTGTAGCGGCAAATCCTTCGCTGCCTCCAGGGCCTCGAGCACAAGGAAGGCATCGACCGTCTGGCGCTTCACATCTCGAGGCGGCAGCGCATTGATGACTCCCTCGGCGGGCAAGACCTGCAACTCCGTACGTCCAAGCCAGATCATCGACTGAAAGTACCTTGTGAGTTCTTCGCTCTCGGTGTAATGTCCCCGGGGAGTAAATTGACTGAAATCCAGTGCACAAATTGTATCACTGAAGAGCGGATAAGTTGAATATTGTTGAGCACGGATAAGCCCGAGGATCTCGTTAAGCCGAACAGTGTTGCCGTCACGGTAGGGGGGAACACTATCTCCCAGGAGTACCCGCGCGACCGTCAGGTAAAGGTCGAGGTCGTCGAGTGATTGCTGCATGCCCGCGACAGTGTCGTACCCGCTTATGAGCGATGGGACCGTTTGATGGAGATCCCCGAGGAGTTGATGAAGCTCCGGTATGAGGATACCTCTCTCGACATCTTTGAGGATTGCGTCGTACGACATGTGGACGCTATGAAGGATCGCGTCCGTGGAAACAAACACCGGCAAATCGTGGTTATAGATTTCAAGGAATGCCTCACCGAATGACTTCCGTGGCGATCGCTCGGTAACTACAAAACCATTCTTCCGGATAAGGCCAAGCTCTTCATCGGTCAGATTGTAATGTGCCCGGATGCTATCGAAGTAGGCAGCACTATCCGGGTCGATATTGACGTTTGTTTTGAATCGACCCGCGGGATACAGATCAAGGAGTCCGCTTGCCGAGAGATTTGCGTGAGAAGCGAGGAACGATTGATATGCCTGGACGTCGAAACTTTGCTGTGCCGGAGAGGTCCAGGGAACAACAAGAAGAATGGTTGCTACGACACCACACTTCAGAAGAATACAAGATAATCTCAACATAACCCACCTCCAGTTCATGTTAGTTTACCAGGTTCGTAATCCTTACTTAGAAGTTAGGATTCTGGAGGATGAAAGTCAAATCCCGGATTGTGCCTCAAGTCTTCAATGCCTTAAGTCTTCAGCCGGGATGTGCTCAGGTTCAAAAATCGAAAAGGCGGGGGATTACCCAGCGTGTCATCCAATCATGCGGCCGGTGAGATTGGCCCGAGGCGATTCTCTGGTCGTGGGCCCTGAAGAGCCCATTATTGAATTATTGAGTGCCCTTCGGAAGGTATGACTCCGGCCCCCAAAGTCCGTTAGTATCCAGAATCACGAAAAACAATCCGATACCTACGCCGATGATGCACGACGTAAGCCCAACGTACAGAACAATCTTCGCGATGTCTCCTGCAGAGCCAAGAAGACGCAGTTGTGTGAAGATCACGAACCAATCGTGCAGGCCGTGGAATGAATACATTCGCAACTTCAGGTGTGGCGCATCGGCCATGTACACCGCGATATTCGCAAGGTTATGGCCGAGCCAGTAGAGTGTAAAAGCGAGAGTTCTGTTGCTGGTATTGAGCAATACGAGCAATGTTATGAGGGGGAGCATGATCTGCATGAGCGCTCCGCCGACCAGCTCAGGCATATACCCTAACGGTGCGAAAAAAAGGTGTCCGGCCTCATGGATAGAGATGTCGATGAGGTCAATCACGACGACGACCACCGGGAAATGGGTTCTTGGGAATGGAACCTGGTAGGCCGTCGCGAGGAACCACGTCACGTAGCCCAGGTATGAAAGAATGATGAGGCTGAGTAAAGGGCGTAGAAATCTCTTCATTGAAGGTTCATAGTACGAAAAATCCGCGACTAGGTCAAGTTTTTGTGAAGAATTCCTGGTTTTGGATATCAGTCAATAAATCCTTAGATTGCTTCGCTTTTAATCCCTGTGACCCAAAATATCGTGAAGGGAGTAATTCTCATGAGATTGTCTTTCGGTATCGTAGTCATCATAATTTTCTTGAGTGCAATGACGTTCGCACAAGTAAATATCAAGTTCGACCAGTATAAGCTGGAGAACGGTCTGACGGTGATTCTCCATGAGGACCATAGTGCGCCGATTACTGCGGTCGTTGTGATGTACCACGTGGGATCGAAAAATGAAAAACCTAAACGCACTGGATTCGCGCACCTCTTCGAGCATATGATGTTCAAAGGCTCGGGACACGTTGCCGATGGCGAGCACTTCAAATTGCTCCAGGAGATCGGCGCCAACATCAACGGCTTCACAACGCAGGATGGCACGACATATTTTGAGGTTGTTCCGAGCAATCATCTTGAGCTCGGGTTATATCTCGAATCCGACCGTATGGGATTCCTGCTTGATTCGCTTTCGCAGGGAAAGCTCGACAATCAAAGGGATGTTGTGAAGAACGAGCGTCGTCAGAGCTACGATAACCGGCCTTACGGAACCGCGGAAGAAAAAATCGCGAAGGCAATGTATCCCCCGACCCACCCGTACAGCTGGCCTGTGATCGGTTATATGGAAGACCTGAGTGCCGCGTCACGGGATGACGTCAAAGACTTTTTCAAGACCTACTATGCTCCGAACAATGCCTGCCTTGTGCTCACCGGCGATTTTAGTCCATCCGAAGCAAAGCAGCTGCTTCTGAAATATTTCGGGTCGATTCCGCGGGGCAAAGATTTCGAACGACCCGGCAGAATGCCGGCTTCACTCCCCGAGGAAAAAAGAATGGTCTTCGAGGACAAAGTTCAACTGCCGCGCATCTATTTGACCTGGCACACTGTTCCGGGGTATACACGGGAAGACGCGGTGATGGAGGTGTTCGGTCAGATCCTCAGCAGCGGAAAATCATCGCGCCTTTATAAGTCTCTCGTCTACGACAGGCAAATTGCGCAATCCGTTCGTGCAAGTCAGGACGGGTCGGAGATTGCCGGACAGTTTCAGATAGAAGTTACGGCCAAACCGGAGAGGAATTTGACGGAAATGGAAACGTCCGTCGACTCAATTCTCAGCGATGTTCTCAAGAATGGAGTTACGGAAGACGAAGTTCAGAAAGCTCTGACAGGGGCCGAAGCTCGCATCGTCAACAGTGCAGCGACGATGCTGGGAAGGGCGACGGCGCTCGCGTTCTACTATTCGTATACCGGCGACCCGAACAATATCAACAAACAAATGGAATTGTATAAGGGCATCACGCCTCAGGAAGTCCTCACGGTGGCAAAGAAATATCTGACCCAACCGAAGATGGTGCTGAGCATTCTACCGCTCGGCAAGTCTGAACGTGGTGCGAAGAAAGGAGAATAATGAATAATGAAAACGTTAAGAGAAATCATCATGCTTGGAGTAATTTTTGCGACGATAGTTTCAACCGCAGCCCTCAACGGACAGGAACTCGACCGGACGAAGCGCCCGGTAGGAAAACCGGCCCCGAAGGTGACACTGCCGGAAATTCAGAAAGCGACACTCAAGAACGGACTGAACGTCTGGCTGGTAGAGAGGCACGAACTCCCGACCGTCGCGTTTAATCTTGTCATTCAGGCCGGGTCCGACCATGACCCGGTCTCGCAGCCCGGCCTTGCGTCGATGACTGCGGCGATGATGGACGAAGGGACCAAAAGTCGAACGGCACTGGAGATATCGGATGAGGTTGAAGCAGTAGGAGCGTCGTTCAATGTGAGTTCAAGCACGGACGGCTCGCACGTGACAATGAACACGCTCACGAAACATCTCGACAAGGCGCTAGCCATTTTCACCGACGTTCTCACAAACCCGACATTTCCCCAGAAGGAATTCGCCCGGATCCAGAAACAGCGGATCACCACCCTCCTGCAGCAGCATGACCAGCCGGTGAGCATTGCCAACAATGTGTTCTCCTATGAACTCTACGGCCCGGACCATCCGTACGGAAATAACCCGACGGGAACGGAAGCATCGATAAAAGCGATGACGACGAATGACCTGGTGAAGTTCTACCAAACGTACTACCGGCCGAACAATGCGACCTTGATCGTTGTCGGCGATGTGAAATTGGTCGACGTCACTTCCCGGCTGGAAAACGACCTCGGGAACTGGACGTCGGCCGCCGTCCCTGCATTTTCTGTCCCGGAACCGAAACCCATCGACAAAATGCGCGTGTACCTGGTGGATAAACCGGGAGCGCCACAGTCGGAGATTCGCATCGGATACCCGTCCCTCGCCCGCAACACTCCCGATTATTTCCCGGTCATCGTGATGAATCGCCTGCTCGGGGGACAATTTACCAGCCGCATAAATCTGAATCTGCGCGAGCGGCACGGCTATACGTATGGCGCCCGGTCGGCATTCAGTTTTCAAAAGGGAGTGGGACCGTTCACGGCCTCCGCAGGTGTCGTCACCGAGAAAACCGACAGCAGTCTCCGTGAATTTCTGTATGAGATCAACCAGATGCGCGAAAAGGGGATGACGGCCGAAGAACTCGCGTATGTGAAGGAAGGACTTGTCGGTAATTTTGCCCTGAACTTCGAAACATCGGCACAGATTGCCAGCTCCCTGCAGAACATCGTCCTGTACGGGCTACCGGAGAATTATTATCAGAATTATCTCCAGAATATCGACGGAGTGACGCTCGATGCGGTTAACCGCGTCGCAAAGAAATACCTGGATACTTCGACAATGGCGGCGGTTGTTGTCGGAGATCTTTCCAAAATCAGGGAAAGTGTCGCAGCTTTGAAGTTGGGTGATGTTGTCGTTTGTGATGTAGGCGGTAAACCCGTGAAGTAGGCCGGAGCGTTGAGACTTTGCGAGGGTTCCGCTCCCGCCTACGCTTCTGCCTACGCTCCGCTTCGGCAGACAGGTCGCTTCGGCGGGCAGGTCGGCGGGCCTTCGCAAGGTTTTTCCTTCATTTTCCGTTTTCCCCTCTTTTTCGTATATTAGTATGGCTTCTTACAACCATAGTACATTACCATCCAATACAGGGAATACATCATGACAATCAATGAAATTGAAAAACTCCTCGGCACCGACGCAAAGAAACTGCTCGAATACAAATGTACGGGCATTCCGAAAGAGATGCTTCATCTCCCCGGACCGGATTATATTGATCGGGTGTACGCTTTGTCCGACAGACCCGCGCCCGTTCTCAAGAGTCTGGGGTGGATGATCCACCAGGGCCGCCTGGCGCATACGGGCTATTTGTCGATTCTCCCGGTCGATCAGGGAATTGAGCACTCCGCGGGAGCGTCGTTCGCTCCGAATCCTCTCTATTTCGATCCTGAAAATATCGTGAAGCTTGCCATTGAAGGCGGGTGTAACGCCGTGGCATCGACACTCGGTGTGCTGGGCGCAGTCGCGAGGAAGTATTCGTACAGGATTCCGTTCATTCTCAAGTTGAATCATAACGAGTTTATTTCCTATCCAAACACACACGACCAGATAATCTTCGCGCAAGTTAAACAGGCGTTCGATATGGGCGCGGTTGCGGTCGGAGCGACAATCTACTTTGGCTCGCCTGAATCAAAACGACAGATCCAGGAGATCTCCATCGCTTTCAAGCAGGCGCACGAGATGGGGATGGCAACCATCCTCTGGTGCTATCTCCGCAATCCGGCTTTCAAGACTCCCGAAAAGGATTATCATGTCGCGGCGGATTTGACCGGGCAGGCGAACCACCTCGGCGTGACGATCGAGGCCGACATCGTGAAGCAAAAACTGCCGGAAAATAATGGCGGCTTCAAAGCGCTGAAGTTCGGAAAAATGAACGAAAAGATGTATACCGAGCTCTCGACCGACCATCCCATCGATCTGTGTCGTTATCAGGTCGCAAACGGTTACATGGGAAGAGCGGGATTGATCAACTCCGGCGGCGAGTCAAAAGGAGCGTCCGATCTTGCCGAAGCCGTACGCACGGCAGTCATCAACAAGCGCGCGGGCGGCATGGGATTGATATCCGGCAGAAAGGCTTTCCAGCGACCGATGAACGAAGGAGTTAAAGTCCTGAATGCCATTCAGGATGTGTACCTCTGCAAAGAAGTGACGGTAGCGTAGTCTTCCGCTCAGAATGCGACTCATCCCGGAAAAGGGGATGGGTCGCACTTTTTTTCTAATCCTCCGGGCTCACATTGAGAAAAATCATCAGACTCAAGAAGAACGAAGACAGGCGTATCGCTTCGGGACATCTCTGGGCGTTCAGCAATGAAATCCAGGAGGTCGAAGGGGAACCGCTCGCGGGTGATGTTGTTGCTCTTGAAACACATTCGGGAAAACTTCTCGGCATCGGATTCTACAACCCGCATTCGCTCATTGCCGTCCGCCTGCTCAGCCGGAAGGAAGAAGAAATTGGCCCGGAGTTGTTTCGAAAGAGGATGGAAGCCGCGCTCGCGCTGAGAAGAAAAATCTATCCGGCCTCGGAAACATTTCGCCTCATCCACGGGGAAGGAGACTTTTTGCCTGGCCTGATCGTCGATAAGTACAACGAGTATTGTGCTGTCCAGACATTGTCGTACGGCATGGATCAGCGTCTGCCGATGATATGCGAAGTGCTGGATTCACTTCTCCATCCCCGAGGGATTGTCGAGCGCAATGAAGCGCCGGCCCGGGTGCACGAAGGACTTCCTCAGGAGAAAGGGATCCTGTTCGGAACCGTCGCTCCCGTGACCATCTCCGAAAACGATATCGAGTACGTCATCGATTTGTTGGACGGGCAGAAAACGGGGTTCTTCCTTGACCAGCGGGAAAATCGCTTTGCGATTCGCCGGTATGTGAATGGTGCAAAAGTCCTGGATTGTTTCTGCAACGACGGGGGGTTTGCCCTCAACGCGGCTGCGGGTGGGGCTTCGAGCATCATCGGAGTGGACTCTTCGGAGTCGGCCATCCAGCGCGCGCAGCAGAACGCGGCGATCAATCACTACGACCATTCCATGCAATTTGTGGTGGCCGATGCGTTCGATTACCTCGAGGAGGAAGTCAAGCAACAGCACCGGTTCGATGCCATTGTCCTCGACCCGCCCTCGTTCGCCAAAAGCAAAAAGACGGTGAGAAAAGCAAAACGGGGCTACAAAGAAATCCATACGTATGCATGCCAGTTGCTGACTCCGGGGGGGATACTTGCAACAGCTTCGTGTTCACATCACATTTATCCCGACACGTTCCTGGAAATTATCAGTTCCTGTGCGTCCGGCGCAGGCAGAAATATCAGCCAGTTGGAATGGCATGGCGCCGCCCCCGACCACCCGGTCTTGCCATCAATGCCTGAGACTCGATACCTCAAATTCGGCATTTTTCGGGTGGAATGAAACAATGGGGGGAATGCTGCGCGGGCTGGCCGTGCCAGATCCGGACTGTAAACCCGGAGAGCGTGTGCCCTTGTTGACTTTAAAGTGACCCGGAACTATATTTGATTGTAGTGCGTTAGGAAAAAGGTGACCAGCAGATTGCATACTCTCATTCTCGTTGCTTTCGTGAGCGGACTTTCGCTTCTGCCCGTTACTGCCCGGAGCCAGAATTCCGGAAAAGATAGCACGATGGTCTTCGGGAGTCTCACACCGCACCAACCCACCCAGCAACTCGGCGGGCGATTGTACACTGCATGGGGAGCAGACCTTCTTATTTCCACCAACGGATTCGGTCTTGGAGCATTTTACCGGCATGAATATACGGATGACCTTGCCGGCTATATTGATTTCTCGATCTCCGAGGCCAAAGACAATAACGAAATCGAGGAGATTGATATCTACGGAGAGACGTATGTTCCCAATAAGGTCAACCGCTTTCTCCTCATGCCCCTCTTTGTCGGCGTGCAAAAGCGGTTGTTCAAGGATGACATTCTTGACAATTTCCGACCGTATGTGAACGTTGCGGCGGGACCGGCCATGATTTACGTGTTTCCGTATGACCAGGAATACTTCAGCGCTTTGGGAAGGGGATACTTCCGGTATACGGCCGGAGGATATGTCGGCTTTGGCGCGTTCATAGGTTCCGAACGCTCGAGCTTGTTTGGAATGAATATTCGCTACTACTACGTTCCCTATCCACCCGGAGTTGAAAGTTTGCAGAACGTCACCAAGACACAATTCGGCGGGTTCTACATCACGTTCAATTTTGGGACTGCCTGGTAATTACGGGGCCAAGGTGATGGGTTGTAGGTGGTAGGTATTGGGATTTAGGATTTTGATTTTGGAGCTTGTCCCGCCTTCTGGATTCCGCTGGGATGCGGGATTCTGAGAGACGGAATTTAGGATTTAGATATTAGAATTTCTGATTTACCGGAGGTATTTGCGGAGGAATTGTCCCGTAAAAGAATTCTCGCACTCAGCAAGTCCTTCCGGCGTTCCAACGGCAACAACTTCACCTCCTCGATTGCCTGCTTCCGGTCCCAGGTCGATGATCCAGTCGGCGCACTTAATGACTTCCATGTTGTGTTCTATCGTCAGGATGGAATTCCCGCTCTCGATGAGCGCGTCGAAGCACCGTAGAAGCTTTGCGATATCGTCGAAGTGCAAGCCGGTCGTCGGCTCGTCGAAAATGAATAACGTGTGTTTTCTCCGGTCCTGATTCACGAGATGCGACGCGAGCTTCACACGTTGTGCCTCACCGCCGGAGAGCGTAGTCGAGGACTGCCCGAGCCGGATGTACCCCATGCCAACCTGTTCCAGCACCTGAAGCCGCTTCACGATGTTTCGCCCCATGGCGTCCCGCCCGAAGAATTCGATCGCTTCCGTTACGGTCATCCTGAGGACATCGTCGACGTTCTTGCCGTGATATTGAATGGCCAGGACTTCCTTCTTGAATCGCCTGCCCTGGCAGATTTCACACCGCAGTTCGATGTCGGCGAGGAATTGCATTTCGACAGTTTGCACGCCGCTGCCTTCACAGGCGTCACACCGCCCGCCCGGAACGTTGAAAGAGAAATAGCCCGGTTTAAATCCACGAATCTTTGCCGCCTGTGTGTCTGCGAACAATTCCCGGATCGCATCAAAGGCCTTGATGTAAGTGCTGGGATTGGAACGCGGTGTTTTGCCGATCGGCGACTGGTCGACCAGTTCGACCTCATCGATGAATTCCGCGCCTTTGATCGCCCGGTGGGCTCCGATGTGGTCAAATTCCCGCCGCGATGGAACATCCTCCTGTGGTTTCTCCATTTTGATTCCCGGATAGAGGATGTCGTGCACCAGTGTGCTCTTGCCGGAACCGCTGACACCCGTGACGCAGACGAACATGCTCAAAGGGATTTCGACATCGATGTTCTTTAAATTGTGTTCGGCAGCTCCTTTGATCGTGATATTCCTGCCGTTCCCTTTTCTACGTTCTTTGGGCACGGGTATCGCCAGAGTGCCGGCGAGGTAACGACCCGTGAGGGAGTCCTGATTCGCCCGCAGCTGGTCGATGGTGCCCTGGAAAACTATTTCGCCCCCGAACTCTCCCGCGCGCGGTCCCATGTCGACGATCATATCCGCCTCAGCCATGATATCGGCATCGTGCTCGACAACGAGGACGGAATTTCCCACGTCGCGGAGCGATTTCATGAGCGAAGTCAGCTTTTGGATGTCGCGCGGGTGCATCCCGATGCTCGGCTCATCGAGCACATAGATGGAGCCGACGAGCGATGAACCGAGTGCCGTCGAAAGATTGATGCGCTGGGACTCTCCCCCGGAAAGCGTGTTGGAGATCCGGTCGAGCGTCAGGTAGCCAATGCCGACGCCGACAAGGTACTTGAGCCGCTTCATGAGCTCTTCCAGAATGCGTCGGGCGATGCCGCGCTCGAAAGCAGAGAGCTCGAGATTTTGAAAGAACTGATAATCCTCGTCGATGGTCGCCTGTACGACGTCGGATATTGTCTTGCCGCCAACCTTGATGTTCAACGCTTCGGGCCGCAAGCGTGCGCCGTTGCACGCATCGCACGTCGTGTAGCTCCGAAACCGGCTCAGGAAGACCCGGTATTGGACCTTGTATGATTTCCGCTCGATGAATTTGAAGAACTTTTCAATTCCATCAAAATTCTTGTTCCCGTTCCAGAGTGTGGCAAGTTCTTTCACAGACAATTTATTGAAGGGAAGGTCGACGCGCACGTCCGCAGCACTTGCATTGTCCAGCAGATCCCTAAGGTATCCGCGCCACCGGGGAAATGTCCACGGGTGGATAGCGCCATCACGAATGGTCCTTCCCTTATCCGGGACCACCAGATCCATGTCGATGCCGACGGACCGCCCAAAGCCCTGGCACTTTGGGCATGCGCCGAACGGGTTGTTGAATGAGAACAGCCTCGGATCGGGTTCTTCGTACCGGATTCCGCATTCTGCGCACTCATAATGCTGGTTAAAGCGCAATTCCTTGCCGTGATCAAGTAATTTGATGATCGCGTACCCGTCCCCGACTTTGAAAGCTGTTTCGATCGAATCTGCAAGTCGTTGAACGTCCGATTCTTTGCGATAGACGAGGCGGTCAACGAGGATGAGGACGTCTTTTTTCCTGGCTTTGGCAGGAAGCGCCGACTCATTCAGGTCGATCAATTCATCTCTGTACAATACCCGGAAGAATCCCTGTTTCTTGAGATTGTCAAGTTCCTGCTGGAAAGTCGAGTCCCGGTGTTCGTGCATGGGGAAGAGGACGTACAATTTGATGCCCTCCTGCTGCTCCGCTGGGGTCTTCCTCTCAGGGCTTTCGCGGTGCAGCTTCTCCAGGACGGTCTGGACGGAATCGCGCTGGACAATTTTTCCACATTGGCGGCAGAATGTTTTGCCAATGCGTCCGTACAGTAACCGGAGGTAGTCATAGATTTCCGTGCTCGTGCCGACAGTCGACCGGGGATTGCGCGGCGGGGTCTTTTGCTCAATCGCGATTGCGGGGCTGATGCCCTGGATAAAATCTACATCGGGTTTATCCATCCGTTCGAGGAATTGGCGTGCATACGCCGAGAGGCTTTCGACAAACCGCCTTTGTCCTTCCGCGTAAATCGTATCGAACACGAGGCTTGATTTCCCCGAGCCGCTCACGCCCGTAAACACGGTCAGCTTGTTGCGCGGCAGCTCAAGGGAAATATTCTTGAGATTATTGACTCGCGCACCCCGGATGATGATCGGGGATTGTGCGTTACGGGGCGGTTGTTTCCCGGAACGCGCCCCGGTCGTGTGGCCTTTCCGGATGATTTTCGTTCTTGCCGTCATGTACCTGAAACGATAAGGGCTATCCTTCGATAGCCCGGTATTCTTGTCGTGATGGTTTTCTCGCTGAGAATCCGTTGAACATCAAAGAAACATTACCTCGCGGCGGCGGTCACGCCGCCTGTTGCGCTTCGCTGTGGTACTCCTGAAGGCTTCTGACGCCCGATTGCCGCGTCAGCAGCCACTCTATGCCCTTAACGACTGCGGAGGCCGCGGAAATTGTCGTGATGATCGGCAATCCTGCTTCGAGAGCCGCGCTGCCAATCGCAAGTTCGTCGAACCGGGAGGTCTCGCCAAGCGGTGTGTTCACGACGATGTGAATATCCCCATTTTTCACAAAATCGACAACGTTGGGTCTGCCTTCGTTCATTTTCATAACGCCGGTGTTCTCCACGCTATGCTTGCTGAGAAACGCAGCCGTTCCGGATGTCGCAAAGACCCGAAAACCGAGCCGTCGAAATCCTTTTGCAACCTCAACGGTCTTGTAGTTCTTGTCATTATTGTTGACGCTGATGAAAACCCCTCCGGCCGTCGGAAGTTTTTCGCCGGCGCCGAAGAAGGCCTTTGAAATTGCTTCACCGAACGTTTCCGCAATCGCCATGACCTCTCCCGTTGACCGCATCTCCGGTCCTAAATACACTTTCGCTTTGGGAAATTTCCCGAACGGGAAGACGGGCTCCTTGACGGCAATGAATTTCGGGGTGCTGTTCAACGGCACTCCCAGCTCCTTGAGCGTCCGTCCGGCCATGACTTTCGCAGCAATCTTCGCAAGCGGCAGGCCCAGGGCTTTACTGATGAAAGGAACCGTCCGGGAAGCCCGCGGGTTCACTTCCAGGACATACACGATGCCGTCCTTCTCCGCGCACTGCACATTGATAAGTCCCCGAACGTTCAGCGCGAGCGCGAGTTTGTGCGTGAAATCCTTGAGTTGTTCGATGACCTGAACGCTCTCGGCGTACGGCATGAGAACGCACGCGCTGTCGCCGGAGTGAATTCCCGCTTCTTCAATATGCTGGAGCACTCCACCGATCAAAACGTCTTTTCCGTCGCACACAGCGTCGACGTCGAATTCTTTCGCGTCCTCCAGGAATTTGTCGATAAGAATCGGATGCTCGGGGGAGACGTTCACCGCAGCCTTCATGTACTCTTCAAGAGTTTCGGATTTATAGACGATTTCCATTCCGCGTCCGCCGAGGACGTAGGACGGGCGGACGAGCACAGGGTATCCGATCCTTTTCACGACCGATTTTGCCTCGTCCACCGTGGTCGCGGAGCCGTCGTTCGGATGGGGGATTTGAAGTTTTTCGATCAATTCGCTGAATCGCCTGCGGTCCTCGGCAATGTCGATCCCTTCCGATGAAGTGCCGAGGATTTTCACGCCATTCGCCTCAAGAGATTTGGAAAGCTTTAACGGCGTCTGGCCGCCAAAGCTCACGATGACGCCTTCCGGTTGTTCCGCTTCGTAGATGTCCAGAACGTTTTCGAGCGTCAGCGGCTCGAAGTAGAGTTTGTCGGTCTGGTCATAGTCGGTCGACACGGTTTCCGGGTTGCAGTTGATCATGATGGTCTCGTACCCGTCTTCTTTCAGCGCGAAGACGCCATGCACGCAGCAGTAATCGAATTCTATTCCCTGGCCGATACGATTCGGCCCTCCGCCGAGTATGACGACTTTCTTTCTTGCGCTTACGCTGACTTCGTTCTCTGTTTCATACGTGGAATAATGATACGGAGTATGCGCCTCGAATTCCGCAGCGCAGGTGTCGACCGTCTTGAACACGGGTTTGACGCCGAGTCGATGTCGGAGTTTTCTCACTTCCAGCTCGTTCGTTTTCCAGAGATGCGCGAGCTGCCGGTCGGAAAATCCATATTGTTTCGCCTTGAAAAGGATGTCGTGTTCGACTTGGGAGAAGGCAGTCGACGAGATTTCCTTCTCAACATCGACGATCTGCCGGATATTGTGCAGGAACCACCTGTCGATTTTCGTGATTTCGTATACTTCGTCGGTGCTCAACCCGAGCTTCAACGCGTGGCGAAGGAAGAAGATGTTATCTGCTTTTGGTGTTCGTAATTTTCTGGAAATCTTTTCTTTCCACTCTCTGCGTTCAGTTTCCGTCAGCTCTTCCACGATGACCTCGTCCTTGCCGTCTGCGCCCAGCCCGTACCGCCCGGTTTCCAGCGACCGCAGCGCCTTTTGCAGAGCTTCCTTGAACGTTCGCCCGAAGGCCATCGCTTCGCCGACGGATTTCATTTGCACGCCGAGTGTATCGTCGACACCTTTGAATTTTTCGAAATCCCACCGGGGAATCTTCACCACGCAATAGTCGATCGTGGGCTCGAAGGAAGCGGGCGTCTTCTTCGTGATGTCGTTCGGGATTTCGTCGAGCGTGTAACCAACGGCGAGTTTTGCCGCGATCTTCGCGATCGGAAATCCCGTTGCTTTCGATGCCAGCGCCGATGAACGCGAGACACGTGGATTCATTTCGATGACGATCATCCGGCCGTTTTCGGGATGGACGGCAAATTGAATATTCGAGCCGCCCGTTTCAACTCCGATGGCACGAATGATCTTCTTCGCCGCGTCCCGCATCCGCTGGTATTCCTTGTCCGTAAGCGTCTGCGCGGGTGCTACGGTGATCGAATCGCCCGTGTGAACGCCCATGGGATCAAAATTTTCGATGGAACAGATGATGACGACGTTGTCTTTGAGGTCGCGCATCACTTCCAGCTCGTATTCTTTCCAGCCGATGACCGATTCTTCGATGAGGGTTTCGTGTATCGGGCTGGCGGTCAGCGCGTGCTCGATCTTTGTCTCAAATTCTTCGATGTTATAGGCGATGCCCCCGCCGGAGCCGCCGAGCGTGAAGGAGGGACGGATGATGATCGGGAATCCGATCTCCTCGGCGATGCGCATCGCCTCGTCGACGGAGCGGACAAAACGTCCGTTCGGCGTTTCAAGTCCCGCTTCGGTCATTGTCTTCTTGAAGAGCTCCCGGTCCTCGGCTTTCTTGATCGCTTCGAGCTTCGCGCCGATAAGCTCAACGCCGTGCTTTGCGAGCGCCCCGCTCTCCGCGAGCGCGACGGCCGTGTTGAGCGCCGTTTGCCCTCCCATCGTGGGCAAGAGCGCATCGGGTTTCTCCCGTTCGATGATCTTTTCGACAAAATACGGGGTGATGGGCTCGATGTAGGTCCGGTCCGCGAATTCGGGATCGGTCATGATGGTTGCGGGATTGCTGTTGACGAGAATGACGCGGTAGCCTTCTTCACGAAGAACTTTGCAGGCTTGCGTTCCGGAGTAATCAAATTCACAGGCCTGACCGATGACGATCGGTCCTGCACCAATAATAAGAATAGAGTGGAGGTCTGTACGCTTTGGCATTCGCTTGTAGGTTTTATGAATATAGAAAATTGTACACGATTTCACAAACCGCAGACGTGTAATTGACTTTTGATTTCGGAATCCATACTTTAGTCGTTACAGTAAGCGTACACTCAAAGACGAACGACGGAGAAAATGAAAATTGTGAAGACGCGAGCCGGCTTAATGATACTTTTCGTATTAGGAGTGTCTGTTCTCGCAAGCTGCGGCAAACCGACACAGAAATTCGATGCCAGCGCCTATCGTCAGGAGGTCGAGCAATGGCAGCGGCAGCGCGGCGTTCGTCTTTCAAGCGAGGATGGCTGGTTGACACTGTGCGGATTATTCTGGTTGAAGGAAGGGGAGAACAAATTCGGCGACGATTCGTCCAACGCGGTGGTATTCCCGAAGGGAAAAACTCCCCGAACGGCCGGTTCCATCTGGCTGGATCACGGGAAGCTGCATCTGGTAGCACGTCCCAAGGCGCATGTGAAATACAGGGACTCGGTTGTCACGAATATGGCTATAAATTCCGATGACGCCGGAGTGGCCGATCCTACCATCTTGAACATGGGGACTCTGAGTTTCTATGTCATCAAACGCGGCGACCAGTACGGCGTTCGGATGAAGGATAAACAGAATCCCGCCCGGCTAAATTTCAAAGGACTGGAATACTTCCCGGTCGATCCGAAGTGGCGCATCGAAGCGAAGTTTGAACCCTACGTTCCGCCGAAGATTCTGAAGATTGCCAGCGTCGTCGGCACGGTGGAGGATGATTCGTGCCCGGGAGCGATTGTTTTCGATATCGACGGGACATCATTGCGGCTCGATGCCGTGATCGAAAAGGGATCAGAAGACCAGCTCTTCATCATGTTCAGCGATGAGACGAGCGGGAAGGAAACCTACGGGATGGGACGCCAGCTTTATTCCGGGCTGCCAGACCACGATGGAAACGTAATTCTCGACTTCAACAAAGCGTACAACTGGCCGTGCGTGTTCACGGAGTTCGCGACGTGTCCCATTCCGCCGCGCCAGAATCATCTGCCGGTTCGTGTTGAAGCGGGAGAAAAGATGTATGCCGGCCATTGACGCCACCGTCCAGAAGCAAGAAGCCAAAAGCGAAAAGCCAAAAGCCAAAAGCCAAAAGCTAGAAGCAAGAGGTCAAAACCAAGAACCAATAACCAAGAACTAAGTAATCAGAATACAGGAGACAAATGAAACAGATAACGGTCGTCATAATAACCCTTTTTATCGTCAATCTTTCACCGGCATTCGCGCAGAAAGACTCAACGAAACAAGAAGGATACGAAAAAGTCGGGAAATTCGACCCTAAGCGCGACGCGGCGAAGGACGTTCAGGACGCGGTCGTCGAAGCAACGAGGGCGGGGAAGAGGATTCTCCTGGACGTCGGCGGGGAATGGTGCATCTGGTGTCACCGGCTGGATACGCTGTTCATGCAAAACAAGGACCTCGAAGAGTACAGGAACGCGCACTACGTCGTGGTGAAAATCAATTACAGCAAGGAGAATGAGAACGAGGCATTTCTTTCGAAGTATCCTAAGATTGAAGGGTTTCCGCACCTCTTTGTGCTTGAAAAGGATGGGAAATTGCTGCACTCGCAGGATACAGGCGCGTTAGAATCCGGGAAGCACCACGACCGCGACAAGGTGTTTGCATTTCTTAAGAAGTGGGCTATAGAAGGAGAGAAGTAGAGTCCGATCCCCAGATCGGACTACCGAGCAGGAACCCCATGGGGATGATCCTCCGACCGGACAGACATCAAACCTTGCGAAGGTTTGAAACCTTCGCAAGGTTGTGTACATCCAGCCTAACTGTATCGATCCAATCGAAAATTTTCGCCAAGGTATAATCGACGGGCTTCGGGGTCGTTGGCGAGTAATTCTGACGTTCCGGATTTGAGGATTCTTCCCTCGAACAGGAGGTACGCCCGGTCGGTGATGTTGAGTGTCTCATGAACGTTGTGGTCGGTCACGAGCACGCCGATGCCCCGGTTCTTGAGGTCGTGGACGATGCGCATGATGTCTTCCACGGCGATGGGGTCGATGCCGGCAAACGGCTCGTCGAGCAATATGAATTTCGGGTCGGTCGCAAGCGCGCGGGCGATTTCCGTGCGTCTCCGCTCGCCTCCCGAGAGCATGTACGCCTTGCTCTTCGCGAGAGAAGCAATCCCGAAATCTTCCATCAGGGAGTCGCAGCGTGCCTGACGTTCAGTTTTCGACAAGTCCATCAGCTCGAGCACTGCCATAATGTTATCGCGCACCGTAAGTCTGCGAAACACCGAGGCCTCCTGCGGCAGGTAGCCGATTCCCATGCGCGCGCGCTTGTACATCGGTTCCCGCGTAATTTCGGTGGCGTCCAGGAAGACTTTCCCGAGGTTCGGCTTGATCATCCCGACAATCATGTAGAAGGTGGTCGTCTTTCCCGCGCCATTCGGTCCCAGGAGACCGACCACTTCTCCCTGCTTAACGTCGATGCTGACGTTCTCGACGACCGGGCGTTTCTTGTACCGCTTGTGAAGGCTTTCGGTGCGCAAAAGCATCATCGCGCCGTGTGGTCGGGCGATGGATGAAGATTCGGGAATCGATCCTTCATCCGTGTTCATTGGTCCGGTTTGCTCGGTCATGGAATCGTTTCACTGATGTGTGGTGTTGAACGGTGACGGTGATTCCGTCCCCAGTTTGATCGCCGATGTGCGTCGAAATTGTTTCTGCCGTTTGAATCCCGGGAGATTATACACACTCTCTTTGTTCTTGATCATCTTCTCGGGGAAGTACTGTCCTTCCACGCCGCCCCGCACCCTGATCTTATTGATTTTTTTGTCAAGGAACATAATGGAAACATGGTCGCCGCTTGTTCTGTTCGCGCCGTTCGGTTTCTTACCGTCGAACGCATAGTAGAAGACCGTTGCTGTTTTGTCGACTTCAATATGCTGAATGGCATTCTCCGAGAAGTACATCGTCATTTCCTGCCCGCTCATCTGGTTGTAACGGAGGTGGTGAAGGGAATCCGCGCGGGAAATCGCAAAAGCGCGTCCATGGACATTCAAGCGCTCCAGCCTACGCCTGTTGAGTTTGACGAACATCGAATCACCCGAGACCTGGGTTGTGTCCCATGCCGATCGCGTGTACCAGACGACGGGCGATTTATAGAAAACCATACTGTCGGCTTTCGTGTAGAAAGTGCTGAAGCCGCCTCTTGCCGACAGGCCGCCGCGGGTCAGCATGACACTGTCGGTCGCGATCAGACGCGGGACGGAATCCTGGTACGACTCCATGACATGACTTGTGACGATGAGCGTATCGAGCGAGCCATCGGAGCCCGTGTCGACCTCCACCGCTGTCGGCTCCACTGTCATCTTGCTGTAATTCCGTTTCTTGTCGTTTTCAAAATGATCGCCGATGAGTGTAATATGGTTTTCCGCATTGGTGATGTGGACGTTTCCGTTGCCGGTCGATTTTTGTTCGTCGCGAAAGTACGTCAACTCATTCGAGCGTAACGTAGTCGATGAGTCATGGACTGTCACATTCGTTGTGAAGTATGCTTTCTTCTCATCCACAAAATATTTCCCGTAGTCGGATTGAAGCGTTGTCTTTCCGTCGTCGAGATGAACATCCTCGAACGCCTCGATGATCTTCTCGTTCGCATGGTAGGTCCCCCGCTTCGCCGTCATCGTTAAACTGTCCTGCCGGACGACGACGTGACCTTCAAAATCAATCTTGTTGCTGCGAAGGAATCGGGTAGCTTTGTCGCAGGTGACGACGACCTTCCCCTGTCTAAATTTGACATTGCCGGTTAGCAGGTCCGCCTGCTCTCCGTCGATTTGCAATCCAACCATACTATCGGCGTGATCCAATACGACCGTCCTGTCGTTTGTTTGAGCGACGCTGATTGAGCACAGTGTGAAGAAGCATGAAACGATCAGCAGGCGATGAGATATCAGCGGCATCGGGCTGCGCTCATTCATTCGGTTTGGCTTGCCCCGTCACCTTGAAAATGCGGTACTGCTTCAGACTCCGGTCGGATTCAAAGCCGTGCCCCTTGATCGCCTCTTTCGGCGATGTGATTTCAACGTAATCCTGCGAATACACCCGCTGCGTCGTGTTGTTCCAGTAGAGGTCCTCCGTTCTCAGTACGGTCCCGCTGTCGGAAACGACGACGACATTGCCATGTGCCTCGAGGTCGTGCGTCAGGTCGTTGACCTTGCCTTGTTTCGCGGTAAGGACAGATGTGTGATGTTCGTTCTCATCAAAGAAGTCGACGACGATGCCGGAATCGAGATAGGTATATTTCTTGTCCTCGTAAACGGCGATATGTCCGGCATGGAGGATACCGCTCACCTTTCCGGAGTCGGTGATTGTTATCTTCGCTTTCCAGCTTTCCTGCGTCGGGACATTTCCGTTGAGTCCCGTTGAGGCTATCGAGGGTTTGATTTTCTCCTCGCAGGCGAACAGAAGCAGCGAGCAAAAGGCCACGACCAACACGGCAGCACCATTAAATGATGAAGAAGGGAAGTGCACGAAGGACTTTTTTCTCTTTCTGAATTCTTTCATTGTGACTCTCACATTGGCTACTGGTTTTCCCCGCCGAGACCTGCCTTGACCAATTCGTGCAAGTGAATCATGCCGATCGGTTTGTGGAGCTCGTCCACGACGACAAGCTGCGTGATGTTGTGGGCTTCCATTTCCTGCAGGGCGACGGCGGCCAGCATATCTTTCTTTATTGTTTTCGGATGCTTCGACATTGCCATTTCAGCCGAAACATTGGTGACATCGGTTGTTTTCTGAAGTAAGCGTCGCAAATCGCCGTCGGTGACGATGCCCATGAGTTTGCCGTCGCCGTCGACGACGCACGTAGCGCCGAGTCTTTTCGATGTCATCTCCAGAATTGCATCGCGGACGTGAACATCCCGCTTGACAACCGGAACGGCGTTGCCGGCGACCATGAGCTCTTCAACCCTGAGCAGGAGTCGCTTCCCGAGATTGCCGCCGGGATGGTACATCGCGAACTCCTCGGCCGTAAAGCCGCGCTTGTCCAGCAATGCCATCGCGAGGGCATCCCCAAAGACGAGCGTTGCCGTTGTTGAAGCGGTGGGGGCAAGGTCCAACGGACAGGCTTCTTCCCGGACGCTCACGTCGAGGACGATATCGGAGGCCTTTGCAAGCTTTGAATTGGTATTGCCGACCATGGAGATAATGGGAACACCGATTCGTTTGAAGAGCGGAAACAGTTGTTGAAGCTCGGCTGTATCGCCGCTCTTTGATATACAGATGACCACGTCATCCTTCCGCACCACGCCGATGTCGCCGTGCACGGCGTCCGACGGGTGAAGAAACAGTGAGGGTGTTCCCGTAGCGTTGAACGTTGCCACGATCTTTCTCGCCACAAGACCTGATTTCCCCATACCGGTGACAATGACGCGGCCCTTTCTGTTCAAGATCATGTCGACCGCGCTGCCGAAGTGTTCGTCGATGCGATCGCTCAGTGCCGCCACGGCTTCCGCTTCGATGGCGACGACTTCTTTGCCTTTGAGTATTGCCGGATTCATTTGGTCGTTACCTTTAGAAGTCCTGTTAGTCGTTTGACAAGTGAAGAACGTTCTTTCTTTTCCACCTCAATCGGTCCTGCGATGTGAACTTTTGTTTTGAGCTTATTGTACGTAAAGAACGCATACGTCAGGTCGGCGTCGGTATACTCGCCGAGGTCGGAAAACAATTTCCTTCCGTCGAGCGCTATCTTCGGGTCGCGGATGCTCTTGTGGAGCATCAATTCGTTGTAGAAATGCGTCACGGGAATGAGCCGGTTCACCCGGGACTCGCTGTCGTACACCCAAAGTCGCCGGTCCGTGACGCACAGCGCAAGCACGAGCTGAAGGTGGTCCGGCGTGCGCATCGGAACTTCCCGGGGAGGATTCGAGCATTGAGGACAATGGCTTCCGGGGTTCCATGTCGAGTACGTCCATCGCCGTGATTCTTCGAAGTCTTCAAAGATTTCCTCGGAGCGGTGACTGACGATCTCGAGAGAGATCTGATTCCCGACCGGTTCCCGGACGGTAATGGAAACCATGCCGAACGATGTCTCGATCCCGCCATACGCGAAGACCGCCCCAAACGGCTCGCTGAACTCGGGAGAGTCGCCGGGCTTCCCGAGAACGACTTCCCCTTTTCCACGTCTCCCTTCGCCGATGACGGTCATTCCTTCCATGCTGCCTTTGAAGCGCTTGTAGCCGGGCCGGTCGCGGGGGAGAATCCAATCCAGCCACTCTCGTTCACGACCGCTGATTTCGCGCGGATAATGCTGGTTCCTGCCGTGAGACTCCATTGTCAAATCAATTTTCCCGCCCGGAGAATCATATCCAGCACTTCGCGCACTGCACCCCGCCCGCCGCCCTTCTCCGTGACGTAGTCAACCCTCTGCCGGACACGCTCAATCGCATCATGAGGAGCGGCGCTGAACCCCACGATGTCGAGAAGCGGCAGGTCGAATTCATCGTCGCCGATAAAGCAGAATTCTTCGTCTTTGAGTTTATACTTTTTCTTTATTTCCTTGAAGACGGAGACCTTGTCGTTGGCGCCCTGGTGAACCTCGGTAATTCTCAGTCTTTTCGCCCGATGGTTGACGACTTTCGATGTCCGTCCTGACAGCAGGGCGAGTTTCACGCCGAGATCCCTCGCGCGGCCAATGCCGTAACCGTCGTGCACATCAAAACACTTGTACTCATGCCCGTTGGCATCATAAATAATCCGACCGTCCGTCAGGACTCCATCGACATCCATGATGACCATTCGGATTCTCTCGAGTTTCCGGGCCAGTGAAGTGGAAAAGCTCTTAGATCGCAAATGTTTCCTTCACGATGTTGTCGATCGTTACAACTTGCTTGACGAGTTCTTCCAGGCGGTCCAATTTTAGCTGGCTCGAGGAATCACTGCGTGCGCGACGGGGGTCAGGATGGGTTTCGATGAACAATCCGTCGATACCCACGGCGACGCCCGCGCGCGCGATGGGAAAAATGAATTCCGGTTGTCCGCCCGAACGGCTCTCCTCTCCGCCCGGTAATTGCACGGAATGTGTCGCGTCCAGAATTACCGGGTGCCCCAGTCCTTTCATTATGACCAGTGAACGCATATCCACGACGAGGTTATGATAACCGAAGGTCGCACCTCTCTCGGTGAGCAGGATTTTCCGGTTTCCCGTCGACCTGACCTTTTCGGCTTGATGCTTCATATCCTCGGGAGCCATGAATTGTCCCTTCTTGATATTCACTACTCTTCCCGTGCGTCCCGCCGCCTGCAACAGCTCCGTCTGGCGGCAGAGGAATGCCGGAATCTGCAGGACGTCGGCGACTTCGGAAGCCATCCCGGCTTCCGGCTCCGAATGAATATCCGTGAGCACGGGGAGACCGAGTTCTTTCTTCACTTCCTGCAGGATTGAGAATGCTTTTTCCATACCGATGCCGATGAACGACGATCCGCTTGTTCGATTTGCCTTCTTATAGGAGGCCTTGAAGATAAGCGGGACATCGTACTTCCCGGCGATCTTCCGGATACGCTCCGCAGTCCGGAGTGTGATCTCCCGACCCTCCACGACGCAGGGACCGGCGATGAGAACGACCCTACGGTTCCCTCCGATCGTGATATTTCGAATGCGAATTGCCGTTGTAGAATGCTTCATGGCACTAAGATAATACCGTCTTCTTTGATTCCTAGTAATGCCTCCAGTGTATCCAGCTGGATCGTGTACCGCACCCGCGGCAGTGTATCGACAAACATTGTGTCCCATTCTCCGGTGTAGTCGGCGATGACGGGGAACGTGTACGTCGGAGGCCGGTTTAGAAATGAGAAGAGGGATGAAAAGTCCGGACTCCCTTTCCCGCTATCACTGACGCTCAGGAATCGAAATCGAAACGAATAGATGCTACTAGGGGGAAAGGATGGGACCACAGTGACCGCTTTGACGAAGGAACCATTAAGTCCGTAGACGACCAATGTGTCCGCGCCGCCCGATGAGAACCGGACCGTGTCGGTAACTGTTTGTACCTGACCCGTGGGAGGGCAATTTGCTTGCGAGACAAAGTGCATGACGGGTGCGAAGTACACCAGGTTTCCGGTCGTTGTTCTTTCGTTGTGAGTAAACGTCCCGCACGGGACATCTTGAAAGCAGATCTGGATTCTGTACGTCTGCCCGGCCTGCATGGAATCCGGATTCACGACGGCAAGCACATTGACGCCGTTATCGTACTCATTCGGGGGTCCGGGGACCGAGAATCCCTCGCATCCCAAGGGAACAATCCCTGCGAGTCCCAGAACAACAGCCACGAGTAGGAAGGATTTGAAGGGCAATAATGTAATTTTGTGCATTTCTGTAGAGTAAAGTACGAAATCACAGGGAAATATCAAAAATAGCAGTGGGTCCCTTCGCAGGAAATCAAAGTCTCCTGTGGAAAAAGGGGTACAATCACGACGTCTTGCCAAGACTTGTTCTTGAGGATGATTGGGAAGCGCCTCAGTTCGAATCGTGTCGTCCACGCCTGACCCCGGAAGGTGGGGTCGGCACAGCACCCAAAGATGAAAACACAAGGTCTACCGATGATTGCATCTCGTCAACATTTCAGTTATTTTTACACATGGGGCTGAAAGCATACGCGAAAATCAACCTGGGTCTCCGCATTCTTCGGAAACGGAACGACGGCTATCATGATATCGAAACGATATTTCACCGCATCGACCTATTTGATGAAGTTACTTTTCTTCCTTCGCAGGACGTTTCACTGTCATCCAGTGATTCCGGACTTCCGACCGACGAACGCAATCTGTGCGTGCGGGCGGCAGAGTCCTTGCGACGCCGCTGCAATGTCGACACCGGCGTGCGCATCCTTCTGAAAAAGAACATCCCTGTCGGTGCGGGCCTGGGCGGTGGCAGCAGCGACGCGGCGGCCACCTTGCTCGGCCTGGTTCGATTCTGGAAACTCAAAATAAGCGACGAGGAACTTTTGTCCATTGCGCTTCAACTCGGCTCCGACGTCCCGTATTTCTTGAAATCGGGAACAGCCCGCGCCACGGGGAGGGGAGAGGTGCTCGAATATTTCTTTCTTGACGTCCCTTCCTGGATCGTGCTTGTGTATCCAAATGTGCAAGTTTCAACCGCCTGGGCGTACGCTGAACATGACCGGCCCAATGAGAATGGGGGAACGGGGGACGGGGGCGATCGGCTGGGGGCTCCAATTTCACTCAAACAGATTGTCTGTAATAACATAGCACGACCCCGGTTGTTCAACACTTTGCTTCGAAATGATCTGGAGCCGGTTGTTTTCCCGGCTCACGAAAACCTCGCCGGTCTGAAGCAGGCGCTTTTCGACGCGGGCGCGGAGTTCGCGCAAATGTCCGGCAGTGGTTCATCGGTCTATGGTTTTTTCTCCGACGAGCGCCTGGTGTCCACGGCAGCGGAGAAACTCGCGATCCACTACCGGGTGTTTATCACGCAGCCGCATTTCCAGCCCGTGTGGTCACGGACCACTCCGTGACGGAAACTGGTGATGAGATTAAGTACTCAAAGAGGAAGAAACTGATTGGCAACCGCTTAACTGTCACGGTGGGACGGTGACAGCACACGCAGGTAACAGCGGGCGCGAGTTCCTGGCCGCGAAGCAATTCACCAGATTAGGACAGCCTCGTAAGTTGCCGTCAATTGCTTCTCGTGCTCCTTTTCTCTATATTTTCTGAAAATTTCCCGGTTCATGAAGAAACTTCATATCACGCGCACAGAATGGATCTTCGTTCTGTCTCTCCTTTTTTTCCTGCATCGAGCTCATGCGCAATCCGCTTTTGGCGATTCGACAAAAGTTGACAGTTCGCACGTTCTCAGGTCGGATAGTCTTCTTCTGCCGATAGTTCCCATTCCGCTTCTCGGTTCGATCGACCCGGCGTTGTCGTCTCATTGGGTAGTCGCCGACTCGACGATTGACTTTTCTGATTATGAATATCCGGGCGATTTGTTGGCGCTGGAACCGGGCGTGTTCATCCGGGATCTGGGAAGCGCGGGGCAGCTGCATGGATTGACCATCGGCGGAGTTGACGGGCGGGCTATCGCATTCATGAGCGACGGTGTGGAGTTGAACGACCCGTTCACGGGAGTCTACAATTCGTATCTCTATCCGACCGAAAACATCGATCGTGTAGAGTTCATTCCTGCGACACGCTCGTTTCTTTACGGATTGAACGGCACGGGGGGCGCGATTAATTTTGTCAGTAAGAGTAAGAAAGCGATCCATCCGTATTCGCGGATCCGTTACAGTGAGTCGGTCTACGGTTATGGATTTTTCGACGGTATGTTCAGTCAAAATCTCTCGCGAGCGCTGAATGTGACCGCCGGTATGCAGCACGGGACGCTGGCCGGTGAGTATCCCAATAGCGATTATGACGCGTGGGACGCGCGTGTGAAGGTGCGGTACAACCTGAGCAGTCGGCTGAACATTTTCGCATCGGAAATCTTTAACAAGACCCAGCTCGGTCTCAACGGAGGCGTCGATACCGCTTCCGCGAATATAACGGGCTACAATCCAATTCAAGCACAGCTCCGCAATACCGATTCCTATGAAAAGATCACCCGCCACGATGTGCAGCTTGGAGCTGCGGGAGAATTATTCCCCGATTCGGCCTTCGAAACCACCCTCACGCTTTACCATTCGACAAACCTGCGGGAATACCGGGACGAGGAAAATCGCCCCTACCCCAACGGCTTTTTTGTACAGCAAGACCATTGGTCGCAGTGGTACGGCGCGAGACTCATCCAGCACCTTGAATTTATTCACCAGCTCGTCGATATAGGCGCTGAGGTGCAATCGCGCGGTGTCATCGCCAGCTCGGTGATGGACCAACACCTGGAGACTTCGAGAAGCCTGTTTGGCAAGGAAGAATTCAAGCCGACCGATGCGGTCGATGGTGCGGTGTACGGACGATTTGATAATTATCTCAACCGCTCATTGCTTTCATACGGCGGCGACCTTTCCGTCTCGCCGCTTCCGTGGATTGGGTTCTTTGGCGGATATTCCCGCTCATACCGCTTTCCCACATTCGAAGAGCTCTACTGGCGTGATAGCGTCGTCAGTGCTGCCCAATCGACGTTTTCGCCCGAACAGCATCATCTTCTCCAGGCGGGTGTTCGACTGCTGGACAATGGAGCAACGCTGGTCGAACTTACATACTTTCATCGCGTCGTCAACGACCCCATTGTGACCAAACGCACACTGCTCGCGTACCCATTCCCGACCTTTCAGTTCGTCCAGGAGAATCAGGAGACGTACAGCGGCGTTCAGGGCACAGCCAGTTTTCGATTTGGTGTGTTTTTCGCGGAAGGAAGTGCCCAGTTCTTGGAAGCGACCGGCGGCGCAAGCCAGTCGCTTCTGCCCCGTTGGAGCGGTACTGGAGCTATCTATTTCTGGAATAAGCTGGTCAACGGTCATCTTGACCTGAAAGTCGGCGTGCGAGGTCGCGTGCTGACTTCGTACCAGGGAATGGAGTACAATCCGCAGGCATGGATGTACGTTCCGAGTACCCAGCAGCCCGTTGATGCCTCGGGAGTGTCCGACCTCGTCATCATGGCTCATATTGGCAGCGCGTACATTCACCTCATCTGGCAAAACCTGCTTGACCTGCAGTATGTCGTGACACCGTTTTATCCACAGCTTGAGCGCTCGGTCAGGTTTGGGATTAGCTGGGAGTTTACAGACTAAGGGGAGAAGCCAGAATTCAGAGGACAGAATTCAAAACCGAGAACCAATGACCAATGACTAAGAACGAATGACAAAGAACCAAGAACCAAGGAGACAAAATTCAGAAGCCAGAAGCAAGAAAAGGAAGTAGTTGAGATGATGAGATAGTGAGAAGCCCGGGGCGAGAAGCCAATAGCTAATAGCCAAAAGCCAAAAGCCAAAAGCTAGAACCAATGACAAGTGACCAAGAACGAAGAACCAATAGCAAAGAACTTAGTAGCCAGATGGCCCACGGAAAAAGACTCGTTGTGACGGTGTTTGGCAGCTCGAAGCCGGGCGAGGGTGACGCTGAATACGAGACGGCGCAGGAGGTTGGCAGACGGCTCGCGGAGGCGGGTTTTGCCGTTTGCAATGGCGGCTACGGAGGCATCATGGAAGCTACGGCTCGTGGCGCCAAAGAAGCCGGCGGGGCGACGATCGGTGTCGTGGCACGCATCTTCAGCACAGTTTCCAACGCGTTCATCGACAGGAAGATTGTCGAGAATTCCCTCGTTGACCGTTTGATGAAGCTGATTGAGCTGGGTGACGCCTATGTTGTTTTAAAAGGAGGGACGGGAACGCTTGTGGAACTTGCGATGGTATGGGAATTGATGAATAAACGCCTCGCCGCGGAAAAGCCGATTATTGTCATAGGAAGCTTCTGGTCGCCGGTGGTCAAGACGTTGAAGGATCAGCTTGCCTACGAAGGCCGGGGAGTTGCGACAAAGCATGTGACACGGGTCTCTACGCCGAAGAAATGCGTGGAGGTTTTGAAAGAGAGATTACGGACGTGACGCCGGCGACTTCGACACCAAATTCATCGGGGGAAATGCCGATATGGAAAAGAATACCAGCGGAGGAAACTATTTCATGAGCAATCCCGCGACAGAACTCGGGACTTCTGATAAAACGACTTCGTCATTTTAGCAAAAGTAACTTCTCCGTTTCAATTTGATTCCCCGCCTGAAGGCGATAGAAATACATTCCGCTGGGCAGATCATTCGCGTCAACTATTCGCGAGTAATTTCCTGCTTCTTGTTCACTGTTTACGAGCGTACGCACTTCCCTTCCCAATAGATCGTACAGCTTCAAGGTGACGAACGACTTTTGCGGAACGGAGTATTCGATAGTTGATGATGGATTAAATGGATTAGGATAGTTTTGATAGAGGTGAAGCCGATCGGGCGCTCGATCTGATCGATCATGGACAAAGAGCATGGTTCCGTATGCTTTTCCATTTATTCTTGCACCGATGAGCGACCACCAGGAGAGATAATCATCTCTCTGCTGCACAATACCGAGACTGTCCGCAACAAAAGAGCCATCATTGCCGCTGCCCGGTATCATCCCAGTGAAGTTGAATGTCTTTTCGTATGCCCCGAGATATTGAGACCTCTTGATGTCATAGAGCACTATGTTTGTCGGAAAGCTGCTGGGAATACCTGAAAATGGGTCAAAACTGATCGAGGAAATTGTGTCCCCAATTTGTGCTGAAAAATCAAAGCGCAGGTATTCAACGCTGTCTTTAGGAAAGAACTGATAAACCTTGAGGCCATCTTTTCTGAAAAACTGCTTATCGTCAATTGGCCAGGTCTCGTTAGACCACATGGCTGGAAGTTTAAAGTATTTTTTGCCGTTCGGCATGAGAGTATCAGATTCAACAGTGATCGTGTCCTGATACGACCAATGTTCCCCCGGAAAGACATCGTTTGAGATTTCATAGATCCATGTATCACCTGTGTCCAACGGAAAAAAGAAGGATGAGGAGTCAATGATGCATGTCTTACAGAAAACATGTGGAGTAAAGATCACCAAGAAGGATAACAAGAGAAAAGTCATGCCTAGTTGCTCTCCCAGCTGGCGCAATCTAACATTGTTTGCATTGACTTGCATAACACCCCCTTATCCTCTTAAGTACCGTGCAAGATGCCCGTATAATCACACATGTCGTCGGCCCCAAACGGGCTACAAAGAAAGTTAACCGGCAATTTTCAAAATGTCAAGTTTTTCCGCAAGAAATCAATTCACCATCGTTAGTACACATGACGGAAATTTTATGTAGATACGTAACGTGATGATTGGCATCCGTCCCTTCCCCGTCGTGCTGACATGCTTCTAGTCAGCATCTGAACTAAGCAGCCAACGCATAGATCCTGACCAAAAGCACGTCAGGATGACGCGAGGGCGTGTCGGGCTGACGTAGGTTCGGGATGACGCCTCGATCCATCCGGCTCCGGCGGAAATCGGACATCACCGGAAATCCCTCCACATCCTTGTCGACCGGTTACGACTTGTGTCTCAATTCAAAATGCAAAATTAAAAAACGTCCTGACGTATCTCATAATCTCAACTACTCATCATCTCATCTACTTTGAATCTCCCTCGTTTTTTGGTATATTTTCATGCATGAAGCGCATTTCTTGTGTTATTTTCGATATCGACGGAACGCTCGCGCAAACCAATGAGCTGATCTATGCATCGTTCAACCACATCGCTGAACGGTACGTCGGAAGAACGTTTTCGCCACAGGAAATCACTGGAATGTTCGGTCCGCCGGAAGGCATCGCCATCGAACGGCTCGTCGGCAGCGAACATTCATCCGAAGCCATGGACGAGTTCTGCGTTTTCTACGATGCACACCATCCGAGAATGGCCGGAGCGTACAAAGGAATCAAAGAAGTATTGGAATTTCTCAAAGGCAGAGGGGTTCTGCTGGCAATATTCACCGGAAAAGGCAAGCGCACGACGCTCATCACCCTGAAGCATATCGAGCTAACGAATTATTTTGACATTATCGTCACGGGCGACGATGTGACGAACCACAAACCGTCGGCAGAGGGTATCCGGAAGGTCGTCAAGATGTTTGCCCTGGAGCCGGCCGAAGTCCTGATGGTCGGCGATTCCGTGTCCGATATAAAAGCCGCGCGGGATGCCGGTGTTGCCATCGCCGCGGTGGTTTGGGATTCGTACAGCAAGGAAAAGGTGCTGCAAATGGATGTTGACCTCCTGTTTCACAGTGTTGGCGATTTTTTCGACTGGCTGAAAACTTCTTTCCACGTCCTCAATGCTCGCGAGGCGTAAATCATGAAGGATGGGTCGTCTATGGAAAAACTTCTCGTCGGAGTAATTGGCGTCGGTCATCTTGGCTCGCTGCACGCCAAAATGTACGCGGACATGCCGTCGGTTCAGTTCGTCGGAATAACCGACCTTGACCCTGATCGTGCAAAGAAGGTCGCACGTGAGTTCAAGACGACCGCCTTTTCTACTCTCGATGAGCTCCTGACGAAGGTCAAGGCCGTAAGCATCGTCACACCGACGAGCACGCACTCGGAGATTGCGGAGAGAGCGCTCGAACGAGGCGTACATGTCTTCGTCGAAAAACCGATCACGCGGTCGATCGGCGAGGCCCAACACCTTCTCGAACTGTCGAAGAGGACCGGCCTCAAGGTTCAGGTCGGACATATTGAGCGATTCAATTCCGCGCTGCTGGCGCTGGAAAAGTACCATGTGAATCCCATGTTCATCGAGTCGCACCGGCTCGCGCAGTTCAACCCCCGCGGCACTGATGTTGCCGTTGTTCTGGACCTGATGATTCACGATATCGATATCATCCTGAGCCTGGTGAATTCCTCTGTCAAGAGCATTCACGCGAACGGCGTCGCGGTCGTCTCCGATACTGTCGATATTGCGAACGCGCGAATCCAGTTTGAGAATGGTTGCATCGCCAACGTTACGGCGAGCCGGATCTCACAAAAGAAGATGCGAAAAATGCGATTGTTCCAGCGCGATGCCTATATCTCGGTGGATTTCTCTGAAGGGATGGCGGAGGTATTCCGTCTCGTGGACAAGGATGACCCCTCAGCCCAGGCGACAATGATGTTGGGTGAAATCACGTCCGGGAAGTTGAAACGAAAAATCGTTTACGAGCAGCCGGAGATCAAGGAAGTCAATGCGCTGCGATACGAGCTTGAGTTGTTTGTGGAAGCAGTCCAAAAAGGAAAACGCCCGGTGGTTTCCGCCGAGGAAGGATTGCGCGCCCTCGAAGTCGCGACTCAAATCATCGAATCGATTAACCGCCAACAGATTCCGGGCTGACCGTCGGACCGCAGCCCATCGTTATGTCTGAAGCAAAGCACATTGAAATTACCGACGATGTCCTTTCCCGGATCGGCGCCATGGCCGACAGGCTGGGCAAGGAAGCGTACGTCGTCGGCGGGTACGTCCGGGATCGGCTGCTCGGGAAAGACGTAAAAGATATCGATATTGTAATCGTCGGAGACGCCATCTTGTTTGCGCACTCGGTCGCGGACGAGCTCGGCAAGAAACAAGTCGTGGAGTATGAGAAATTCGGGACGGCGATGATTCCACTCGAAAGCGGGAAGGTCGAGTTTGTTACGGCGCGCGAAGAGAGCTACGACTCCAATTCCCGCAAGCCGCATGTGAAGCAGGCAACGCTTCAGAGCGACCTCTCGCGCAGGGATTTTACGATCAATGCGCTCGCCGCCTCCATCAACAAAAAGCGATTCGGGGAAGTCGTCGACCCGTTCGACGGAGAGGAGGATCTTCGCAAACGAATCATAAAGACGCCTCTCGATCCCCGGAAAACCTTCGACGACGACCCGCTCCGGATGCTGCGGGCTCTCCGGTTCGCTTCGCAACTGCGCGATCCCGAAAAGTCGGGGGAACATCAGCATTTTCACATTGAGCGGAGAACGCGTGAGGCGATCCAGGAGATGGCGGGCCGTATCGTCATTGTGTCGAAGGAACGAATCACCGATGAATTTCTCAAGATTCTCGCGTCGCCGAAGCCGTCCATCGGGTTGAAGCTTCTTCTGGATACCGGACTCGCGAAACAGATCTTCCCGGAACTGGTCGAATTGGTCGGCGTGGAGCAACGCAGAGATTATCACCACAAGGACGTATTCCTTCACACGCTGAAAGTTGTCGACAGCATCTGCGCGACGACGGACAATCTGTGGTTACGGTTCGCCGCGCTCGTCCACGACATCGCCAAGCCGCGTACGAAAGCGTTCAAGGAAGACGTCGGTTGGACGTTCCACGGACATGAGGAGCTTGGCGCGCGTATGATGAGCCCGATCTTTCGACGGCTGCGACTGCCATTCGATAAACTGCCGTACGTCGAGAAGCTGGTGCGGCTCCATCTTCGCCCGATGGTGCTGGTCGGGGGTGAGGTGACGGATTCCGCCGTTCGACGGCTTCTCTTCGAAGCGGGGGACACAATCGATGATCTGATGCTCCTGTGCCGCGCCGACATTACATCCCAGAATCCGCAGCGTGTCGCGCAGTATATAAAGAACTACGATATCGTCATTCAGAAGATGAAGGAAGTGGAGGAGAAGGATCGCCTTCGCAACTGGCAGCCCCCCGTGCGGGGAGACGAAATCATGCAAGTGTGCGCGGTGGAACCGGGTCCTATCGTCGGGATACTGAAGCGTATGATCGAGGAAGCGGTCCTGGAAGGTCGTATCCCGAACGAGCACGATGCCGCCCTGGAGTACCTTCTGCAGATAAAAGACCAGGTTCTTCTGGAAAATACATCAACCAAGTAGTGTAACTTTTTAGTCAACTTTTCGTTAACTTGAATAGCATAATTGTGGCTATTCGCATTACTTTAACATTAAATCCTAAGGAATTACGTCGATGAGGAACGCCCTATTTCTCCTGCTTTTGCCCCTTTTGGTTGCGGGAACTGCGACATCACAACCTGTGACGCTGACACTTGAAAAATCCGTTCAGATAGCCATAGACAAGAACCTCTCGGTTATCCAGGCACGAAACAATTTTGCGGCGCAGCAATATGGTGTTACTGCGGCCACAGGTGGCTTGCTCCCAAGTTTTGGGGCGAGTGCATCCTTCTCCCGCAACCAGGCGTGGACACCGTCCGGCGTTTCCATCCAAGGAGGTCAGTACGTGAAATATGGTGGGTATTCCCCTTCAAATCAATACAGCACCGGTGTATCCGGTAGCTATGTACTCTTCAACGGATTTGCCAACACTTCGAATATTAGTTATGCCCGTTCGAATGCAAATGCTTCTGAGTACACTCTGGATCGCACACAACAGACGACGGTGAATCAAACACACGTGTCGTTTCTGAATATCTTTCGAACCTATGAGTTGATGAAAGTGAGCAACGATAACCTGGAGCGCGACAAGAAGCAACTTGAGCGGATCGTCGAATCGAACAAGGTCGGTGCTCTTGCGCTCGCAGATGTATACCGGCAGCAGGCGCAGGTCGGCGCCGACGAGTTCGCGTTGATTCAGGCGCAGAGCAACCACGAGAAAGCAAAAGCGGACATGATTGCCTTTCTTGGCGTCGACATTGGCATGGAGTATACATTCGATTTCAGCGGTATTCCTTCGGACATCGACACGACTGAATTTGCCCCGCTCAACGCAACGTATTCAGACTATCAGAACCTGGTCAGTACGGCGATTGCAAAGAGGCCCGATTACCGGGGATCGATTGAGACTCTGAACAGTGCGGAGGCATCCGTGACCATGGCCCGCGCAAGTTACATGCCGACGATTACCGCAAGCGGTTCGTTTGGCTACAGCGGGTTCGATTATCTCTCCGGATCGAATTATTTAACGGACAATCGAGCCCTGAGCTTTGGCTTCAACGCATCGTTGCCGATATTCAACGGATTTTCCAGAGAGAATCAGGTCGAGCAGGCGCAAGTGGGCCGTATGAACGCCGAACAGCAAGTGAAGCAGAACGAACGGCAGGTTCGTGTTGACGTCCGTAAAGCCCTTCTCGACCTTGAGGCGGCGGAAAAAGAGGTGAGAGTATCCCAAACGACGATTACATCGGCGCTGATGGACAGACAAATTGCCGAGGAGAAATACAATCTCGGCTCGGGAACGCTGCTCGACCTTCTCACCGCGAGTGCGAACTACACGACTGCCGTGAGCAACAAGGTCAGCGGCGTCGTAGACTATCTGACCGCCAAGAAACAGATGGAATATGTCCTAGGAGTGATTGTTAGATAACGAGATCTTATATCCCCGGAGAAAACTGCTATGGCAAATAACAAGAAATCAAAAAAGAAAGTTATCATCTTTTCCATTATCGGAGCGGCCCTGGTGGTCCTGACGCTTCTGGTGATTCTTGGGAGCAAGAAGGAAACTGTTTACACAGTGCAGACCGAGAAAGTCGGCCTGCGCACGATTACCCAGACCGTGACGGCGACCGGCAAGATCCAGCCGGAGGTCCAGGTGGTCATTTCGCCCGAAGTCAGCGGCGAGATCATTGCTCTGCCCTTCAAGGAGGGCGCGAAGGTCAAGAAGGGGGAAGTCCTTATGAAAATAAAGCCCGACATCTATATAGCTTTGCGGGATCAAGCGGTGGCACAGCAGATGTCGGCTAAATCAAGCCTTGACAAGAGCCTTGCCGACTACAAACGCGCCCAGGATTTATTCGCAAAAGGGTTGATCTCAAGCTCCGACCTCGAAGCGGCAAAGACAAACTACGAGGTCGTAAGAGCCAACCACGATCAGGCAGAGGCGGCAGTGAACCAGGCCACGGAAAGTCTCAGCAAGACAACGATTTATGCGCCGATGGACGGAATCATATCCTCACTCGACGTCGAGCTGGGGCAGAGGGTTCTGGGAACGAGTCAATTCCAGGGAACGAACGTCATGACCGTGGCGGACCTTTCGCGGATGGAAGCGCGTATCAATGTTGGTGAGAACGACATTGTGACCATCGCCCTTGGCGATACCGGCAGGATTGAAGTCGACGCGCTGCCCGACCGGAAGCTGACGGGAATTGTGTATCAGATCGGCAACACCGCGAAAACAACGGGCCTGGGATCGCAGGAAGAAGTGACGAACTTCGAGGTGCGTGTGCGGATTATCGACAAGGACGTCGTCCTGCGGCCGGGAATGTCGATGACCGGCACAATCGAGACGAAGACCAAGCTCAACGTCCTTACCGTCCCGGTCCAGAGTGTAACCGCGCGGTCGTCAAAGGAGAAGAAAGAGCAGGATGAGAGCGCCACAATGGCCTCGAATGATTCGAGGATAAAGGAAAAAACCGAAAAGCCGAAGGAGGTCGTGTTCGTCATCGAGAATAATGTCGCGAAATCGATCGAAGTGAAGCGTGGAATCTCGGACGATTCATACACCGAAATTATCTCCGGGTTGAAAGAGAACCAGGAAGTCGTCTCGGGAAGCTATAAGGCGATCAGCAGAGAACTGGAAGACGGCGCCAAGGTGAAGGTTGAAAACGAGAAAAAGAAAAACACCAATCCCGGTTCGAAATAGAACGCCTTGAAAACGGTTTGAGGACCACATGAACAATTCGACAGTAATCAATCTACAACAAATCAAGAAAATTTACGATATGGGTGGCGCCGAGGAAGTCCCGGCCCTTCGCGGCGTTTCCATCCAGATTCATCGAAACGAGTATGTTGCCATCATGGGGCCTTCGGGTTCTGGAAAATCGACGTTGATGAATATCATCGGTTGTCTCGATACGCCCACCACGGGGCTGTACGAGTTCAACGGAGTCAACGTGAGCGACATGAACGATAACCAGCTCGCCAAGATTCGAAACAAAGAGATCGGGTTTGTGTTCCAGACGTTCAATCTGCTCCCGCGTTCCGATGCTTTGCACAATGTCGAGCTGCCGCTCATTTACGGCGGTGTTTCCGCAGGGGACCGCAAACGGATGGCGATGGAGGCGCTTACGCAAGTCGGTCTGGGTGAGCGAGTTCATCACAAGCCGAACGAGTTATCGGGCGGGCAGCGGCAGCGTGTCGCAGTCGCGAGAGCCATTGTTACGAGGCCGTCCATCATACTCGCGGATGAGCCGACCGGTAACCTCGATTCGAAAACCGGCGACGAGATCATGGTGCTGTTCGAAGAGATTTACGACCGAGGGAATACCATCATTCTCGTCACACATGAAGAATATATCGCCGAGCATGCCCACCGGATCATTCGCATTCGCGACGGTGCCGTGGAGAGCGACGAAATAGTCGCCCAGCGCAAAACCCCGGCACTCCACATTCCTGTGGAACATTGATGTCTTTCCTCTCCGAGGTAAAGGAAGGACTCCTGATCGCATTCCGGGCCATCCGGGCGAACAAGATGCGCTCGGTGCTCACGACGCTCGGTATCGTCATCGGCATCGTTTCGGTAACGCTCATGGCGACTGCGATCGAAGGCGTCAATCGGGCGTTCGAGAAAAGCGCCTCGGCGTTCGGCTCGAAGGTCCTGTATATCCAAAAGTGGCCGTGGGTGGGGGACAATGACTGGTGGAAGTACCGTAATCGCAGAGATATGAAGCTGGAGTACGCGGACTATATTGCCCGCCACGCAACCCTCGCCGATGCGATCGCTCCGGACGCCACAACGACCAAAGACTGCCATTACGGTTCGCGTTCGATGCTGAACGCGTTTGTTACGGGGACGACATCCGCGTACCAGGAAGCGTCGGGAACGACTATCCAGGACGGAAGGTTTTTCTCACAGGAAGAGTCCGACGGAGGCCGTCCTGTGTGCGCCATCGGTGCCAACGTCGCCGAGCAGCTTTTTCCGTCAGTCGACCCCATCGGACAGACGATCACCGTCGGGGGGTACCCGTACAAGGTTCTCGCCGTCTTTGAAAAACAAGGCGGCCTCTTCGGCGATTTTACGTCCGATAATCGGATCTTTGTCCCCATCAACTCCTTCATGAGCCACTTCGGCCAGCGCCATTATGTGACGCTCAATGTCCGCGTCATGAAGGATGCGGACCTCGACGATGCGAAAGAAGAACTCCGCGGGATCATGCGCAAAGCCCGCCGCCTGCAGCCGGGCCAAGAGGACGATTTCAGCATTAACGAGCAGGAGCTGCTTACCCAGATTTTTGGCGCGATGACCGCCGTTATTGCCGGTGTCGGCTTTTTTATTACGGGGCTGTCTTTGTTCGTGGGCGGCATCGGGATAATGAACATTATGTACGTTTCTGTAACAGAGCGGACAAGGGAGATCGGCGTCCGCAAGGCCATCGGGGCGCGCCGCAGGACGATCCTTCTCCAGTTCCTGGTGGAATCTGCTCTCATCTGTCTCATCGGCGGCCTGATCGGGCTTGCGATCTCATATCCACTCAGCTTGATCGCGGATCAGGTTCTTCCGACCGCCATGCCGCTTTCCGTGGTTTTTCTGGCAATCGGAGTTTCACTCCTCGTCGGTGTAATCTCCGGATTCCTGCCGGCGTACCGGGCTTCCAAGATGGATCCTGTCGAAGCCCTGCGCTACGAATAGGGTTCGTATGCACCGCGCCATCGAGACGACCTTACTCGAGATCAGGGAAAGCTTTTTGATGGCATTGGTTGCCCTCAAGACGAATAAGCTCCGCTCTATTCTCACCCTCCTCGGTATAGCAGTCGGAGTTTTTTCCATCATCGGCGTTATGACTGCCATGGGCGTGCTCATCAACAGTATCCAGGGCGAAATGAGCGCGCTGGGCGCCAACACATTCCAGGTTCAGAAGTACCCAATGTTCCAGATGGGGAGCGCGGAGGAACATGCCAAGCTCCGGAACAGAAGGGACATAACGTTTGAGCAAGGCCTCAGGGTAAAGGAAAATGCCACGCTGGCCAAGGCCGTCGGTATGTTCTGCGCCGATTTCGGCAAGGTCGTCGCTACACCGAGGGGCGACAAGACAAATCCGAATGTCACGATCACCGGCAGGGATATCGAGGGATTCACGGCAAACAGCTGGACTATCGGCGAGGGAAGACTTTATAGTACAACCGAGCTCGCTTCGGCAAAGCCCGTGATCGTTCTCGGGATCGATGTCGCGAAGAAACTCTTTCCCAAGATTTATCCTATCGGCCAGATCGTGAGGATCGACGGCCGGGAGTACGAGGTCGTCGGAGTCGTCCAGCCGCGCGGTTCAATGTTGGGAGGGGATAACGACTACTTCGTCGTCATCCCGATTACCACGTTCTTTCAGGTGTACGGGCGAAATCAAAATGTTTCCATCAAGGTTGTCGCGCCCGGATCCGAGTCATACGAAGATTGCATGGACCAGGTCCGCGGCATCCTCCGGGGTGTCCGGCATGTTGCGCCCGGTCTGGACGATGACTTCTTCATCTGGTCGAATGATTCGGTGATGGACCAATTCAACGACCTCACGAAGTATGTCCGGCTGGGAATCATGCTCGTGAGCGCGATCGCTCTCCTTGCCGCCGGCGTCGGCATTATGAATATCATGCTCGTCTCAGTGACAGAACGAACCCGTGAGATCGGAATCCGCAAAGCCGTCGGTGCCAGGAAAAACCACATCCTGACGCAGTTCATCCTTGAAGCGGTCCTCGTGAGCGAGCTTGGCGGGTTCATCGGCATCCTTCTCGGACTCATTGCAGGAAACCTGATGGCGGTGTTTATGAGCGTCACTCCCGTGATACCCTTCGATTGGGTGGCAATTGGATTCGGGTCGTGTACACTCGTCGGCGTCGTTTTCGGAGTGTATCCCGCCTGGAAAGCCGCCAGCCTTGACCCCATCGAATCATTACGGTATGAATAAGTCAGAGGTGACCTCATGATCCGGGTGATGGAAACAATCGCGTATGAAGTGCGGGAGAGCCTCGTCATGGCGCTCAATGCTCTGCGCACGAACAAGTTACGCTCGATTCTGACGCTCCTGGGAATCGCCGTTGGAGTGTTCTCCATCATTGCGGTAATGACGGCCATGGGTGTGCTCATGAACAGCATCGAAGACGGTCTGACACAGCTCGGCGCAAATACCTTCCAGATTCAGAGATTCCCCGAATTTCAGTCGGGTGGACCGCAGGAACGGGCGAAGCTGCGGAACCGGAAAAAGATCCGGTACGCGCAGGGTCTGGCGGTGAAACAGCGAACGACCATGGCTATCGCCGTGGGCCTGGAGGCCTGGACCAGCAGCAAGGAGGTGGCAACCCCCGGCGGTCTCAAGACGAATCCCAACGTTTCTCTGGTGGGGGAGGATGTCGACGGATTTACGACGAACAACTGGACGGTGAGCGAGGGCCGTATCTACAACACCGATGAAGTGAACGACTCAAAACATGTGGCTGTCGTCGGAGCAGCTGTCGTCCAGAAACTTTTTCCCAGATCCGACCCAGTCGGACAGACGATTCGCATCGATGGTCAGGAATACCAGGTTGTCGGGGTGAGCGAGTCAAAGGGGCAGATGCTCGGCGGAAACCAGGACTATTTTGTCGCTATTCCACTGACGACCTTGTTCGAGGTTTACGGGGAAGACCGCGACATTCACATCATGGTGCAGGCCGCGAGCAAGGAAGTCTACGATGATTGCATTGAGCAGGTACGGGGAATCATGCGGGCCGCCCGCCATGTCGCTCCCGGCGACCCCGACGACTTCTACATCTTCTCCAACGACTCGCTCATCGAGACTTTCAACGATCTGACGAAATACGTGCGGCTCGGCATCATGCTCATCAGCGCAATTGCTTTGATCGCCGCCGGCGTGGGAATCATGAACATCATGCTGGTCTCGGTGACCGAGCGGACACGGGAGATCGGTATACGGAAGGCGATTGGAGCGCGCAAGAATAATATCCTGGCGCAGTTTATAATGGAGGCGGTTATGTTGAGCGAACTGGGCGGGATCATCGGTATCATCCTTGGCATCCTCGCGGGAAATGTCGCGGCGCTGCTTCTCAAAGTTCCCCCGGTGATTCCTTTTGATTGGGCGGCGATCGGATTCATCATCTGCTCGCTCATTGGAGTTGTCTTCGGAGTGTATCCGGCCTGGAAAGCTTCCAACCTCGACCCGATCGAGGCGCTGCGGTACGAGTAACTGCAGCTAATAGCCATTAGCGGCTAGGTTTGTTATGAAACCGTACACCTTGGTTCTTATAAGAAACGATTTTGTGAGCATTCAATGATTCGGTACATTGTGACTGTTCACACGATCATAAAGGACAATGTTATGAACGAAGA
>Ga0209777_10000527_pt1 | contig 62145 bp, 34 predicted proteins | sample FrelakmetHBP12HB_FD_187147 | JGI IMG/M metagenome (GOLD analysis project Ga0209777, IMG submission 187147) | Freshwater lake sediment microbial communities from the University of Notre Dame, USA, for methane emissions studies -HBP12 HB (SPAdes)... | ecosystem: Environmental > Aquatic >...
TGGTGGCTGTGGCCCATGATGAGCGTCTTGGCGCCCAGGCCGTTTTTATTCGGCCAGGCCTGGCCGTGCGTGAAAAGGAAGCCGTTCAACGTGAAACCCTCGGGCTCGTAGACCTCTACGTTCCGCGGCAACACGGCCTCTATGCCGCCGTCGTGGTTGCCCTTGACTACAGTTACGGTTACTCGTTCGGTAAGGCGCGAAAAGAATGCCGGAACGTCCGCAAGGTCGCCCCAGCTTGTTCCGACATATTCATTTTTTATGTCGCCGAGGATTATGACGCGCTTCGCGCCCGTTTCCTTGATTATCCTGAACAAATGCTCCTGCAATTTGAGCAGCTGGTCCGGAACGTGTATTCCTTTCCTGGCCAGCTCGCGCTCCAGGCCGATGTGGAGGTCCGCGATGACCAGTATCTTTTGGCCCTTTTCTCTTGGTTCGAGACCTTCTATTAGCAATGCAGGCTCGTTCGGTACGAAACTGATTGGCATAGCGTTTTTTATGTGAGCACATTTTATATATGGGCATGAACGCGCCTGCATTAGGGACAGTGGTGTCAACCGAGGACGGGCCCAATTCTACTAACTTTTGGTTCGTGATAAACGGCCCCGCCCGAAAGGGCCAGTTCGTGGCCGTCGATACGGCGGAGGGCAGGCTGATTGCGCGCATTTCCGACATCGTAAAAACTAACCGCTACTTTGAGCGCGCCGAATCCGTGCAGGAGTTCGAGCGGTCGGGAAAGCCGCTGAACGAGCTGTTCCCTTCGGACAGGTGGGAATATCTCGTCGGAGAATGCGTGGCGCTGGGCGTGCAGAACAAGGAAATGCTCACACGAAGCGCGTTCCCGCCGTCGCCGGGAACGAAAGTCTTCGTCGCGGACAACGAGACATTGTCAAAGTTTTTCGGGCTCGACTTGGAAAAGGGGCTGGCACTCGGCAACGTGGAGCACCACGACCTGCCCGTAAGGCTGAACATGACGCGGCTGCTCCAGAAGCACACGGCCATCCTAGCCATAAGCGGGGCGGGCAAGTCCTACTTCGCGTCAGTCCTAATGGAGGAGCTGCTCGACAGGAAGCCCGAGCACGGCCAGATGGCCGTAATAGTAATCGATACGCACGGCGAATACGCGGGCTTTTCCGACGACCCGAAGTACGGCGGCAGGGCGGACACCATCCTGAGCCGCGACTTCAAGATAGGCGTGCCCGGAATGAGCGCGTCCGTCATAGGCAGCATAATACCGCACATGACCTCCGTGCAGCGGAGAGAGCTCAACAAGCTGCTCGGAAAAATCAATGAAGAGAAGCGCGGGACGGTCTTCGACCTCCGCGACGTCTTAGCCGCGCTAGACGACGAGGAGCTGATAAAGAACGCGTCCACGCGGAGCATACTTTACACCTATCTTCACGAGCTCGACTCGACCAACCTGTTCGGCGGGTTCGACAACCCGTCGCTGCAGAAGCTGGCAAAGCCGGGACACCTCACGATCATAGACATTTCAGACATGACCGCCCTGAAGGAGAAACAAATACTTGTCGCATACGTGGCACGCAAGCTCTTCGAGGCGCGGCGCGCGGGTGCCATACCGCCGTTCCTGCTGGTCGTTGAGGAGGCGCACAACTTCGCGCCGGAAGGAACGAGCCGCGAAGGGGCGATAAGCAGGAGCGTGATAGAAAAGATAGCCCGCGAGGGGCGCAAGTTCCACGCCTGCCTGTGCCTGATATCTCAACGACCCATCCAGTTGTCGACTACCGCTTTGTCTCAGTGCAATACGCATTGCATCCTAAGGGTCACAAACCCCTATGACCTTGACCACATAGGAAAAAGCTCGGAAGGGTTGACAGCGGACGTATTGAAGACAATTTCTTCATTAAGAGTTGGCGAGGCGCTCATCGTTGGCGAAGCGGTCAATTTCCCGCTGTTCCTCAAGGTAAGGGAGCGGAAAAGCAAAAAATCTGAAAGGGGGATTCCGCTTGAGAAGGCGTGCACCGATTTCACGGAAACGCACGTCCAGCGCCAGAAGGACATGGCAGCGTTCATTTGATTAATATTTGTTGGGTTGAACCGCCAGACTACTCGCTTCTCGTCAACGGCTAATGGCAGGGAGTCAGCTGTCCAACGAACAACCCATATTTGATATTTACACGCTTTCCGGCCCCGAGACCATCACGGCCTTCGTCACGCCGTCGTTCTCCTTGTCGCGCTCCAGCTTGTAGAGATAGCCCGAGACGGCCGACTCCATGGCGGGGTCATGCGTTATCAGGAACACCTGGTCGACGAATTCTCCTATGCGCTCATGAAGGACGTTCGCCAGGTCCTCCACGGCCTTGATATCCAGGTTGTGCGTGGGTTCGTCCAGTACCAGCCAGCGCAGCTGCGGGGCCAATACCAGCGCAAATGCAATCCTGAGGGCGAGGCAGGCCATCGCGCGCTCCCCTCCGCTGGCGGCGCCGTCCGCGGGCACCCAGCCCGTGCTGTCCTGAAGCTGCAGGACGTAGTCTCCGGAGTCGATGTCAAGGCGGCAGCTGTAGAAGTCGCGGTAGGGATAAAGGTCGGACCAGATGTCGTGCATCGTGCGGTTGACGGCGGTGATGAAGTTCCGACGCAGCTTGATTTGCGTGTCGAGGAGCGCGGACTCCAGCACGGACATCTGGTTATGGAGCCCCTTCAGGCGCTCGAGCGCCGCGCGGTGCTCCTCTATGACCTTCAGGCGCTTCTCGACGTCCGTCACCTGCTCCTCCTTCTGCTTCAGTATGGAGCCGGTGGAAGCTATGCGCGCCTCGAACGCGCCTATCCTTGAGGACAGCACGGCCTTTTCGTTTTCAAGCATCTCCAGCTCGGCCTGCGAAAAGCCGCGGGTCGTCGATTTCAGGTCCGTCAGGTCGGACATGCGCTGCTGCACCTCGCCCTGCCTTTTCTGCTTGTGGCTCAAATCCGTCCTTTTTCCGACGACAAAGCGCAGCCGTTCTGCGCGCCTGCGCACGCCGTTGGCCTCGTTCTCAAACAATGACAATGTTTTTTCCGTCATTTTCGCCTCTTTCTCCGCTTCGGCCAGCTCCCTCTCCAATACTTTGACGGCGTCCTGAGCGAACTCCAGCTTGGAATCGGTGTCGGACAGCGTCTCCAGCTTCGCCTCTAGCACGCGCGCGCGGCCGAGGTCCTTCTCACCCTCGGCCAGCTCCTTCTCAAGCCTTTCGGCCGCTTCGGCGCTTTTCGTCATCTGCGCCCTGAGGCGGGATATGTGGGACTTCTTCGCGGCAAGGATGGCCTCCTTCTTCTTTTCCGTGAGCGGCTGGTCGCAGATGGGGCAGGCGCCGCCTACGGCCGACAGATCATTGATGCTCTGCTCTATCTCCGGCACCTGAACCTCTGCCGCCCTTGCAGACGCCTCCGCCTTGCGCAGGTCGGCCTTCAGCTCCTCCAAAAGATTCGAGAGCTTTTCAACGCCCTTCGTTTTCAGGGCTTGCTTTATTTTTTTCGCTTCCTCCTTCTGACGCTGCAATTCGGGTATCTTGTCCTTGGCCAGCCCTTCAAGCTTTGCGGACTTGCTGGAGACAACGGACCTCAAATCGGAAAGGCGCTTCCGTTCGATTGCTATGTTGTCGAGCACGGACTTTTCGTCCTTCTCGACCTCGTTCAGTTCGCCGATTATCCTCTCGTCCGTGTATTCGGCGTAGGCTATTTCCTCCACGGTCAAGTCTTTCTTGAGCGCCTGTATGTCGGATTCCAGCGAGCTGAGCAGGGCCATGCCCGCGGCCAGCTCCTGCTGCAGGGCTATCAATTTTTCGCGGCGGTCCTTCATGTCGTCAAGTTCGCGCCCGGCGGAGCGCAGCCTTTCGCTGCTGTTTCGGAGCTGCTGCTCGTCGTTCGCCAGCGCCTTCCTCAGCGTTTCAATCTCGGTTTTCAGGGATTGGCATGAACTGAGCGACGGGTCTGACGAAAGATTGGAAAGCAGGTTCTGGCGCTCCGATACGGACGATTCGAAGCGGTTTCCCAACGACACCGCCGTCGCGCGCGCCTTCTCAAAGCGGTCTATCGCCAATAACTCATCAATTTTTTTCATGCGCTGGCCCTTCGGGATGGTAAGGAACATGTCGATGGAATTCTGCTCGGAATAGATGGCCCGCGTGAAAAGGTCGTAGTTCATCTTCAGTATCTTCTCGACGACCTCGTTGACGCGGCCCGGCTGCGGGCCCTCCACCATCTCGCCGTTCTTCCGCAGCTCCGCAGAAGTCGGTTTTGTCCTGCTCACGGTGCGCTTCACGGACCACTCCGCACCGTCGATATCAAAGTTCACGGTGACTTCGGCCGAGGCCTGCTCCTTCGGCTTTTTCATTATCATGTCCTCGAGCCTGATCTTTTTGGACTGCAGGTTCGGGAACGTCCCGAAAAGGCCGAAGCACACGGCGTCGAGGACGGACGTCTTGCCGCTGCCCATTATCCCTATCAGCGCGTTCGTCCCTTCGGAGAAATCGAGCTCCGTCTCGAGGTGCGAGCGCCAGCTCTTCATTTTCACTTTTGTTATCACTTAATCAATTCTCCAAAAATTTCATCAACGGAACCTTCCACGAGCAGGTCGAATATCTCATCGGCTTTCAGCGGCGAACCGGCCTGCACAAGCCCCTCCTGGAGCAGCTTTATGCCCTGCTCCTCGGCGGAAAGGCCCGACTGCCGCAATGCCTTTAGCAGGTCCGTTTGCTGCGCAAAATCTTCCGTTTCGAAGCCGCCCGAGACCTTCAATATGGCCTTTGCGCCGAACTTTTCCTGAAGGTCCCTGAGGTCAATGGGCGGCGAGCCCTTCGGCACGGTGCCGCGCAGCCGCAGCTGGATTATCGGCTTCAGGCCGTGCGGCTGGCTTAATATGGAATTTAACCTATCGGCAATAACGCCAGCTATGTTCGGCTTATACTCAAAATCCTCGGAGTAAACAGTCCGTTGCGTGCGCAGCGGATTGAACGTGACTGCCGCCCCGTCGAACAGCCAGAAGCCCTTCTTCTGCTTAGACTCGCTGCTGCTCACGCGCGTGGTGATGAGGCTTCCCGTAAGCAGCAATTGCGAACCCCGAAGAAGCTTGTGGTCGTGGCTGTGGATGTGGCCGAGCACGAACAGGTCGAAGCCCATCGGCAGGTCCTCTATCTTCAGGGAGGGCGGCTCGGTCGGGCTGTAGACGTAGGGGTCGAGCGACTGGTGAAACACAAGAATGTTGATTGCGCCCGGCACGGGCTTCGGGTTCCACTTCAGCAAACAATCCTTCGCGTAGCGCTCGGGCACGCCCGACATGCCGTGGACGGCAACTTTCCTGCCTTCTATATCAAAAACGGCCGTTTGGCCGTGCAGATGAATGACCAATCCGGCGCTCTCCAGCGCCTGTATGGGATTGGTCAAATGGCGGCTGCGCCTTTCGTGCGTGCCGTGTATGACCACAATGGGAATGCCCTGCAACGCAGAAGCGGACAAGTCTTCCTCGGCTTTTCCGACAAGGCCGACAAGCTTCGCGTTCGTCTTCAGGCCTTTCGTCTTGCCGAGTATCCTTGCCGTTTTAGCGAACACTTCCTGGCGCGTTATTCTGGAGTCGAAAAGGTCGCCCACTTGTATTATCAGGTCCGCGTCCAGCGAGCGGCTCACGGCCTCGTCCAATGCCAGGAACGCGTCCTCGCCGCGCTCGCTCCCGTAATCGAAACCGCAATGGCAGTCGCCGATAATAGAAATTTTCATAAGTGCAACCCGCTCCCAGTTATTGCACGCAAAAGCTAATATGCTTGCGGTTCGGGACAAACCTTTAAGTAAAGGGCGCGAAATTTAGGATGATTGACATGGCCAAGGGCGAGGTTTCCGAAAGGAAAATAAAAAGTGAGGAGAAGGAGGCGCACATGCTGGGCATGACGAAGAAGAAGTCCGCCGACTTCATGGAATGGTACTACGAGGCCATGCAGAAGGCCGACGTGGTTGACACGCGCTTCGGAGTGAAGGGATTCTTCGTGTTCATGCCGACTGCCATGACGGTCATAGAGGAGATGTACAGGATGCTGGAGACCGCGCTCAAGGCGACCGGGCATCAGCCGCTTCATTTTCCGGTTGTCATACCCGAATCCGAGTTCAAGAAGGAGGCTGGCCACATAAAGGGCTTCGAGGAGGAAGTGTTTTGGATAACTCATGCGGGCAAGAACAAGCTCGAAGAGCGCCTCATACTCAGGCCGACGTCCGAAACGTCGATGTACCCGATGTATTCGCTCTGGGTAAGGTCGCACCAGCAGCTGCCGATGAAGTTCTACCAGAAGGGCAGCGTTTACCGGTACGAGACCAAGATGACAAAGCCGCTGCTGAGGTCAAGGGAGTTTATCTGGCTGGAGGCGCACGACGTGCAGAAGTCGGCGGCCGACGCGGCGGCGCAGGTCAAAGAGGACATGGAAATATTCAACAACATGGTCACGGGCGGGCTGTGCGTGCCGACGCTGCTCCTCAAGCGGATGGAGTGGGACAAGTTCCCGGGCGCGGAAAGCACCTATGCGTTCGAATCGGTACTTCCCGACGGCAAGGCGATGCAGATAGGCACCACGCACGACCTCGGACAGAAGTTCTCAAAGGTGTTCAACATAACGTTCCTGGACGAGAACGGAAAAAAGCAATACGCCTTTCAGACGTGCTTCGGGCCGGGAGTCTCAAGGATACTGGGCGCAATGCTGGCCATACACGGGGACGACAAGGGACTCATACTTCCGCCCGCCGTCGCGCCGATGCAGGCCGTCATAGTTCCGATATTCACGAAGGATAACAAAGCGCAAGTGTTCGCCAAGTGCGGAGAAGTATTGGGTTCGTTGGCCGAAAAGGGGTTCCGGGTCCACTTCGACTCGCGCGAGCAGCACACGCCGGGCTTCAAGTTCCACGAATGGGAGCTGAAAGGCGTGCCTGTGAGGATAGAGATAGGGCCGCGCGACATAGAAAAGAAATCCGTAAGCGTGGTGCGGCGCGATTTCATGGAACGGCAAATCATTCCCGAGGAAAAGCTCGCCGAGCAGCTTCTGGAAATAATGGACTCCGTCACGGCGCAGCTGCGCAAGCGCGCGGACGCCATGCTGCTCGTGCAGGACGCAAGCGATTACAAGGACCTGAAAGAGAAGCTGGAAAAGGGCGGGTTCGTCAGGATACCGTTCTGCCTGGACGAAAAATGCGACGGGACGCTGAAAACGGACACAGGCGCGGAAGTGCGCGGCACGCTGTTCAACTCAAACAGCGAGCCGAAGAAGGGAGCGAAATGCGCAATCTGCGGCAAAGCGGCAAAAATCACGGCGTACACGGCGAAATCATACTAAATTCTAGGGATGCGCGCCTATTACCGGACTCAGCAGGCTGTAATAATAGCCCGGCGCGGGCAGGCCTATCACGAGCGGAAGGAACAGGATTACCGAGGCGGCAAGAAGCATCAGGTACCACCCCTCCCATTTCTTTCTTATCAGCAGGGCGGAAAGTGCGAGCGCATAGGCGGGCAGGACAGGCAGCATGTAATAGAGGAACATGTGCGTGCGCGAAATGAGAAGGAACGGAACGTAGGTGAAGGCGAACCAGAGCAGCGCAAAAAGGCGGACGTCTGACAGTTTCCTTAATTTGCCAATCGCCAGCCAGGCAAGCGCGAGCAGGCCCGGAATCCAGAACACAGGATTGCCGAAAGCCACGATGGCGAGGGCGGGCGCGCCGCCAAGCAGGTTAACGAGCCACAGCATGTCGGCCGGCGGAGCGAAGTCGGGCTTGTTCCAGGTCAGCCAGACGGGCTTGCGCAATGTCAGCCATTCCCAGGCAACGGACGATTGGTCATTTGCCGAGGGTATGCTTGCGCTTTTCCCTATATTATATGCCTGGTCGTTCGCCCATTTGGTCGGCCCTTCCTGAACAATGATAGGGCTGCAGACGAGAACATATGTTACTGCGGCCACAACGAGCGTCAAGGCGGCACGCTCGAGATTGATTTTCCTTTTAAGATAGAGGAAGGACAGGACCGCGAACAGGCCGAGTGCTGCAGGCCACTTGGAGGCGATGCCCAGGCCGAAGAGCAGGCCTGCCCAGGCGAAACGCCTCCTCAGCGCAAAATAGGCGCCCGCCAGAGCGAAGCCGAGCATGAAGATGTCAAGCATGGCAAGGCGCGACATTACCATGTTCAGCGAATCGAACGCGAGCAGGGCGGCGGCAAGGGCGGCGGCTTTCTTGTCGCGCAGGAGCTCGAGCGCGATGAAGTAAAGCGAGGCCGCGGCCGCGAGGCCAAAAATAACGGGGAACACGCGCCACGCCAGCGGGTTGTCGCCGAACACGCGGATGGAGGCGGCAAGGACAAACTTCACGAGAGGCGGATGCTCGATGTTAGGGTCGATTCCTGTTGATAAAATGGAGCGGGCGGCGGCAACATAGAAGTTCTCGTCAAAGACCATCGACGCAACCGCGTTCAGGTAGACTAGGCGGACGATGAGCGCCAGAAGCAGGACGTCAATCAGGAGCGCGTGCTCCCTGTAAAAGCGCTTGGCCGCGCGGAGGGCCTTTTTCATGTGAAAAGTTGCCGTTTTTCTCTTTTAAAGCAGAATACAAAGTGTTAAATAGTTGAAAAAACTACATACATGCAGCTGACTGGTAATTAAAATGGCTAAACGCAAAACAGGTTCAAACTACACGCCAATACTGATTCTTTTTGTCATCTTGCTATCGGTCGCCCTTTTCATACGCGGCGGCGAAGTGATAACCGCCCTCATAATCAACACGACCAACAGCTCGTACGCCACGGTCAACCTGACGAACACGGCACCGATATGCGAGCCTGTGGCAGCTACGATGGGAATCTGGGACTCCGTTGACAACGGCGTAGCCATAAACCTGCAAGCCGGCGGCAACCTCACCTATGTCAAGGTCAACACTACGTGCAACGACCCGAATGGAATATACGATTTTCTTAACTTCACAGGGCAGTTCTCGGACACAACTGCGACCGTTCCGTGCACGGCGAGTAACAACAACTGCACGCTTAACGCGAGCTGCCAGAACAACAGCAAGAACACGACCGCCTACAATGTGCAGTGCACGTTCATGATGTGGTACAACGCGGACAACACGACCAAGTCCAACAAGTGGTTCGGCAACATATCAGTGGGTGACACCGGTGGCAACATAGGCAGGTTCAACGACTCAATAACCATGAACGAACTAATCGCAATCGGGGTGAACAGCCCGCTGTCCTTCGGCGCAAGGTCGCCCAACACGAACGATTCCACGATAGCGTCGCCCTACATGCTCAACATATCCAACTACGGGAACGTGGAAATAGACTTCCAGGTGAACGGATCCATCATGTCATGCACGCAGGGAACCTTCACCACAGCTGACTGGTTGCACGTAAACCTGACCAACGGGGACCAGTACTCGTGGGCCTATCCGCTGTCCGCCACGCTGGGCAACAGCGCCTACCTCAAGAACTATTTCAACCTGACGCAGAACAACACGCTGGCAACGACCGCGGTCATACCCCCGAGCAAGCCGACCTACTGGGGAATAGGCGTGCCGCCCGGAGTTAGCGGCAACTGCCAGTCGACCGTCTGGTTCGCAGGAGTCCTGAGCTGAGAAAATTTTCCCTCGCGAAGGAAGTATCAAAGCTTTAAATACGTAAATCTGCTATAAAACAATAAGCTGTTTGAACGGGAACCGATGCGAACGACGTTCAAAACCGACAGAGGTGGAAAAAAATGGACAAAACAGACAATTATCTGTTGCTGCTGATAGGAGTGCTGCTGATTTCACTTATTGCGGTGGAACTCATACCGCTTCCCGAGACGGGCGTAGCGCCCACGCCGGGCAATACCGTGGCGGCGCCTCCGATACACAAACCTTTCAGGTTCAGCTCGGCCGCAAGGGCCACAGTAGTAGTAATACCGACCACCACGCTGGCGACGGTGACGGTAAAATAGGGTGATAATTTATGGCAAAATATGTGACTCCGATACTCGTGCTCGCAGTGGCAGTGCTAGCAATCGCCCTTTTCATACGCGGCGGCGAAGTGATAACCGCCCTCATAATCAACACGACCAACAGCTCGTACGCCACGGTCAACCTGACCAATGTTGCGCCCCAGTGCGAGCCTGCAATCGCCTCGACGGGCGTCTTTGACTCCGTGGACAACGGAGCATCCATCAGCCTGCTAACGGGCGGCAACAATACCTATGTTAAAGTCAATACGACGTGCAACGACCCGAACGGAATCTACGACTTCGTCAACTTCACGGGCCAGTTCTCCGACACTACAGCCACAGTTCCGTGCACGGCAAGCAACCGCAACTGTTCCATAAACAACAGCTGCCAGAACGTCAGCAAGAACACGACGGCCTACATAGTGCAGTGCACGTACATGATGTGGTACAACGCGGAAAACACGTCACAGGTAAACAAGTGGTTCGGGAACATATCCGTGGGCGACACTGCCGGCAACATAGGCAGGTTCAACGACTCCATAACCATGAACGAACTGCTCGCCATAGGCACGGACAGCCTCCTTGCCTTCGGCGCGAAGTCGGCGAACGCGAACGACAGCACCCTCGCACAAACGCTGAACCTCTACAACTACGGGAACGTGGAAATGGACTTCCAGGTGAACGGCTCGCAAATGCAGTGCACTTCAGGAAGCTTCAACGCGGAATACCTGAAAGTCAACACCACCTCCACCAGCGAAACTTACGCGCTCGGGCTTCCGCTGACAGGCACGCTGCAGAGCTTCGCCTACGAGAGGAGCTACTTCAACTTGACGGCGAACACCACGCTCATAAGCGGCCAGGTGCCCAATCCCCCGAGCAAGGCGACTTATTGGGGCATAGGAATACCGCCCGGAGTGAGCGGCAACTGCCAGTCGACCATCTGGTTCGCGGCAATACTGAGCTAAAAGGCAAAAGGCAGAGCCAAATTCTGCCTCCCCTTTTTTATTTTAAATAACCTCACGCGGAAGAATATAGAGTGAAAATAATGAACGCTAAATACGTGACACCGATGCTCGTTTTGGCAGTGGCAGTGCTAGCAATCGCCCTTTTCATACGCGGCGGCGAAGTGATAACCGCCCTCATAATCAACACGACCAACAGCTCGTACGCCACGGTCAACATAACGGCGGGCGTGCCGGTCATGGAGGCAGTGAAATGCTACGACGCCAACGACAACCCGTCGACAATAAACCTGATGGGAGGCGGGCAAAGGTACGTCAAATGCAACACCACCATAGCGGACGTCAACGGCGCGTACGACATGGCAACGTTCCTTGGACAGATATCCACCAGCGGGGCCGGCGCATGCACGGCAAGCAACAGGAACTGCTACGCCAACACGAGCTGCGAAAATACCACACTGAACGCCACGGCCTTCAAGGTGCAGTGCTCGTACCTGCTCTGGTACAATTCCGCCAACACGTCGCAAAGCGGGACCTGGACCGGGAACATAACCGTCGTCACATTGAGCGGTGTGCAGGCTTCAGGGTCCGGAATCATAGGCACGGCCGAGCTTCTCGCGCTCGGAGTGGACAGCACGCTGGCCTTCGGCTCCAGAGCGGCGAACACGAACGATTCCACCATCTCCACTTCCTACAGCCTGAAGCTCTACAACTACGGCAATGTGGAAATAGACTTCCAGGTCAACGGCTCCACCATGCAGTGCGGCTCGGGCAGCATCTCAGCCGAATACATGCACGTGAACCTGACCAACGGCGACACCTATTCGAACGCGCTGCCATTGACCAGCACGCTGCAGAACAGCGCCTACATCAAGAACTACTTCAACCTGACGGCGAACAGCACCGGCACGACGGAAACGCCGCTGCCGCCGAACAAAGCTACTTACTGGGGCATAGGCATACCGCCAGCGGTGAGCGGGAACTGCCAGGGGACCATCTGGTTCGCGGCGGTAGTGAGCTGAAAGCACACGGCAATACGTTTATAAATAAATCAGCCCATTGAATTGCTATGCGCAAGGGATTTTTGGCCGTGGCGTTCGTAATTTCGCTCATTTTCGCTAGCCAAGCCGCCCTTGCGGGCGTCGGGGTCAGCCCCGCGTCCTTCTCGTTCGAAAAAATGGTGCGAAGCGGCTATTCGGAAACCTATATTAGTGTAAGCAATCCGACGGACGAGCCCACGATAGTCAACATAGGGACAGAGGGGGAAATAAGCGGATGGCTGACGGCGGAGCCGGAAGATTTCAACATGACGGGTATGGGCTCGAAGATAGTCAAGCTGGTAGCGAGGGTTCCGAGCACGGCGCCCAACGGCGTCTACACCGGGCGCATACTGGTGGTGGCGAAACCCAACATTCCGCCCGAAGAACTGGGCGGCAACACCATATCGGTGGCCAGCGTGGTGATAGCAAACGCGGTCATAGAAGTCAGCGACCAGCAGATACTGCAGTACAAGGTGGAGGGCATAAGCCTTCCCGACACCGAGGAGTGCAGGCCCATATTGCTGACGATAAACATCAGGAACACGGGGAACGTCAACGTCACGCCGAGCTTTTCGGTCAGCATAACGGGGAAGGGCAGCGGCACGGAAGTGCAGAAGTACGATTACAAGCTGGACAGCGTGCTCCCCACGCACGTGGCGGGGGTGACGCTGCACATACCGTACAAAATGGAGCAGTTCCAATGCATCCCGCAGGGCGATTACACTGCGCACGTGAAGTCCTATTCGGGCGACTCCATAATGGACGCCTCGGACTTGGACTTCCACATATATCCGCGCGGGACGCTGAGCCTGGCGGGCGAGCTGATGGAAATCAAGGCGCCGAACAACATAACGCTCGGCGACGTTGCCAAGATTGACGCGCTCTTCAAGAACACGGGGCAGATACTCGCCGTATCAAAGTTCAACGCGGAAATCTACGAAAGCGGAAGGCTCGTCAGTACCGTTTCCAGCGAAGAGACAGAGGTGGGGCCGGGTTCGATAGTGCCGCTTTCCGCCTACTTCACGCCGAACGCGGGAGGGCACTACAAGATACTGGGCACGGTCAAGTTCGAGGAAAAGACGTCCAACATAGTGGAAGCCGCGGTCGACGTGCTCTGGCCGACAAGCTACTATCTGATGGGTGCGGGCGTAATCGTGATACTGATTGTCGCGGCGGCGTTCCTGCTCAAAAGAAGGAAAAAGTGAGCGCATGAAAAGGACGCTGACGCTGATTGCAGTTTTCTTCATACTGGCGGCGTCCTGTCCCGCGTACGCGCAGGAAACCCAGGAAAAGGAGATGCTGATAGTGGGGATATCGCCGGCCGAGCAGAGAATGTGCCTGCAGCCCGGTGACACCGATACGGCGCAGTTCCTGATATCCACGAACGTAGACCTCGAGCAGAACATAACGATAGGGTTCGAATCGAGTTGGGTAAGCGGCGAAAATATCATCTACGTGGAGCGCAGCGCCTATTATAATGTTTCGGTAAGCGCGCCCGAAGACACGACTGAGGGCGAACATGTGATAAAAATGAGGGTGTGCAGGGTGCCGGACCCCAGGATTGACGCAAATATAGAGGCTGTAAGCTGCATAGCACCGACGATAATCGCAAACGTGAGCAGCGCCTGCCCGCGTCACGTGGTGCAAGAGGAGCCGCCTTACCTCAAATACGCGCTAATGGCAGCGGGGCTCATTATAGGGGCCGCGCTCGTGGCTTGGCAGGTAAGTAACATCACGGGAGCCAAAAAGGGACCGAAGGGCGCAAGGAAAGCGCGCTGATAACGCCAGCTTCAAACAGCCCGAAGCAGCATACAAAATACCGTTTCTTTCGGAAGGAAACCACGGCTAAGAACCTTTAAATAATGATTTTACTTACCTATATCCAGAACGGTGGGGTTGCTGGAGCTGTTTTAGCGTGGCTTATACGAAGAAGCAGTGGGAAAAGTGGAAACTTGAGCACCCCGACGAATGGCAGAACAGGGCGGAAAAGATAGCCCGTTCCCACAAGGGCAAAAAACTGTCCGCAAAGCACAAGGCGGCAATCGCCAAAGCCATGCGCGGGCGGAAGCTCCCGCTAAAGCACAGAAAAAAGATAGCGGAAAGCGTCAAAATCACGCGGAACCGCCATGCGGAAAAAGAAACGGCCGTTGGCGTAATAGGCGGCATAGCGAAAAGGATAGGATGGAAGACGCCCGTTTACGCTGTCGGAATCCTCGCAATAACGCTCATTCTGGCATTTGGTTTGACTAACCTCGGCCTGTTCGCCAAGGAAGACTGGACGAAACATTGGGAAGGCATGAAAGACCTGACGGTTGACAATAACCTTGAATATGTCACTACGCACGTTATATTCGGGCTCTACAAGCCTGAGAACTGCGAGGACGGGATACAAGTAACGGCAAATGACCAGAACGTAAGCTTTGAGATACTCAATCCGATACTGGACAACGAGAGCAGGTGCTCCGAAACCGACATACGGTTCAAGAACATAATCTACGGGCCGACCGCATTTGAAATCGAGTTCGTAGCGCCAACGCCGGAGGATGGCGCGGTTATAGAGGAAAGCCACTTCATGGCCAAGGTGTACGCGTCCGAGGGCACGAATTTCACGCTTTTGGAATGGAAGAAAGGCGAGACTGCCAGTACGGCCGTAATGAGCGGCTTTGGGATGGATTGGGAGTATAATTTGACTGACCTGGAGAACGGGACCTATTCCTACAGGGCGTTTGCAACCAACGTAACGGGAGAAACGATTTCGACTGATTATAGGACAATCACAATAGGCACGGTCCAGGCAGCGGCCAATGCGACGGAAAACGCGACGCAGGGCGGCACGGAAACCGCGCCAAACGCCACAGTAATCCTCCCTAACGTCACGGAAAACATAACGCAGAACGCCACGGAAGCCCCGCCAAACGTTACAGAGAGCGCACAGCCGAACGCCACGGAAGGCAATGCAACCGAGAGCGAGACCCCCGGCGAAACCGCGGCCGAAAACTCAACCGAAAACATAACAGCCCCAACGGGCGGGGCGGTGACGCCGCCGCGCGTGACCTACTACATTTATTACGGAAGGAAACCGCCCGAAGTGCTCAAGGAAGTGACGTTTGCGGACCCAACGCCCGGCCAGGGCCAGAATGTCACAGTCAACTGGGCATTCATAAACGCGACCACGGACGAACCGGCCGAACTGGCGGTCCTGGAGTGGTCCGACGACAAGGGCAACACGACAACGATAGCCATGTCGGGCGAAGGGCAGGAATTCTGGTACAACCTGACAGACCTGGACAACGGAGCGTACACGTTCAGCGTGCTTGCGAGCGCGTACAACAAAACGGTCGTTAGCGAGAGCAGAATGTTCACAATAGCGGTGGAAGCGCCGAAGGAATATGAGACGCAAATAACTCAGGGAAAGGCCGTCACGGGCCAGCCCGTGGAATGGACAGGCTACATAAAGGTGAGGAACGACAAGAACACGACGAAAATCAAGGACCTGAAGAACGCCGATTTCACCCTGCCTGCTGACGCCATAAATTCCAGCGTCAAGGAAAGAGGGAACAAGCAAAAGGCGGGCAAAGAAAAGGCGAAGGTGAACAAGCTCAAGGTGGAGGGAGAGGTGGATGTGCCCGCGTTATCGGAAGTCACATACGACGTTAACTACGAGACGCCCGCGCCGCAGCAGATAGAGCAAACGCCTGTTGACAGCGGCGTCAAGTGGGCAAAACACGTGACGGTTTCGGCGAACGTGTCGGTCGAGTACACCAATGTCGTTGCGACCACGGACGTGAAAAAGGTGAAGCCGAACCTGCTCAAGCTGTACAGGACGACGGGAGGTGGACGCACGGACGTCACGGCCGACCCAGCCTACGGAGTGCAGATGCTGGACGACGACGGGGACGGGCTAATAGAAAGGATGCAATGGACGGTACCGCACCTCAGCGACCAGGACTTCGATGTGGAGGCTTACATCACAATACTGAACGTCCAATCGTATCCCGTGGTGGGCGGGAACTGGACGGTCAGATTTACAACAGTGGGCACGGCGGACCTGAGCATAAGGGCGGTGGACGGGACGACATGGAGCAACTACAACGAGGACAACGACCTGAAGCTCATTGAGATAAAATGCGGGAACAATGTGCTAGACTATCAGTGGCTCGCGGACACGGGGACGGCGTTCATATCGAACTATTCCTGCAACGACGTGGGCTACGAGACCTCCAATGTCCTGACGGCAGGGCGCCACAACCTTGCGTTCACTTTCGGCAACGACACCGAATACGCGCACAACCTCGCGCAGAGCAACCCGGTCCTCAATTCGACGGACGGCGCGAACCTAACTGTAGATACGTTCACCTGCTGGAACCAGTCGACCGTGGGCGGGATGACGAACATCTACAACTGGTACAAGAACAACAAGGGAGAAATGATCCTGTACATGCCGTTCGATTCCGACAATTCCGGAGGAGCGGGCATAGTAAAGGACTATTCCGGCAACGGCTACAACGGACCGAAAAACCAGGCCGAATGGACCTCATCAGGGAAAATAGGAGGCGCGTATTTTTTCAACGGCACCAAGATAACGGAATACGTCAACTCCACGGACATCCCTTATTTCAACGGCGCAAACACCAAATTGACGCTGTCCTTCTGGGTGAACATGACGGACGTCACGACCTCGCAAATAGTGATTGGAAAATACGACATCACCACAAGCCCCCAGCACAGGACCTTCGTCGTCCAGATTTTCACCGGAAAGGTAAGATTCGTCGCGTACTCGGATGGGGATGCCACCAATTACGTCCTATACGACAGCGGTGCGGTGCTCTCCACCAATACGTGGACGCACATCGTCGGGGTCTATGACCTGTCGGCGCAAAACATAGACATCTATATCAACGGCGCAAAGACAGCCGCCACCGTCACCACATCCGGCACGCCGCCGACAACATTCGGCGACACCGCGACACCCGTGGTCATAGGCCGCGGAATGGGCACGGCGCTTTACCTGAACGGGACGCTGGACGACGTAAGGATGTACGGAAGCGCCCTGTCGGCCGCCCAGATACTGCAGCTGTACTCGGACACAAAGAACGGCTACTCGTCGAACCAGACATACGTTTCCAACGGGCTGCTGAGCGGCGACCAGCTGATATGCGAGGTGACGGCGAACGACGGCTCGTCGGACACGGCGCCGCTGAACTCTAGCGCGCTGACGATAACCAGCTACCTGCACCAATGGAGCCCAATGCTTACAGCGACCAGCAGCCCTTACAACCTCACCGTAGCCAACCTGACGTGCTACAACCAGTCGACCGTGGGTAGCGTGTCCAACATCTACAACTGGTACGTCAACGGAACGTCGATAATGCTGCTGAACATGCCGTTCGACAACAACAGCGCGACCGGCCAAAACGTGAGCGACTATTCGGGCTGGAACAACAGCGGCGTGAACAACTCCAATGTGACCTGGGTAAACCTCCAGACATACGGCATGGGAAGGGTCGGCGGCGGCTACCTATTCCAGAACAACAGCCCCGGGACCATAAGCCTGAACAGCACCAACAAATACCTTGCAACGTCAAGCAACACAACGATAATGGCGTGGGTGAGGCTGAATACTTCATTCAACCTGAACACCTGCCCATCGGCATGCGGAAGGACAATATTCAACGCCTACAAGGACGATAGCAACAGAGGGTCCTTTTACTTCAGCGGGGACACGTCCTATGTAGGGCGCGTAGCGGCCGGACTGGTCATCGGCGGCACGGGATACACCGTCTACACGACGCAGAACGTTTGGGCCGCGAACCAATGGTACCATGTCGCGTTCACGACGGGAACAGGAGAAAAATTATATATCAACGGGTCATTAGCCCCGACGCAATTCAGCGGGAGCGACACCACGAGCAGCTGGAACGCGATAGCGCCGACGGACACCGTACTGGGCGGAGGCACATATAGCAGCAATGCGCGGCCGGACAAAAAGGCAGCGTTCTTCAACGGAACAATTGATGACTTCCGCATATACAACCGCACGCTGAACGCGGTGGAAATAGAGCAAATCTACAAGGAGACGTCAACGAACTTCACGAACAACGCCACAATTGTGGCGAACGAGACCAAGCCGTGGGAAAACTGGACCTGCGAGGTGAGGGCGGCATCAAGCACGAACGAGACCGCGCCGCTGAACTCGAGCACGGCGCAGGTGATGGCGGCGTACCAGACGGCGCCGCTGCTAAACGCGTCAAGCACCTACAACGTGACAGCCGACAACGTCACGTGCTACAACCAGTCAACCGTGGGGGCGGTGACCAACACGTTCAACTGGTACAGGAACGACACTAGCTACCTTTCGCTGCTGCTGCCGTTCGATTACGACAATTCGGGAGGCAGCAGGAAGACGAAGAACTATGCCAATTTCTCGGGGCCGTGCGATCTGGGAACCGCGGTAGCGAACGACGTGAGCGAGCCGAGATGGGTCGGCCCCGGCGGACCCACCGGGTTGCGCGGAAAGGTCGGAGGGGCGTACGCGTTCGACGGCGTGAACGATTATATTAATTGTACGAACTCGACCGCCACGGAAAGCACCACCAACCTTACCGTTGAGGCGTGGATATGGCCGAACGTCACCTCCGGAGCCGGGTACACTGTAATAGAACGCAACCAGAACTGGCTGATGGAAATAGGGACCGGCCGATTGTATTTCGAAACAGTGGCAAGCGATAATGCTTATCATAACGTCTGGTACGTGCCCACAATAACGGAAGCCGCATGGACACATGTGGTAGCGACCATATCAAGCGACGACCTGAACACAAGGGTCCATATATACCTAAACGGGGTGGACACCGCGGTCACCGTGTCAGGCTATACCGGCGGATGGAATGACGCCGGGATAAACGGCACGGTAATAGGAATACGTTCGCTCGGCTACGATTATCTGTTGCAGCCGTTCAACGGCACCATAGACGAGGTGCGCGTGTACAACAGGACCACGCTCAGCGCGCAGCAGGTCTGGCAGAGATACGTGGAAACGAAGGACGGCTACCAGAGGAACTCCACCATGGTAGGATGGTATACCAATAGGCCCGGCGACCAATGGACGTGCGAAGTGACGCCGACCGACGCCTGGAAGGGCGACGGCACCACGCTGAACTCGACGGAATTGCAAATGTACGACAAGACGTACCAGAACAACCCGTGGCTCAACGCCACTTCGCTCCTTAACAGCACGGCCGACAACCTGACCTGCTACAACCAGACGACAAGCTGGAACGTCAGGACGAACGTGTACAATTGGTACGTCAACAACAGGAGCATACTGGGGCTGAACATGCCGTTCGACACCACCACCCTCGGCTTTACATGCCAACCGACTATCCAGCCCAAAGACTATGCGTTCGGCAACAACGCCACACTTTACGACACCCAGCACGTCTCATACGGCTGCGCGATAAACACACCCGGCGGCCCGCGGGGGACGTATATCAACTTCACGCGCGCCGCGGCCACGGACAGGAACGTTACCGTGCCGACCAGCGGCAACATTACGTTCGCGAACGCCACAACAATAGAGTTCTGGGCTATGCCGATGGAAGGCGGGGTGGGCGGGCAATACTTTTTCGCGGTCGACAAGCTGCCCGCCAGCAAGGGGCAGAACGGCTACCAAGTGTACCTCTACACGGGCTCAGGCTTTTACTGCAGGGTGAACACCACGGTCGGAAACGGCTACCTGCTATCAAGCGTGAACAGCAACTTGGACTATTCGGACAACGCCTGGCACCACATAGCCTGCACATGGGACGACAGCACCGGAAAACTGATAATTTACCAGGACGGGGTGCAGCAGGCGGTCACCACGGGCGCGACCGGCTACATGAATTCCAATTCCTACAACCTGACGATAGGAAACAACTGCACCCCAGGCTCCCCCATTCCCAATCAGGCGTGGGGCGGAGGGCTTGACGAGATACGGCTGTACAGCGTGGCGCTCTCACCCGCGCAGGTCTACCAGCGCTACATCGAGACCAAGAACAACTACACCAACCAAACGATAGTCAGCGGCATGACAAGCAACCATGACACGTGGATATGCGGCATAACGCCCACGTTTTTGGACACTTCCAGGTCAATTTATTTTGACGGGCTGCCGCTCAATTCGACGCCGCTCACGCTGCTGGGGAAGGCCTCGGACCCTTGCGCGCAGGACAGCGACTGCGCGTCGGGCTACTGCCGCGTTACTCCTGAAGGCGGCAAGTACTGCGCCAACGCCAGCACATTATGCGTCATGTACATGAACAGGTCCATACAGCAGAACAGCAGCATGGGGCTGTTCCCGGTCGCGGAGAGCGACGCGGACAAGGCCGGATTGAGGTGCTACAACGGCTACTGGTCCGAGGACCCGTACAAGCTGGACGTAAACACGACGTACGTGGACATCAACTTCACCACATACGGCGGCTCGATATGGTCGAATTCCAGCGCCAAAATAAAGGTGCCGCTGAACGCCTTCGTTTCAAGGGCAAGGCTTTTCGTGATAGGCGACGTGTCCAAGCCCGGAGGCCAGGGCCCGCAGGCGCCGTCCATAGACGTCGGAAACAAGGGCTACAGCGACTGGGCGCTGCCCACCCCGACGCACATACGGGATTCAACGTGGGCTCCCGGCGCGCTCTCAAACGCGCTCGCATCCAACAGCTATGTGGCGCAAAGCTTCACGACCGACCCGAACACAGCCGGGATGGCAAGAATAATGATAGCGCTGGAGCCCGCCGCGGGCGGCAAATACATCAACTTTGAGATATGGGGGGATACGGCAGGCGTGCCCGACAAGAACAAAATCGTTTACCGCTCCACTTACGCGGCAAACACGCTTCCGTTGTTAACAACATCGGCAGCGCAAATAAACATACCCGGAAAGCTGATTCCGATGACGCAATACTGGATGGTCGCTTACGGCCCGACAGGCGGAGGGGGGGACGGAAACTGGCACCAGACGACCAATGCGGTAGGGCTCTATGCGGGCAAGGCCATGAGTTCGCCCGACGGAGTCACCTGGGCCGACGTCGCGCCCTCAGGGAGGGACATGGCGTTCGAGATTTTCAGCACGGACCAGCTGATACAATCCATTTCGCCGTACCAGGCGGACATCTGGCAGGCGCTCCAGAACATGACAACGAACGGGAGCTGCGCCTGCAGCGGGTGCACGCTGACCGACAACAACGAATGGTGCGAAATACCGCTCAATGTAACCATACAGTCCGTCGCGGACGGCGAGCTGATTTTGGACCCGAACGTGGAATACCTGCTGACGAACGGCACCAGGTGCAACGACGACAGGGAATGCGCCTCAGGCTACTGCCGCAGCGACTACACGAACGAGAAGTTCTGCTCTGATAATTCCACCAACTGCGTGCACAACCACACACTGACCGCGTCGCAGGGCCAGATGGGACGGGACTATGCGGACAGGACAGCGGGCAGCTGGTGGTGCCAGAACGGGCGCTGGGCGAGGGACCCGTTCAACGTTTCCGCCAATTACACCTACACGTTGCTGAACTTCACCAACAATTCGGGGCGCGACAATTCCACTGTCATCAAGGTGCCAAAAGGGCAGAACGTAGTGGTCGCGAACATGTCGGTAGTCGGGAAGGGGAACCTTTCATTGGTCGTAAACCTTACGACCAGCGCGTCGTCAGTGGACAGCGTGAACATAACGCGGTCGGACGCGTCATACGTCTACGTAGGAACGGGTGGGTGCAATTTTTACGTCTTCACCAAGGACGACTGGACGCAAGTCAACAAATCCAGCCTATTGGCCTGCACCTCGCCGGGCGGCATCACTTCCATGGCGGTTGACGACGACTACCTGTGGTTCGGCACCGTATACACGGGCACGTCCATAACCCAAATATCAAAAAAGAACTGGAACTTTACCAGAACACTGACCACCCCGTCAAGTGGCCCCTCGGCCATGGTGACGGACATGAACTACCTCTACGTGGCCACCGACCTGGTCGAAATATTCAACAAGAGCACGGGCGTCAACGTCGCGAACCTTTCGACGAACGACGGCGGCACGGCGAGCGCGCTGGCCGTAGACGCGGACCATGTTTACGTGGGAACCACGAAGGGCAACGTGACAGTCTATTCCAAGTACACGGACGAACCGGAGATGCGGTTCGTGGCCTGCACCAACGTCTCCTCCATTTCGGCGGACTACGACTATCTTTTTGTGGCCTGCGCAAACACCAGGAACGTGACGGTCTACCAGAAGCCGTCGTTCACTCCCATAACCAACTTGTCAAGCTCAACGGCCAACATAACCGGAATGGCAGAGGACAACAAGTACCTCTATGTGGCCGGGAACAACGTGAGCCTGTTCGACAAGAGGAACTGGAACAATACGCTCAACCTGTCGGGCACGAGAGTGTGGAGGGACAAGGACTACGTTTACACAAGCGGGAACATAACCGGGCCGAACTGGGGCGTGAACGTCAACAAATGGTGGTATCCGACGAACCCGAAGATAGACGTGGGTTCGGACCAGACCATCGACTGGTCCTATGCGGGAGAATTCAACCAGACGGTCTCGCCCCGGGTCGTAAGCTTTGCCTCCGCGCTGAACTCGCTCGCGAGCGCCTGCACCTGCCAGGGCTGCGCAATATACGGCAGCTACTGCACCGTAAACATCAACGTTTCTTCCAACACCTCGGGAACAATAGAGCTCAGCAACCTTGACATACAGTATTCGGGCCTGCAAATCAACAACGTTAACGTGACCCCGAACAATCCCACCATAGCGAGCGAGCTGACGTGCAACGCCAACATAACCAACCTGAGCAGCAAGTGGATAAGGATGAACGTGACGTGGTACAACGACACGCAGCACATAACGGCGTTCGACGAGAACGCGATAAATTGCTTCAATGCGAACTGGTGCAGCGGCACCGTAAAGCTGCTGGCTGGCAATTACACCACCAAGGGCGGCAACATAACCTGCCAGGTGACGGCGTACGACGACCAGGGCGGAATCAGCATGCTGAACGGAACGGTAACCATAGGAAACTCGTGCCCGTTGTGGAATCCCACGCCGAGCAACCAGTACGCGGGAGTAAACACGCAGTTCTACTACCAGGTGAACGCGACGGACGTTGACAGCGGCGACACGCTGTCGTTCGTGCTGAACGACACGTCGTATTCAATGAACTCATCCACGGGCGTGATGAACAAGACGTTCGCGGCGCCGGGGAGCAACATCCTCTTCATCAACGCCACGGACGGCACGTGCACGATAAACGCCACTGTCAACGTATCGACCAGGAACGCCACGGGCGACCCGTGCAGCCAGGACAGCGACTGCGCGTCCGGCTACTGTCGCCACGACTATGACTGGTCCGGAATCAAGAAGATGTGCGCGGGGCCGCTGTATGACTACATGTACCAGTACGGCTATTCGTACATATACGAGCCGGGCTGCGTGCGCAGCTTCCCGAACGGAACGACCAACCTTTCCATAGACGAATCGGGAGCGAACACCCCGGGCGCCTGGAACTATTACGGCTTCCTGCCGAACATCTCGCAATCAGTCTATCCGCAGGACACCATGGACGCCGAAGGCACGACCTTTTCGGGCGACCCGTCATACTTCTGCTACGACGGGCACTGGTCCGAGGACCCGATAATCGCGCCCATGAAATCGTACTCGGCGGAGCACCCCTACGGAATAGCCTCGTCCAGCAGCCAGAACAGCCTTCACAGCAGGACCTACAACGACCTGTACTTCTACGACAACACGTCGAGCGACATTTCCACCCAGCTCAGGGTTGCCAAGATCATGAAGTGGGTGAACGTGAGCATGGAAATAAGCGGCTACAACGTCACGGAGTGGATGCCGAACTTGGCAGTGGCCCCGCCCAAGAACCCCACCAACACGACCTACCAGAACAGCACCTACGCCGAATCGGGCATGGCTTATTGCAACGGGAAATACTACGCGGTCATGGTCAGGATAGGATACCAGCAGTCGTACCTCATGGTCAAGAGCTCGGTGGACGGGAGCAGGAACTGGGTGAACGAATCGTACCCGGAAATCAGGTCAAACGCCCAGCCGCGCGCTCCCGCAATAGCCTGCAACGGCAGCAGCATATACGTGGTCTGGAGCAACAACACAGGAAACGGCTACAACGGCGGCGCCTCCGGCAGCGTGATGTTCTCGAGCTCGTCGGACGGCGCGGTGACGTGGTCGGCGCCAATAAACATCACACCCGAGTTCTACGACTCGGGCAATTACCGCAGAAAGGAGCTTGACGTTTACGTAAACAACCTCAATGTGCTTTTCCAGGGCGCGCCGACGGTGGACGGGGGCCTGTCCTGGCCGTCGATAATACGCTCCACGGACGCGGGCATCACATGGCAGACCGTCAACACCACGCCGAACTACCCGGCGGCGCAGACCTGGCAGTTCCCGCACATGGAAAGGTACAACAGCTCCATGCTAGCGGCAACGGGGTTCGCGGCCAACAACGGGACGCAGATAATGTTCTCAAACGACAACGGCGCCACGTGGGGTCCGCTGCGCACGATATTCAACGGGACCTACTACGGCGAGCGCATGCTGCCGTACTTCAAGATAAGCAACGTCAGCGGGACAATGACCTACACCATGGTCTTCGGCGACGACTGGAACCAGGCGGGCATTCCGTACTTCAACTACTCGATGTCAACGGACGGGATAACGTGGAACACGCCCGTCAAGCTGGAGGGCTACCCGCCCCTGCCCTCCTATCCGATGTCCTATGTGGGCTGGCCCAGGCTGGCCAGGGTGAACAACACCGTCGTTGTAATACTCGAACACATAAACGTCAACGGCTGCGGCTACAAGTGCACATACGAGACGAGCAGCTTCTATTACATATACTCCACCAACAACGGGACCACGTGGAGCACCGTAACCCCGGTAGGCAACCCGCCGTGGAACAACTACATCAGCTCGGGCTTCTGGGACGACCAGCCGACCGTGCTGATGCCGACCACGAACTCGACATGGGCGATACTCTGGCACTACGGCCCGGGCCAGCCGGACCAGTACTTCGGGGACATGCTCTTCAGCAGGTTCGGCGCGATAACGGGTTTCCCCGAGAACATAAACCTGACAATAGGCGGGACCAACATATTCACCAGGCAGGCCGTGCTGACCGAGGCGCTCTCGCCGCTTAACGTGACGAACTTCTCCACCGCGCTGCGCACCACCGCAGCGGCGTGCACGTGCAACGGCTGCGTGGACCAGAGCAACTATTGCATAGTCCCAATCAACGTGACGTCGACCGTAGGAAAAATCATACTGGACAACCTGATAGCCTACGGGACGAACAACACCGCGCCCACGCACAACAACCCGTGGCTGAACTCGACGGACTACCCGTACAACAGGAGCAGCGGGAACCTGACCTGCTACAACCAGTCCACGTCCGACGCGGACGGGGACCCCAATGTGACGAACATCTACAACTGGTACAAGAACGGCACGTCCGTAATGGTGCTCAACATGCCGTTCGACACGGCCGTGATAACAACGGACGCGGGGGCGGTGAAGGACTATTCGGGCCAAAACGACACCGGGACGCTGGGCGGAGGAACCCTGGACTACACGCCGATGTGGACCCCTTCCGGGAAGGTCGGCGGCGCGTACGTCTTCGACGGCTTCAACGACTACATAGACCTCGCGAAACCGGACCAGCTCAATTTCAAGAGCGGTGCGAACTTCACCATTTCGGCATGGGTGTACATATTGGGCAGCGTTGGGACGTACAGGCCCATCGTGAACAAGGGAGACCACCAATACGGCCTCAAGGTCAATACGGACAACAAGTTCGAGTTCTGCATTTACGACACCAACTGGGTGTGCGTCTATTCCGATTCGGCGACGACAACAGGGACCTGGTACCATGTCGTCGGTGTGGCAAACAGCACCTACGTCGCGATGTGGGTGAACGGCGCCAAGCAGGCGCAGACATCGGCGCACTCGTCGATAAACGACGACGGGTACAACGTCAACATAGGGCGTGACGCCGAGAACCCGACAAGGCTGTTCAACGGCACGATAGACAACGTCCAGATATACAACCGCTCGCTCTCAACGCAGCAGGTGGAGCGGCTCTACGCGGACACGGCCAACGGCTACTCGAACCTTTCAGTCATCGTGCAGAACGAGCTGACGCCTGGTGACAACTGGACATGCGAGGTGACGCCGAGCGACAGCGCGGCGGACGGCACGACGAAGAACTCCACTTCATTGTACGTATGGAACGGGAACCTGAGCGTGGACGACACGCTGGTGGACGACAGCCTGCTGTTCCCGTACAATCAGATAGACCTTTACGGGGGCACGACCAAATCGGTCATCTGCAACGCGACCGTCGTGGACACGAGCGGCCTGCGCTACCTGTCAACGGTGTCCGGACAGTTCTACAATTCAGGAGCCTCCAAGACCTACGGCTGCACGCTGGACAACAACAACTGCTACACCAATACCAGCTGCGCCTGGCTCGCGCAGAAAAACATCACGGCGCGGTACGCTGAATGCACGTTCCAGGTCTGGTACATGGCCAACAACAGCACGGGCACGGGCTGGACATGCAACATAACGGCCAGTGACATCCTCGGGCTTACGGCCAACAGGAGCGACACCACAGACATAAATCCGCTATCGGCGGTGGGCGCGCCGACGACAATACCGTTCGGCAGCCTGGCGGTGGGCGGCACGTCGGCGGACGACGTGAACGCGTCCATGCAGAACTACGGCAACGTGCGGATGGATTTGGCTTTAAACGGCAGCTCGCTAACTTGTACCATAGGCACCATAGCGGCGTCGGACCTGCACTACAACTGCACAAACTACACGCAGAACTACGACACGTTCATGGCGTACCTTTCGCCGGGGGCGATAACCGGCTCGACCGCGACCGCGAACTGCACGGGCTTCGACCTGGCAAAGAACAGCACGGCCACAACGGAACAGCCCATAGCGCCGACGAAGAACCTGCCGTGGAAGATAAAGATACCGACGGCCGTGGGAGGGAACTGCCAGGGGACGGTCTGGTTCGCGGCGGTGGCGGGGTAATCATATGAGGAGACTTGCAATCATCTTGGTTTTGGCGCTTTTCGCAGCGTTGCTGCCCCAGATGGCATCGGCCATCACAAATTCAGCGAACGTCAGCCTTTCAGTCATTTGCTACAACACGACCGTAAACCTGACCACGGACAAGGCAAGCTACCAGTACTGGAAGGTCGTTAACATGACGGTGACGCTTAATAACACGGAAAACGGCGACCCGCTGAACGCCATGCTTCTGATAGAACTTTACAACAACGCGGGGAGCCTCGTGTTTTACATGGCGGTGGACAACGCGACGGCACCGGCGAACGGCGTGAACACGACAAGCTACTACAGGAACATGAGCACCACCACGCCGGGCAACTACACGGTGCGCGCACGAATAGTGCCAACGTTCAGCTATCCCGCGAACAACTGGACCATAACGGACTGCTCCGCGCAGACCAACCGCGTGCAGGCCGACAAGAACATAAGCATGACGCAACCCAGGCCGAACGGTCCGAACAACCTAATCGACATACTTAACAAGGCGCCGGGGCCCAGCTACGAGGACGTGACGCTGAACTGGACGCTCTCCAACTCAACGGACGTCACCAACTACTTCATCTATTCCACGGACAGCTACGCGGGCGGGTTCAATTACAACACGCCCACAGCCGTAGTGGACGGATACACTACCAACTGGACGGACACCAGCGCGGACGGCGTTGACCAGCGCTACTACGTCGTAAGGGCGTTCAACGGAGACCTGACGGACGAGAACACCTACGCGGTGGGCAAGTTCAACCTCAAGCTCTACACTGGCTGGAACCTCATCTCGCTGCCGCTGCTGACATGGAACCAGAGCATGAACGACGTAATTTACACGGCGACGAGCAACGACAAGTGCGAACGCTGGGCGGGCGACACGCAGCTGTTCCAGAGGACCAACTTCTTCGGCCTGCACCGTGTGTGGTCGGGAGAGTTCATTACAATACAGCCGGACAGGGGCTATTGGTACTATTCATATAAGCCGGGATACGACACGGTGCCGTACAACAACACGATAGTCGGAGCCGTGCCCACAGATACGAGATATGAGACGGTATACCACACGGGCTGGACGATGCTCGGGTGGACCTCCGTGAACACAACGAAACTGAACAGCGTCCTGACAAACGCAACCTCCAACGACAAGATAGAGCTGTACGTTGCCCCGACGGACCTGTTCCAGAGGACCAACTTCTTCGGCCTGCACCACGTGTGGTCCGGAGAATTTTCCAGCCTTGAGCCAGGGCGTGGCTACTGGTACTATTCGCAAAACGTGACAACCTATACGTGGACGTACAGGCCGTAGGGTTTTAATCCTTGAGAAACGAACAAAATAATGGAGTCGCTGAAAAAATGAGCAAAAAGCTCCCACTGGCGCTGCTGGCAGTGTTATTCGTAGCCGCCTTAGCCTCAGGCATCGCATACGCCGCGGAACCATCCGAAGGGCCGCCGCAAATGGTGGACGTGGACGGTTCCATATATTATACCGGCGGGATGCCCGCGGAAAACTGCACGCCAATTACGGTCGAATTGCGCTCTTCTAGCGGGGAACTGAAGTACAGCAGGGAGCTCTGCACAGGCCAGTATTTCCCGCCCTACGACGAATACAGGAACGCGTACATGCTGACATTGAACGGCATACCCGGGGAGGACACGGTGACCGTAAAAGCGCTCGGCATCTCCAATTCCTCCACCGCAAAGCCGTCCATGTTCATAGACATAACGGGCTCCAGACCGGGGATAGTAAGCGACATAGGAAGGACGATAAACTCAGCAATAGGTTCCGTAATAGATTTGCTCGTTCCCAACAAGCCGGAAGTAAACCAAACCCAGCAGCCGGCGTCCGTCAACAAGACAATACAGCCAGTTCCGAAGAAAACGCAACCCACGATACCGGATGACACAATGGGCACGCTTTTCATTGTAATCATGCTTGCCATTGCTGCGGCGCTGATAGTGTTCCAAAAGAAGCGCAAAAAACGCGAAAAGAAAGTCGCAGTCACGGGAAGGATTGCCGTGATGATTTTGCTTGTGTTTGTCATTGCGGGTTCGATGTGGTTCATGAACGGTTCTTCATACGGCGGGCAGGCCGCGCAGTTGGGCTCGGCAGCGCCGCCCGCTTCTTCCGGCGGCCAGCAGATAGTGGTGAGGGGCAACCTGCCGACGGGCTATGCCACAAACAACGAGGAGGGAGGCGGCGCGCAGACGATGGGCGGCGTCAACTTGGACGTCAACACGCCCGATTACGGGCACGTGTACGGGCCGAACGGCGAAAATGTAATGAACTCATCGGCGGCGAACTGGACATTCATCGCGGATGACACGTACAAATGCGGCGACCATTGCGACCCGTCGACCGGGATTTGCCTGCTAATAAACGTCCTGCTGGTAAGGAACAACGCAAGCAATACGGTGGTGCAGAACAGGTCGCTATGCGGGGGACAGGGATATTACTCGGGCGAGGGCTTTGACGAGGACATATTCACCTATTACAACAGCTTCAGTACGGTGCTCACAACGGAGAACGGACGCTCCCAGAGCGATTACACGGTGAAAGTAACAGCGAACAATTACACGCGGTCCGGAGTCAACACCACACCGGGCCTGGATCAAGTCTACATCGACGTCAGCCTTACACATCTCAATGACTTCGCGCCGCCGACATGGTCGGGCAACATGTCCTACACGCCGGCCGTATATTCCGGCGCCACAAACAGCGCCTTCAACATAACTTGGACGGACGAGGCGGCCGGCTCAGGAATGGGAACAGTGTGGCTCGAATCCAATTTCTCCAACGTTGCGGCGAACTATTCGATGAGCAACTCCACCTACGGCGGAAGCACCTACAGCTACAGCAACGTGCTGCCCGCGGGAACGTTCTACTGGAAGAGCTACGGTATTGACGCCAACGGCAACCAGAACGTCTCGGACACATGGTATTTCACGATAGGAACTGCGGCCAATCCGGTCGACCTGACCATCAATGACGGCACCGCGCACGTTGACCAGGGTGTCACCATAACTTACGGCACGTCCACGACGGTGACAGGCTCGGCAACCGCTGGAGCCGTGCTCACGAAGAACGACAGCTCCGTGAGCAATCCCGAATCCACCACGCTAAGCGCCGGTTCCTACAGGTACAAGGTGAACGCCACAGGAAACCAGAACTACTCGGCGAACGCGACCGGACTGACGTTCAACGTTATCGTGAACCAGGCGACCAATCCGCTGACGCTGACATTGAACGGGCAGCAGAACGACATAACGATAACTTACGGAGCGTCGGTCACGCCGTCCGCCACAGGTCCCGACGGCATAACCGTCACGAGGAACGACACGGCGGTAACGAACCTGGCGGCCGAATACCTTGCGGTCGGCCATTACGCGTTCAAGGCGAACAGCTCGGGCAACGGCAACTACCTGACGAACAGCACGGGCATCACATATTACGTCACGATAAACAAGGCAGCCACGCTGACAAGGCTGTTCCTCAACGGGACGGAAAGCAACAGGACCTACGCCGTGAACGATTTGGCGAATTTCACGGTTGCTCTAAACGTGTCGGGCAAAATTGTTTATCTTAACACGAGCATAGCGGGCTGGGCGCTCAACTACACGACAACGCCGCTCTTCAACTATACCGTGCTGGACACGGCAGGAGTTTACAACATAACGGGCTATTTCGCCGGGGACGAGAACTACACAGCCTCGTCGCAGACATACTACGCAACCGTTACGGCGGACAAGGCCCCGCTCTGGTCCGTCAATATGACGTCAATTCCCAACAACTACTCGACCACGAACAGCAGCAAGTTCAATATAACCTGGGCGGACCTGGAAACCGGCGTCAGCACCGTGCTCATAGAGGGCAACTGGTCGGGCTCGGCGCACAACTACACGCCGGCGTCGTTCTTCGGCGGCAACATATCCAACTACAGCGAGATACTGCCCGCGGGGATATTCTACTGGCGCTCTTACGCGAACGACACAGTGGGACACCAGAACGTTTCGGACATATTTTACTTTAGGATATACAACGCGTCCAATATCGTGGACCTCATGCTCAACAACGGCACGGCTTACACGAACAGGAACATCGCCATAACGCACGGGACGCAAACCACAGCCACGTCGGTTTCCACGGGCGGGTCAGCGACGCTTTACAGGAACGAATCTGCGGCTACAAACCCCGAAATAAAGACGCTTGCCGCGGGCGTCCACGCGTACAAGGCGAACGCAACGGGCAACGGCAACTATACGGATAATGCAACAGGCGTCACCTATTACGTGACGGCCGCGCAGGAAGTTACGACCTGCTCCATAAGCACAAGCCCGAGCGGCTCAACGACGTTCGGCACGCCCACAACAGTTTCCTGCTCGTGCACGAACCTTGAGAAGACGGCGTACCTTTACAGGAACGACACCAACGCGAGCTCGGAGAACGGCGTATCATTAACGCTGCCGGGAGGGCAGTGGAACTACACCTGCAACGTGACGTCGAGCCAGAACTACACGGCCAACACGACTTCGAGCGCCTATACGGTCAGCGCGGCTTCCATGACACTCCAGCTTCTCCTCAACGGCACGAACGGGGACAGGACGTACCGCAACAGCTCGACGGCAAACTTCACGATAACCACCTCGCCGTCGGCGCAGTCGGTAATACTGTTCACGAACTATTCCAACGGCGTCAACAAGCAGTGGGACAGCGGCACCTCGCCGTTCACCAACCTGACGAGGTTTGCCACGGACGCGGGCGTATACAATTTCACGGCGAGATTTGCGGGCAACCAGAACTATTCCGCCGCGAGCTCGACGCATTACGCGACGGTCGTGCTCAAGGACATAACGGGAATAACGCTCTACTTCAACGGCGGCTCAGGTACGTCGTTCGAAACCGGAACGAGCCTGAACATAACGGCGGCGCTCAACGTGTCAGGAAAGACCATCTACCTTTACAGCAACTTCACGAACTACACGCAGAGCGGCACGACGCCGATAACGAACGTAACGACATACGGAACGGACGGGACGTACAACATCACCGCGTGGTTCCCGGGCGATGCGGACAATGAGGCAGCGAACACGACAGTAATACTAACGATGTCAACCACGCCGCCGGCGCCGCCAAGCGGAGGCGGGGGAGGAGGAGGCGGGGGCGGCGGCGCAGCGGCAGCGCCGGAAGGAAAGCCGACCTACTCGGTCGAGAACGCGAAATATTCCTACGGGAAGGACGACATAGCGGAGCTGGACTTTTCGGTCATCAATCCGCTGTCAAAGATAATAGACGTCACGGCGTCCACGGTCATAACGAAGGACGGGCAGGAGTTCTGGAAGCACGATGACGGCGTGCGCGTCAATCCCAACAGCACATACACCTGGAACGACCAGGTGGCGAAGGTGGATTGCTCCACTCCGTACGGCGCCTACGCAGTCAACGTCAAGTGGATGAGGAACGGGACAATCGAGAAGACGGACGACCTGACTTATCTCGTTTCGTACGCGTGCAAGGCGGCGCGGATAAGGACGGACAGCGACAAGGCGTCCTACAACCAGGGCGAGAGCGCAAACCTGTCCACCACGACGGAGAACACGGGCAACGTTCCGCTGACGGACGCTGTGATAGAGGAAACGCTGACGGGCCCCAACACGAGCCAGAAATTCAGCAGGACGGTGACGCTAGGCGTAGGGAAAACGGACTATTACTCCAGGGAAATAAGCACGGACGGCCTGCCGGGCGGAGTGTACACGTATGAGGCGGAGATAAGCTCGGGTGACGAGCTGCTGGACAGCTCGCCGGTGACGTTCATGATAGTAGTGACGCAGGTGATAGAATACGCCGCGGTCGGGCTTGCGTCGCTGTCGATATTGCTGGTGCTAGCGACCAAGGGCAGGGGGCCGTGGCTGCTGAAGAAGACCATAATACTGCTGCCCAGGCGGACGAAGGTGGACTTCAGGCTCGTCAACAGGACCAAGCACTGCTACAAGAACGTGATAGTGACGGACAACGTGCCCGCCAAGATAGCGATGGCGGGCGTCAGGCCCAAACCCACGCTGAAGAGGACGGAGAAGGACGGCTCCATATACATGGAGTGGCACATCAAGCACGTGCTGCCGAAGGAGAAGAAGCAGTTCCACTACACGCTCGGAAAGAAGAAGCGCTTCCTGCCGCACGCCAGGGTCAAGAAGTACGCGCGCGACAGGGAGATGGAAGAGAAGCTTGCGGGGAAGGGCATGATGAAGGCCGAGCGCGGGCTGTTCGGCGCGTTCAAGGGGAAGAAGCCCAAACACGTAAGCGACGAGCTGTCGCCCGAGGTAAGGCACCTGACCGAAGAAAGGAACGAGCTGCAGGAGCGCCTTAACGAGGTGAACAGGAAACTCAGGGTGCTGGGCGGGCACGTGAAAAGGCACGCGGCGGGGCACGCCAGAAGGTTCCACGGGCACGTGAAAAGGCACGCCGCGAGGCTGGCAAGGCACGTCAGGAGGCACATCACGCACAGGGCGGCGCACAAAAGGAAGCGGCGCTGATACCTTTATAAATATCAGCGGCGCAAAAGATATAGAATTCTGGGTGACAATGATGACAGAAGTGCAGCAACTCAAGACGGGGACCACAACCGTGGGAATAATCTGCAAGGACGGCGTCGTCCTTGGTGCGGAAAAGAAGGCCACGATGGGCTACCTGATAGACTCGAAAGTGGCACGGAAGGTCTACCAGCTGGACAACCATGTCGGAATGACGATAGCGGGCAGCGTGGGCGACGCGATGGCAATCGTACGCTTGATGAGGGCGCAGCTCAAACTTTACAAGCTGGAGCGCGGGCCGATGACGCTCAAGGCCGCGGCGGCACTCCTTGAGAACATACTTCAGGGCAACAAGTTCTACCCTTACATGAACATGTTCATACTGGGCGGTTTTGACGTGAACGGGCCGCAGATATGGTCGCTGGACCCCGTCGGCGGCGGCTCCAACCTTGACAAGTACTATTCAACGGGCAGCGGGTCTCCGTACGCCTACGGCGCGCTCGAGGCCGAATACAGCGAGAACATGACGGTCGCGGAAGGCGCGGCGCTGGCCTTGCGCGCGATAAAGGTCGCAATCGAAAGGGACATCGGCAGCGGCGGGCGCGGCTTCACCATAGCCCTGATAACCAAGGACGGCTACAGGGAGCTGACCGACAACGAGATCAAGAGTTACTCCAAGTGAATACAGGGACGGAAGTTCTTACACAGCATGAATGTCACCGTATTGATACGATGGTCAGAATGGCTGCATTCATGCGTGCTCAAGGACGCGTCAATAACAAAAACGTCACAGACTGAAGCCGATAGTCCTTGACATTGCGCGCATTTTAGGGAATTTACATAGGTGAAATTGTTGGTAGAAGAAATGACAGCGGAGCTGTTCAAGAGGATAAAGGAGGAATTGCCCGCTTCGGCAAAGATAAGCGACATAAGGTTCGAGGGCGCAGAAATAGTCCTCTACACGAAAAGCAAGGAATTCTTCACCGGGGACAGCACGCCAATCAAGGACCTCGTGGGGAAGTTCAAGAAAAGGATAATGCTTCGGCCGGACCCTGGCCTCTGCAACGACATGGAGGAGGCAAAGAAGGAAATAGAGAAAATGGTCCCCAAGGAGGCGGGGCTGCGCGAGATACTTTTCGAGCCAGAATTCGGAACGGTCACTTTGGAGGCGGAGAAGCCCGGGCTCGTCATAGGAAAGGGCGGGGAGACGCTGCGGGAGATTAAGAAAGCGACGCTGTGGGCGCCGCTCGTCAGGCGCGCGCCGCTAACGCCGAGCGACGTCGTCAAGGTCCTGCGGGAAATGCTCTACCGCGAGTCGGCGTTCAGGAAGGATTATCTCGACAAGGTCGGGAAGCGCATACACGGCGGCTGGAAGCAGACGGACTGGCTGACGATGACGGCGCTTGGCGGCTTCCGCGAAGTGGGGCGGTCGTGCATACTGCTCAGGACGCCCGAATCAAGGGTAATGCTCGATTGCGGCGTCAAGCCCGGAACCAACGAGTATCCGTACATCACCCTTCCCGAGGCGGACATAACGAAGCTCGACGCGGTCATACTTTCGCACACGCACATGGACCACGCCGCCATGATACCGTACATCTACGAGTACGGCTGCGACGCGCCGCTGTATTGCACGGCGCCGACGCGCGACCTGATGGTGCTGATGTGCATCGACTTTTTGAAAATAGCGCAGCGCGAGGGCAAGAACGCGCCGTACACCACGAAGGGAATAAAGGAGGCGGTCAAGCGCTGCATCACGCCGAACTGGGAGGAAGTGACGGACATCACGCCGGACATGCGACTGACACTCCTGAACGACGGGCACATACTCGGCGGGTCGCTCGTTCACATCCACGTGGGAGAAGGGTTCCACAACATACTCTACACCGGCGACATAAAGTTCGACCGGACCGCACTGTTCGACCCCGCGAGCACGGACTTCGCGCGTGCGGAAACGATAATAACGGAAAGCACGTACGGCATGCCGAACGACATACAGCCGAGGCGGCCCGAGGCCGAGGCGAGCCTGATAAATGCCGTCAAGCGGACGATAGAGAGGCGCGGCAAGGTGCTGATACCCTCGTTTGCCGTGGAGCGTTCGCAGGACGTGCAGACAATTCTTGCGCGGGCGGGAATCGAGTGCCCCGTTTACCTCGACGGCATGGTGTGGGACGTTTCCGCCATCCATACAGCTTACCCAGAATACCTTTCACATGAGCTTCAGCGCGACATAATGCAGCACGGCTGGAACCCGTTCACGCAGCCCATTTTCAAGCGGATAGGCAGCGAGGAGGAGCGGCGGCAGGTAATAGAAAGCAAGGACCCCTGCGTGATAATCTCCACGTCGGGAATGCTGACGGGCGGGCCCGCGCTCTGGTGGCTGCGGAACATGGCCGAGGACAAGCGCAACACGCTGGCCTTCGTAGGTTACCAGGCGGAAAACACGCTGGGGCGCAAGATCCTCAAGGGCTGGAAGGAAATACCGATGGAGGAGAAGGGCCGCAACGTTGCCGTGCCGATAAACCTGGAGGTCGCGCAAATCGACGGCCTGTCGGGGCACAGCGACTACAAGCAGCTCATGAACTTCATAGGAAAGATAAAGCACGGGCCCGAACGCATAATCGTGAACCACGGGGAGCCCACGAAATGCGTGGAGTTCGCAAGGAACGCGCACCGCATCTTCGGGTGCGAGACCATGGCGCCGAAGCTTCTCGAGACGGTACGGCTGCGATAATGTAAGCAATTTATAGGCTACCGTTCAATCTGATTTCTATGGGCGGGTGGCGCAGACTGGTTTAGCGCGCCACACGGACTACGTGTCCGGGCGAAACTGATAATGTGGAGGCCGGGAGTTCAAATCTCCTCCCGCCCACCATTTTTTATATTTTTCTTCGTGCTTAGGATTTACGAATCCGATAAAGTCTCTGAATTTCACTAAATTTTTCTTTCCTGGAAATTCCATCCTATAAATGTGAAATCCTTCCTTTCTGTGGATTTCATAGATATTTCCTTTCATATTATTTTCAGTAAGAAATCTCATAATTTGCTCCAAGAGATTTTTGGAAATACTGTTTATTTCCAGGCGCGGATAAATTGTGCCGTTGTTATTGGCTTTTACCAAGCTTCCGTCTGTCGCAAATATTCCAGCTACTATTTGTTTCATGAAATTAGCTTCGAATTTCTCGGGTATCTTGAGTTGCTCTCCTTTCTTTCCAATAGGGAAACCTAATGAGGAGAACTTATCAAATAATTCCTTGTCTAAAAAATTAATTTCTATTTTTCCTTGGTCTTCCCGGAGCCTATATTTTACAGGTTTTCCTCTTACTTTTTGTAATTTTGGGACAACAATTTCATCAAAAAATTTCTTGTCGCTGTGAAAGTCGCATGTTATGATAACGGCTTTTGCACCTGAGTATTTTGAGAGGCAGCCGTCACCCAACATTATCCCATATATCAATGCAAAGTTCTCATCGATGTCCATACTCCTATTTGGTTCGGCTTTATTTAATTTTTGATTTCTCATCAAACCACCTCGCTTTTTGTGAGGGTTCTGAACCCTCCGTAAGGAATGGGGTTCAGGTTCCGAACACGCCAGCGAGGTGCGGCAAATAGAAATCAAAAATAATATGGTGGACACGGGGGGATTCGAACCCCCGAACTCCTGCTTGCGAAGCAGGCGTCATTCCACTAGACCACGTGCCCCTGTTGATTCCAAGTATTAGGATGATAGCGACAATTTAAATATCGATACTCCAAAGATTGCCTTATGAGCGAGATGCCGCAGCGATACGACCCGAAGGAGGCCGAGCCCAGGCTGCAGAAGTGGTGGGAGAAGGAGGGCTTTTACAAGTTCGACCCAAAGTCCAAAAAGCCCATATTTTCCATAGACACGCCGCCGCCCACGGTCTCGGGTTTCATACACGTCGGCCATGTCCTGGGGTATACGACCGCTGAGTTCATTGCGCGGTTCTGGAGGATGAACGGCTACAACGTCTTTTATCCGATGGGGTTCGACGACAACGGGCTGGCGAGCGAACGTTATGTTGAGAAAACGAGGGGAATAAGGGCTATGGACATGCCGCGCGACAAGTTCATCAAGGTCTGCCTCGAGGAAACGGCCAAGGGCGGCAGCGAGTTCAGGAACGTGTGGGAACGGCTGGGAGTGTCCGTTGACTGGAGCCTGCTCTACAGCACGATAAACCCGCTCTGCCAGAGGATATCGCAGCGCTCCTTCCTTGACCTTTACAAGAAGGGCAGGATTTACCAGCAGGAGGGGCCGACGGTCTGGTGCCCGACCTGCCAGACCGCCATAGCGCAGGCCGAGCTGGAGGACGCGGCAAGGACGACCACGCTCAATACGATAACGTTCGACCTGAAGGGCTCAAAGGAAAAAATAAGCATAGCCACGACGCGGCCCGAGTTCCTGCCCGCGTGCGTCGCCATCTTCGTCAATCCCGAGGACAAGCGCTACAAGAAACTGGTCGGAAAAAAAGCCGTCGTTCCGCTGTTCGGACAGGAAGTGCCGATAACGACGGACGAGAAGGTCGACCCTGCGTTCGGGACGGGAATCGTAATGGTCTGCACGTTCGGAGACCGCACGGACGTCGAATGGTGGATGAAGCACAAGCTGCCGCTCAAGGTCATACTCGACAAGAAGGGCAGGCTCGTTGTCAAGGGCTACGAGGGGCTGAAGGCCGAGGAGGCGAGGGAGAAAATACTGGGGCAGCTCAAGGAAAACGGACAGATCGTTGAGCAGAGCGGCCTCGAACAAACCGTAAACGTGCACGAGCGCTGCGGCACGCCGGTCGAATTCTACGTCTCGCAGCAATGGTACATCAGGATAACGGACATGAGGGAGAAATGGCTGGAACTCGGGGAGAAAATCAATTGGTATCCCGAGCAGATGAGGACCAGGTACAGGCAGTGGGTGGAAGGGCTGAACACCGATTGGTGCATGTCACGGCAGCGCTACTATGGCATACCGTTCCCGGTGTGGCACTGCAAGAAGTGCAAGGCGATAATCCTTGCCGAAGAAGAGGAGCTGCCCGTCGACCCGACAATCTCAAAGCCACGAAAGAAGTGCCAGTGCGGCGGCTCGGACTTCGAGCCCGACAGGAACGTGATGGACACGTGGGCAACGTCCTCGTTGACGCCGCTGATAAACGAAAAATGGGGCGAAAAAGATGAACGTCACATCTTCCCGCTTTCGCTGAGACCGCAGGGCTACGAGATAATACGGACGTGGGCGTTCTACACCATAGTCAAGAGCTGGCTCCATACCCAGAAACAGCCGTGGAGCGACATCATGATAAACGGAATGGGGCTGGACCCGAAGGGAAGGGCGATGCACAAGTCCAAGGGGAACGTCGTTGACCCGCTGCCGCTCGTGGACAAATACTGCGCGGACGCGCTGCGCTATTGGGCGGCATCAGCGACGCTGGGAAACGACATGCCGTACCAGGAAAAGGACGTGGCAACGGGCCAGAAGCTCATAACAAAACTGTGGAACGCCTCGCGCTTCGCGGGCCTTTACCTCAACGGGAAGCCGAAAAGGCCCAAGGAGCTCGCGCCGATGGACAAGTGGCTGCTGAGCAAGCTCGGCGGCGTGATAAGGGAATCGACGGAGGCGCTGAAGCATTACAACTATGCCAAGGCGAAATCGGCCGCGGACCTGTTCTTCTGGCACACGTTCTGCGACAACTACCTCGAGTTCGTCAAGTACAGGCTCTACGACAAGAAGGACGACTCCGCCAGCTACACGCTTTACGTTTCATTACTGACGCTGCTCAAGCTCTTTGCGCCGTTCGTGCCGCACATAACGGAGGAAGTGTACCAGAAGCTGTTCAAGGAACAGGAGAACGACAAATCCATACACGTTTCCAAATGGCCGGAGGCGGAATGGGACTACAAGGAGCTGGAGGAAAGCGGGGACAGTGCGGCGGCAATAATAGCGGCCGTGCGCCAGTGGAAGCACGACAACAAGCTGCCGCTCAACGCAGAGCTCACGGAGCTGACAATAGAGGCGGACGCCAAACAGAAAGAAACGTTGAAGCTCTTTTTGGCCGACATAGCGGGAACGGCGAAGGCAAAGGCGGTCAAATTCGGGAAAGGCGAGTTAGCGGTAGCGGACACGGACCTCAAGCTGTCAATAATCAAGGCTTAAATACCTGCGCTTGCTCTTTTGCCAGATGGGAACAAAGAAAGGAAAGAAATACGTGACATTGCTTCTGATAACGGAAAAGGCGGGAGAGAAGCTCGCTGAAATTCCGGGGGCGTACATGGGAGCGCCGCTGGTTTCCGGCGCGGAAGTGGGCCTTTACAGCGTGCCTATCGAGGACAAGGACGGGACCTGCGAAATCGGCGACAAAAAGAACGACGAAGCAGACAAGAAAAAGAAGGAAGAGAAAAAGGCCGAACCCGAATATTTAAATGGGACGGAAAAGAAGTAGTTCTTATGAACCAGCGCGCACCGTTCGCAAACGTATAGCCTGATTTTTCTAGGGTCATTGCTATGGTTGAAGAAGCGCAATTCAAACTTAAGAAACTGCTCGCAGAGCTGGAGGCGATAAGGGGCAGGCATACCGAGTTGGTTACGGTCTACGTTCCAGCGGGCTATTCGATGTCGGACATAATCAACCAGCTCAAGAACGAGCAGGGAACGGCCGAGAACATAAAGAGCAAGTCGACGCGCAAGAACGTCGTGGACGCCCTGGAAAAGGCGATACAGTACCTCAAGCTCTACAAGAAGACGCCCGAGAACGGGCTGGCGGTCTTTTCAGGGAACGTGTCCGAGCACGAAGGCGTGACGGACCTGAAGGTCTGGGCAGTGGAGCCGCCGGACCAGCTCAAGATGAAGCTGTACTGGTGCGACCAGGTGTTCAGGCTGGAGCCGCTGCGCGACATGGTAAAGGAAAAGGAAGTGTACGGGCTCGTTGTAATCGACACGCAAGACGCGACGATAGGGCTGCTCAAGGGAAAGAGCATAAAGGTGCTGCGGCGCCTGGACTCAATCGTTCCGGGCAAGACCTCAAAGGGCGGGCAGTCAGCCCAGCGTTTTGAAAGGGTGCGGGCGGGCTTGCTGGGCGACTGGATGAAGGAGGTGGCGGAGCAATTGAAAGAACTCATGCCGAAGGACATACTCGGAATAGTCGTGGGCGGGCCGGGCCCGATAAAGGGAAAATGGCTCGACGAAGGATATTTGCCCACGGACATCAAAAAGAAAGTGCTGGCAGTACAGGACACCGGCTATGCGGACGAGCACGGGCTCGAGGAACTTGTAGACCGCGCCAAGGAAGTCTTCGCGCAGGCGGCGGTTGCCAAGGAACGGGCGCTCGTGCAGAAGTTCCTGGAGCACCTGATGAAAAATACCGGTCTCGTGGCGTACGGCGTCGCATCTGTTGTTAACGCGCTGGAGCAGGGCGCGGTCGACACGCTCCTGATTTCCGAGGAGGCACCGTACGTGCGGATGGAGCTTGAAGACAACCGTGACCACGGCGAAAAACGCTTCGTGCGCCTTGAAGAGGCGGGCAAGCCGCAGATGTGCAAGATATGCGGAGAAAAGATGGGCGTGATGGGAAGGATGGACGTCGTTGACGCCTTCAAGGAACTGGCGGAGCAGACGGGCGCGAAGATAGAGGTCGTCTCGAAGGAAACGCGCGAAGGGGAGCAGCTGCTGGCGCTCGGCGGAGTGGCGGCCCTGCTAAGGTACAAGCTTTAAATAAGCGGATTGTTTACTCATTTTAACGAGTGAATAACATGTCAGGCGAAAGAACTTTCGGCGACTATCCGGATTACGCGTTCAACAAGATGGTGGACGAAGCCATATACAAGGCGCTGGAGATGGGGAACGCGTACAATAGCAGCTTCTAGACGACGTGCTTGGTGCAGTTGAAACAAATCAGCTTCGCCTTTCCGTCCTCCAGCTCGAGCTCGGTCACGGAAGTGTTGCCGTAAGAGTGGTTCCATAGTTCCTCGAAACCCATCACGCCGAGCGCCCAGAGCGCCGCTTTTTTTCCGCCGCCGTGCGTGACAACGACAACAGTACCTTCCCTGTGCTTCTGATAGATATCATCAAGCGTCTTCTTGAAACGCTTCATTACCTGCCTGAAGGTCTCGCCGCCCGGCGGTGCCAGGTCGGGGTCGGTCTTGCGCTTGTCCAGATAATTGTCGAACCTTTTGTTTATTTCGTCGCGTTTCACGCCCTCGATCCTGCCGTAGTTCTGCTCGCGCAGCGACTTCAGCAGCACGACCTTGAGCCTGTGCGGCTTTGCTATCGCTTCTGCGGTCTCCCTGGCGCGCTTAAGGTCGCTGGAGTAAATCGCGCTTATCTTCAAGTCCTTGAGCCGCGCCGAGACCTGTTCGGCCTGCCTGCGGCCGTTCTCATTAAGGCTGTCGTCCATCCAGCCCTGCGCCACGTTCTTGGCGTTGAGCACGGTCTCGCCGTGCCTGACCAGAATGAGCTTCATGTTTTCATCCTTTCAAGCGCGAACGCGAACGCCTCCCTGTCGTGCCAGTCGGGCACAAGCTTCTTGAGCTCTTCGGGCGTGAACCATTTCATTCCCGTAATCGCCGATTCCGGTTCGCTGATTTTCTTGCCCAATTTTGCTTCGAACATTATGCAGAGCCTCTTAAGGCTGTCATGGCGGATTTTTTGATGGTCACTTACATTTCGGCTTTTCGGGTAATCCCCGACGGAAACGGAAAGCAGCCGGCCTATTTTCACTTCATAGCCAGTTTCTTCCAAGGTTTCCCGCTTTGCTGTCTGCTCAGGCTTTTCTCCTACTTCCACACTGCCGCCCGGCGTTTCCCAGGAGCTTTCCGCCTTTTCACGAATTAGCAGAAGTTTGCCATCCTTCACGATAGCACACCTGGCAGTCAGCCCGAAGACCGGCCTTCCGAACTCGTCAACATAGTCCATGGGCTCAGCCCATCATTTCCACGTGGTCCGCAGCGTTCTTGAGGCTGGTCGCTAGTCCGGAGGCAGCGCATATCAGAACAGTAATCTTGCCCATTTGCTTGGCCTTCTGGAAAAGCGCCAAAAAGTCGGCATCCCTGCTGGCCAGCGCTATGACATCGATTTTCGGGTCATAGACCGCCTGCATCGCGTGAACGGTAACAGTAACGTCGACGTCGGTCTTCTGCTCGGGGTCGCCCAATGCAACAATCACTTCGAACCCCTCGTTCGCGACGGCCTCAATCAGCTTCTCGGAGGCGAACTGGTTCAGGAACACCTTGCCGACGGTTATCCGGCCGTACTTCTCAACGCGGTTGCGCAGGTCGCGCAGGTCCAGCGAGAACTCCTTCCTTATCATGTTCGGGCCGTCAACGAAAACGGCCACCCGCGGCTTGCCCGCGTCGGCGAGCCTCTTTCCAAAACCAAAAACCATAGCAATCAAGTATGCTTTCGGAACAGAAGTATTTAAATTCGTTCCTGCCGCAAACGGCATTATGGCAATGCGTCCGATACAAAGTGAAATCGTGGAAACGAAGGCAAACCAATACATCGAGCACATCTGCCAGACCTATAAGGGGAAGGAAACCACGGTGGTGGGCCGCGGAAAAATAAGGAGCTGGTGCAGGGACAACCCGCGGCTGTCCTGCCATGTCATGCGGTACCTCATCGAGCGGGGGCTCGCGGAGCCCTTCTGCCCCGAAGAGGACCCGCCTAACACCTACAAGATTTACGTAAAAAAGATGGAAGCGTACCTGAAGAAAAACATCAAAACGGCAGCGAGTAAAAGCGGATAGCGTTTTCCGCGCACGTTTTCCAAACGGTCCCGAACGGAACGCCCTTTATTTCGGCTATCTTCTCGGCGACGAGCTTAATACTTGTCGGTTCATTCCTTGCCTTAGAGTCGATTTTCCATTCGTTGCCCTCCTTTTTCAGGGAGAGCCAGGGCGCGTCGGTCTCAAGAAGAAGGCGGCCAAGCGGCACGTCGCGGACGACCTTCTTGTAATTCTTGCTCGTATAGATTATCGTGTTAGCGCCCACAAAATAACCGGCTTCAAGCACGCGCTTCAGCAAGTCTTCCTGGTGGCCGCCCCACATGTGGAGGTAGACTTTAGGCGGTTGGTGCTTTTCTAATATGTCCAAGACATCCTTGTGGCTGTTTCGAGAATGGATGACGACGGGCAGGTTTAGCGATTCAGCAAGTTCAAGCATCTCCTCAAAGAGCTTCCTTGTTTTTTCCTGCTCGGCGGGCTCCTTTATCCAGTCGTAGTCGAGGCCGATCTCGCCTATTGCGACTATTTTGCCCCTGTTCTTCCTGATCTTCTCAAAATATGCCTTCTTTTCGACGGCTGATACGTCCTTCATGAACTCGGGATGGAAGCCCGCGCAAAGGAAAACAAATTCCGGATACTTCGTCGTGAAAGCCAATGCCTTGTCAAAATCGTGCGGCCGAGAACAGGCGGAAACGACGGCCTTGAGCTGCGCCTTCCACTTAACAATAAGTTCGTCGCGGTCAGAATCGTAGGACTTCCACTCCACGTGGCAGTGGCTGTCAATCATTTTTTACGCCTTGACGTTCTTCACGCGCTTATGCAGCCTCTTCTTCTTGTCCCATCTGCCAAACACCCACTTGCGGCTGTGCTTGCGCTGAGCTATGCCTGATTTTATCGGTCTCATGAATTCACCTGTTATATAGAGGAAATCTCTGAATTAAAAAGGCATTTCCTCATATCCACAATGCCTTTTGCGATGCATGTTTCGGCATTATGGTTATAAAATATAGCAGTTAATTTAAAGCTATGAAAACAGGGAAGGTTCCGGGCAAAAAGGGAAGACGGCACGGTTTCGTGATTGCCCTCAAGGACGGCGTGACAGCGAAAACATGCGGCGCCTGCGGAAAGGCCGTTAGCAAAGTCGGGCAGCACGATTGCGACTATGTTTGCGAGAAATGCGGGCATCAGCCTTGCCCCTTTTGCGCGGACTGGTGCGACGTGGTAATTGACGGCAAAGCATGCTGCGACGGAAAATGCAAGTTGGTAAGGAAGGCGAAAAAATGAAAATATTATTGGACACAAGCTTCATCATCAATGCCGTCAAGTACAAGCTCGACTTCAAGAAGGAGCTGAAGGGGCACGAGCTGCTCCTCATCCCAACCGTGGTGGACGAGCTGCACGAGCTGGAGCACGGGGACAGCGAGGATTCCGGCCATGCGCACCTGTCACTCAAAATCATAGAAAGCCTCGGCACGGTGCTCGAGCCGGAAAAGCACGAGGGCGACGCGGACGGCGCGCTCCTCAGCCTTTCACGCCAAGGGTACGTAATCGCGACGCAGGACATGCCCCTGCGCGAGGCCGTCAAGGAGGCGGGCGGACGGGTGGCGTACATACGGCAGCGCAAGAAAATCGTAGTCGAGTGACGGGCTTAAATCTTTTTCCGTTCAATTCTCCACATGGCATTCAAAGAGGACTGCCCGCACTACGAGTCAAGGAAGCATGTCAGGGATTACCATCCGCAGACCCACCTGCCAGCGGACAAAAGGCTGCACTGGTGCGGGGACAAGGGCGAATGGATAAGCGACTGCGACAAGCCCTGCGAGCGGTACAAGCTGCTCATGGAAGGAAAATAAGAAACCTTTTTAAACCTCCGCATAAATGATAATCAAACCGAAAAAGGAGGTAGATTCTATGGCTCTTGAATATGCACTCGGAGCAGGCGTGCTTGCTCTTGTTTTCGCGGGATGGCTCGCGATGGGAATCTTGAAAATGCCCGCTGGCAGCGAAAAGATGAAGGAGATAGCGCTCGCCATACAGCAGGGTGCGCTAGCCTACCTCAAGCGGCAGTACAAGGTCGTATCCGTTTTTGCGGTCGCCATAGCGGCCGTGCTTGCGCTCGCAATAAACTGGCAGACGGGCGTCGGGTTCCTTCTCGGCGCTTTCCTGTCCGCGCTGGCGGGCTTCGTGGGCATGAACATCTCCGTTCGCGCTAACGTAAGGACGGCGGAGGCGGCAAAGGGCGGGCTGAACGCAGCGCTCCGTACGGCGTTCCGCGGCGGAGCGGTCACGGGAATGTTCGTGGTCGGTCTGGGACTTCTGGGCGTAACATCACTTTATCTCCTGTTCGGGGACGTGAAATACATCATAGGCTTCGGGTTTGGAGCCTCTCTCATCTCGCTGTTTGCGCGAGTGGGCGGCGGGATTTACACGAAGGCCGCCGACGTCGGTGCAGACCTCGTCGGCAAGGTGGAGAAAGGGATACCGGAGGACGACCCGCGCAACCCCGCCGTCATAGCGGACAACGTGGGCGACAACGTGGGCGACTGCGCAGGAATGGCGGCGGACCTCTTTGAGACGTACGCCGTTACGGCCATAGCGGCAATGCTGCTGGCAGCGCTGCCCCTGACGTTTTCCATATACGGGGCGAACGGCGTCATTTTACCGCTGATGCTGGGCGCGGCCGCAATAGTGGCCGGCATAGTAGGAACATTTTTCGTGCGCGGCGCGACGACCAAAACCATAATGAACGAATTGTACAAGGGCGTCATCGTGGCGGGCGGAATAGCTGCGATACTGTTCTATTTCATAATACAGCAGTACATGGGCAACATGGCGATATTCTACGCGTCGTTGATGGGGCTGTTCGTGACGTTCGCCCTGATGGGCATAACGGACTACTTCACGAGCACCAAGTTCAAGCCCGTGCGCACAATCGCTGAGGCGAGCCAGACCGGTCCCGCGACCAACATAATAGCAGGCCTCGGCGTGGGCATGCAGGCCACGTTCCTGCCCGTCGTGGTGATATCAGCGGGCATGCTGGGCGCGTATTATTTTGCGGGACTTTACGGAATAGCGATAGCGGCGATGGCCATGCTGAGCATGACAGGAATAATAGTCGCCGTGGATTCGTTCGGCCCGATAACGGACAATGCGGGCGGGATAGCCGAAATGGCAAACCTGCCGAAGGACGTAAGGGACATAACGGATCCGCTTGATGCCGTGGGCAATACCACGAAGGCCGTAACGAAAGGCTTCGCGATAGGGTCGGCCGCACTCGCCGCGCTTACGCTGCTGGCGGCCTACGTGCAGGAAGCCGAAGCGGCCGGGATAGCCAACTTCGCGCAGAACCTCAACCTGCTCAACCCATACATGCTCGTGGGGCTGTTCCTCGGAGGCGCTGTCGCTTTCCTCTTTGCCTCGTCTTTGATGGGCGCAGTGGGGCGGGCGGCGTTCGGCGTCGTAAATGAAGTGAGGCGCCAGTTCAAGGAGATAAAAGGCATAATGGAAGGGACGGCAAAACCCGACTACGCAAAGTGCGTTGACATCGTCACGGCAGCCGCGCAGAAGGAGCTGCTGTTCCCCGGAGCATTGGCCGTGGCATCGCCGCTCGTGGTGGGCTTCATACTGGGGCCGTACGCGCTGGGCGGAATGCTGGCAGGCGCGATAGTCGTCGGACTGATGCTGGCGCTCATGCTGACGACGGGCGGAGCGGCCTGGGACAATGCGAAGAAATACATCGAACAAGGTAATCTTGGCGGAAAGGGCTCTGATTCGCACAAGGCGGCAGTGGTCGGAGATACCGTGGGCGACCCGTCCAAGGACACCGCAGGTCCGGCTTTGAATCCCTTAATAAAGGTCTTGAACATAATAGCCATATTGTTCATAGCATTGATTGTGAAATATTCGCTGGTGAAATGAATTGTACCAAATAACAACCATGGAAGACCAAGTTTGCCTGATAGCAAACAGCCCTTCCATGCTTGCCTGTGAATAGGTGAAATTATGTATCAAATAACAACCATGGAAGACGAAATTTCCGTCCCTCCGACAAAGTTCAACCTCGATCTGGAGCAGGCCATAATGGAATCCATAGGCGAGAAGTACGAAGGCAAGATAGACGTGGACATCGGAGTATCGCTTGCCGTGGTGGAAATAAAGGAGATAGGCGAAGGCCGCGTTCTGCCCGGCGATCCGGCAGTCCATTACGCCACGAAATTTGATTTGCTAGTGTGGCAGCCGCGCGAGCATGAGCTCGTGGAGGGAGAAGTAGTGGACATAACGGAATGGGGCGCCTTTTTGAGAGTGGGGCCCCTTGATGGACTCGTACACATATCCCAGGTCATGGACGACTTCGTGTCATTTGATGAGAAGAACGCCCAATTGGTGGGCAGGAGCAGTCACCGCGTGCTCAAGACAGGGGACAAGGTAAGGGCGCGCATAATAGCGATATCGTTCAAGGAGCAGTCAAAAATAGGCCTTACCATGAGGCAACCGCTGCTCGGCAACGTGAAGTGGCTGGAGGCTGCCGAAAAGGACAAGAAGAAGGCCGATAAGGAAGAAGCGGCAGCCGAGAAGAAGGAAAAGAAAGAAAAACAGTAAGCCCTATATAATATGTACTAAAAGGTGAGATTTATGGTTGAAAGAGCATGCAAAGTCTGCCGTCGTATCGTCAAGGGCAACATGTGCCCCGCTGACAAGAGCACGGACCTTACCAAGAGCTTCCGCGGCGTGGTAATGGTCATGAGCCCTGAGAAGTCCGAGATAGCCAAGGAAGCAGGCATCGGTGCGCCGGGCAAGTTCGCGATAAAGGTCAAGTAAGTTAATATCTGATTGAACTTTGTTTCTATTGGTTTTTAACGAGGCCAGTTCAGCGGTTTTGATATTCAACAGCGTTATAATTGATATTTTTCTGTTAAGCAGCTAATCCTATTGCTTCCAGGATACTCATCTTTAAATCCCTCGCGGATCTAAAGGCTTGCGTTGGGGTAGTTGGGTAGCAAAGCGCTAAACAAACGTCCAACAATACCAAACAATGTTTAGCAAGTTGGGGTTGCTTGGCTGGAAATAGACACCCGTCTAGGTTAGAGGCTCTAATAGCCCAAGCAATAGCCAAGTTCGGACCCTGTTCCGCTTCTGAACTGACCGAATACCTGTATCCGGACGACCCTGAATTGCGGACCAAGCTTTCCAAGGTAGCGGTCACCCTGAAAAGGATGGAAAAGAAAGGGCTGGCTGTCAGGGGTGAGAAAGGGGCGAAAGGCGTGCCTTATGGTCTTAAGGAAGGCCTGCCCGAAGCGCAGCCGCAGGCCGAAGCCCTGCCGCCAGCCGCAGAAATATTCGTTGAAAAGGAGGAGCGGGCGGCGGTCAGGCGCATACCCGCAGGCGAGCGCGTACGCAGGATAGAAGCCAAGGAAACGGTTACCAGAGTCACGGAAATCAAAGTCACAGATGAGCCTCAACTGTCCCTCAAGGAGAAGGTCTTGGAGGAAATAAGAAGCGGGAAAGACCTTTCAGCGGCGGACCTGGCGGAAAGGCTTTTGGGGGCAGCGGACAAGAATGCGATATCCGGCCTGACAGTGTGCCTGCACAGGCTTGAAGAGGAAGGCTATCTGGACAGCCGCAAGGAAGGCCGCCGCAGGCTGTATAACCTGAGGGAAATCGAAATCGAGCCCGAGACAGGGGCGATAAAGCGCAAGGCGCCCGGACTGAGGACACTTGAGGGGCTGGAGGGCGCGGTCTTCAAGCAGATAAAACTCACAGGGCGGTCGTCCGCCTCTGAAATAGCGCGGCGGCTCAACGAAAACGCCACGCGGGCAGATACCAACAAAGTTTATACGACAATCCAGAGGCTGGAAGAGAAGGGGCTGGTTTTCAGGGGCGGGCAGTCGGGTAGGAAGACCTACTATGTTTCCGAAAAGCCGCTGCTGCCGAGAATAGAAGTCCCCAGCATAGAACTGCCGAGCGTTTCCGTGCCGCACATCCCGCGCACGTACGCGGCAACGGGCATTTCGCTCGTCATCGCGCTCCTCATCTTTTACAATTTCACGGGCGGAATGGGATTCTTCACGGCGCCGAACCATGTGCTGGCGTTGAGTCTTGACCAACAGCAGCTTGGCGGACTCGAGAACTTCATGTACGGCGTGAAGAACATCAACAGCCACTCCGTGGATAACGTGAGGATAGAGGCGGTGCTGCCGTTCGGCTCCGACATAACGGACTACGGCGGGGCGCAGGTGGAGCAGCGCGGAGGAGTAACCGTTCTAACGTGGTTAGTTTCTCAAATAAACCCAAACGAGAAGCAGATGTTCTCGTTCTCAGGAAAGGTTCCGGGACAGGTAAAGCTCTACGCTACGGGAATGTCCGAGCAGGAACGGCAGCTCACTGAAGTCGTGGACAAACCGGTGCAGGCGCGCCTGCCTGCGGGCGAATACGGCTACAGGAAGCTTGACGTGACGCCCATCGGCTACTTGGGCGAGGTAGCGATAACTCTTTCGGCAGGAGCGGAGAACGCGACGTTCACGAACGAGACGGTGAGCGTTCCTGAAATACCGATAACGCACGTGACCGAGAACATAACCACGATTGAAGTGAACGAGACACTTCCAACACCGCCTGCACCAAACGTTACGCCGCCTGTCGAGCAGCCGGTGCCGAACGCTACGCAGGCTACGCCTGCTCAGCCGTCGCAGCCGGTCACGCCGCCGATCGAGCAGCCTACGCCCAACGTGACGCCGCCTGAGCAGCCAACACCTAACGTGACACTCCCTGCCCAGCCGACACAGCCGCCTACGCCGCCGGCGGAACAACCCACCGAGAACGCAACTCCGCCCGTCGAGCAGCCGTTCGCGCCGAATGCAACTCCGCCATCTGCGGAAAACGTTACACCGCCCGCGGAGAACGCCACGCCGCCCACTGGCGGGGTTGTGACACCACCGGAGCAAAACGAGCAGCAGCCCGCCCCGCCAGAGCCGCCGAAACCAATAACGCACGTGAAAATATATTTGGATCCCGACACGGCGATGAACGGGAACGAGGACCTGATAGGCGAGCAGGATATCTTCACGGAGTGGGACGGGACGATGCGCGTGACGCTGCCCGCGAAGAAATACAACGAGAGCATGAACCTTGTATTTTACTCGGACAGGGGAGCGACCGTTCTCGTGAAGGCGCTCGACCTCAAGTGGGTCGTCGAAGTTCCCGTGAATTCCACGGAGACCGTTGACATACTGAAGGAAATCTACAACAACATCACCACGAACCTGACCAATGCGACGAACGTGACGCAGAACATAACCGAGAACGTTACGCTCAACGTAACACAAAACATTACTGAGAACGTTACTGTAACTGTTGAAGTGATTGATGCGCGGGGCCAGTACGTGGACGCGGACGTGACGCTCGCGGACAGCAAGGGCGCGAAGGCCGAGGAGACCAACGCGCCGAGGGGCCTGGCAGGCCAGCTCGCCCAGGTGGCGGGCGTGAAAGGCAAGCAGCACGTCTTCAAGGCGGCAAAGGAAGCGCGCCAGATAACCGTCAAACCGAAAGCGACTGCCGTCAAGGACCTCAGCTTCTCGGGCGTTAGCGGGGACAACGTGACGCTCGGGCTTGATACGCCGCCCGCGGGACTGGAGGGATTCCAAGGGATGACCAACTGGAGCCAGGGTTATGCTATCAACCCCGCGGCGTTCAATTTCGCGTCGGGCTCCGCGACGATTACCGCCAAAGGCACGGACCTCTATAAATGCAAGGACTGGAACTTTACGGGGCAGTACTGCGGCGGGGAATGGGTAAAAATAATGGACCTCACACCCGGACAGGACTATACGCTCCAGCTTTCGGCAGGAGACCCGCTGTATCTCGAATACAACCTTACAACAAGAACCACCTTCGGGCACGTGGCGTGGATTTCGTGCAATGCCGGAGTAACGCCGCCGACCGGCGGGCCCGCCATAGCGAACGACGAGGCCGCATCCACCACAAACTACAGCTACATGAGCGCCGTTGACACCAATAACGCGGCCTGCGGCACGAACAAGCTGAACCAGTCGGTGAGGGTCCAGTGGCACCTTAACTACACGCAAAAACAAATCATAAATTTCACAATCGGTTGGTACGGTTACTATTCGGGGTCGGGCGGCAGGCCCACGGACATGCTCATCTGGAACTGGACGAGCGGCGCCTGGGTGCGCGGCCCGAGTGTCAGCGCGTCCTCGGAGGGCTGGATGTCGATGTTCATGACGGGCGCCAACGTGACCAACATGATGAACAGCAGCAGCTACATAATATTTGCCGTGAAGAACTCCAAAACGGCAAGCGGTAACCAAAACCTGCTGACCGACTACGTCAACATCACGGTGTATGCGGACGCGCAGACGCCCTCCTGGCAAAGACAGTCGCAGAACAACAGCGCACCAGAGGCCGGCGGCTTCGTAAACCTTTCGGTAATATGGAGCGACGACAACGCCCTTAATAAGGCGACGCTTGCGACGAACGAAACGGGCGCCTGGCAGAACAAGACGCTGAACTACAGCAGCGTATACACACTGAGCGGCACTTCCGCGCAAGCGGTCTTCAACTGGTCGAACGCTAGCGTGACCAACGGAAAGGTGATAGGCTGGCGCGTGTATGCGAACGACACCAGCGGCAACGACAACGTGACGAACATAATGACGTTCACCGTAACTACGGACGTGACGCCGCCGCTCTGGTCGGGAAACACGTCAAGCATACAGTCCGTCTACTCGACGACCGTAAGCGGCTTCAACATAACGTGGACGGACGCTAACGGAATTGGAACGGCTCTTCTTGAAAACAACTTCACCGGCACGGCGCACAACGACACCATGTTCCGTTACAATTCATCGCTGTTTGGCTACAACGAGAGCATCCCGGCCGGCACGTACTACTGGGAGTCGTTCGCGAACGACACGTCAGCGGCGAAGAACCAGAACAAGACGGACATGATAGTGTTCACGGTAAGCAAGGCACCCACACTGACGGACCTGTACTTGAACGGAACGGAAGCGAACACCGCCTACACCACCAATGACATCGCGAACTTCACGGCCACGGTCAACGCGACGGGCAAAACCGTTTATATCTACAGCAACATGACGGGCTGGATACTGCAGTCGGGAACGACGCCGCTGAAGAACTACACCGCGCTTGCCGTCAACGGCAAATACAACATGACCGCCTATATCCCCGCCGACGCCAATTACTCGGCAAGCAGCCAGACGTATTACGCGACGGTCAACTCGCCCATGAACATCACGCTGACAAGTCCCGAAAACAACTACAACAGCAGGGGCGGCGCGATATTCAACTGCTCGGCGAACGACACGGGTGGGATAAGCGCCATCGTGTTCTACTGGAACTACTCGGGCTCGCTCATTGCCAACGGAACGGTGCTGATTGATGCGAACAGCGGCAGCGCGTCGTTCAGGAGGCCCTCGCTCCGCAACGGCGGAATAACATGGACGTGCTGGGCGAACAACACGGCGGGCGACAAGAGCGGCTCCGCCTCCAGCCGCATAGTTAACATAACCAGCCCCTATCTTGTGGAGAACGCGACGTGGGAGTCGGGGCTGACGGGCGTCGAGTACGGCTCGGTCGCATCCGGCGACATAAACAACGACGGCTATACCGATGAAGTGATTTGCGGGTTCTCGGCGGCGAGCACGGGCGACTGCCGCGTCTACATGAACAACGGCACCTCGCTCGTGGAGAACAACACCTGGGACAGCGAAATACTGCAAAGGGGGAACGGGCCGGTGGCGCTGGCCGACGTGAACGGCGACGGGCTGCTGGACCTGTTCGTCTCAGGGTACATGACGCACTCGCCCAGCGCCTACATAGACTCCGACATCTACATCAACAACGGGACCGCGTTCGCAATCGACAGCGGCTGGACGGGAGACGCGCTCAACGTATACAGCGGCGGTGCGATGTTCGGTGACGTGAACAACGACGGGAAGCCGGACCTTGCGCTCTTCGGATACGTGAGCGGCGACACGCCCAGTGCGCAGATACTCCTGAACAATGGCAGCAGCTTCGCAAACAGCACCGCATGGGGGAAATACCTTGTTCCGGTCGGGGCAATAATCGACGCCGCGTGGGTCGACCTGAACAAGGACGGCCGGCTGGACCTCATAGCAATCGGCTACAACGGGACCGCGGGGGCCGACATGTTCAACATCTACCTCAACAACGGGACAACGCTCCTGAGGAACAAGAGCTGGGAGTCGGGCCTGACGGGCACGGAACTCGGAGGCTTCTGGGTGGGCGACGTTGACGGGAACGGATACTCCGACATAGTCATAACGGGTGACGCCTATCCAGGGCCCGTAAAGACGGCCAAGATTTACATGAACAACGGGACCGGCCTGAAGGAGAACACCACCTGGGAGTCCAAGCTCTCGGGCGTCAACGGCGGCGGAGACATATCAGGCGCGGACATAGAAAACGACGGCGACTATGACCTGTTGCTGGCCGGTTACAACGGCGCCATCCGGCCGATTGACATACAGCAATGGAGCGGCAACAGTTACGTTCCCAACAACTCCTACCGCAGCAACCTCACGAACGTCTCGGTGCCGGGCATGGACTGGGTGGACCTGAACAACGACGGCGTGCTCGACCTGATACTTACAGGTTATACGGCGTCCAGCACGCGCATCGCGAAGGTCTACGAGCAACGCATAGACGTGACGAACGCGCAGCCCAATCCGCCGAACGTGCTGACCGCGTCGTACAGCAACGGCAATTTCACGGTCACCTGGGACGGAGCCACGGACACGGAGACGGCGAACGCTTCGCTGGATTACAACCTCAGGATAGGGACAACTCCCGCCAAAACGGCGGCGAGGTCGCGCGAGCCCACGGGGAACGACGTCGTGTCGGGCGTGCTCGGCGGGAACGGCAGGACGGACAACCAGCGGCAGGGCAACATGAGGAGCATGAAGAACTTCACGCTCGGCGGCACCGACAAGGACTACTGGTGGTCGGTCCAGACCATTGACACCGGCCTCGACCAGAGCGCGTGGAGCACGGAGCAGTACTACGACTCGCCGGGCGACAAGTTCCAGTACAACAGCACCTGGAGCCAGGGGCTGTACGGCATGTATACCGGCTCAGCCGCGTTCGGAGACATAGATGGCGACGGAAAAACCGACATGATACAGACCGGCGAGAACAACAACTACTGGTGGGGCAAGACCGTGGTTTACATAAACAACGGAACCTCGCTCGTGGAGAACAGCACGTGGGAGTCGAACCTCACGGACGTCGACTACAGCAGCCTCGCGCTTTGCGACCTCAACAGCGACGGCAGGCTCGAGCTGCTGCTCATGGGCTGGAAGAACTCCATTTACGCTTACAACAACACCATCAAGGTCTATTCCAACAACGGGACGTCGTTCATAGAGAACGCGACGCTCGGCGGCGATTTCGCCACGGCCATGGTCAACGGGGCGATATCGGGCGACATATCATGCGCGGACATAGACGGCGACGGAAAGCTTGACGTGGGCTTCCAGGGGTCCAACTACACGAACGCGGGAATAACGACGGCGATATTCATCAACAACGGGACCGCACTGCGGAAAAATGCGACGTGGGGAAAGATGCTCACACAGGCGTACGCGGGCGCGTTCAAGTTCGGCGATTTAAACGGCGACGGGCGCCTTGACGCGGTGCAGAACGGCTGGACTGAGCCGAACACCGACCAGATCTCGATGGTGTACATAAACAACGGGACAATGCTGGTGCCCAACAAGACGTGGAACGAAACCATGCGGGCGATGAGGGAGGGCGGACTGGCGCTGGGCGACCTTGACGGCGACGGCACGCTGGATGCGGTAGGGACGGGCTGGAGCCAGGACGCGGGGAAGACCTATACGGACGTTTACATCAACAACGGGTCGTCGCTCGTCCTCAACAGCTCGTGGCTGCCCTACGTGAACGCGTCGGAGGACGGGACGGTCGTGCTAGGCGACGTGAATAACGACGGAAAGCTGGACATGGCGCTCGCGGGCTACAACACGACGCACATACTGGGCGGGCACAGGGTGGACGAGGCCGGCATCTACCTGAACAACGGGACGGCGCTCATATACGATTACAACTACAGCAAGAACCTGCGCGGCGCCTCGGGGCTTGGCTACATCAATCTCGTCGACCTGGACAGCGACGGGGCTCTGGACGCGATGGTGAGCGGCTATGACGGAACCAACGGGGAGCTGAGGCACAGCGAGATCTACAGGAACAGGCTCGTGAACAACGCCGCCAATACGGCTCCGAACTCGCCCACAACATTCTCGTCGTCCTATGCGGGCGGCAAGCTGAACCTTACGTGGTCGGGAGCGACGGACAGCCAGGGCGGGACGCTCTACTATAACATAAAGGTCGGCACATGCTCGGGCTGCGACGACGTAGTGACGGGAACGTACGGCTACAGCGGCAGGCACGAGAGCCAGCAGTTCGGGAACATGCAGCAACGCAGTTCAATCAATTTGACCGTGCCGCAGACGACCTACTATTGGTCGGTCCAGGCGATAGACGCGGGCTACATGAACAGCTCGTGGAGCACGGAGCAGACGTATTCGCCGACAGCCACGCAGCCGCCGCAATACACAATAAACGGCTCCAATACGACCGTTCCCGATGCCTTCACAGCCGTTCTTCTCTACGCCAACTGGACAGGCGGTTCCTGGGCCTGGTTGCAGACCAATGAAACGGGCGTCTGGGAAGACAAATCGGCCACGTATGCGCCCATTGACGTGAGCAGCCAGGGCTGGTCGAACTTCACCTGGCAGAACAACAGCATGGACGGCAACTCCGTAGTGGGCTGGAAGATATACGCCAACAGCACGGACGGCAGCCAGAACACGACAGCAACGGGCACGTTCACCATAAGCAGCCTTGTGTCCATATCACTGACCCAGTCATCCATAGACTTCGGTTCCATGAGCTCAGGCAGTTCGAACGACACGGCAGGCAACACGCCCACCCCGTTCAATGTAAGGAACGACGGCAATGTCAAGGTCAACCTGACCATCAATGCCACAAATATGTGGTCAGCTTCGGCCAACCCGAGCTCGAACTACATGTATGCGGCCAATAACAGCTCGGAAGGCGTAACATATAACGGCGTTTGCTCGGATACAGCCTGGACCAACATGCCTGCCTACAACGCGCCCAGGCTGTTCCTGTGCTTCCTCGAATGGCTGGACGCCAAGGACGAAGCCAACATAGACATAGCCGTGACTGTGCCCACTGAGGAACAAAACGGCGCCAAGAGCAGTACTGTGACTATCATAGCCACACAGGCGTAAAACTAGACTCAGATAAACTAACCGCTTATCTAAAGGTACTAAACACGTTAAACAAAGCTTAACATGTTAAACAAAAAAGCGCATTTTTGTTATGTTTCGCTATGTTAGATACTTGCTTAATGGGGAAAGGCGAGATGTTAAGTGTCGCAGCCTGGCTGTTTAATGTTGCCTCAGGATTCCGGATGTGCAAGGAACTATTGCCTATACAGGCCCCAAAGAGCCTGCTTTGTATAGGAAAAAGGCCTGTTTCACTTCCTTCCAGGTAATCTTCTTGCAAAATTGCAATTAAACAACCAGAACAGAGTGAAAAGTAGGTGATTAAACACACATATCTTTAAATCCCTACAAGATGTTAAACTGGTAGTTGGTGCGGAAGAACTAAACAAAGCTAAACAAGTTTAACAACTGTTGGGGTTGGCTGTGGAGAAAGATACTGTTAAACAGCTCTCTAGTTATGAGAATCTCGTAGTCAGAATTCTATCGGAAAAAAAGACCGCTTCCGCGGTCGATATTGCCAAGTTACTTTACCCTAGTGAAAGTGACATCAGGCCGAAGGTCTCGCAGGTATCAGTCGTCCTAAGACGCCTGGAGAAGAAAGGGGTAGTTCTGGAGATGGCAAAGGACGGAAAGCGCGTTCTTTTCGGGTTGGCACAGCCCATCGTTGAACAACCTTCTGAAGCTAAACAAGCAGAAGAACAGCCAATAGAGGAAACCCCCATAGCACCACAGATGCCTGAACCACTCATCCCGGAAATCCCGTCACTGGAACCGCTCAAGCCCCTCCACGAGATGGACGTCAAGAAGAAGGAAAAGACCGAAATAGTGGTCGAGCACGCGCCCGGCGAGGAGCCGAAGCTGAAGAAGGTGACCACCACTGAGACCACCTATGAGGTCAAGCTGAGGCAAAGGCAGGAACAGACCGTTTCGCCAATAGAGGAAACAAAGCTCAAAAGCGAGCGGGACATGCAGATAATAGAGCTTCTCAGATCAATGAAAGAAGCCTCCGCTTCCGAGATTGCCCAGAAGCTTTTCGAGGGGGCGGACAAGAATAAAACGGCGTTAATTGCAGTTTACCTGTCCAGGCTGGAAAAGAAGGGCCTTGTGGCCAGGACGGAAAAAATAGGCCGCAAATCCTTCTATACGCTGGCGGTCAAGCCCAGGCCGGACGAAAAGCCTGTCGAAAGGATGGAAAGACTGGGTAGGCAGCTTGGCATAGAGGGGCAGGTACTCCAAAAGCTGAAGGAGCTCAAGGAAACGTCCGCCAGTGATCTGGCGCCCGCCATATTCCCGGGCACGGAGGGCAAGACGTCGCAAATATACGTCACGCTGAAGAGGCTGGAGCAGAAGGGCCTCGTTACAATACTCAGGAAGGAAGGCAAGAAGACCTACTTCGCGCTGACGACGGAGAAACCGTACGCGCCAATCGTTCTCCCGTTCACGGAAACGCCCGCAGGCCCGCGCTTCGAGTTCCCGCAATTCCCGCAGTTCCCGACGATACACGTTCCTGTGCCGCACATCCCGCGCACGTACGCGGCAACGGGCATTTCGCTCGTCATCGCGCTCCTCATCTTTTACAATTTCACGGGCGGAATGGGATTCTTCACAGCGCCGAACCAGATACTTTCTCTAAGCCTTGAGCAGCAGCAGCTGGGCGGTTTGCAGAACTTCATATACGGAGTCAAAAACATCAACAGCCACTCTGTTGACAACGTAAGAATAGAAGCCGTATTGCCGTTCGGCTCGGAGCTTGACGACGCGGGCGGGGCGCAGGTCGAGCAGCGCGGCGGCGTAACGGTTTTGACGTGGATAGTTTCGCAAATAAATCCAAATGAGAAGCACATGTTCTCGTTCTCGGGAAAAGTGCCCGGTCAGATAAGGCTCTACGCGACGGGCATGTCGGAGCAGGAGCAGCCGCTCACTGAAGTTGTGGACAAACCGGTGCAGGCGCGATTACCAGCGGGCGAATACGGCTACAGGATACTTGACAACATAAACCCGATAGGCTACTTGGGCGAGATTGCAATCACGCTCTCGGCGGGAACTGAGAACGCGACGTTCACGAACGAGACGGTGAGCGTTCCTGAAATACCGATAACGCACGTTACGGAGAACATAACAACAATTGAAGTGAATGAAACTCCGCCGCCGGTCGAACAGCCCGCGCCCAACATAACGCCTCCAGTTGAGCAGCCTGCGCCCAACGTGACGCTGCCAGTAGAGCAACCGACCCCGAACATAACGCCGCCCGAGCAGCCGGAAGAAAACGTGACGCTGCCCGAGCCGCCCGCAGAGCAGCCGCCCGCGGAACAGCCCGCGGAAAACGTCACGCAGCCGCCCGGACTTACGCCGCCCGAGGAGAACGTGACGCCAATTGAAACTCCACCGCCGTTGCCGCCAGTACCAATCGAGCCCGCTGGAAACGTGACCCAACCGGGGCAATCTTCAACGCCGCCCACGGGCGGAGCGGTGACGCCGCCCGAGCATCCGAACCTTACTCCGCCGAACATAACGTTCCCTGAAATAACGATGCCGAACATAACGCTGCCCGCCCCGCCCGAGCCGCCCAAGCCCACGACGCACGTGAAAATATATTTGGATCCCGACACGGCGATGAACGGGAACGAGGACCTGATAGGCGAGCAGGACATCTACACCGAGTGGGACGGGACGATGCGCGTGACGCTGCCCGCCAAGAAATACAACGAGAGCATGAACCTTGTATTTTACTCGGACAGGGGAGCGACCGTTCTCGTGAAGGCGCTCGACCTCAAGTGGGTCGTAGAAGTTCCTGTCAACTCCAGCGAAACCGTGGACATACTGAAGGAAATCTACAACAACATAACGAACTTCACGAACGCCACGAACATCACGGAAAACGTCACGCAGAACCTGACACTGAACATGACGAACATGACCATGAACGAAACGCTGAACGCCACGAACGCGACGGTCTCGGTCTCGATAATAGATTACACAGGGCAGTACGTGGACGCGGACGTGACGCTCGCGGACAGCTCGGGAATGCCAGTGCAGGAAGTCCAGCAGAACGAGACCACGAAAGGAAGGGGCAAGCAGGAACAGACCGCAGGCGTCACGGACCTTAGCCAAAAGAAACGCAAGCATACATTCGCGCCTACCGCCGGCAAGCGCGACATAAAGGTAAGCCCAGCAGGGATGTCGATAAAGGAAATCAATCTGAAGAACAGCGTCTCCGATAACGTGACGCTCGGCGTGGACTATGCGGACACCGCCAGGGGCTACGTGCAGTTCTACGCCGTCAAGCCGCTGACGGAGAACCTGACCGATACGCAAGTCACCGTGACGGCGAAAGGCAACGAACTGTACGGCTGCAGCCAATGGAACTTCGCGTCGCGGAAGTGCGACGGCAACTGGGCGTTCGTGCGGGACATACCCAAAGGGCAGGACTACACGCTTACGCTGAACGAAGGAGGCGGGGCGTACAGGGAGATACTAATAACCAAGGCCGACCATCTCGACGCAAACCGCACGTTCATCTCGGACATCTACGACCAGGTCATTTCTCAGGACGACGTCTGGTCCGAGCCCGTGTACGACGGCGAATACGTGCGCGTGAAGTTCGAGAGGCAGCTAGACGAGTACAAGGACATAACGCTTTACGCGAGGAAGGCGCAGGGCAGCGGCGCGACGATAGAGGTCTACTACTTCAATTCCTCGGAAAAGATAACGGAGTTCCCGCTGATAACCGGCGCGGGCTACTACAAGGTGCTGCTGACGGGAATGCGCGGCACCGGCGACACGTTCGACCTGCGCGTGAAGGGCGCAAACAACGCCTCCCTTGAGTTCGACCACATAATAGACCCGTCCGCGCCGCGCGAAGAAACAACCGCCGAATACTTCATCTACCAGAACATGACGCAGACGCCGGCGAACTGGGTGCAGAAGGGAATCTTCCAGGTTTCCGTGCCCGAGACCAACCCGAAGGTCAAGAGCGCGTACATAGAAATCAAGAACGTCATTTACGCGGCCAACATGAACTCCGCAAGCAGAATAACGCTGCAGAACCAGACCACGAACACAACGCTGACCGTCATGAACGTGGGCCCCGCCAACTCGGGGGAGCAGCAGCTCTATGTCATAAGGGTGGACGCCCTGCCCGTGATGAGCCAGATAACGAAGAACGGCACGTACAACTTCACGCTGTACGCCAACATGAGCCCGATAAGGCAGGGCGAATCCGCAAAGCTCGTCCTAACGTACGACCACGACTATTCGGCACGCGAAGTGAAGACAGTAAAGTTCTTCATCGGGCAAAGGACGAACCCGCTCATCCTCAACCAGAACACTTCGTTCAACTTCTCGGGGCTCGGACTGCCCGAGACGAATCCGACCGTCAGGAGCGCGTTCTTCGAGATATACGGCCACGAAGCGCCGGCCAGCACCACGGACGACGCGCTGAGCGTGTGCCTTGACAACTCCACGGTATACTGCATATCCGGCACCACCATAGACAACGCGGGCCAGACCTCGACAGACTTCTTCCTGCTCTACAACTACTCCACGCTGGACGTCACGGCGCCGCACACGCTGAACTTCAAGTACACTGCGGGCTACTCGCTGGACATCGTTGGCGCCGAGCTCGTGCTCACTTACGAATACGACTCCAGCTCGCCGACCCAGCTGAAGACGGTAAAATATCTAGTGGGCCAGGACGAAGCGATAGTAAGGAACAACGTCACATGGACGAACTCGACGCTGGTAAGGATACCGGAGGACTCGAAATCGATAGCGAGCGTCTACAACAAGGTCAGGTTCGGCTACAGCTTTTTGTCGGGCTACGGCACCCTCGTGAACAGGTCGGAGCTGATGGTGAACTCCTCCATATCGGGCAACCCTGCGGCGGCGCAGTTCATTTACAACTACAGCATGACGGACGAGATGGTAAGCCCCGCCACCGTTTTGTACAACGCAACGGACCTTTACACGCTTAACGACGGGCAAACTGTTCTTTGCTCGGTGTTCAACGGGCACACGAACATTTCCTACTATACGAGCAGCAAGGGCTGCGAGCTGACCATAACGTACAACTACAGCACGTCCTCGCCGCACTGGGTGAAGACGGTCGACTACTATGCGGGCGACAACTTCCGCTTCCTGACTGCGAACGACATGCAGAAAACCATAACGCTGGCCGTTCCCGAGGACAACGTGAGCTTCAAGGACGCGTACCTGGATTCCGTGCTGATGGGCTCGCGCACCACGGCGGGCAACGAGTCGCTCAGGAGCGGCATAAACGCCACCAATGCGGTGCGGCTGCAGTGCAATTACAACAACACAGGAGAGGACATGACGCCGTTCTGCTGGGACGACGTCGGCGACAACGTGACGGGCCCGGGCGATTACAGGGTCTTCCTGCAGTCCGTGGACAGCGGCTGGTACGACTCGCACATGCTGCTCACGTACGGGTTCACCGGAGCTTCCGGCTCCTACGTGGGCTGGAACGCCACC